>Ga0210406_10006957_pt1 | contig 11602 bp, 9 predicted proteins | sample IncBWC30MmetaG_FD_155454 | JGI IMG/M metagenome (GOLD analysis project Ga0210406, IMG submission 155454) | Forest soil microbial communities from Barre Woods Harvard Forest LTER site, Petersham, Massachusetts, United States - Inc-BW-C-30-M | ecosystem: Environmental > Terrestrial > Soil >... | reverse complement strand
AACCGTGCTCTGCAGTTTCCTCAGAGCCTACCCAGAATGAAGACGCTTGGAATACTCTGTTGACCGCAAGTCGCCAGATTTCTTTTGTTTCCATTAAGCATGCGCACCGCTGACTTGGCGAGAGTCGCAGATGCTGAATCCTTCGTAGATTCCCAGCGGTTGCTCAGTTATGGCGGCTTTTTGTGTGTCGATGTAACTTTCCGACGCCAAAGTCGTCCTATCCCCCGCGATGGCCGGGTTGGACAGGATAAGCGCAGACCAGGTTCGCTGCCGCTCGGTCGACAGCCCCTTCGATGGAGGGTGTCCGGCTATAGGCACTTCAAATAAAGGTAATGCACTTTCGCATCAACCTCAATGAAAAGAACTTCGCCTCCTCAGCTGACACGCGTAACGAAGATGTTAGGCATCTCTCTGATGGTTATGTCTATGAGCGCATGCCGGCATCCTGAAAGCGCACCCGTGACGCTGACTTTCCTCGATCCCGAGTGGGCGCACGACCTTACGGAACGCAATGTGCTCCCAGACGAAAGATTGCAAGAGTTCACGCGGCAAACAGGAATTAGGGTAAAGCATTTACCGGCTCCCGAACCCGCTCTTGACCAGCTAGGCATGGCACGAGAGCTACTCAGGGAGGGAGCCGCCGGTCCCGATGTGTTGGGCATCGATGTGGTCTGGCCGGCAAACCTTAGTCAGGATTTGATCGACTTGAAACCATACTTCGCAAAGGAACTCATTTCCGTAGACCCGGATGTAATCGCGAGCTACACGATCAAGGGGAAGCTAGTTGCCGTGCCATTTCACGCAGACGTAGGAGTCCTCTTTTATCGGAGGGATCTTCTTCAAGAGTATGGCTACGGGACGCCACCCAGAACATGGGACGAACTGGAGAAAATGGCCACCCGCATCCAGCAGGGGGAGCGTGCCAAAGGACAAAGAGACTTTTGGGGGTTCGTTTGGCCAGGTGCTGCCGGAGAAGGCTTGACCTGCAATGCGCTGGAATGGCAGGTGGGGGAGGGTGGCGGGCGTATCATTGAAGCCGACAACACGCTCAGCGTGAACAATCCCAAGGCTATCCGCACCTGGCAACGCGCTGCGCATTGGATTGGTTTGATCTCATCTCCCAACGTGGTCTCCTATGAGGAATGGGACGCCGTGAACGCCTTTTACTTAGGGAAAGCAGCTTTTTTTCGCGGGTGGGCGCGGTCTTACAATATGAGCGTCGAGGCTGAGGCTAACGCAGCGATTCGGGACACAGCGAAGATCGGCAGTCGGCGAATTGGTATCACCAGTGTCCCGGCTGGGAACGCTACTCAAGCCGCCACTTTGGGCGGATTCGGTCTCGGAGTTTCGCGCTCCGCTGTTCATCCGGCTGAGGCATTGGAGCTGGTCCGATTCCTTCTCGATAGAGAGATACAGTCCGAGGTGGTTCGTTCGCCATCAGAATCACTGAAGCGGCCTGAACTACATGACGGGCACGCTATATTGGAGGCCTACGGGGCTCACATTAGGCAACGCCACCCAGGGAGTGGCGTGATAAGTAGACCCTCTACCGTTGCTGGACAGAGATATGAAGAGGTGGACCACGCTTATATTCGGGCTGTGCATTCTGTTTTGACGGGGAAAACCACAGCGCCGGATGCGGCAGCGGGGTTAGAAAAGGAACTGGTTCGGATCACAGGTTTTAAGACTAAGACGGCAGAACACGTTGGCCGGCCACCAGTAGAGGCCATACATGATAGGCGCTAACAATCCGACTCGACTTACTGGATGGTTGAGGCAGGAGACCACGAACATTCCACTTCTTTACCGCCTCAATATCCATCGCCGCCTGGCACTCTCGTTTATCTTTGTCATTGTGATGATGTTGGTTGGCATTGGTGTCCTCCTTTGGCAGCTGCATTTGATCCGTGCCCAAGTGGAACGTTTGAACGGTGTAAACGAGGAGTTAATCGAAGTGTTGCATGTACACACCGGCCTCCTGTCAGTCTACGAGAGGCTTGGTGTTTTGGCGCGTTCCGAGGACTCTGCTCGGTTGCTGAAAGAATCGGTGACACTTCGCGCAGGTCTTCTCGACGACGCGAAGCGTACTCTGGGAGTATTTAATCATCTACCTCCCGAGGTAAAGGTCGACCAAACAGTGCTGCCAACGCTCGAATCGATTGAGCGTACCCTACCGTCACATCTGGATGCGATTAAGGCCTTGGCCGCGTCCGGAGAGTGGGAGGCTGTGCGTATCCGAATCGAGAGACAAGTTCAGCCGCTGGAATCGCTGAGCTCCGAGTTGGTCAAAGATGTAGCGCGGGAGGTTGAACAGCAGCGCGCGCAAGTTGCTCTAAACATTTCACGTTCGGAACGCCGAATCTTTCTCGCTGTGACGATCACAGGATTCGTTACGCTCCTGATGGCTGCTGGTCTTGGGGTTGCAATCACCCGGAGTATCACCGAGCCACTCGGCCGTTTAGTAGAGGGGTCAAGAGCTTTGGCACGAGGGGAGTTTCGACATCAAGTTCCGGTGATCGGCCAGGACGAGCTGGCTCAACTTGGCCAGGTTTTCAACGCTACGGCCCGAAGACTAGAGAACCTCTATGAGACCTTGCGCAAAAGCGAAGCTAATCTGGCCGAAGCCCAGAGGCTTAGTCATAGCGGGAGTTGGGCATTGGATGTTTCCGCCAAGCGCCTTTTCTGGTCGGAGGAAACGTTTCGCATTTTTGGCCTCGACCCAACTACCACAACGCCAACCAGCGACATTTTCCTGCAGTGCATATATCCGGACGATCGTGCCTCCCTGGTGGACGTTGAAACCGAACTCTTCAAGGGGAACGATGCGGAATACAGCTACCGCATCGTTCTTCCAGACGACTCCACAAAGTATGTTCGCAGCGTTGGCCACCCCGTAACCAACGACTCGGGCCAGGTGGTTGAGTTTGTCGGCACCGTGATCGACGTCACGGAACAGCAGAACGCTAGGATTGCGCTGGAAAAGGCCTTCGAGGAAATTAAGACCTTAAAAGACCAGCTCTATCAAGAGAACATTGTTCTGCGTGAAGAAATCGATAAGGTGTCCATGTTCGAGGAGATCGTCGGCAACTCTCCGGCCCTGCAGGCGGTGATTGCGCGAGTGTCCAAGGTCGCACCTACGGATTGCACCGTTCTTGTCACCGGTGAAACGGGGACCGGGAAGGAACTGATCGCCCGCGCCATTCACAAACGGTCGCGCCGCTCCGCGTGCGCCTTTGTGACTGTTAATTGTGGCGCGCTTTCGGCCGCACTTGTGGAGAGCGAACTGTTCGGTCACGTCAAAGGTGCGTTCACCGGCGCGATTGCCAATCGCGACGGGCGCTTCAAGGTCGCCGACGGCGGCACGATCCTTCTGGACGAGGTGGGTGATCTGCCTCCCGAAACACAGGTGAAACTCCTGCGCGTGCTGCAGGAGCACGAGTTCGAACGCATCGGCAGCAACAACACGGTGAAAGTGAACGTGCGAATCCTTGCCGCCACCAACCGGAATCTTGAGGAGGACGTGCGTACCGGGAAATTCCGTTCCGACCTTTGGTACCGCCTAAACGTCTTCCCCATCCACATCCCGCCGTTACGCGAGCGCCGTCAAGACATACCCATGTTGGTCGCGTTTTTAGTCCAGACATTCGCCCAGAAATTAGGTAAGAGCGTGACGCAGGTGGTCGAGCGTACCATGCGGCGCTTGGTGGAGTATTCGTGGCCTGGCAACATCCGCGAATTGCAAAACGTAATCGAACGCGGGGTCATCCTGTCGCCGGGTAATCTTCTCGTCTTAGATCGCGAGTGGCTAAGCACGGCGTGCCTCGACGGCGGGCAGGTCATCTCGCTCACAGGCGACGTCGCGTCGACGCCCACAGCCTTCGGCGCCGCCGACCCGACTGCTTCTGGTGCTCCTTCCAGTTCTTCCGCTTCCTCTGCAGCAAGCCCTTCGTTGCGAGAGGCCGAGCGGCGGCACATTGAAGCCGCGCTGGCCGCTACGAATTGGGTGATCGAGGGCGATAAAGGCGCCGCCAGGATGTTGGACATTCACCCGAATACGTTGCGCAGCCGCATGAAGAAACTGAACATTCAGAGGCCCTGCGAAACGCCAGCGGACGCCGCGTCGGCGTACGGAGGCACGAGCTCTTCTTAGAGGAAAACATAAACGATCTTTGCCCGCACTTTCGTCGACACTCGATTCATTGGAAGCTTGACGACGTTTCGGTTGGGTGAACCTGATTGCGGCCAGGTCTCTCGCCAACGGGCGACCGTTGCCCGATGCTCTCCATGAGCCGCCCAGGGCCGTGAAGTTCGTTCTCCAACGACATCACTAATCTTGCTTCAAGCCGCGCAGGGCCACGGTTTTTGCCTTCCATGCCGCTGGCGTCGCCGCTTCGTGGGCCCAACCACGAAATCTAGTGGTCTCGTACTTGGTTTGGGCGTGCACCACGAAATGTAGTGGCCGCCAAAAACTTCGTTATCGGCCAACCCTCGTCGTTTGAATGGATTAGCGTTCGTAGCTGGCTCGGTTGCCTCTGGCATACCGCTTGCCCTTAAAAGAAGCGCAATCAGGTTTTTAGACCGATGCTTCGAATCACAGAGACCGACGTCACGGTTGACGGAACCAAATTGCGTCTCGACGGCAAGCCGGCGGGACCTTGGGTACCTGTATTAAAGCTGCTGTGCGATCCAATTCTGGCAAAAGGTCAACAGATTCAAGTCGATTGCACTGGCGTTTCTTCGCTCGATAACGACGGCATAGCGCTATTGCAAAGGTTGCAAGGAGAGGGAGTCACCTTGGTCAACTGCTCGGCCTTCATAAAGCTGCGGTTGGCGAAAGAGTATGGGCGAGGCGATGAAGAGGGCCATATGAAAACAATCCGCTTTTTAGTTTTCCGTGCGTTGCTGCTTGTCGCGTTCATCATGAGTTATCTCTATTTTTTGTACGGGCAGGAACGCGGGCATGTCGTTCCCATCGTGCGCAACGTCGCGTGGAACGACCTCATAACTCAGATCAAATACATGCCGGATGATTCGCCGCAAGGGTCCCTGTTCAAAGAGGTTCTCGTCATTCAGAAGTTCCTCAGCAAACATGCGACCGAAGAGAGCGTAACAGACTATGACATTGCCGTCTTTAGAGCCATCGACCAGGTCCGTGACCGCTTGCAAAAAGCCGATAAGGACTTGGAAACGATCAGGAAGGAGTTGTCCTACAGGGAACAGGAAGCAAAGCGCGGGAGGTAATCCATGTGGCGGAAGCCCATCGTTTACGCCGGTCAGTGCCATCGGCGCCAGGGTCGAGACGATCCAGGGAGTCGGATCCGCGCTCTGGCAGCGTTACGAGTGGTCAGGAGCAGGAATGAGGTGGAACGTGGAGAACAACGAGATGGAATTGGTTCATCAGGCGTGCAGGGGAGACAGAGAAGCTTACTGGCGTCTCGTGCATCCGCACTTGCGTGCGGTGCTTTCGATAGCCAGGACGATTCTGACAAACTTGGCCGAGGCTGAAGAAGTTGCTCAGGAGGCGGTGCTGAGAGCGCTCTCCAATATCCAGGGATTTCGCGGGCAGATGAAATTCGGCACATGGTTGATCCAGATAACGATCAACGAAGCTCGGAACAGACTTGGACAGGACCGGAGACAAGAACTGTCCCAGGAGTTGGACGAGCGGCAAACGGATAATGGGAACGGGTATGTACCGAAAGATTTCACAGAGTGGCGCGAAATCCCGTCCGCAGCGCTTGAGCACAAGGGGGTGCGAGACGCTTTGCAGCAAGCACTCGCGTCTCTGCCGCAAGACCGTCGCGAAGTCTTCACGCTGCGAGACGTCGCACACCTGAGCATCGACGAAATAGCGCAAGTGCTTGGGCTTACAGTAAGGAACGTCAAAGTGCAGCTCCTGGCGGCGCGACTACAGATACGAGACGCCGTTGCGCCAGGCTTTAACAGTTGATGGAAGGCCAAGGGGGAGTATCAGAGGGCAGGTAAGTAACGGAACCGGTCGGCGGTGGCCCTTCGTCGCGGTCCCGAGATCGAATCTCGGCGCGAACCCGTACTTGAGGATAGACGCCGCGAAAAGGACATTTCTTATTGCATTCGTTTTATTGATGCCGGAACGACGACAATTGGCACACAAGCCGCTGTCGAGTACCTCTGTCAGCAAAACTCCCTCGAACAACTACTCCTGCGGCTGTCCGTTTCCAATTCGGGTGAAGTGAAACCCTTCGAAGCGGTCATCCGCGTGAAGGTCGTCAAAGGTGTACACAACTGCAATATCAGCTCAGGGAGAATCCGGGCGGCGCTTCAAGGTGGGCCGATCGTCATCATTGGTCTCGGTTGTCCCCTGCGTTTGTCCTTTTTGCTTTTGTTCTGTCCGTGTACGCAGGCTCGGCTTACCGGGAGCATTGTCCTGCACCTTGCGAGCAAACATGATGTTGCGCAACCGCTCCTTCACACTGTCAAATTCTGAAGTCGTGACAATGTATTCCGGCCGGTTCGGCAAAATCCGTAGAATTTCTTTCTGGGCATTCTCGATGCGTTCTGGCGTGGGCGGATGGGTCGAAAACACCCTCGGAATGGTGCCCGGGCGGCGCTTCTCATCAGCCTGAATCCGCTCGAAGAAGGTGATGTACGCGTTCGGGTCGTAGCCGGCCTTGTACATATACTGCAAGCCCAGGAAGTCCGCCTCGCGCTCCGCGTCGCGACTGAACTTCAGGAATGTCAACGGAAGCGCGATGTTCAAGCCTTCATAGAGTCCGTACCCGGCCAATCCGGCAGGCCCCAGAAGGACCAGGGGAATTGTGGCGAGTTGCAGTATCTGACCCTTGGTCGCGTTCTTCGTCCCATGACGCGCGGTCACGTGCGATATTTCGTGGGCCATGACACCCGCCAGCTCAGACTCCTCTTGCGCGCGAAGAATCAACCCGCTATTTACGTAAAAGAATCCTCCCGGCAGCGCGAACGCATTGACCTCGTCGGAATCGATCACCTTGATCGTAAAGGGCACCCGCGCATCCGAATTGCGCACGAGGTTTTGTCCAACGCGGTTTACGTACTCCGTAACGACCGGGTCGTCGATAAGCTTCGACGAGCGCTCGACCTCTTGCGCCAGTTGCTTACCAAGCGCAATTTCCTTTTCCAACGAATAGAAGTTGGGGCCCTTACCCACCTTCCGATTGCCGATGGCCTCGACATCGTCTTTAGAATTCCTCGGGTGTACGGTGTCCTGTTGCTGGACGGGCTGCTGTTGCCCGTTCTGTGGCTGCTCAGATCGGTCTTGCGCTTTCGTCGGGTCTGGTGCCGGCGGCGGACTCTGCGCCAGGGCGGTACCCAGTGTCAACGTACCCAGAAGTGCTGATCTCATGATTCGACGCCGGATCTCTTGCATGACCATCACCTCTGCTTGCACGGATTATGTTCATGACGATGCGTACAAACGATGAGATGTGCTTGTCGCGGCGAAGTTTCGAAGTCTGCTCGGCTCAAGTGGTCACCTACGGTTGCGAGGCGTGATTTCCTCACTCTCGCTCAGCGGTTCCGCGACAATATGAAAGGAAAGTTTTAATTTGTCTTTCACGCGAACAGCGCCTCCCCCAACTTTGATCGGAGCGATTCCGTAGTTGCTTTGCAATAGTGGCAATTCACCGTCGGCGGTCAAATTCCCTCCGATCATGCGCAGCTGGACGGGGACCGTCACCCGTTTTTCAACACCATGCAGCCGCAACGTGTCCTCGATTTGCAGCTCCATCACACCTTCCTTTTGCGTCACGGAGCGAACTCCGGAAGAAGTGAATCGGATTTGCGGGTATCTGGCCGCGTCAAGCACCTTGTCTCCGAGCATGGTCGACTGAACCTCGTTGCGATCCTTTTCCGCTTCAGCCGGATCGACCACCGCAAGAGAGGACGTTTCCACGACAAAGGTGACGGACGATTGCGTAACGTTCGGCTGTGCGAGCTGTATCTGCCCGGACAACTCTGTCGCAGAAATGACGTGGTCGTGGCCAAAGGCTTTCAGGAAGCCTTCACGGAATACGCTTATTTCCAATCTGCTCTGTTTTCTGTCCAGGGTATAAGGCGTAAAATTCCCTGGTCTCGCACACGTCAAGACACCGGACGCCATAACCACTAGAAGGGTTGCTGTGATTTTCTTCATGGCGCCGTCCTTGAGGCATCCGAAGCCCGGGAGTCTCTCAGGCCGAGCGGGCGATTTCGTGCCGGCCGGAAACTAGATGAGACTCACGAGTCGACGAAAAGATCCAAGATTCCTGCTTGCCGCGTCGGACACTGGGGGCGTTTGCAGTCACGCCCCGAGAGGGTTACCTGAACCCCTCCGCATGCAGGAACCTTCGTTTCGGGACGAAATAAGTTCTATTGCGAGTCTCTGGAACCTTTCGCGATGTCGCGAATCTCACTAAGGGCCCGATAGACCGAGGTGAACCGCTCTGCTCCGTCGGTCGGTCGCAGCTATTTTCAAATGGGAGCGATGCGATAGCCCATGACAGAAATCGACAGGTATTCTGTTGCACTATGAAAATCTATTTGGGCTTCACCGTTGCCGGGAGCCGTTCCTCGGTCGAGGCAGCCAAGAAAATTCTAATTGTTCTCCAATCCCTGGGTCATGAAGTGCTGACAAGTCACTTGGTCCGCGACGATGCTTGGGAGGCTGACCGCAGCGTTGCTCCTCAAAAAATATTTGCGCGCGATATGACCTGGCTCGCCCAGTGCGAACTGTTCGTCGCGGAGGTGACAGGCTCCTCGTTCGGTTTGGGTTTTGAGACTGGCTATCTCCTTGGAGCGACCACCAAGAAGACCATCCTTTTTTTTGAGCGGGACGCTGCGCACAGGATTTCTCTCCTGATCACCGGGAACACGCACGCAAACTGCGTGCTGGCGCCGTACTCCCATCTCAGGGAACTGGAGGAGTTGGTTCGAAGGCACGTGCCCGCTGCAGGATTGCGCGCTCGGAGCGACCCTACCTGAGCGTTTGCTAGTCCAAGCAGACCCATTCCGCTCGTTGCGGGTATCTCCTCGAAGGCGCCCTTGGCAGTTAGCATGCGAAGGAAATCGAGACTCCGATGGGTGATATGGAAAATCCGCAGTCGACTGGCGAAAGCTCCGGAACCTTGGGCTGGCCGTTTAGTTCGGTTCATTCGGTAGCGATGAGTATGGAGTTTGGTTCTAGTCTGCGTTTAGTGTTCGCCCGCAGAGCGAGAACGGTCTTTCTGGCATTTCAGAGAGTGTTTCTCGCCTGCTTCGTTGGATTCTTGCGATTGTTATCGACAGAGCCTGCGCAATGCGGGCAGCCCCAGGAAGCAGACGCGGCGGTTACAAGCAACGACTCTCCGCAATCCGCAGAACCTGCGCGGCGGGCCTCGCCCGTTCCATTGGAAGGCGTTTTCCCTGGATCCGACTACCTAGGTCCAACCCCGCTCATCGGAGTTCCGGACACAGACCCGGTCTATCCGCTGACGAAAGCGGTCTGGGCTATCGCACCTCGTCTGAAAGGTGCCAGGATCAAGGTCTACGGCTGGATAAACCCGGGCATAAGCGTCAGCACCTCCAACAAATCAAACATTCCCGAGTCTTACGCCATCGTTCCCAATCGGCTCGAACTTGACCAGGGCGTCCTACGTATTGAGCGGCTGCCGGACACCGTGCAAACCGACCATGTAGATTGGGGTTTTCGTCTCACACCGATGTATGGAATCGACTACCGCTGGACGACTTCGCAAGGATGGTTCAGCGGCCAGCTTCTGAAGCACAACTACATGTACGGGTTTGATCCGGTTGAGGCGTATGCCTTGCTGTACATCCCCCACGTCGCGAAGGGAATGGTCATCAAGGTCGGACGGTATATTTCACCACCGGACATCGAGGCCCAGTTGGCGCCCGACAATTACTTGTTCACTCACTCATTGATGTTTACCTTCGATTGCTACACGCAGACGGGCATTACAGCAGCGATAAAGTTGAACGAGCACTGGTCTGTGCTGTTCGGAGTCCATGCCGGAGACGACATCGCTCCCTGGGATGGCGCCGCGCATCCCACAGGCCTGGCAATGGTTCGGTGGGTCTCGAAAAGCAATAACGACTCGATCTTTGGCGGCATCGATTCGATTAACAATGGCAAATTCAAAGCCGGTCACGACAACCTCCAGCAGTCGAACGTCACCTGGACACATCGGTTCAGCGAGAAGGGAACTTTTTTTACAACTACCGAGGCGTATTACATCTATCAGTCCCACGCTCTCGTCGGGGGAACCGTAAATTTCGGGCCGCCGCACGCATGGTTTGAAGGGATTGGTCCCGGAGCGCCGATCAAGGGGAATGCTCCAGCCATCGGAATCGTTAACTACACGGAGTGGAAGCTCTCAAAGAAAGACTTTCTCTCGCTTCGTCCACTGGACATTCTGGTCGACAAAAAAGGCGAACGAACCGGCTTTCCGACTACCTACGAGAGTTGGACTGTGGGAGTGACGCACCGCTTTAACCAATTGATCTCAACTCGTCCCGAAGCGAGATACGAGTTCGCATACAGTGCGAGACCATGGGATAACGGCACGCGACGCGGACAACTCATGTTTGCGATTGACGCCATTATGCGATTCTAGATTTTTCCGACTTGTGCTGTTCAGATTATCGAAGGTCCGGCCGCTGCGCATGTACCTGACTGATCAGCATTCAATCCGCTCTTTCCGCTTCAAGGCGAGCGAGTTCATGCTCGTAAAGGAGATTGTGAGGAAACTCGCAGTGCAAGTCGGCCAAGAGGAGCTTCGCGTTTTGGCCATCGTGCCTCCGCAAGGCTGCCACGGCGAGCAACAATTTCGCGAACGGCTTGAGAAAATGACCTCTGTCCGCCGTCAGTTCAAGTTCCCGTAATCCTTGGTCACGATTCGTGTTGGCACCTCCGGCCCTTAATATCCACCGCACCGGTGCCGGCTTAGTTCCCAAAAGATAGTTTTCCACGCCGAGAGCCAGATATGCGTCGTAACAGCCGGAGTCGACCATGAGAAGTTTTTCGGCCGATTTTCGTCCTTTCTTTGTATACGAGAGCGACGTACCATCCTTCCGTTCGATGAGGGCGGCATAGTCCGCGCGCAGCCCATTCGCCATGGTCATCGCCAAGAGTGCGTTAACCGACGCAGGATCGTTCGCCAACTGTTTGGCGGCCAGCGTTTCGGACAACGTGAGTTCGGAATCAAACAAAGTCTTCAAGCGCGGGTCCGCCGTCAACTTTTTGCGTTGGTGAAAGGCTTGGTCGTCGCGAAAGAGTTCGCTTTGCAGAACTCCGAGTCGATCGAATTCCCGAAATAGGTACGCGCTGGCGGCTGCAGCTGGGCCGAGGGGATCGTCCGGATAGCGGGCTTTCCAGTCCGAAAATTGGGCCTGGGCTGCGTTGAAGTTCAAGTCGTACAGCGAATCAAACCCGGCATCAAGATGGGATGCTGCTTCCGAGCCGAGCTGGCAATTTGCAAGCATTGCGGATGGCGCCATCAGAATGCTTAGGAGGGTCAGGATTGTGACTCGTACCGCTAGCAACCGTGCAAACTTGCTCGCAAGTCGAATCGCATTGTTTTTTGCCTCGAACACCATGAAGTCAAGCCTC
>Ga0210406_10006956_pt1 | contig 11603 bp, 8 predicted proteins | sample IncBWC30MmetaG_FD_155454 | JGI IMG/M metagenome (GOLD analysis project Ga0210406, IMG submission 155454) | Forest soil microbial communities from Barre Woods Harvard Forest LTER site, Petersham, Massachusetts, United States - Inc-BW-C-30-M | ecosystem: Environmental > Terrestrial > Soil >... | reverse complement strand
CGCGGTCGGCTTCATCGCCGCGCGCCGTGAGCATGAGAATAGGCAGTCGATTTAGGGAATCGTCCCGGCGAACTTCCCGGCAAATGTCGAGCCCGGATAGTTTCGGGAGCATCAGATCGAGAAGCAGTAGATCGGGTGGCGTCTTCTTGAGTGTGCTCAGGCCGGCGCTGCCGTCAAAAGCAGCGCTAACCTGAAAGCCTTCGTTGGCGAGGTTATAGCGAACGAGTTCGACGATGTCCTTGTCGTCCTCGATGATCAATACGCGTTTCATAAGGATGGCACGTTCCGCTCGCCGGCTTGGCGGCAGTTTACCGTACACCGGAGAAATGCGAAAGGAGGTGAGATGATTTGGGTCACTTTGCGATGTGCGTAACACGGCTGATTCTCGCAGTGCGCTCGTAACGGACGGATAACATCAATGTGAATGGAGCGTTAACGCTGTAGGGGAGGCTCAATTCCCGCTGGCGGTCGTGAAAGCCAGGGCCAGCAGTGTTTTTTGCTCGAGTTCGTGCGCTTTGGCCGAGCCAGTCGCCGGGCTGGCGCTCGCCGAGCGCTTCACCGAGCGCACTGGGAGACCCTTGGCCTGGGCCAGACGTTCGAGCCTCGGCAGTATGTAGAAAAGCGCCCCCATGTTCGCGGGCTCTTCCTGAACCCAGACGATTTCCCGGGCATGGGGATGCTCCCCCAGAGCCGCGGAAATTTCCGTCCGCGGCAGGGGATAGAGTTGGTCGAGGAATAAGATGGCTGTGCTGCTGTCCTTGCGGCGGCGACGTTCACCGCGAAGCTCATGGCCGACCTTCCCGCTGGCGATCAATATGCGTTTTGCGTCTGACACCTCACGATCCGGAACGACGGGCAGAAAGCGCGGCCGCGTGAAGTCCTCGATGTTCGAACTGGCGTCCGGATGACGCAGCATGCTTTTTGGCGTGAAAACGATCAGCGGCTTGCGCCAGGCGCGCAGGGACTGCCGGCGCAGCATGTGAAAATACTGCGCGGCGGTGGAAGGCTGGCAGATTTGCAGATTGTCCTCGGCAGCAAGTTGCATGTAGCGCTCGATGCGCGCACTGGAATGCTCGGGGCCCTGGCCTTCGTAGCCGTGCGGGAGTAAAAGAACGAGGCCAGTCGGAAGATTCCACTTGTCTTCGCTGGCGCTGAGGAATTGGTCGATGATCACCTGCGCGCCGTTGGCGAAATCTCCGAATTGCGCTTCCCACAGAACCAGCGCTTCCGGATAGTCGCGACTGAATCCGTATTCGAATCCAAGACAGGCCGCTTCGGATAGCGAAGAGTCATAAATCTCGCAAAATGCTTGCTGCCGCGAGAGATGCGAGAGCGTCAGATAGTTGTGCTCGGTCTGCGTATCGATCAGCACGGCATGGCGCTGATTGAAGGTGCCGCGCTGCGTGTCCTGCCCAGTAAGACGAACGGGATTGCCTTCGAGCACGAGAGCGCCCAGGGCGAGCGCTTCTGCGAAGCCGTAGTCGATGGCGCGCTTGCCGTGGCCCATCTCCTTGCGCTGTTCCAGAAGTTTTGCGATTTTCGGGTGCAGGTGAAAGCCGGCCGGCACGCGGACTAGCCCGTCGGTGAGTTCCGCGAGTTTTTCTCGCGTCAACCCGGTGTCGACTTCGTACGCCGGATCGTATTTCCCGCCCTTGTACGGAGACCAATAATCCGGCAGTTTGCGCAAATGCGGGATCTTCGTGAGCTGCCCCGCTTTTTGCTGCTCCACTTCGTATTCTTTTTTCACTCCTTCGACGATTAGCGAGGCATCGATGCCCGTCCGCTCCGCGTAAATCTTCCAGAGCGGCGAATGGTTCTTAATCCGCTCGTAGAGAACCGGCTGCGTGATGGTGGGATCGTCGACCTCGCTGTGGCCGTGGCGGCGATAGCCGATGAGGTCCACCACAACATCGCTGCCAAACGTCGCGCGATACTCCGCGGCGAGCTTTCCAATGCGTACCACCGCGTCGGGATCCTCTGCATTGACGTGGAACACCGGAATGCTCTGGCGCTTGGCAATGTCCGAAGCGAAACGGGAGGAATGCTCTTGTGGGGGCTGCGTGGTGAAGCCGATGAGATTGTTGACGATGATATGCACCGTGCCGCCTACGGTGGAAGCCTTTAGATCCGCAAGATTGAGCGTTTCCGCCAAAACGCCTTGGCCGGCGAAAGCCGCGTCGCCATGCATCACGATGGGCCAGACTTTATTTAGCGTAGCGGGTGTGCGGTCAATGATCGGTCCGTCCACGCCGTGGCGCGTCTGCTTGGCGCGGGCGCGGCCCATGGCCACAGGATCAACCGCCTCGAGGTGGCTGGGATTCGAGACCAGATGCATGTTGATGGGCTTGCCGTCGGTGGTCGTGTATATGCCTGTCGCGCCGATGTGATATTTCACGTCGCCCGCCCCGAGCACGCTGCGCGGATCGACGTCTTCAAATCCGGCAACCACTTCGTGCGGCGGTTTGCATGCGGCGTGAACCATTACATTTAGACGGCCGCGGTGGCTCATGGCCATGACGCAGTCCACGGCGCCGAAATCAGCTGCGCTGTCGAGGATAGCGTCGAGAAGCGGGATAAGCGAGGTGACGCCTTCCAGCGAAAAGCGCTTCGTGCCAAGGTAGCGGGCTTGAAGAACCTGCTCGAAAAGGTCTGCGCGAACCAGCCGCTCAAGAATTCTTTCCTGGTTGACCTCCAGTTCGGGGCCCTCGATGCGTTCCGCGATCCACTGCCGCCTCTCTGGCTGGGGGAGGTGCATGAATTCCACGCCAATGTTGCCGCAGTAGATGCGCCGCGCTTCTTCGGCAGCTTCGCCCGTCAATTCCAGATCGGCGAGCTTTTGCGGCTGGAAAACGCCGAGCGGGTCCAGCGTCGCTTGGTAATAGCCCCAGCGGCGGAAAACGTCAAAAACGCGCTCGCGCTGTTCATTATTCGCGGCGACTTTCTTCGACCCCCTGGCTGGTTTTGCGGGGCGATCCAACGCCATGATGCTACGGTCGGCCATGAATTCATCTCAGACAACCATCTATTTTGCCACAGAACCAACTGTGATGCTTTGTGCCGGCGCAGCAGGTGACCATGGCGGTGTTTCAGAGCGAAACAACTCGGGATTCCAGCGACCGGGCGATTTCCTCAGCGGAGATACCGGGAGGAAATAGGATCGGTGCGCCGATGCGTACGGTGATTTCGCCGAGGCCGGCGAGTCGGCGGCGTTCGCGCTTCATTTGCCAGACACCGTCGAGACGCATAGGGATGACGGGAAGGTGGAGATTTTCAACCAGCAGGCCGATGCCCTTCTGGAAAGGCGCCATGTGGCCGTCTTCGGAGTTGTTGACCTCGCCTTCGGGGAAAACCAGGATGCTGTACCCGCGGTCGGCGGACTCGCCGGCAAAACGGAAACTTTCGCGGAAGCCGGAGTGCCGCGGCAGAGGGAAGACGTTGAACAGCGCCGTGACCAGGCCGTAGCCCAACTGATTTGCCCAGCGCCGGGCGAAAAACCAATCGTGCGGCGGCTGGCGCATGCGCTCGACCGATTCGCCTCCCATCGCTATGGCCAGACGGTGACGAAAACGCCTGGGGAGAGCGGCAAGAAGCAGGCCAATATCGGCGCGGCGGGTGATGTGGTTCGAAATAATGAGCACTGGTCCACGGACACTGCGAAGATTACCGCGGCCAACGACCACCGGATGCGCGAGAATCTGGGTGGCGGGCCAGACCAGCGTGTAGTAGACAGCCAGGCGGAGCCAAAGCGCCGGGGCGCGTTGCGTCCAGCGCGGATAGACGTATTCGGTGCGGTGGGCTGCGGGTTGTTCGAGAAGCCGCTGCACGTCCAGAACGGTTTTTGCCTCGGCAAAGGAGGTTTCGTTTAGCTCCACGTGAAAGCGCTCTTCGAGGGCGCTCATCAGCTCGACGCGGTCGAGCGAACTAAGATTCAGGTCCCTCTCTGGCTTTTCTGAAGACCCTTCTGCCCATGAGAATTTCGCCAACAGATCATCGAGAGTGCCACCCCGCGTATTTGCAGGCGCCGTGCCATCTCGCGATTCTGCGGCGCGCGCCGCTATTAGACTGAGCCGAGGCTTGCCGGTGGGCGTGCGTGGAAAATCAGGCTCCGGCCAGACCAGCCATCGGTGCACGCGCTGGTATTCGGCGAGGGAGCCGTTGGCATTTTCAATCATTTTCTGAACCGCCTCCTCCCTTCGGTCGGCGCCGTTTTCCACTAGCAAGAAGGCGCATGGTTCTGCGTGGCCCCCGCGTTCGATCGGAATCACAACGCAATCGCGCACGCCGGGTTGTTTCCGCAACTCCGCTTCCACGTCCTCGGGATAGACATTCAGACCCGCGGCTGTAACGATTACGTTTTTCTTGCGGCCTTTGAATCTGAGATTCCCTTCCGCATCTAGTTCACCAATATCGCCTGTGCGCAGCCAATTCTCTGGGTCGCGCACTCCTTGCCGTAGTGCTCCGCCTTCCCAGTAGCCGCTAGCGACATTCTCGCCCCGCACCAGAATCTCCCCGTCTTCCAACAGCCGAAATTCGCGTCCCGGGAGAACCTTTCCGATGGAACCCGGCGTGGCGCGAAAGGGATGGTTCAAGCTGATAAGTGACGCGGTTTCCGTCATGCCGTAGCCTTGCACCACCGCGTAACCCACGCGCTTAAAAAACTCTTCGGTTTCGGCGGAGAGAGCCGCGCCGCCAGAAATGAACGCCCAGAATTTCCAGCCAAATCGCCGGTGAATACGCCTGAAGCGCCATGCCCGCCGCAAAAACTTCTTCCCGTTGGCCAGGTCGAGATTTCGCTTCAGCCAGTTACTTTGGCCTTGAGCTTCGAATTCGCGTTCGAACCCGGCGTGCAAGGCATCGAGCATTCGCGGTACGGCAATCAGCGCCGTGGCCCGCTCGCGCCGCACGGTGCGAATAATCTCGCCAGGATGCGCGGAGTGCTCAAAGACTACCGTCGCCCCCAGGAGCGGCGGCACAAAGAGCCCCATAAACTGCCCGAACACGTGGCTGAGTGGCACCAGCGTGACGAAACGCAGCGGATGAAACCATCGCTCGTAGTTCCGATAGGATTCCATCCCGTGTTCGAGCGGCTCAAGATTTGCCAGAAAATTGCCGTGCGTCAGAACTACGCCGCGCGGCTCGGCCGTTGTGCCCGAAGTGAAAAGGATTTGCGCAATGTGATTTCGCGTGATGGGCTGGTCGGCAAGGCTTTCATAGGCGGCCTTATTCGGCTGTCCGCTCGCAAACCAGGACGCCGCAACACCCGCACGTCTTGCGGTGTCGGCTAAATCCTCCAGTGCGAGCCTCGGGATGGCGGAATCGAATGCCGACTTTTCTCGTGAAGCGAAGATTAATTTCACGCCCGCATCCTGCGCTACGCGGCGAGCGAAATCGAGCGTGGCGCCATCGTCCATGGGCACGGCCACCGCTCCGCGCAGTAAGCAGCCCCAGAAAGCCGCGGTCCATTCGGCGTTGTTCGGGCCCCAGAGGAGAACGCCATCGCCTGTTCGAACGCCGCGCTCCTTCAGCTCTAAGGCGCAGGCGCAGGCCACGCTTTGAAGCTTCTGGTAGGTCCATGCTTCGCGGCGATAGCCGTGCCGCTGCACGAACGCGATGTCGCCAGAATAGCGCTCGAACTCATGGAACAGAGATAAAAGGTTCGCTCGGGACATGCTCCCCAGCTCTCGCGGGCCCCTCGGATGGCTTGATTCTACGCCTGTGGGGAGCGGCACAAGCTCCGCCTGGGCCATGAAGGAGCACGTCCCGTGCCACGAAATCCTATGCCACGAAAGAACACTACCCTGCATCTCATGAAAAGCACGCAAGCAGAACGTGCGCCGTTTCGGGTACAATAGTGGCTGCTAAGGGGCGCGTCGTATACCCCTATTCCGCCCGTAAGCAGGATAAATGCCGGTACCTATTTCACAGATGTGGACGGTCGCGACGTACGTCCTCAAGCAGAAAATTGCTGGGCGCAAGCGCTACCCGTTTGTGCTGATGCTCGAGCCGCTATTCCGCTGCAATCTGGCGTGCGCCGGCTGCGGCAAGATTCAGTATCCCGCACATATCCTGAAGAAGGAATTGAGCCCGGAAGAGTGCTTCAAGGCCGTGGACGAGTGCGGCACGCCGATGGTTTCCATCCCCGGCGGCGAGCCGCTGATGCACCCGCAAATCGACAAGATCGTCGACGGCCTGGTTGCGCGCAAGAAGTACATCTATCTGTGCACCAACGCGCTGCTTCTCAAGGAAAAACTGGATCTGTTCAAGCCGAGCAAGTATTTGACGTTTTCCGTTCACATGGACGGCCAGCGCGAACACCACGATTTCTCGGTTTGCCGCGAAGGCGGCTATGATCTGGCGGTCGAAGGCGTTAAGGCAGCGCTCAAGCGCGGCTTCCGCGTCACCACCAACACGACGCTCTTCGACGGCGCCGATCCGAACAGTGTCCGGCAGTTCTTCGACGAAATGATGGAGTTGGGCGTCGAAGGCATGATGCTTTCGCCAGGCTATTCTTACGACAAAGCTCCAGATCAGAAGCACTTCCTCGGACGTGCCCGCACGCGCAGGCTTTTCCGCGCCATACTTTCCAACCGCAAAAAGAGCTGGCAGTTCAACCAGTCCAAATTGTTTCTCGAATTTCTCATGGGCAAGCAGCAGTACGCGTGCACGCCCTGGGGTATGCCTACCTACAACGTCTTCGGCTGGCAGAAGCCCTGCTATTTGCTGCAGGACGGTTACGCGGACACGTTCGAGGAGTTGCTGGAAACGACCGCCTGGCAGAATTACGGCACGGAATCCGGAAATCCCAAGTGCGCCAATTGCATGGTGCACAGCGGGTACGAAGCCTCAGCCATGGACCATACTTTCAGCGGTTTGCGCGGTCTTTGGGCAGCCGTGAAGGCGACCTTCACTGTGCAATATCCGGATTCGGACGCTCTGGCCCTGCTCAACGAGCCCGCAAAACCAGTGCATTCTTACAATCCGCTCATTCAAATCGACAAAGGCAAGTCCCAGCTCGAGGAGACACGCGCTTGACGGGCCCTCGGCACGCAGACCGGCCGACGCACGCGGAAGCCGTTCCGCAAAACCCCGATACTCTGGAAGTAGCTCCGGGAAGAATGCGCGAAGCCGTCGAAGGCTGGCTCCCCGAGCTCGCCAGCGAAGAAGAATTGCGCGAAGCGCTCGAAAAAGCGTTCGACTATCGGGGCGACGTCACCCTAACTACTAAAGACGGCAAGAAGATAGAAGGATACATCTTCGATCGGGTATCCGGTCCGACGCTCGGCACTTCCTTCGTGCGTGTACTACCGAAGGATTCCAACCAGAGACAGAAGATCGCCTACGCCGATGTCGCCGCTTTGGCCTTCTCGGGCCGCGATCCCGCCGCTGGTAAAAGCTGGGAAGCTTGGGTCCGCAAATATTGGGAAAAGAAGGCCTCCGGCGAGAGCGGTTTGAGCTTGCAACCCGAATCCCTTGACTAAGCAAAACCTCCCCGTTTAGACCGCCCCTCCTTGTCGTTTTGTTCTGTTAAGTCTTTAGTTTTCAATTATTTGTGAGGCAGACGAAGGCCGTTAGGTGCCAGCCTCTGGCATGGACAAATGGGCCATTTCGTGGTACTGTTTGACGAGCGTTTGTTGCTCTTGTAATTACCCTTCGACTCGTTCGAAGGGGCTGCAAAGACAATCTTTGCGGCCTTTTTTTGCGGGCTGGAGGGGTGTCTTGGTGCTTGGGGATCGCGGGCGTTAGTTACCTATAGGTAACCAGGATCCGGACCAGGAGAAACAAAGCAATTCCAATATCGCAGCCCCAGCGAATGCCAGGCGGCGCCTGCGAGGTAGTGGAAGTGAAGGAACAAGGAACAGTGAAGTGGTTCAATGCTTCGAAGGGCTTTGGGTTTATCCAGCGGCAAACCGGGGAAGACGTTTTCGTACACTTCTCGGCGATCATGATGGATGGATACAAATCGCTCAACGAAGGTCAGGCAGTGGAATTTGAAGTAAAGAAAGGCCCCAAGGGCCTTCAGGCAGAGAACGTCACCGGCCTCTAGCCTGGGTATGGTGGTACTCGCGACTTGATCGAGGGCACCGCACCTCAAGAGATTCGAATCGAATTTCGAAACCGCAATGTGTGGTCAAGGAGGATGATGTGCAAGTGATGGCAGAAGGACAAACAGTGAAGCATGAGACCTACGGCTTGGGCATTGTTACGGCATCCGACCAGGAGCGCACCGCGATTGATTTCGACGATCACGGTCCCAAGTTGTTCGTTACCAGCATCATGGTGGCTGAGCTGATCGGCGAAGCCCCGGCGACTCCGCCAAAGACCAAGCGCCGCCGCAAGGCTTCCACCGCCGCGAAAGCCGCCAAGAAAGCCGCTGCTGCCACTGCTGCCGCTGCCGCAAGCCGTTCGTAGTTCCTTCTCGCTCCGCGCTAGAATCTGCAGTTCCCAGTTCCCCTTCGCCAATTAGGCGCAGGGGTGTGTCTAAAGTAAGAATTCCCAATCCCGGTTCGTTCTCTCTATGGTCGTGTTAGGCCTATGAAGCGCTTCGTCATGGCAGTTGGGCTAACTCACGTTCGCCATTCTCGGTCCGGTGACGTTCCTGCACCCAAACTTTGACGACCACAAGAGCGAGGAAGTCGCGAGAATTGGCCCGCCCACAGCCACCGTTGACAAGACCTCCAGAGTTCCATCGGTACGGCGGGAGCGTTGATCGCAGGAGCCGTACTGATCGTCCTGGGCCCCCGAATAAAATAGTTGACCGCTCCAGATTCTTCCAGATAAACGTGCGTGTGTTTACCAATCTTGTAGATAGAATATCGGATTACCTCTTACCCGTACGCTTCTTCCGGCCTCTGGCTCGTTGACATCCACAGCTCCGGGGCCAATGCTAAAGACAATCCGGGGGAGCACAGAGCTTCTCTCTCGACGGAGCGTAAAATGAGAATCGTAACCTTCGAGTCGTTCCTTGGACTTTGCCTGTTTTCCGGCTTTCTCCTCGGGACTACACCCCCAACCTTCGGCCAAGGCACGCCCGGTGTATCTGAAAACGAGGTATTGATCGGATCATGCTCCGCTCTCGAAGGTCCGTCACATTTTCTGGGAGTGGAAACTGTGACCGGCGCAAAGGCGTACTTCAATCTCATCAACGAGGAGAGTGGTGTCAACGGGCGCAAACTCAAGCTCATCTCCGCTGACGACAGCTACGACCCAGCCAAGACACAAGCTTGTTTTGACCACCTGATGAGCGAAAAGGTCTTCGCCCTGGGATTCTTCGTGGGCACCCCTACTGCAGTGAAGTATGTGCTCATGGCGGAAAGCGCCAAGATTCCGCTGGTTGGCTTGTTCACCGGGGCTCAGACCCTCTATACACCCTTGCGCCATTGGATTGTCAACGTGCGCGCATCGTATTTCGACGAAACGAGAGTGCAGGTCGACGGTCTGTGGAAAACTCTTGGCTACAAGAAGATTGGCGTCATCTACCCCGAAGACGCATTTGGAACCGCCGTTCTGGAAGGCGTCAAGGCCGCACTCAAGGAGTACGGGGCCGAACCTGCCGCCACCGGCTCCTACCAGCGGCAAACGGCACAGGTCGGAGGAGCCATCGACACCGTTCGCGGGGCGAGCCCGGATGCGGTGGTCGTAGTGGGACCCGCCAATACCGTGGCGCCGATCCTCAAACAAGCCCAGGCCAAGGGATGGAAGCCGCTTTTTCTCACCGTGTCGTTTGTTGGGACCGAGGAATTGATTACGGAGGCGGGGGCGGATGCCGAAGGTGTGGTGATCACACAGGTCGTGCCGCCGTATTACCTGACGGAACAGAAGTCGGTTGCTCTCTACCGGCGCGCGCTCGGAACGTATTTTCCCGCCGAGCGGCCTAATTTCGTCAGCCTCGAGGGATTCGTGGATGCCATGGTGTTGGTCGAAGGCCTCAAACGGGCGGGGAAGGATCTGACGCGGGAAGGTTTAATCCACGCCATCGAATCGATCCATGACCACGACTTAGGCCTCGGCCCGCAGCTCAGACTCAACTATTCCGCGAAGGAACACAAGGGCTTCGACCATGTCATTCCCACGGTGGTTCGCGGCGGCCGCGCCGTCCCGTTCACCGACTGGTCGACGGCTTTGTCGAAATAACTTGGGAGACTCGCGGGTTGGCCTCTGCGGACCTCCCTGACAGAGAACCATTCTCAGAATGCAACGCAAGAAAAGAGCGCAAGACGGCCGGTGCTATTTGTGCGCGGATTCCGTTTGCTCGAAGGCGTGATAGGACGAGCGGACTAGCGGGCCGGCCTCGACGTGTTTGAAACCCATGGCTTCGCCTAGGATTTTGAACTCGGCGAACTCCTCAGGATGAACGTAACGAACGACGGGCAGATGGTCGCGCGTTGGCTGCAGATACTGTCCCAAGGTAAGAATGTCCGTGCCTTGCGCGGCGAGGTCCTCGAGCGTCAGAAGGACTTCATCCTTTTCTTCGCCTAGACCGAGCATAAGGCCTGTCTTCGTGGGCACATCGGGATGGGTTTGTTTCGCACGGCGCAGCAATTCGAGCGAACGCTGGTACACCGCGCCCTTGCGTACTTGTCGGTAAAGGCGCGGCACGGTTTCGGTGTTGTGATTCAAAACGTCCGGGCGCGTCCGAAGGACCACATTCAGGGCGTTCCAATCGCCACGGAAGTCCGGGATTAGCACTTCGACTTTGCATCCGGGCACGCGGCGGCGAATTTCTTCGATGGTGCGTGCAAATATGTGCGCGCCGCCGTCCGCCTGGTCATCCCGATTCACAGAAGTCACAACCGCGTAGCGCAGACCCATCCGCGCGACGGCCTCCGCCACGCGCAAGGGCTCTTCTTCATCCGGCGGTCCGGCAGGTTTCCCCGAAGGCACGGCGCAGAATCCGCAGGCGCGCGTGCAAATGTCTCCGAGAATCATGAACGTAGCCGTGCCGTGGTCCCAGCATTCGCCCATATTGGGGCACCGTGCGCTCTCACAAACCGTGTGCAGGTCCAGTGTGCGCATGATGCGTTTCAGGTCTTGGTAGCGCGCGCCGCCGAAAAATTTAACGCGGAGCCAATCCGGGCGCGGATGCGCGTTCGGCGGGGGGACAGGCGACAGCGGCTGGTTAGAGATGATGTTGAACGGTGAGGCCATAGGGTGTGCTCGAATTCGCTATTTTACCTCAGATCGGACCGGGCGTGGGAAAAGGCCGAGGGATTGAAGAGCCGGGCGAGTTGAGAAGAAAAACCGCCCTCAGAAAACGAGGGTGCGGCACGCGCTCGATGTGATCGACAGCCACCGGGACGCGGTTACTTTGCGGCGTGGCGGGCTAGGCGGGCGGCAAAGCCCAGGAGTAGGGTGCGCTGCTTGGGATCCATCTTAGCCAGGTGGCGTTGCAATTGGCTTAGTTCGGACGCTTCTTTTTTGGAGTGGCCCCAGAGGCCTCTGTCGTCTTCGTTGGCCAGCTTGCGGGGTTTCGGCGGTGCGTCGCCTTCGTACATGACCTTGTAGAGAGGCATGTCCAGTGCGCGGGCCCACTTTTCTAGGGTCTCGACGTTGGGTACGGTGTGGCCGTTTTCGACGCGAGAGACGTAAAAGCGGAGAAGGCCGGT
>Ga0210406_10006955_pt1 | contig 11604 bp, 7 predicted proteins | sample IncBWC30MmetaG_FD_155454 | JGI IMG/M metagenome (GOLD analysis project Ga0210406, IMG submission 155454) | Forest soil microbial communities from Barre Woods Harvard Forest LTER site, Petersham, Massachusetts, United States - Inc-BW-C-30-M | ecosystem: Environmental > Terrestrial > Soil >... | reverse complement strand
GGGTGTGTTGGGCGGGAAGTAGACCCGGAGCGATCGATCCTCGCGTTTCTGTGCAATAGACGAGCCCTGATTATTCTCGACAGTTGCGAGCATCTGATCAAGGCGGCCGCTCGGTTCGCGGAACGTCTTTTTCGCGAAGCGCCATCGCTGCACCTCTTGACGACGAGTCGAGAGATATTGCGGGTCGAAGGCGAGAACGTCCATTTGCTCATGCCTCTCGAAAGCCCACTTGAAGACAGGCCTTCCGTTGTTCAAGCGCTTGCTTCATCGGCGGTCCAGCTTTTCATGGAACGAGCGGCTGCGAGCGGATATGGGAACGGGCTCAATGATGCCGATGCTCCGGTTGTCGCCGGTATTTGCCGGGCGCTGGATGGAATTGCGCTTGCGATCGAACTGGCGGCGAGCCGGGTTGGTGTCTATGGCATCCAGGGAACCGCTGATCTTCTGAACAACGGCGCCAGGCTGATGCTGCAGGGTCGACGCAGCGCATTGCCCAGACACCAAACTCTCCAGGCAATGTTTGATTGGAGCTTCGAACTACTATCGGAGTATGAGCAGAGATTATTCTCCAGATTGTCCGTGTTTGTCGGTCAATTCACGCTGGAGGCAGCTCAATCGATTTGCGCTGAAACAGACGAAGAAGCGCAGCGCATCAGCAACGCAATCGTGAGCCTCGTTGACAAGTCCCTCATCGCAATCTCGTCAAGAAGTGGTCCGGCCTATTTCCGATTGCTGGACATGACGCGTGCCTATGCTGCTGTAAAGCTTTCGGAACGCGGGGAGGAAGAAACGATCGCAAAGCGTCATGCCAGATACTTTGCAGATTTTCTTGATCCGGTCATAACCAAGAGCTCAGGCCTCAATGTTCGCGACGCCGCAGCTTACGCTCCGCATATGGGTAACATTCGCAAAGCGATTGCGTGGAGTTTCTCGCAATCGGAGGATGCTTCCATCCCGGTCGAGCTCGCGGCTCGCACGGCACCCTTGTTTCTGGAGCTTTCATTATTCTCCGAGTGTCAGGAATATTGTCAGAAGGCGCTGGGGGCCCTACGGGAAAGAGATCGCGGAACGCAGCGGGAACTGGAGCTCCGGGAAGCCCTGGCGATCTCCTCCATGTGGACGCGGGGTATCAGCGAAGAAGTCAGGCTTGCAATCAAGCGCGGCCTGGAGCTCTCGGAAGCTTTGCGGGATTGGCGGCGCCATATTTGCTTTCTCTCAGGACTCAATATCTTTCTCGTTCGTCTCGGTGACTTCGGCGGTTCGTTGGCTGCCGCCAAGCGTATTGCGGCCGTTGCCGAGGCGGCAGGATATACTGCTGAGAAAGTGATAGCAGAATGGATGCTGGGCGCCTCTTACCACTTTGCAGGGGACCAACTTGCAGCGCTCCGTCATTGCGAGCGCGGTTTTCAGCTTGAGTTGGATGCCCCTCCCGTACAGGTCAATCTCTTCGGTTTCGACCACCGCGTACGAGCCCTTGTCGGACTCGCTCGCTCGTTGTGGCTACGCGGCTTGCCGGACCAAGCTCGAAAAGTCGCACATAAGACAATTTACGAAGCCGCTGAGCAAGAGAGGCCGATCTCCGAGTGCATCGCTCTGCTCTATACGATCCCTGTCTTTCTCTGGTGTGGCGATTTCGATGAGGCGGCACTGCCCATAGAAGTCGCGATCGCGAAAGCCAGCAAGTATTCGCTGGCGCCCTACCATGCGCTTGGTCTCGCGCTGAAGGGCGAGCTTATGATGGCGAAGGGAGACGCCCTGGCGGCTGTCGAGGTTCTCCGGCAGGCGCTCAAGGCCTTGCGGGCCCAGCATCACCACATTGTCACTCCGTCGGTAGCGTGCGCCCTCGCCGAAGGATTGGCTCGCTGTGGGCAGTTCGAGGAGGCGCTCGTCACGATTGACGAGGTTCGAGTGCATGTCGAGGAAGTCAGAGAGACATTCTGGCTACCCGATCTGCTACGCGTTCGTGGAACGATTCTATTGGCGCGGCCAGAACCGGACTTGGCAGCCGCTGAAGATGCACTGCTGGGTTCAATCGACGGCGCCCGCAAGCAGTCCGCACCGAGCTGGGAGCTCAGGGCAGCGATCCCACTGGCGCAGATGTGGTGGCAACAGGGCCGCAACAGCGATGCCAGCGCCATGCTTGAGGAGATTTATCAGCGGTTCACTGAAGGGTTTGCAACCATGGACCTTGTCAAGGCGCGCCGGCTCCTTAATGAGTTTGGCAGTGGTTCCGGTCTTTCAAGGACCTAAAGACGCCCCGGGCATACCCTTGCGCGTGCTGTTCCCTAACGACCGGCGAATCTCCTGAGCGCTCGCCCTCGCCAGACCGCTTCAGAAGACAGATGTTTCGGCATTGCCGCTGCTGCGGCGGGTATGCCCGCCGGGCCATGGCGCGTCCGGATCGGTGTGCCAGAAGGGACACATTGGCATTTCTTCGCAACATTTGGTACGTCGCCTTGTGGTCGCAGGACCAGACCTTCATCAAGGCGCAGCAGGACGTCATGCCGAGTTTTGGGTTGGTCTCGCCGGGATTTCCGTGCGTTTGCGAAACCAGGCCCGGATTGCAACTCATTGTGATTGAGGTGAGCCCCTGCGTCGGCTAGGCTATAAGCAAAGCTTGGCCCGGAAACGTGCTCGATGAAAGAAAAGTTCGAAAGAAAGCTTCTTCGGCGCGACCTGCTTCGTCTCGTCATTGCCGGTACCGGCTCGGCGCTGATCGGCTCGCAAGTGCCGGAGCCCGCTTTCGCACAACCCGTTGATCTTAAAAGCAAGCGCCGCGCCCGCTATCAGGCCGACTCCCCAGAAGTCCGTGATTTCTATCGCGTCAATAGCTATCCTGCCCGATGAGGGGACGACGCTATGTTGGTGAAGAAATCGGAAGAACGTTCTGAAAGGGAACCTCGTGAAGGCAGAGCATCGTTATCGCATGGCGAATTGGGACGTCGTGCTTTCCTGACGCGTTCCGGCATTGTTGCTGGAGCGTTGGCGGCGCTCGGTGCCCTTCCACTCAGCGGTGTGCGCAAGGCACAGGCCGGTCCGCCACCGCCGAGGGGTGCGACCGCAACGACGCGGAAAAACGTCTGCACGCACTGTTCGGTTGGCTGCTCGGTGATCGCCAAGGTCGCCAACGGCGTATGGATTGGTCAGGAGCCGGACTATGACAGCCCTATCAATCGTGGCTCGCATTGCTGTAAGGGGGCCGCTGTTCGCGACGACGTGCTGAGCCAGCGTCGGCTCCGTTATCCGGTCAAGCTCGTTAACGGTCAGTGGACGCGCATCTCCTGGGAAACGGCGATCGACGAGATCGGTGACAAACTGCTCGACATTCGCGAGAAATCAGGACCTGACTCGGTCTATTGGCTCGGGTCAGCCAAATTCACCAACGAAGCCGCCTACCTCAATCGCAAGCTTGCAGCGTTCTGGGGTACCAATAATTCGGATCATCAAGCCCGTATCTGCCATTCCACAACCGTCACCGGCGTAGCCAACACCTGGGGCTATGGCGCGATGACGAACAGCTACAACGACATCCGCAACGCCAAGACCATATTAGTGATGGGCGGCAACCCAGCCGAGGCGCATCCGGTGTCATTGCAGCACATTCTGGAAGGCAAGGAGCTTAACCGCGCCAACATGATCGTTGTCGATCCGCGGATGACGCGGACCGCGGCCCATGCAACCGAATATGTCAGGGTGCGTCCAGGCACCCACATCGCGACGATCTACGGCATGCTGTGGCACATTTTTGAGAACGGCTGGGAAGACAAGGAATTCTTGAGCCAGCGCGTTTACGGCGTTGATGAGATTCGCAAGCAAGCGGCGAAATGGAATCCGAAGGAAGTCGAGCGTGTCACCGGTCTGCCCGAGGCTCAGGTCAAGCATATCGCCGAGCTTTTCGCCAAGCAGAAGCCGGCGACGCTGATATGGGCGATGGGGCAAACCCAGTTCACCACTGGAACCGCCAATGTCCGCGCCAGTTGCCTTCTGATCCTCGCTACCGGCAATGTGGGATCGCCGGGCAGCGGAGCGAATATTTTTCGCGGCCACACCAACGTGCAGGGTGCGACCGATCTCGGCCTCGATGTCACGTCATTGCCGCTCTATTACGGTCTGGCCGAAGAGGCGTGGCGGCATTGGTGTCGGGTGTGGGAAGTTGACTACGACTGGATGAAGTCGCGTTTCCCCGACAAGAAGTTGATGGAAACTCCGGGTATTCCGAGCACACGCTGGTTCGACGCGACGTTGCTGCCCAAGGATCAGGTCAATCAGCCCAATCCGGTGCAGGCCATGTTCATCATGGGACATGGCGTCAACACGATTACCCGAATGCCGGAGGCGGTGCGCGGCATCGAGAAGCTCGAGCTGCTCGTGGTTTGCGATCCCTATCCCACGGCGTGGTCGGTGCTGTCGGAGCGCAAGAACGGCACCTATCTGCTGCCGGCCTGCACGAGCTTCGAGATGGACGGCTCGCGCACAGCTTCGAACCGCTCGCTGCAATGGGGTGAGAAGATCGTCGAGCCGGTATTCGAATCAAAGAACGACTACGACACGATGTACATGCTGGCGCGCAAGTTCGGCTTTGCCGACCTGATGTTCAAGAACATCAAGGTCGAGAACGGCAAGGTGTTAGCGGAGGACATCCTGCGCGAGATCAATCGCGGCGGCTGGTCGACCGGCTATTGCGGACAATCGCCTGAACGGCTCAAGGCGCATATGCGGAACCAGGTGAAGTTCGACCTCGTCACGATGCGGGCGCCAAAGGACGATCCTGAGGTCGGCGGCGATTACTACGGCCTGCCTTGGCCGTGCTGGGGAACGCCGGAGTTCAAGCACCCCGGCACCCCGATCCTCTACAACACGAACCTTCCGGTGAAAGAAGGCGGCGCCACGTTCCGCGCCCGGTTCGGCGTCGAGCGGGTCGTCAAGCGCAAGGTGATGGAGAACGGCCAGGAGGTCGAACGGGAAGATCATGACAATCTGCTCGCCGAGGGCTCTTATTCGGTCGGCTCGGAGATCAAGGACGGATATCCGGAATTCACGCTTGGCGTTCTGAAGAAGCTGGGCTGGGACAAGGACCTGACGCCGCAAGAACTGGAAGTGATCCAGCGCATCAATGCCGCAAATCCTGATGCCGTGTCATGGTCGCTCGATCTTTCGGGCGGCATCCAGCGCGTCGCGATCGAGCACGGCTGCTCGCCTTACGGCAATGGAAAGGCGCGCATGATCGCCTGGAATCTTCCGGATCCAATCCCGGTGCATCGAGAGCCGATCTACACGCCGCGTCCGGACCTCGTCGCCGATTATCCGACGCTGCCGGATGCCAAGCAGTTCCGGGTGCCCAATATCGGCTTCTCCGTGCAGAAGGCTGCCGTCGACCGCGGGATCTCCAGGCAGTTTCCGCTGATCCTGAGCTCGGGCCGACTGGTCGAATATGAAGGGGGCGGCGAGGAGACGCGTTCCAACAAGTGGCTCGCCGAACTGAAGCAGCACATGTTCGTCGAAATAAATGTGGCGGATGCTATCGAGCGCGGCATCAAGGACGGCGGCTGGGTATGGGTTACCGGCCCGGAGAATAACTCGCGAACCAGGATGAAGGCGCTCGTTACGGAGCGCGTCGGCAAAGGCGTTGCCTGGATGCCCTATCATTTTGCCGGCTGGTTCGAGGGCGCTGATCTGCGTGCCAAATATCCGAAGGGCGCTGATCCGATCGTGCTGGGCGAGAGCGTCAATACGCTGACCACCTATGGCTACGATCCGGCGACCGGCATGCAGGAGCCAAAGGCTACCCTTTGCCAGATCAGGGCCGCCTGAGAGGAAAAATCGATGGCACGCATGAAATTCCTGTGTGACGCGGACCGCTGCATCGACTGCAACGCCTGCGTCACCGCTTGCAAGAACGAGAACGAGGTGCCGTGGGGCATCAACCGCCGCCGCGTGGTCACCATCAATGATGGCAAACCCGGCGAGCGCTCGGTGTCGATGGCATGCATGCATTGCACCGATGCGCCATGCGCCGCCGTCTGTCCGGTGACGTGCATCTATCCGACCGATGACGGCATCGTCCTGCACAACAAGGATCTGTGCATCGGTTGCGGTTATTGCTTTTACGCCTGTCCGTTCGGTGCGCCGCAGTATCCACAGGTCGGGAATTTCGGCTCACGCGGCAAAATGGACAAGTGCACCTATTGCGCCGGTGGCGGCGGGCCCGAAGCGCCAGGCAGCGCCGAGGAATATGCGAAATATGGATCAAACCGTTTCGGCGAAGGCAAGCTGCCATTGTGTGCCGAGATGTGCTCGACCAAATCTCTGCTGGCCGGGGATGGCGACATCATCGCGCAAATCTATGGAGAGCGGGTTCGCAAGCGCGGTTACGGCTCGGGTGCCTGGGGTTGGGAAACGGCCTATCACGAGGACATCAAGATCTGAGTGGACGCACCTCGATCATTGCGGTGTACGTGATGATCGAGGGATCAGCACAAGGTGATTGTCATGACGTTTCTCGCACGCATCCGCCTCGTGACATTCGTTCTGATACTGCTCGGCGTTGCCGCGGGACCTGTGTGCGCCCAAAAGCTCGGTCCGGATGGTGCTCCCAACCCGGATGCGAGCGTCACCAGTGAGCGCACGCTGCTCGAGCAGGCGCCACGCATCCAGGGGCGCATCGACATTCCCGACGTCAAAGCCAGCGTGCTGATACAGCCAGCAGGGCGGACATGGGACTATTTCCATGAAGTTCTTCTGCATTGGGGTGGCGCGATCGTAATCGTCGGAACGATCGCGCTATTGGCGCTCGCCTATCTGATCGTCGGACGCGTCCGCATCGCGGCTGGGCGTTCCGGACAGAAGGTTCTCCGTTTCAAGGCCTTTGAGCGCTTCTCCCATTGGCTGACGGCGGCCTCCTTCGTCATCCTCGGCCTGACCGGCTTGAACATCACTTTCGGCAAAATCCTGTTGTTGCCGCTCGTCGGCCCGGAGGCATTCTCCGATATCTCCCAGATTGCCAAATATCTGCACAATTTCACCAGCTTCGCTTTCGTGGCAGGGCTAATCCTTATCACGGTGATCTTCTTCAGGGACAATCTGCTGGCGAGGGTCGATGTCGAATGGGTCAAGCAAGGCGGCGGCTTCATCAAATCCAAGCATGCGCCGGCGGGACGGTTCAATCTCGGCGAGAAGATGGTCTATTGGCTGTCCGTTGCCGCCGGCGTTGCTGTCTCCACCTCCGGATTCCTGCTGCTGTTTCCATTCTACGGCACCAACATTGCCGACATGCAGCTCGCGCAGGTAGCGCACGCCGTCATCGCCATTTTGTTCATCGCCCTGATTCTGGCCCACATCTATATCGGCACGCTCGGGATGGAGGGGGCATTCGAAGCGATGGGCACAGGCGAGGTCGATCTCAACTGGGCCAGGGAGCACCACGATCGCTGGCTCGCCCGGGAGCTTGGACAAGACGGGAAAGCGTCGGCAACTCCGGCCGAATGAACGATGGCCGCCCTGCACACGGAGACCTTCCCGGTGGTGCCGGGATGGTCGGGCAGGTGAGAGCTTCGCTGCGATAGCAAAGCTCCGGTCTGGCTATTCATGATCGCGATCGGAGGGCGGCTGCGCTTCCTGCTCACGAAGGTAATCGTCCGTCGTGCGGATGGTCGGGACAGACACGCCATAGGATGCGAAGCCTTCCTCGGCGACGAAGGCAACACGACAATCCCCGCACATCTTGATGACATCGAGCCTTCGGGGTGAGCCGGAATACATCCAGTGCTTGCCTTCGAGCTTGGCCACCACGCGCTCAATGGCGCTCTTGACGCCGAACGGCTTGCCGCATCGCATGCAGCAGAACGGTTCCTCCTCCTTGAGAACGCGGGAAGGGGCCTTTGCCGTATTGAAATTGATCCGGGGTATCAGCGTGATGACGCGCTCGGGACAGGTTGCTTGGCAGAGGCCGCACTGAACACAGGCATCTTCGACAAATCGAAGCACCGGCCGTTCGGGGTCATCTCGCAGGGCGCTGGTCGGGCATGCCGAAACGCAGGACAAACACAGCGTGCAACCGCCGGTATCGATCTCCACAGTGCCGAAAGGTGCACCGGCCGGCAGCGCAATGATATCGACGGGAGCCGGAGCTGCGCGGTGCAGTTCGCCAAGCGCAAGCCGCAGCACATCGCGTTTCTTGCCGATGGAGCGAAAAGTCGCCGCGCGAGGCGCCGAAGGCAGAGGTGGAATCGCGCGAAGTGTCTCAAGCAGAATATCGGGGTCGTCGGTCTCGATCGTCGCAATCCGACCCGCTCCGAAGCCAAGACCAGCGAGGATCGGATCGGCCAAGGCCATCGTCCGCAGCAGCCCCGACACATCGTGACGGGGCTTTGCGCGGAGCAGAATGCGCACCGCGGACGTGCCATAGGCGAATGCGGCGGCGACGCTTTCCAACCCGACCTGCGTGACCTCGTTGACCGCGAACGGCAGCACATTTGCCGGCAGCCCATCGCCGAAGCGCGCCAGCGCGTCGATCAGCGGCGCACCGTGCGCGCCATCATGCAGGAGCACCACGGCCCGTTCGCCGCCAGCTTCGCGATAGGCGATCAGCATCGCGCGCAGCCGGCGCATAAGCGCGTCTTCCGGCGGCAGCGCATAGGATGCCGCACCGGTAGGGCACGCAGCCGCGCACTGGCCGCAGCCTGCGCAGATATCCGCGTCGATCGCCACATGGTCGCCCGCGGGAGTGATCGCCCCCGCCGGACAAAGGTCGAGACACCGGGTGCAGCCGGTGCGCTGCGAACGCGAGTGGGCGCACAGCCTGGCCTCAAAATTGACGTAGCGCGGCTTTTCGAAGGTCCCGACGAGGTCCCGCGCCTGGAGAACCGCCCGCAGCATCGCCGCGGGATTGCCGGGATCTGCGCGCAAATAACCTTCGCGCAGATCGGCAGCAGCAAACAGCGGGGCGCCACCGGTCAGATCAAGAATGATGTCGCATGTCGAGCGGGTGTTGTTGCGAGAGGGCCCAAAGATCAGCGTGCGGCGCGACGACGGCGCGGCCTCTGCGAAATCGTCGACCATGACTTCAAACGCGCCAAAATGCCCCTTGGTGCCGGTCACCTTGCCTTTCGCCACCGGAAAAACGGTGCCGCGCGCCGGAGCAAGGGCAGCTGGCGGCTCGATCAGCACGGTGACGTCGAGATGATCCTTTAGCAGGTCGCCGGCCTCGATCGCGGTCTCGTCGCGACCGTAGATGAGAATGACGCCATGGCTTTCCAGTTCGATTGACGGCGTTACTGCCACCGTCTCGGCCGCGGCCGCCATCAGCGCGGCCATCTTCGGCCCGGCGCGGTCGGCCTCGCTGGACCACCCGGCGGTCTCGCGGATATTGGCAAACTGTATCGAGTTCTTTCGACCGATCTCCGCAGCAACGTCGGTGAACAACGTTGCTTGCTGTGTACATCCCACCGTGAGCGGGCCATCTTTGGCCGCGACCTCCCTGAAGCGATCAAGGTCAGCGCCGCAGAGCTGCGTCGCTGACGTCGTATCGCAGCGGCAGCCGCGGCGGACAGCATCTGCGTTGAGCGGCATCGTGTTCTCGCACGAGCAGATCAGCAGGTGTCTGGCGGAATCAGGTGTTGCGGTCACGGTTACGCGCAGCCTCGTGGGATACCCGGCGCCCATTGGCCGGAACTCCCGAAAAGTATATACCCTCTTTGTCCAAAAAGACGATGCGGAGACGCTAGCCAGGTGAGCGGCAGGTGAGTAAATCGCGCGACTTTTGGCTCTCTTGCGGCCATCATCTGCTGGACCGCGACGCGGCCGGCCGCCTGCTTGTTACGGATGAGTTCTTGAAGGCGTATCTGGCACGCCCGGAACTGATGCCGCCCCCAGAGGCGTGCGCTGCTGAGCAAACCCTGCATGGCGCGCTGCTACTTGAACCGAGACAGCCAATCTCTGCCTCGCGGATTGCCGCGATAACGGACGCCGATGCACGCGAGAACTGGCAGATGATGATCGCCTGGCGGAATCATCTCATGGAGCACAATAGTCTGGAAGCGGCCTATCTTGCGATTGTCCGGCGCAACATTCACTTTCCCCAGGTGCTCGTCGGTCAATTGGTTCAGGTAATTCTGCGCAATGCCTTGGATGGCTGCGACGATGTCTTCGCGCTGCGCGCGGCTGAGATGTTCTTCCGACCGCAAAAGCTGGTTGTTCAGGAGACATCGATCATCGCAGTCGACGAAGAGACGGATACCGCATTGATACGGCATTCGCCGTCACCGCTGCTGGCGTTGCTCGAATTGCCGTTAGCCACCGGGTTCAACATGCTGAGCGAAGCAACAGCAGAAAACTACTGGGAACAGAGCGACCGTTTCGACATGGCGCTCGATCTCTCGCCAAGCGGACGTGGCATGGCCGCGCTTGGCGAGGTCATCGCTCGCTGGCTTGCGCATCTGCTGGCGATCGACGTTGTGGTCGAGCCTGTGGCAGCGTTGCAGAACTTGCCGTGGAATTGGTACGTCGGACTGACCTCCGAGGCTACCCATATCGGCGATGCTATCTGGCGTGGAGATGACCTTGCAGACGCGGTGCGCGCGCAATTGGTCGGCATACTACGACTGGCGTTCCTTGACCCAGCGGATATGATCGAGAAGGTCAGGGATGAGCCGGTGTATCTGCTGCTGGCAATGACGGCTGACGAGGTATTGCGGATGAAACCGCAAAATCTTCTGGCTGGATTGCCGATCCTTGAGGCGGAGGTGGTGAATTGATATCAACCGCTCTGACACGCATTTCTGTTGGCGTCGTGGTCGAGCGACGCAAGGCGAAAAGCGCGTGGGCCGACGTTCTGTGGCGCCCGGTTTCGGTGTTTGCGGGAAGGCCGGCGGCCGCTCCCTGGACGCCGCTCGGCGGTGAAGGCGTAGCAACCCTGTTCTATGCGGGGGAGGCGGTGATCGAATTGCACCGCACCGAGACCACCAATTATCGCGACAATCTCGCTTCAGGCGCGCCGAGTGTATGGGTCAACATGCGCCCGACCGCGTCTGAGCCTCCGTTCGAATTGCTCGCGGTCACGGCTGACCCGGCCGAGGGCGAAGCCCTTACCGATGCCGGCGGCAATCTGGTCGAAGCGGTGCCGATGCCGTCAGACATAGCCGACGTCGTCGAACGGTTCGTCGCCGAGCATCATGTCGAACGTCCCTTCGTCAAGCGGCAACGCGATCAACAGGGGCCGCCGCGGCGAAATGCGATAGGGGAAGCAGACGGTGAGTGAGCGGGATAACCTCTTGCTGCGCTGGGCGCGGTTGAAACAGGCGGCGAAGGCCGCAGAAGAAACCGACGCCGCTTCGGCTCACTTCGACGCAACGGTCGGGCCGTCCGCGACCGAAATTCCGTTTGATCCGACGAGTCTGCCCTCCGTTGAATCAATTGCGGCGGATACAGACATTATTGCGTTTTTGCGCGCGGAGGTGCCGGCGGAACTGACCCGGGCAGCCTTGCGCAAGGCCTGGACGAGCGACCCCGCTATTCGGGATTTCATTGGGATTGCGGAGAACCAGTGGGATTTCAACGATCCGAATTCGATTCCCGGCTTTGGCCCACTCGCGCCCGGGGAAAGCGGCG
>Ga0210406_10006952_pt1 | contig 11607 bp, 13 predicted proteins | sample IncBWC30MmetaG_FD_155454 | JGI IMG/M metagenome (GOLD analysis project Ga0210406, IMG submission 155454) | Forest soil microbial communities from Barre Woods Harvard Forest LTER site, Petersham, Massachusetts, United States - Inc-BW-C-30-M | ecosystem: Environmental > Terrestrial > Soil >... | reverse complement strand
TCCCAAAACCGCCCGGAAGCTCGTGTCGAGGACTGATCTACTTTCTCCGTTGCCGAATCATGGCGAACATCCAGTAGCCGGCACAAAGGACCAGCTCCACTACTTGTTGCACCAGAAGCGCGTGCTAGACGTCCCAAGCGCAGTTCTGGAGACCGTAGCTCGAATCGATGGCGCAATCGTGCTTGACCGCGAGTCCAATCTTCTGGCATTTGGCGCCATTCTCCGCCACCAGGACTTGGCGGACCTGCATCCGGAAAACATTGAAGGCGGCCGTACCACTGCCGCCGTCTTTGCCTCACGATTTGGGAGCGTCCTCAAGATCAGTGAAGACGGATTGATCTCGTTCTTTCAGAACGGTAATTGCATCTGGGACTTGTAGACGTTTTCGGTCAAGACCGTGAGTTCGTGGGGGTTAGCTTGCGAATATGTCAGTAGGCTCCTCTCGCACTGATCGACCAGCGCACGCGACAGCACCTTAGTTCGCAGCCCTAGCCCCTGAGAGCCATACTTGAAAACGCTCGTCACCGGGTTCGGAATTAGCCTGAATGCTTCCCCGATGCTTCTTACAATTCGCTGGACAGCACCCATGAGCGTCGACAAAGTAAAAGCGATCGGGAATAAAGGACGAACAAAACTTACCGGCATTCTTACCGGCGGTTGGTCTTAGCCGCAGTGATTATCAGTGACTTGTCTAGCCGGAAGGCACCTCTAAGTTATTGAGTTCACTGATAATCTCAACTCTGAGAAGGCTGGCGCAGAGGGTTCAACTCCGTCCCTGGCCGTCACACTTTTCACTTATACAATGCGCGCTTAGAACCTGCCGCCCGGAGCCCAGGAATTCCACTTAGTCTTACTTAACCTCCTCAACATTTGAAGGCCGCACGATTCGGCGCCATTTCGCTTGAGTCCAACCAACGGCCGGCACATCTAGGTATCCATGCAAAATTCGGCGGAATTCAACCTGGCAGTGACAATCGCGCTACTAACGCGCACCCCGGCGGCGCTAAATGTGTTTTTGCGCGACTTGCCTGACACATGGTCGTATCACAACGAAGGAGACGACACCTGGAGCGCCTTCGACATCGTGGGCCACCTGATTGTGGGTGAGCGCACCGACTGGATGTCGCGGCTGAGGATCCTGCTACAGAATGGGGAAGCCCGCCCGTTTGATCCCTTTGACCGCTTTGCGCAGGCGAAGGAGAGCCAGGGGAAGTCGCTGGAACAGCTTCTGGACGAATTCGCGCGCCTGCGAAGCGAAAACCTCGTGGCATTGCGGGCGCTCAACTTGCAGCCCGCTGACATGACTCGTCGAGGCATGCATCCAACGCTGGGAAGTGTGACGCTATCGGAACTTCTGGCGACGTGGGCCGTGCACGATCTTACTCATCTACATCAATTGTCGCGTGTGATGGCGTACCAATATCGCGATGCGGTGGGGCCGTGGAGCGCCTACCTGGGTGTGCTGAAGTGTGCGGGTCACAGCGATTAGTCATCGGGCTCAGCGTTTACCGGCATTTGGCGACGATTAACGTCATATCGTCGGACTGTTCGTTCGGACTGAACGACTTGACATCGTCCATCAGCGCGGCCACCAGCCCCGGCGAAGCCTTTTCGCGATGGCGTCGCAGAGAGTCGATAAGGCGCTGCTCGCCGAACTCCTCTCCCGCCGTGTCGAATGCTTCGGTGATGCCGTCGGTGTAGAGCGCAAATGTGTCGCCTGGGGCGATCGAGCACTCTCCAGTCGAGCAGTCCCATTCCTTGAAAAGCCCCAGCACCGTGCAAGTCGATCCCAACCGTTCTACGCTTCCGTCCTGGCGCAGCAAGAACGCGCAGAGATGTCCGCAGTTTATGTACCGCAGGTGCCGCGCACGGTCGTCATACTCGGCGAAAAACAAGGTCGCATAAGCGCTGTCCGGCGAATTCTCGTAGAACAACTGATTCGCCATTTGCAGGAATCGCCTCGGCTGATTCAATGCGACTGCACACTGGCTTCGCAAGTTCGCTTGTAAGCTTGCCATCAACAGAGCCGCTGCAATTCCCTTTCCAGCAATGTCGCCAACCACTAGCCCGAGCCTCTCCTGGCCCAGGTCAAGGAAATCGTAGTAGTCGCCGCCCACTTGCCGAGCCTGAATGCAAGTCCCCGAATAGTCGAGTGTCACGAGCGGGGGCTGCGCCTGAGGGAACAACTTTGACTGGACCTGCTTGGCAATTTCCAGTTCCTGGGCGGATCGCCGTTCAGACTCGAACCTCGCCGCGTCCATACGGCGCTGCAGTTCTACAGCCCTGCTTTCCTCGTCAAAGCTCACCAGGGCAAAAGAGTTCCCGTCGAGATCTTTGAAGTGCGTGAATACACCGCCCCAGACCGGCGCATGCTCTCCGGGCTGTTGGGCATGATCGATCGGGCCGGTCCCCGGCGCCTGACGCTCATAGGTAATCTGCTTCAGGCGCGGCGTATAGAGAAACCGCACGCCGCGCCTGCGCCATTCACGAAACTTGGCGACCACATCCTCCGTGACGAACACCACCTGCGTGGACCTGCCGATAAGCTCGCACTGTTTGGATCCCGGCTTGGGCGCCACCAGCGACAGAGTGGCACTGCCGTCCGGGGGCGCGACTGCTACCCAACGCTGACCGGATCCAAGACGAACGTCGCCAACTACGTTGAACCCAAGTTGGTCGACGTAAAATCGCAGGCTCTGGTCCTGATCACGCACAAAGACGTTGATCGCGTGAATCCTGAGATGGGGCTGCGGGCGTTCCAGTTCGCTAGACGGCTGATCACCCGAATCTCGTGGTGCAGGAATGTGCATCGCGGTGATTATAGCGTTCAATAGACGCTGCCCCGAACGACATGCATCTCATTGGCTGCTTTTGGGTTTGGCGGCCTTGCCAGCCTTCTTCTCCGATTCGGCCAGCCTTTTGCGCTCGGCGAGTTCTTGCCGCTTCTTCTGTTTGGCCGCGACCCGTTGCATCCGTCTGAGTTCGTTGGGCGAGTACATGCTTCCCCGGCAGTTCCTGCTGCGACAATGGCAGGGAGCCTCATCTTCCCCATCGTATAGCCAGTAATCGTAGGTAATCTCCTCGCCGGCCTTCAGGTCACGCAACGTCTTAATGATGATGCGGCCGTCGACCTCATCGGTCTCACAGTTGGGGTCGCACGAGTGGTTCACGAACATGGCCATACCGTGCCCATCGATCACGATAGCCCCATCGCCGATACCAAACAAATAAGTGAACGGGCGCCCTTCATAGCGCACGTCACCCTCTTCCTTCGTAATGCGCTCGCCCGTGTATTCGAGCACCACTGTTCCTTTGGGAATTCTTTCCAGGGCGAAACAACCGGCAGCATGAATGTCAGAGGAGCGGGTTATCAGGCGCGGCAAAGAGCGACTCTCCGGTGTGGGATGCTCCGCAGTATAACGTACGGGCCTGGTGACTACGTGGTTACTGAGACCCAATCGTCTTAAGATTCTCGAGCACGCCACGATGGCCGTTTGTGCGTCACGTCACACACAGCGTTGCATTTGAAGGTTCACAATAGTGCGCGGATTTCGTATCCTTGACCATTAGCGTACTGGGAGGACCTCTCATGGTTCACATGATCATTCGGCATAAAGTCGCAGATTATCCTCGCTGGAAAGAGGCATTCGATTCGCATCTCAACACCCGGAAGGCGGCCGGAGAAACTGATTTCCGAGTTATGCAGTCCGTGGACGACCCTCGCGAGGTTACGATCTTCTTGGACTGGGACAGCCTCGAGCGTGCACGCCGTTTTGCCGCCTCCGATGACCTCAAGCAGGCGATGCAGAAAGCCGGCGTGCTCGGCGACCCGGACGTCCGTTTCCTGGAAGACGCGCGCACAGTTCGCCGCTCCTCCGCCGATTGATCTGGCTCCAGCCGTTGTGTCGAAAAGTACTTGACACGCAGCCTGCTGGTTTGTTTTTTACAATTCTTGCTGACAGCTGTGGTTTCTGAATCCCAGTGAGGTCGCGGAGCAATGGTAGATTCGCGCAAAAGCCTCTGCTCATGCCGCTTTCGCGGGACACGTCGTTCTGTCAAGAACTTTTCAGGGAATTTCTTTAGCCCCGTTGCTAAGTTTTTTCTGACTCCGTTGACAAACATCGCCGAGCAAATACAATTACGCCAACTCAAATATCCGATCAGAGCAAGACAGTGATAGATACGACAAAATCCAACGACGTTCTTCTGCAAACCGACATACCCGAACTTGAGCTTCACGCCAGCGGCAAAGTCCGCGACATTTATAAGGTCGATTCCAATCACCTGCTCTTTGTCGCGACTGACCGTATCTCGGCCTTCGATTACGTGCTGGCCACAGGCATCCCCGACAAGGGCCGTGTGCTGACGCAGATGTCCCTCTTCTGGTTCGATTTTCTCAAGGGGATCGTTCCCAACCACCTGGCCACCGCCGACATCACCCAATATCCGGCTGAGTTACAGAAATATGCCAACAAGCTGCGCGGACGCTCCATGCTGGTGGTGTGCGCCGACATGGTGACCATTGAGTGCGTGGTCAGGGGATACATCTCGGGATCGGGATGGAAAGAGTACAAGACCAATGGCTCTGTGTGCGGGATCAAATTGCCCGCCGGGCTGCGCGAGTCGGACAAATTGCCCGAGCCGATTTTCACCCCAGCCATCAAGGCGACCAGCGGCCATGACGAAAACATTTCTTTCGACCGGATGGTTGGCCTGGCTGGGCAGGAACTGAGCGAGAAGCTGCGCCATCTCAGCATCAAGATCTACAAGACCGCGGCGGATTATGCCGAGACCCGCGGCATCATCATTGCTGACACTAAGTTTGAGTTTGGCCATACCCCCAAAGGGCTCGTCCTGGCTGACGAAGTGCTGACTCCCGATTCGTCGCGCTTCTGGCCCATGGACAAGTACCATCCGGGCGGGGCCCAGGAGTCGTTCGACAAGCAGTATGTCCGCGACTACCTGGAGTCGATCAAGTGGAACAAGCAGCCGCCTGCACCGGGGTTGCCGATGGAAGTCGCTGCGAAAACCAGCGAAAAGTACGTAGAAGCGTACACGCAGTTGACCGGGCATCCACTTCCAGCCTGAGGAGCAAACACCGCATGTTGGGGTTTTCCTCCCTCGATTGGTTGATCCTGCTGGCCATTCTGCTGAATGTGTTGGGGGCGGTTGGGCAGGGATTTTTCTACGAACTGTTTTCGTTCGCAGGCGTGATCGTTGGATACCTGATCGCTGCGTGGGAATACCCGCGGGTTGCTGCTTTTTATTCGCACTACGTGAACTCAGCGTGGGCTGCGGATATCGCGGGCTTTTTGACGATATTTTTCGTCGTTTTGGTGCTGGGTGGTGTGGCCGGCAAGATCGCCAGGTGGGCCGTCGAAGGAATTGGTCTTCGCTGGATCGATCGTCTTCTGGGTGGGCTATTCGGATGCCTTAAGGGTCTGGTGGTGTGCACCGTCATCGTGATGGCGCTGGCGGCATTTAGTCCCACCAGCCCCTGGATACAGGATTCACGAATCGCGCCGTTCATGCTGGTCACGGGTCGGGCTCTGATTTGGGCGGCTCCGGCAGAGTTGCGGCAGCGCTTCCGCGGTGGCTGGAACCTTCTGCGGACGGTGCCGGAACACATCGAGCACGTGGGCGACGGCGACAAGAATTGATAACGGGTGTATTCGGCCCGATCACGGATTAATAAAGAGAGAGGCGCTGTGAAAGATCAACTGGAAGCCCTGATACTTCAGATGCATAAGAGTGGGATCCTCTATTCGGAGGCGGTTCGCGAGTTTAAGAAGCGGTTCATCCTTGCAGTTCTGCAGGAAAACAAGGGAAATCAGTGTAAGACGGCGCGGCAGTTGGGCATGCACCGCAACACCCTCAGCCGCACCATCGCGGAGCTGGAGCTCGACGTAAAGGTCTTGCGCCACGGCACGCGGCGCCCTCCTAGGAGCGTGCGTCCGTCGAGCTTCGACAAGCGGGCAGCGCGCTAGGATTCTTCCTGCCTCACTCTTTCCAAAACAGCTATAACCAAACATCAGATTCATTCTGCAAACAAAAAACGGGAGCCGCGAGGCTCCCATCTTACGCGATCCGACTCTACACTACTGTTTCTTCTTGACCGGTGCTTTATGCGTCGGAGCCGCGGCGGCCGCCCCAATCGGGTTGCCCGACTTGTCGAGCAGCACGCCATCCGTCATGGTCAACACGAATGGGCTCGGGGTGTAGCTGGAAACTGTGGCCTGGAACTGTGTCAGCGTGCCAATGGCTGGCACAAGTTTGGCCGGAATCGGTTTCGCCATGGTCAGCGTGATGTCCGCCTTCTTGTCGTCGATATCGTCGGCGCTGCCGGCCAGCGTCAATGTGGTGGGCGAAGCGCTAACGACATTAGCGACCAGCTTGACCGCTTTGTCCTTAATCGCACTCCAGACAGCATCCGAAGCCTGGGCATTACCAGAGGAGAGCACCAGCTGCCACTCAGCAAAACTCATCTGCTTGGGATCTTTACTCTTCACCAGGTCGGCAGCCTGCTCAGCTGGCGAGGGCGGAGGTGGTGCTGCGGCGACCGTAAACCCAGCGGGAGGCATCACCCCTGTCGATGCCTGCACCTGCTTCACGAGGTCAGCCCAGCCCTCTTCGGATCCGTGATACCGGATGTACTTCTTGCGTCCGTAGTCCAGAATCTGCTGCTGTCCCGGACCCTGCGCCAACGAAGAAGCCTTGACGATGAACCAGAATCCCTCGGGGTTCATGGGCTTCGCCTCGAGGTCAGCGGTCGCAAGGGGATAAATATCGGCGATGTTGGGCTGCGATTCATGCTCTACGGCCTCACGCAGGTCTTTCTGCGCCAACGCGAGGTCTTTCTTCTGTAGTGCGGCAAATCCCACTGCACCCTCAAAGATGGCGCCTAATTCGTTATGGAACTTGTTGAAGTCTGCGTCGCTCATACCGTCGGGCTTCGGGGTGTTGGGCAGAGCGTCCAGACCTTTCTGGCCATACTGCATGGCGAGGTCGGCATTTTTGGCGGGATCGGTTCCCTGCGAAGCCAGGCTGCGGTAGTAATAGGCCAGCAATGCCAAAGCGCGAATATTGTTGGGATTGACCTGGAGTGCTCGATTAGCGGTGTCGACCGTCTTCTGGGCGTTCCCGGCCTGCTGATAGGCCCCCATGAGCGACGCCAGCGCGTCTTCCTTCATCACGGTATTGGGATAGGTCTGCAGGAAAGCCTCGATGGCTTGGGCCTTGGCGCCGGGGTCGGACTGTTGCACGGCGCTGACGTACGCGTTGTATTCTGCCGGATCTTTGATCTGCGGCTTCTGGGTGGCGGGGGTGGCGGGGGCGGCTTGCGCTGCCGCTTGCAGCACTGCCACCCCTGTAATCGCGAACACCAGCAACATGATTACTAGCAACTTCTTCATTCGATTGGCTCCTTAGAGTCTTGGACCTGATGATGACGCTCGCCGAGTCTCAAACAGAATTTCACGGGGTCAGGTCCAGCCTAATCAGACACCGGATCTGGGTAATCTAGGCGTTTTCCTCGTCCGCACCCCACGCCACACGCTGCGGTACTCCACAGGAGTGCGGAGAGGGGGATTATAAGTAGGTATCCCGTCGAAGGCAAGCTACTTACGATCTACGCAATTCCCGCGCCTCGACGCTGCTGGAGGACGGCTTCCTGGCCCTGCCGATTATAAGCTGGCGGTAACCGATCAGGGAAATACAACTTATGGAGGAAAGCCATCATGCGGTCAATCCCAGTTTCACTACCCTCAACCACGGTCGCGATCGTCACCGGCGGCAGTCGGGGAATCGGCTTCGCCATTGCCTCCGCCCTCGCGGAATTGGGAACGACCGTAGTCATCACCGGCCGGGATGCCAGGCGCCTCGACACGTCAGCTGGTCAATTACGGTCTCTAGGACTCAAGTGTGAAGGTGTCGTGTGCGATGTCGCCAATCTCGATTCCGTGACCACATTGAGCGCGCGGCTTCGTGAGAACTATCCGCGAGTCGATATCCTGGTCAATAATGCCGGAATCGGCAGCCCCTCTTCCCTGCTGCACGAACTCGATCCTGCTGACTGGGACACGATCTTTCATACCAACGTTCGCGGAGTTTTCTACATGATGCGGGCCGTCGTCCCATTAATGATCTCCGCAGGCGCCGGGCATATCATCAATATCTCGTCCCTGGCCGGCAAGAACCCCTTGCCTCGTGGCGCGGCCTATTCCGCATCGAAATGGGCCTTGAACGGGCTGACTTATTCCGTCGCCGAGGAACTGCGCGCCCACAACATTCGTGTCAGCGTCGTATGCCCTGGATCCGTGGATACGGAATTCAGTCCCCACGAGGGCAAAGCATCCGACCGCATGCTGAAGCCCGAGGATGTCGCGCACCTAATAACCATGCTCGTCACTCAGCGGCCGCAATCTTTTGTCAGCGAAGTCCTGCTTCGACCAACTCTGAAGCCCTAACCTGTATTACACTGTTTGCAGGTTAGGAAGGGAGAGGACATGACAGAAGTGGAACACATACTCGATCAATACGATCGTGCCATGCACGGAGACGCGTGGCATGGCGAGCCCATCTGGCGAATTCTCGAAGGCATCTCAGCCGAGCAGGCAGCCCATCGTCCGCACGCGCAGCGCCATACCATCTGGGAGATCGTCGCCCACATGGCGTTTTGGGAGACCGAGGTTCATCGTCGCATCAATAAATTGCCCCCAGGATCTGTCGAGAATCTGAACTTCCCTGCCATGCCGGCGCCGACAGAGCAGCACTGGAGAGTCACTCTGGATCAGTTTCGCCGGTCCAATGAGGACTTTCGCAATACCCTGTCGCAGTTCGATCCCTCCCGACTCGACGAAGTACCTCCGGGACGCAACAAGTCATTCTATGTTGACCTGCACGGGGTCCTCCAGCATCACCTCTATCACCTCGGACAAATCGTGATTCTACGGAGTTTTGCGCCCGAAAGTAGGGGGTAACTGGTTTGTAATTCCACAGTGCCGGTGCTAACATCCGGACTCGTGAGATTTCTAAAAGGAGGCATTTATGGCTGATAACGAGGGTGGCGGAATCCTATGGTTTTTGGCGGGTTTGGGCATCGGGGCAGCGCTGGGAATTCTTTACGCGCCGAAGCCCGGCGAAGAAACGCGCCAGCAAATTCGCGAGGCTGCCGAACAGGGACGCGACGTGGTAAAAGAGCGCGCCCAACAGGCCCGCGAGCAAGCGGGAACCTGGGCAGACAAAGGTCGCGATTACCTGAACTCGCAGAAAGATCAGATCCGGTCGGCGTACGAAGCAGGTCGCCAAGCCTATCGTGAGTCCACAACCGACGAAGGCGAAACAGCAGCCACAAAACTCTAGCGGATGGATTCCTCGGGGCCCTGTGCTCTGAGGGCCAATACAGACATGGACGAAAAGCTGACAATTTTTATCGCAGTCACTTCCGCTGCAGTTGTGCTGCAGATGCTGCTCTTGGCCGGAATGTTCGTTACCCTGCGTGCGCTTGGTACGCACCTGAAGATGACCGCCGATGAGGTGAAGGCCCAGGCCTTCCCGTTACTTCAAGACGGCAAGGCTCTACAGGCCGACATTAAGAAGATTCTCGAGACTTCCGCGCCCAAGGTGGAGCTGGTACTTGATAATGCCGCCAGGATTTCCACCACCGCATACACGGGAATTGAGCGGGTTGAGACCACTGTGAATGACATGCTCGACCGCGCGCGCTTGCAAGTCATCCGCGCCGACGAGATGGTCACGCGGGCTATGGACCAGGTGGAGGACACCACGGAGAAAGTCGCCCACACCGTGACCTCGCCCGTGAGGCACGCGAGTGGCTTAGTGCAGGGGATCACCGCTGGATTGGGCGCCTATTTTGGACAGAAGCGCAAGCGCGATCGTGGTCCTTCGGACGAAATGTTTATTTAGTATCACGCTTTGAAGACGAAGCGAAGGCAGCGCTTGGACGCTGCCTTTTCTATTACTGTTCCGTCATCATCCAGGCTGGCGCTCAACAAATCCAACCGCCGCCAACCACTACATCGCCGTCGTAGAAGACCACCGCCTGCCCTGGAGTGATAGCCCGCTGTGGCGTATCAAACGTAACAAGCACCTCGTCGTCGCCGCTCTTCTCTACCAACGCCGGGCCAGCCTCGTGACGATGCCTGATCTTGGCACACACCCGAATTGGCTCGCGAAGTTCGTCGATGGCGATCCAGTTAATTCGCTTAGCGCGCAGCGTATGCGAGAGCAAGTCTTCCCCCGCTCCGACAACAACCTGGTGCTTGTCGCCACGAATTTCCAGCACATAAAGCGGAGATCCAGTTGCGACTCCCAGGCCCTTGCGCTGGCCCACAGTGAAATTGTGAATGCCGTCGTGTGTGCCAACAACTTCACCAGAAGTCGTTACCAACTCGCCCGCGGTATCAGGGATCTCTTCTCCCTGTTCCTCCAGATAGGCGTCCAGAAACTTCTTGTAATCGCCGCCGGGGATGAAACAAATTTCCTGCGAATCAGGCTTCTCAAACAGACGCAGACCGGCGCGCTTCGCCTCCTCGCGGACCTCGGGCTTACGCATCTCCCCCAGCGGAAACAAAGTCCGGCTTAACTGCTTCTGGGTGAGTCCGAAGAGAAAATACGTCTGGTCCTTCGCCACGTCCGCCGGCCGCTTCAGGACCCACCGTCCCATGCGCTCGTCATATTCGTTACGGGCATAGTGCCCAGTCGCAAGCAGGTCAGCGCCGATCTGCCGCGCGGTTACGAGCAACTGATCGAACTTGAGATGGTTGTTGCACAGGCTGCAAGGGATCGGCGTGCGCCCCGACAGATACTCCTCGACGAAAGGCCGCACCACATCCTGCTCGAAGCGCGACTCCTGGTTAACAACGTAGTACGGAATGCCCAGCGCTTCCGCTACGTGACGCGCGTCGTACACGTCATCGATAGAACAACACCGCCCCTGCACAGCTTCCGGCATGCCCTCGTGACCAGCCAGCCGGCGTTGGTTCCAGAGCTGCAGCGTGAGTCCGATGATCGTGTAGCCGCGCTCGCAGAGCATCGCCGCGACCGTCGACGAATCGACACCGCCCGACATGGCTACAGCTACGGTCTGGTTATCGTGGTTCAATGCAAACGATCTTGCTAGCCTTAATCCTACCGTCTGAGGTTGACGTCTGTCCTATGCCTGGGAGCTGGCGGCCTTCTTGTAGACGGGGCTCAGGTCTCGCAACCGCCTCACGACCTCTGGAATCAACTGCAGTGCGAACTCGACGTCATCGGTACTGTTCTGCTTTCCGAGGCTGAAGCGCAGGCTCGCACGCGCGCGGTCTGGCGACAATCCCATCGCGGTCAAGACATGCGACGGCTCGATGGCTCCCGAAGAACACGCCGCGCCGGTCGACACCGACAGACCCTTGAGGTCGAGCGCAATCACCATCGCCTCTCCCTCGAGACAGTCAAACACGATGTTGCTTGTATTAGGCACGCGCGGTGCACGGGCGCTGTTGACGCTCGTCTGATCGATACGCTCGACGACGGTCCGTTCCAATCGGTCACGCTTTGCACCCATGCGCTCGACACTCCCATCTGTGAACCCCTGGCGTGCAATCTCCG
>Ga0210406_10006951_pt1 | contig 11607 bp, 9 predicted proteins | sample IncBWC30MmetaG_FD_155454 | JGI IMG/M metagenome (GOLD analysis project Ga0210406, IMG submission 155454) | Forest soil microbial communities from Barre Woods Harvard Forest LTER site, Petersham, Massachusetts, United States - Inc-BW-C-30-M | ecosystem: Environmental > Terrestrial > Soil >... | reverse complement strand
TCCCGCCTCGCTCCCCTTGCTAACATCTGGTGGAGCTGGCGGAGGGATTTGAACCCCCGACCCTCTGATTACAAATCAGATGCTCTACCAGCTGAGCTACGCCAGCACTGCTCAAACCGCACAAGAATAGCAGATTAGGCACACGACTTGCAAGTGGGGGGAATGGGGATTCGCTTGCAGGGAAGGATGTAAACCTGTGGAAAACAGAGGACTTAGCCCTAACCGGGCCATCTTTATCAACCTGTTTATTTTCAATATCTTACCATCTTGAGGGGCGATTTATGGCAGGCCACAATCCACAGCAGGGTTTGGCAATCCCCTAGGGGAGCGATCTGCGCCCTCATTTTCTTCAGGAGAAGAGCGCGGTGATGCGAGAATACCGCAGTTAGCCAATCCCATGTTGCGCAAGCGAGACACATGCTGAACCGCAAAAAATTCGTACTTGGACTACTGACTCTCGTCGTCGTGTGCGTATCCGCGTGGCTTTATTTTCATTCGCACGGACGCGACTCGCAGGGCGCGCGAGAAGACTTGCTTTCACACTTGCCGGCGGACTCCACTTCCGTGGTCTATCTGGATTTCCAGGAATTGCGCGCTTCGGCGTTCCTCTCGCAGATTCTTGCCTGGGCACCACGGCCACAGATGGAGGAAGAATACGGAAAATTTGTGCAGGCCACCGGCTTTGATTACGAGCGAGATCTCGACCGCGTGGGAGTTTCGTTCAGCGGATCGGCGCAGAGTCCGAAAACGATGGCGGTGGCCGAAGGGCGTTTTGACCGGAAGAAAATCGAAACGTACAGCGTGCATTTCGGAACCCTGAAGACGGCAAGCGGAAAAACGATTTACGCCGTCAGCCTGAGCAACCCCGCGCGCATGGCGTATTTCACCTTTCTGCGGGATGATCAGGTGGCGGTCTGCAATGACGCCTCCTGCTTCTTTCAGGCTTCCGGGAGATCGATAAATTCCGAGGAATGGGGCGAGCATTTTCTGCGCATGGCTGGTACGCCGCTTTTCGCCGTAATGCGTCAAGACTCGCAGTTGCTCACGGCGCTTTCGCAGCGAACTCCCGGCGGATATCGTTCCCCTCAGCTTGCCACGTTGCTGGGCCAGTTGCAGTGGGTGTCTGTGGGCGCAAAGCCGGAAGGCGACCAATTGCGCGTGGTGGCGGATGGCGAAACTTCGAATGAAACGGTGGTCAGGCAGCTCAATGATATGTTCAGCGGTTTGTTGATCCTGGCACAGGCCGGGCTGGACGATCCCAAATCACGCAAACAGCTCGATCCAAAATTGCGCGAGGCCTACGCTGGCTTGCTGAAGTCGGCGGAAGTGCAAAAGCTGGATCGGGGAACATCCAAGTCCGTGCGCCTGATTTTCGAGATTACGCCGCAGTTGCTGGAATCGGCGAAGATCGCCTCCGCCGCGGCGGCTCTGCCGGAAAAAGCCTCAAGCACTGCATCTGCGCAGAAGCGCCACTGAGGCGCACGGGTTCCCTTCTCGATCAAATAATTGGTGTGTGGAAGAAACTGGCTCAGTCGGCGGAAGGAGTACTGCGCATATAGCGCCACGGATTCACCGGCGCATTGTTTACGCGGACTTCGTAGTGAACGTGAGGCCCAGTGGAGCGGCCGCTGATGCCCGTGTAGCCGAGGACTTCGCCGCGCTTGATGCGGGTGCCGGCCACGACCGCGTAGGCCGAAAGATGGGCGTACCAGGTGGTGATGCCAAACCCGTGATCGAGAATTACGACCCGGCCATAGCCGGAATGCTGTCCGACGTCGAGAACGACGCCATCCGCAGTGGCGTGCACAGCAGCGCCATAATCCGCGCCAACGTCAACGCCGGTGTGGAACGCGCCCTCACCAGAGAACGGATCGAGACGCTCGCCGAAGCTATCGGTGATGTGGCCAAGAACCGGCCAAACCGACGGTGTGTAGTTGGAATCGGCAAAGGCCATCGAAGGCATCATGCGCAGCCCGCCGGAAGAGACGGCGATCGCGGTGGCGTTGCGCTTCAAGAACGTGAACTGTTCGACGGAGCGGTCAAAGACGTCTTCTGGAGTGGAGGGGACGTCAGTCTGTTCAAACGCGGCGGGGTGGTATTTCATCACACCGAAAGTCATGGCCACATCGGTGGCGAGGGATTGCACGGCATCAAGCCGCTGGTTAGTATCCTTCACCGTGCTCTGCAACTCGCGAACCTGCTTCTTCCAAACGTCGCGCTCCTGGCGGACAGCGTTGTAGTTGCCGACTTTCCAGAGCATGCGGCTGTAGGATCCGACAGCGGCGAGAACTGTGATGCTTCCGATGATGGCAAGAGCCGCAAGCCCATGCAGCACGTACGCGGGCACTATGAGTTTCCTCATCTTGCCGGGGGTGGATGCGATATAAAATGTGTAGTTCTTGCTGCTGATCACGCTGGGGCCCCTCAGGCCTTTGCCTGTTAGTCTCTAAGAACGCGGCGTTTATTCCCTGTCACCGCAAACAACCACTGGCACTTAGAACGATCTGAACCGTGAGCCTTGGTCCGCGACTCCCTGCATATTAGTTTTTGTAATCTCCTGGGTCAACCCTGTATTTGTCTTTTTTTGGTACAGTCGCTGGGAAACTGTCCCCTGTCCAATAGGACAGGGTGCGCTAGGATGATGTTTGTGTATGAACCAATTTCGCGATGAAGACGCACTGGTGAAGGAGATCGCTCGGCATTTCCTGCCTGGCCACGGACAGAAACTTCGCCTGGGAATCGGCGATGATGCGGCTCTTTCCAGGCCCAAACATGGATTCGCGAACATCCTGACGAGCGACTGGTTCCTGGAAGGCTCCCATTTTCTGCGCGAAAAGCACCCGCCCGACAGCGTGGGCTGGAAATGCCTGGCGCGGGCGGCCAGCGATATCGCCGCAATGGGTGGTTTGCCGCGCTGCTTTCTGTTGAATCTTGCGCTGCCGGCGGACGCCACAGGGAAGTGGCTGAGGAGTTTCCTTGGGGGATTGCGGCGCGCCTCCGGATCGCTCAATTCCGCCCTGGCGGGAGGCGACACAACACGCAGCAAGCGAATTTTGATCAGCGTTACGGTTATTGGAGAGATTCGCGAAGGACAGGAGGTGTTGCGCTCGGGAGCGCGTCCAGGTGATCTCCTTTATGTGAGCGGGACGCCGGGCGAAGCGGAACACGGATTGCATCTCTTGCGAAAAAGCAGAGGCCAAGTGAACCCGAAGAATGTAGCCATGCGGAAACACCTGTACCCGGAGCCCAGAGTGGCGTTGGGACGATGGCTGGCGAAACGAAAATTGGCCACGGCGATGATGGACGTGTCGGATGGATTGTCGAGCGACGTGCCTCGATTGTGCACCGCGAGCGGCGTTGGCGCACTGCTTGATCCGGGCAAACTTCCCTTGCCGCGCGGAATTGATCCAGAATCCGCCCGACAATTGGCACTGCACGGCGGCGACGACTACGAACTGCTGTTCACCATCTCTCCCCGTCACGCGGCGCGGATTCCGGCAATATTTCGCAAGGTACGGCTGACGCAGATTGGGGAAATCATCCGGGGTCGGAGTGTCCGGATCATTGGGAAAGACGGAACACGCGAACTGCTCGGCCCGGCCGGGTGGGATCCCTTTCGCCAGAGAAATCAGCGACGGGCTGGAAACAAGCGCCCTGGTCATAGGCCAGTAGATTAGTCTTTTCAAGACATTAGAGTGCAGGGTCGAGAGCGGGGTTCAGACCTGAACGAAATCTACCCCTGAGGGCCCTTGCGCTACCCCTCCCCGGCTCCTACTCTATATCTCGCAAGCGCAACCAGGCTCCAACCCGCTCTCCTTCTCGCCTTGCATGCACTACAAAATCTAAATCATCCCGCGAGTTGGCGGTGGAGGTATCTTGAATCGTATCGTTGCACTTTTCTTATTTTCGTTCTTTGTGTGTCTTGGCGCATCGGGCCAAACGCAAGCGCCGATCCGGGTGATTTCCGGCGGCAAAGCATATACCGATAGCAAAGGCAATCTCTGGCAGGCCGATTTTGGCTATAACAACGGGACAGTCAGTTCCAACTCGAACGTCATTGCAGGCACCACGGATCCCACTCTCTTTCACTCCGGCCGATGGAACGGCATCGCTGCTACTCCGCTCATTTATACCTTCCCGGTTTCAAGCGGCACGTATCATGTGAATCTTTATTTTGCCGAGACGAACGGGATGGCTGCGGGCGCCCGCGTTTTCAACGTGAGAATGCAGGGACAGCTTATTTTCCAGAACCTGGACATCTTTGCTTCTGCTGGGGCGAACACCGCACTTGTGAAGGGAGCGGATATCGCCGTCACGAACGGACAACTGCAAATCGAGTTTGACAACCTGGTGCAGAACCCGAAAATTAACGCCATCGAAATCGTGCAGACAACCACGGCGCCGCAGTTGAAGATGAGTTTCGTCTATCCGGATGGAACGCCTGTTGCGGGCACACTCAACTATCAGATCAACTCTACCCAACTGAGCCTGGGCGGCTCCTCACCGCTCACCAACGGCACCGCGGCTTGCGTAATGTACTCCTCTCCAGCCGCACTCGGACTCTCAGGGACGATTCAAGTCAACCTGAGTCTGCTGGACACAGCCGGGCACACGCTGTGGCAAGTTAATCTGGGGCTCGATCCGTCATCGGCGAATCTGACAGCGGTGCTGGGTTCGACATTGAACGTGGTGGTGCAGAAGCTGTAGACCAAAACGCCGCTCAGGGCGTCGAGGGAGGTGCAACACTCGGCGCTGTGGGCGGTGGCGGCGCGGTGGCTGGCCTCGCACGCGGCGCTGGAACTTCTTCCTCAGGAGCCGTGTCCGGCACGTCGGTGTGCACGTGATGCTCGTCGGCTTGCTCTTCCAATGTGATCACGTTCGGAAAATTGAGCGCCGGAGTACCCGCCATGGCCTTCTCCATGAACTCCATCCAAATAGGAAGCGCGGCGAGAGCTCCAGATTCCCGCTTGCCGAGAGAAATTTGCTTGTCGTCGTATCCGACCCAGACGCCCGCTGTAAGCTGCGGCGTAAATCCCATGAACCACGCGTCGGTGAAATCCTGCGTGGTCCCTGTTTTGCCTGCCGCGGGACGCCCGAGAGACTTGGCTTTCATGGCGGTTCCGAACTGTACGACTTCCTCAAGCATTGCAGTCATGGTATGGGCCACGTCGGGCGAAACCACATCGTGGACCTCCGGGTGCGCTTCTTCGAGCAACGCGCCGTCGTAGCTGGTGACGCGGCGAATCATATGCGGGTCAATGCGGATGCCCTCGTTCGGGAAAACGGTGAACGCGGAGACGTGTTCGATCAGGCGCATGTCCGCTGCGCCCAGTGCCAGCGGGAGATATGGCGGCAGCGGCGTGGTGACGCCGAAGCGTTTGGCCATGTCCACCACGTTGGAAATGCCCACTTTTTCGGCGAGTTTCACTGCGGGGACGTTGCGCGAACCGGCTAGCGCGCGCCGCAGCGTGATGACGCCTTCAAATTTTTCGTCGTAGTTGCGCGGCGAATAGGCTTGTCCGCCGCTGATGGTGGTAAAAGGCATGTCAACGATGGTGTCAAACGGCGAAAAACCTTTTTCGATGGCAGTCGTGTAGACGTACGGCTTGAACGAGCTGCCGACCTGCCGAACGGCTTGCGTCACGCGATTGAATTTGGAGTCCTCAAAGCTATAACCCCCAACCATGGCTTTGATTTCGCCGGTACCGTTGTCGATGGCGATCATCGCGGCCTGGGGAGCGGGCTGCTGCTCGAGTTGCACCCGGGCGGTGGTTTCGCGGAGTTCCTGGATGGAGAATTGCGCCAGGTCGCCGACGGCAAGAATTTCGTTGGGGCGCTTGTGACCAGTCCAGGCGATGTCTAGTGGCGAAAGAATCGCGCGATAAGTGCCGATCTTGATGGTGGCGCTCTTGTCGTCAACGGCCATCACGAGGCCAGTGACGTAACTTCCCTTCTCGATGGCATGGCGCCAGTCGTCGTCTTCGTAGGTATCGAGCTTCCCGAGATTATCTTTGAGGACGTTTGGCAGTCTGTCACGCCAACCGTGGCGGCGGTCGTAGAGGTGCAAGCCGTCGCGAATGGACTGGTTGGCGGCTTTCTGCATCTGGATGTTCAGCGTGGTGTAGACGCGGAGGCCGCGCTCGTGCACGGCTTCGGTGCCGTAGGTGGATTCCAGATACTTACGGATGTCTTCGAAGAAATAGGGCGCCAAGTCGTTGCGCGGATATTGAACGTGCAAGCCGAGGCGGGTTTTCTTCGCGGCCTCTTCTTCGGCCGGGGTGATTTTCCCCTCTTCCATCATCTGGTGGATCACCAGATTGCGGCGGGCCAGGGCGCGTGCTGGGTCGGTGAGCGGTGAATAAATCGGGCCGCGAATCATTCCCGCGAGGAGCGCGGCTTGCTGGAGATTCAGGTCGGTGACCGATTTGCCGAAATAAAATTGCGCCGCGGCGGCGAAACCGTAATTGCCGTGCGCGAGGTAGACCTGATTCGCATACATGGTGAAGATCTGCGGTTTGGTGTAGCGGCGCTCGATTTGAAGAGAGAGAAGCATTTCCTGCGCTTTGCGGCGGAAGCTGCGGTCGCTGCGGTCGAGGAACAAGTTGCCGGCAAGTTGCATGGTGATGGTGCTGGCGCCTTCGGCTTTGCGGTGCTTCAGGATGTTGCGGTAGGCGGCGCCGGCCACGCGCGGGAAGTCCACGCCCCAGTGATCCTCGAAGTGCTGGTCCTCGATGGCGGTGACGGCGTTGTAGAGAATCTTGGGGACCTGCTCCCAGGTCATCAGGATGCGGCGCTGGAGGGCGAAGCTGCCGACGAGTTGGCCGTCGTCGGCGTAGATTTCGGTGACCACGTTTGGGCGGTAAGTTTCGAGGGCGCGGATTTCCGGCAAGTCGCTTTCGTAAACGAAGAGCAAACCAGCGGCGGCACCCAGCGCGACGGAGCAGAGCAGCAGGAATGCGAGCGCAACGCGGTCAATCAGTTTCCAGCCGCGAAGGCGCAGGGTGATCGGGGGAAGCGAAAACATGGACAGGCAATTCTAACGCAGAACAATTCCGTCACGTCGGTGCGAAAATTATTACCTTTGCGCTTTAGCAACATCCCTCGAAATGCGCTCTATCCCCGGGTGCGTAATCTATCGGATACTTGTGCTGCTTTACATAGAGACTTGGGGGGATCCGGGCCATGTTTGTGCCTCTTTTTGTTGCGTCAGTGATCGTAGCCTTCGGTTTAGCTTTCGGTGTTTCCGTGATTTTCAAGCGAATGACGGCAACAGTTCTATCAAGAAATCTGGTGGAGAATGTAAGTCAGGCAACCGCAAAATATCTGCAAATCGCGATTCTGCTGGTGGGAGTTTCGAAGGGCGCGCGGATTCAACTGCTGAAAGATTACCTGAACACACCTGCATACAATATTGAGGCGCTGAATGCGCAGATGAAGCCGGCTCTCTGGAGCCTGGCGTTGTATAACACCGCGACCGATGCGCTGATGGGAATTCTCTGGCTGATGATTCTTTTCGCGTTTCTTGCCACCGTGGCCGTGGCCTTCATCCGGAGGTCAAAGATCAGCTGGCTCCTCCCAGAGCGGCAAGAGATTCGCGGTAGCTGGTCCAAGTAAACCAGTAGAGTTTTGGAGTCGCCTGGAATCTCAGTCAGCGTGCGCGTAGTAGCTTTCGCCGGCGCAGGCGCGGCAGAGGGTGCGGCCGTTGACGGTTACTTCCCTCTTAAAGTTGATGCCTTCGCCGCACTGGGCGCAGACGACGCGCGGCCCTTTGAAGCCTGGGAGATCTTCGGGGTGGATTTCAACTTTCACCCATTCCTTTGAGAACAGCACATCGTCGGAAAGCTGCGCGTAGGCTTTCTGCTGGGCTTCTTCCCGGGGCAGGTCAGGAAATAGATCCTTGGCGGCTTGCTTGGAAGACTCTTTGGCGGCGACTCGGATGGCGCGGCCGGTTTGCAGATCACAAAATGTGGCTGCTACTTTACCCCAATCACGGAATTTCAGCGCGCGCTTGCCGAGGCGGCAGTTGGCTACTAGCCCCACGGCGTCAGTTACGCAGCGGTCGATTTCCACGTAGGTGACAATGCGCTTGCGTTCGGCAACGGGGTCGAGCCCGAGTTCGCGAATGCCGAGCATCGCCAGGCGCACGCCCAGCACCTGCCCGGCGCAGATGTGGCCGTGGGCAACGGCGGCGAGTTCCAGATATTCGGGCAACGTCTTCATCAAGTCCATTGTAGCGCATGCATTTAGGCATGAGGGTTTTCGTTGCGCGGATTTGGTTGCTGGGGTTGTGGAAACCCTCACCCATGAAGGGGTGAGCTACAGGGTTGGAGATTCGGCGGCGATCCAGGGATGCGGTTTTCGGGCTTCCATGTAAACGAACACGGTCATGAGAACAGCAAGCAGGAGCAGAGCGCCGTCGCGCACGACTGTCATGCCGTCGAGCGGTTCGGGTTTGGCGAAGCAGCCGCAGTTGATTTGCAGGCCCATGGAGTAGGCACGCACGACGCTGGCGAAGAAGCCGCCGATGATCAGCGTAATCAGCGTTGCCCAGATGCGGAGTTGCCAACCGATTAGCAGCAGCAAGCCGAGCGCGATTTCGGCGAAAGGCAGCGTGTGGGCCACGAAGCGCGACGCTTCGTGGGACAGAATCTGGTAGGAGGAAACCTGCATTTCAAAAAAGCCCAGCGCTACACCGAGCGGCGGGCGCGGGCTACGCCCCATGGTGATCTTGGCGTAACCGGCGTAAATGAAAATTCCGGCGAGGACCAGGCGGCCAATCCAGATGATGATGCGGCGGTAATTGAATGGCGCAGATTGCATCATGGCGGCTTCGGCACTCTCCTGGAGTTCGAGGCTAAATCCTACTTTTGGGCTACCAGTTGGTCGAGGAAATCCTTCAGGACGTCGTAGCTGAGCGTTCCGGCGTAGGGGTAGGTCTGCCCCTTCGAATGGAAAACTGAGGTGGGCGTTTGCGTAACAGGCACTGTCAGGCCGAGCTGTTTGTCCCTTTCAATCAATGGCTCAAGTGTCTTGGCATCCACAATCGCCTGCACTTTTTTCATTTCCGCGGGCGAGAGCACGCTGGCAACGGTTCCCTTGACGTCGCCGTTCGTTTCCCACTTTTCCTGGTTCTGGAATAGCGCCTGCTCCACCGGTTCGCACTTTCCGATGTGCGCCGCCGCGCGGGAATAGCTGGCGGCAACCCGGGAATAGGCGTGCATCGGCAGCGGGAAGTCGCGGTGCACCAGATACACTTTTCCGGTGCTGACGTAGTTGTCCAACATCTTTTGCGTAGTGTTCAGAAAAAGCTGCTTGCAGGCTGGGCATTGAAAATCGCTGTAGATTTCGACGACCACGGGAGCTGTTTTGGAGCCAAATGCTTTGGTTGGGTCGATGTCCGCGACGCCGTTCACGGTGATGGTGGCCGTGGAAACGGTGGGCGCCTCAGCCGCTTTGGGAGCTGCGGCTCTTTTGGCCGTCGAAGAGGCTGTCTGCGACTTCTGGTCCGGAGGCGCCGCGAGCAGCAGAGTGCCGCAGGCGATCAGGGCGAGAAGGCTGGCAAAGACAATGGGGAGACGGCGATTCACAGATTCCTCCATAAGAAAGCAGCGGATAGCGTATTCCAGCTCAGAGTATCACAGGTTGAAATAGCGGAGGCTTGACCCACGTCACATGGGGAGCGTCGCCGGAAGAGGCGAACGACCAGGGGAGAGCTTCCCAGGGATTGGCGGGTCGCCATGGCTGGGTTGGTTGCCGACTGGGGACGTGACGTTGTCCCGACGCAAGATGGCCGGAGTATTTCTCCCAACCTGGAGAGGGGGGAAGAGGAGAGGTAACTTCATTGACGGTCTCGATGATCAGCGCATTCTTAGTGAAAAGGGATGAATTTGGCCGGTAACCCCTAGTAAATGGAATATTTATTAGCAATATCAAATAACTTGACAACATCACACTCAACCTGTATACTGCCGCCTGTTTGACGTTTCCCGTGGCTGGCTTGGACGCCAGACAACGGACGATTTCCTGTCCGGTCGGTATCGATGCCTTGGACATCTATAAAGGTGGCCGGGCAGTCCTCGGACGAGCGCAAACACAAGAGTTTCGGGAAGGTTTGGGAAGGAGAAGGAAGCGATGAGCAAGATTATTGGAATTGACCTGGGTACAACCAACTCGGTCGTGGCCGTGATGCAAGGCGGCGAACCGGTGGTAATTCCCAACCAGGAAGGCACACGCACCACGCCTTCCGTAGTGGCCATCACCAAGTCGGGAGAACGTCTGGTCGGGCAGGTGGCCAAGCGCCAGGCGGTGACGAACCCAGAAAACACGGTCTACTCAATCAAGCGTTTCATGGGCCGCCGCTATGACGAAGTGGGCGAAGAGATGAAGCGTGTCCCATACAAGGTAGTAAAGGGCGATCATGACGATGCGCGCGTGGAGGTCGCCGGTAAGGTGTACAGCCCGCCGGAAATTTCGGCGATGATCCTGACGAAATTGAAGACCGCCGCGGAAGATTTCCTCGGCGAAAAAGTGGCCAAGGCGGTCATCACCGTTCCGGCGTACTTCAACGACGCGCAGCGGCAAGCCACCAAGCAGGCCGGCGAGATCGCGGGCCTGGAAGTGGTCCGCATCATCAATGAGCCGACGGCGGCGGCGCTGGCCTACGGCCTCGAAAAGAAGAGCGATGAGACCATCGCCGTGTACGACCTCGGCGGCGGCACGTTCGACATTTCGGTGCTGGAAGTCGGCAGCGGCGTGGTGGAAGTGAAGTCCACCAACGGCGATACCCACCTGGGCGGCGACGACGTCGACCAGAAGATCGTCGATTGGCTGATTGACGAATTCAAGAAAGAGCACGGCATCGACCTGGGCAAAGACAAGATGGCGTTGCAACGGCTTAAAGAAGCCGCGGAAAAGGCCAAGATCGAGCTTTCGCAGATGATGGAGACGGAGATCAATCTTCCCTTTATCACCGCGGGCGCGAGCGGCCCGATCCACATGCAGCAGAAGCTGACGCGTATGCGCCTGGAACAGCTGATGAGCGATCTGCTTGAGCGCTCCATGAAGCCGGTGAAGCAGGCCCTCGAAGACGCGAAAATGTCGCCGAACGACATCCAGGAAGTGGTGCTGGTCGGCGGTTCCACGCGCATTCCGAAGGTTCAGCAGCTGGTCAGCACGTTCTTTGGCGGGAAAGAGTTGCACAAGGGCGTAAACCCGGATGAAGTCGTCGCCGTTGGCGCAGCTATTCAGGGCGCCGTGCTCGGCGGAGAAGTAAAGGACATCCTGCTGCTCGACGTGACGCCACTTTCGTTGGGGGTCGAAACACTGGGCGGCGTTATGACTGTGCAGATTCCGCGCAACACCACGATTCCGACGCGCAAGGTGGAAACCTACTCCACCGCTTCGGACAATCAGCCTGGCGTGGAAATTCACGTCATGCAGGGCGAGCGGAAGTTCGCGAAGGACAACCGGTCGCTCGGCACGTTCAAGCTCGACGGCATTCCACCGGCTCCGCGCGGGACGCCGCAAATTGAGGTCACGTTTGACATCGATGCGAACGGCATCCTGAACGTGAGCGCGAAGGACAAGGCCACCAACAAGGACCAGAAG
>Ga0210406_10006949_pt1 | contig 11612 bp, 9 predicted proteins | sample IncBWC30MmetaG_FD_155454 | JGI IMG/M metagenome (GOLD analysis project Ga0210406, IMG submission 155454) | Forest soil microbial communities from Barre Woods Harvard Forest LTER site, Petersham, Massachusetts, United States - Inc-BW-C-30-M | ecosystem: Environmental > Terrestrial > Soil >... | reverse complement strand
CGAGTGTCCGCAAGACTTTGGACTGCGTCTTCAGGCTCATGTCGCCGACTTCGTCGAGGAACAGCGTGCCCCCCGTCGCCTTCTGGAATTTGCCTTCCTTATGGGTGCTCGCGCCCGGGAACGAGCCCTGCCGGTGCCCGAAGAGTTCGCTCTCGATGGAATCTTCCGGGATGGCCGCGCAATTCACTTCTACGAACATCTCGTCCTTGCGCAAGCTTTGCGCGTGAATGGCATGCGCTACCAACTCCTTGCCAGTGCCGGACTCGCCGTAGATCAGGACGCGACCGTTGGTTGGCGCCATGATGGCGGTCTGTTGGCGCAGGGCCTTCATAGGAATGCTGTCCCCCACGATGACGCTCTTCGACTGCAACTGCTTCTTGAGGTCGCGGTTTTCGCGGCGCAGCTTTTTGGCGTCGATCGCGTGCTTGATGAGGATGAGGGTGCGATCGATGGAAAGCGGCTTCTCCAGGAAGTCGTAGGCACCGAGTTTGGTGGCGCGCACCGCGGTTTCAATGGTGCCGTGCCCGGAAATCATGATGACTTCGGGTGGATTTTCGAGTTCGCGAATCTTCTGCAGGGTCTCGAGTCCGTCCATACCCGGCATCCAGACGTCGAGCAGCACGACCTCGAAGGACTCTTTCTCGAGCAGTCGGAGGCAGGCATCGCCGCTATTGGCTTGATCAGTGCGGAAGCCTTCGTCGTCGAGCACCCCTTTGAGCGAGTCGCGGATGCCCGATTCGTCGTCAACGATCAGGATGCTAGACATGTTGAACCGGGGCCGGCGCGCCTTCGGGCGCGAGCGGCAATTCGACAATAAAACGCGTGCCGATGGGCTGATTCTCCTCAACGCGAATCGAGCCGTGGTGATCTTCGACGATGCGGCTGACGATGGCGAGTCCGAGTCCGGTGCCGCGCTTCTTGGTCGAGAAATAAGGCAGGAACAATTTCTCTTTTAACTCCTGGGTAACGCCGTGGCCCGTGTCGGCGACCAGAATTTCTACCGCGTCGCCGCTGGTCACCAGGTTTGTGCTTACGCGAATCTCGCGCAACCGCGCGCCCTCCATGGCTTCGGCCGCGTTGTCAACCAGGTTGGCCAGCGCGCGCTTGATGGCCTCGGAGTCGGCCATGACTTTCGGGAGATCCGGCGCGAGGTCCTTGCGTACCGTTACGCCGGCCAGGCGGCCATCGAACATGTTCAGAGCGCTCTCCACAATCGCGTTGATGCTGGCAGGGCTGGGATTGGACGCCGGGAAGCGGGCCAGGGTCGAGAATTCGTCGACCAGAGTGCGCACCGTGTCGACCGACGACGCGATCGTCTCCGAACAATGCCGGATGATTTCGATCGAAGCCGTGTCGGGAGAACTGCCGCGGTCCAAGTGCCGGCGGATGCGCTCCGCCGAAAGCGCGATAGGGGTCAGGGGATTTTTGATTTCGTGCGCCACCCGCCGTGCGACTTCGCGCCATGCCGCCTGTTTCTGCGCCTTCAGCAAGTCCGAAAGATCTTCGAAGATGAGCACGTAGCCGAGGCGCTCATCCTGGTGCTGCAAGGTTGCCACCGTGAGCGCGACATTCAACATCACCCGATGCAACATGATCTCCGAGTGGCTGGTGGTGATACCCATGCGGTCGGCGCGCCGCAGCAATACTTGCAGGTCCTCCACGACGTCAGGCGGAAAGACATCCTGCAACTCGGCAGGGATCATCTCCAGATTGTGCTCATCGCCCGAACCGCTGGGATGGATCATGCGCAGCAGCGCCTGGTTGACATGCGTAATGCGCTTGTCAGCGTCGAGCGACAGCACGCCGGTCGGAATACTCTCGAGAATGGTTTCGATATGGCGGCGGCGCTGCTCGAGCGCCGTGTTGGCGGCGCTCAGATCGCGGCTGGAAGCATCGATCTGCCGGCGGCTGGTTTCGAGTTCTTCGGCCATGCGGTTGAAAGAGTGCACCAGGTCGCCAATTTCGTCTGCGGCGGTGACTTCGACACGATAGTCCAGGCGCCCGCGTGAGATTTCCTGTGTGGCCTCGGCAAGGGCCGCCACCGGACGGGTCACCAGCTTCGACAGAAAAAGCGCAAGCCAGGTGGTGCTGAACAGGACCAGCACCGTCAGCAGCAGAAGAAGACTCATATACGTTCTGCGCACGAGCCGCTTCTGGCGATAGAGTTCGAAGTAACGCTTCTGGCTGGCCTGCAGCTGCCCCACGGCCGCCGAGAACTTCTCCGGCAAGGGCATTGCGATCAGGATCAAGCCATCGTCGCCCACCGGTGCCGTGGCCAGGATGTATTCGGTGGATCCCCACATGAAGGGCGCGGGCGACGGGCCGGAAAGCTGGTCGGGCGCGGCTTTCGGGCGGATCTGGTCCCAGGGCGCAGGCGCGTGAAAGCTGGCCTCGGGATTGCCCTTGAGTAGCGCGATCGCAAATCCGCCCTGCAGCGTCGTTTCATGCTGCTCGAACAGAGCGGCTACTTCCGAAAAGTCATGGCTCGCGAAGGCGCGTGCCGTGGCGGGCGAACTGGCGATCGAAGCGGCCTCGGCGGAAGCATTCTGCTGCGCGTAGGTCGCCAGCAGCGAAGCCATTGCGCTCGTATCTTCGCGCACCTCTTCCACGGGACGCGAGAACCAGCGATCAATGGTACGGTTCATCAATCCGTAGGCAAACCAGAACATCACGATGACAGGAAGGAAGGAGAGCAGCAGGCCGGTCACCACCAGGCGCGTGCGGAATTTCGAGCCCAAGACGCCCAGCCGGCGCTCGGCGAACAGCTTCAGCAGGTTGCGGGCGAGTACGAACGTGAGCGCTACAAAAAGAAGGAAGATCAGAGCCGAGAGTCCGGCGAACAGAAGAAGCTGCTGGTTGCCGTCCGGATTAAGAAAGGCGGGCTGGTCGAACGACGATTGCGAAAGCAGAATCCCGAAAAGCAGGGCGATGCCCACTGCCAGCGGAATGATGACGCGCTTGCGCTTGCGCTGCGGGTCGTAGGGTGGTGGCGTCTTAGGCACGTTGAAGCTCAGCCGAAGCGCCCCCGCGAGCAACCGGGGAGGCGCCCGATCGCAATTATAGCTGCTGAGAATGCGGGTTCGGCTTACTTCGAGGGCGCGCTAATGGGCGGACGGGAGAGACCTGCCCGCAGGCCTCGGCGAGGGCGTCGAAGGCAGGTTTGGGCTCGTAATACCTGTCAAAGAGCAAGGCGTTGCCCTTGGCGCCGTTGGTTTTCCAGCCGATCCACGAATACTTGTCAGTGAAGCCCCAGGTCTGAATGGCCGTGCAACCGGCGTGCGCAAGGCAGGCGGACGCAATGGCCCGGTAGATGTCAGCTTGCCGGGCAAGGTCGGGAGCGCTCGCGTGGCCAGCGGCATCGACCGGGAGCGCGGCAAAGCCTTCGCTTTTGACGATTGCATCCCCGATGGATTCATCATCACCGCTGAAACTGCCAGCTGCACCGCCGAGACCCACCATTGACTGCTCGATGGTCTGCAACCGACTTGCGGTTTCAGCTGCTTTACGGTCATGGCGTTCCACGAAACCCCGAAGATCGGTTTCCATGCCAGAAAGTTTTTGAGTTAGATCCAGATCAGTAAGCATGACGCGCACTCCTGCTATGAAATTGTGATTTTGGATTTTCCGCAGCAGGTGGAAGGAAACCCGGCCTGACTGGGCCTTACAGGGCGGCTGCCGGGTGCAGGTTGTGCGGCCCGGAAGTGCCAAAAGTGGATTGTGCTCCTGAACCCCGATCTTGCCAAGCGTTCAGTTCACAGGATCAGCACTACTGGGATCTGCTGTGAATGCGATGCCTGCCTGATCGGCCAGCTGCTCGATGATCCGCTGATGCATGCGCAGGGTTGTGGTGTGGACTCGCAACATCGCGCTGATCCCGGCCAGTGTCTCCTGCTGATTGATGACGAGTTTTTTTAGCGAATCCATGCCGGTCAGCATGTCCTGTGCAAGTTTCCCCAGCCGTTCGGTGTCTTCACTCATGGGATGCATTCTCCTGAAAAAACCTTTGTCACTGGCAACTTACTCCCTGAGTCAAGCGTGGCATGAGTCACAGCCTCAGATGAAAGAACAGTTCATGCACCAGTCGGCAGAAAAGGTAGATTTCAACGGTGATGACGTTGGCCCAAAACATCAGGTGCAAGATGCGGCGGAAGTTGGTTTCCATATGTGCCGACTATCGCACGAATCGACCTGGGGAAAAGTGGGTAGTGTGGGAAGACGTGGGGAAAAACGATGGAAGGACGTGGAAGACGTGGAAACCTTCAGGTCATCACTTGCAAGGCTTCCAGCTGCGCGCAGAGCGCATTCGCGGCTTCGTCAACGGGGCGCGGGTAGCGAAATGGACACATGCAGTCTGCATCATCGAGGCTGGCAGGGAGCTGATCGAAGCGAAGAAACACTGCCAGAAGGAAGGTCGGCAGTGGCTTCTGTGGCTGCAGGGGAACTTTGCATGAACTGAGCGCATCAAAGGTGCGTGCTGCTACATTTTCCTGAGTGGCCCGTGCGGGCCATTTGCAACCCCAGTGCTGAACCGATTAAATAGAAGCGCCACATTGCGCCTGCGCAACGACTGTACTGCTTCCGTATGCCATTCTTATTTGTTTTGGGTTCAGCAACCCTGTGGGCTGTGGGGTTCAAATTCGAGTGGACGGAGATTTCTTGGGATCTTCAATTCGGGTTTTGATAGCAGATGACATCGCACCCTTTCGGGAGTTCCTCCGGTTAACCCTTCAGGACAAACTGGAATTGCAGACCGTTGGCGAAGCGTCGGATGGAGAGGAGGCCATTGCACTCGCGCAGGCCCTGCAACCGGACTTGATTTTGCTGGATATTGGACTGCCGAAGCTGAACGGAATCGAAGCGGCCCGGAGAATCCGTGAACTCGCCCCAAGATCGAAGATCATATTTTGTAGCCAAGAATCTTCCGTGGATATCGTTCAAGCGGCTTTCAATGCAGGTGCAGCAGGGTACGTTGTCAAGATGGATGCGGGGAGCGAACTACTGACTGCTGTAGACACCGTCCTTCGGGGCAAGCAGTTTGTCGGCAGCAGATTCACTGGCCACAGTTTCACCCCGGCTTTGGGCCTCCGAACCCCCAGCAGCACACAAGACGACAAGATTTTCAGGCCGCTGCAGCCGCAAGACCAAGAGATCCGCTGCTGGCACGAGGCTGGGTTTTATTCCGATGATCTAGGTTTTCTGGATGACGTTACGCAGTTCATCGGAAATGCCCTCGAAGCTCGAAACCCGGTGATTGCTGTTGTGACTCAGGCACACCGAGACAGCCTTCTCACGAGATTCCGCGCACGTGGCTTGGATATTGCTGCGGCTATTGACCAAGGGAGATATGTCTCAGTGGATGCTGCCGAAGCACTGTCGACATTCATGATCAATGATGTGCCTGATCCCGGTCGATTCTTGAAACTCTTTGGAGATCTGATTGAAACAGCAGCGCAGGTTGTGAAAGGCGAACAAGCCCGGGTGGCATTTTTCGGAGAAGGTGCACCTCTCTTGTGGGCACAAGGTCACGCAGAGGCGGCCATTCAGGTGGAAGAACTCAGCCAACAGCTGGCCAAGACATACGACGTGGATATTCTGTGCGGGTATTCTCTAGGTAGCGTTCTGGGCGGGATGGACAGCCAGATCTTCCAACGAATCTGTGCAGAACATTCAGCAGTTCATTCCCGGTAAAGGCGCACTGAAAGTCTACGTGAGTCGCTCCGACTGAAGTTGAAGACGCCAAATCTCCCGCCGCGCTATGCTGCGGCAGCATCGCCTTCCGCTAGTTTCCGAAATTCGGTTTCGGGAACTGCAAATTCCGTGAAGCCACAATTCATACAGACCAGAAGTTTTGGATAGACCCACACGATGGGCTTGTCCAGACCCTTCAACCCGGGGAAATGAATGGCGATTTCTCCGTTGAAGGTGCGCTGATTCTCGGATCGGCAAGACTTGCAAGACATTTCACCGCAAATTAACTCCGCCCAACAAATTGTGCAAGGGGAAAATGGTAGTCGGCTTTCAACGGTGCCGATAGTAGTTACGCAGGGTGCCACCGAATATCGCGACTCGTTCCAGGCGCAAAAATCCTCTTCATCAGTCAAGACAGCGATGGCGAGGTAATGGCGGCAGCTTTAAGCCACGGAGCAAAAGGATACGTCCTCAAGCTAGATGCGGCTCGAGAGCTTGTACTTGCGGTCGAATCGGTCCTGCGTGGAGAGCGTTTTACTAGTGCGGGGGCAACAGGACTCGGCGCAACCCTTCTCTCACACTGAGCTTCAATTTGCGCGGCTACGTTTTTGCGACGGTCCACCCTCGTCCAACACTACAGCGCCCTCTACAGCAGTGCCCTTCACGATCACGCCCAACTCCCTGTCGGGAACACTGAACTCCGTGAAGCCACAATTCAAACAGACCAGAAGTTTTGGAAAGACCCACACGATGGGTTTCTTCAGACCCTTTAGTCCGGGAAAGTGGATCGCGACTTCTGCGCTGAGATTGCTCTGATGCTCTGAGAGGCACGACTTGCACGACATTACACCATACCTTGGAAAGACGTCGATGCACCAAGGCTCCGAGCAGCGGATCAGTGCACAGATTGTCCCGATTTGCCTTCGACGATACATGAAACCGTGGACCGCTAGCGTAAAATTCGTCTAACGTATACGGTTCACGTGCACAAGTGTGTGCGGTGAGATACAGACAGGCCCTTGGGTTTGCAATAAGCCTACAGTCCAAATCGCAGCCACGTCATCGAACTGCTGAGAAAATCAGTGCGGGGTTTTTGCTTCAGGACAGCACGCGCATGGCTTGCAGCTCTGCGCCCTGTCTGCGCATGCGCTTTTCAAAGTCACAGACATCATCAGGGTGTGCACAGCAGCCGATGACTGCAGCCCCGGATGTGGTGATGGATGAACCCTTGCGCCAGCTGATCAGCAGGGTGAGCAATTCAACTTCAGCTGCGCTGAGTGGGCGGGAGAACTGGTAGCGATGTCGGAGCACAGTGCACCATGATGGTGCGAACCGCGTTGATGGTGCAACTGCGCCAAAATCTTCTGCTATTTTTCTGCTGCTGTGACCAAAGTTCTGATGATGTTGCTAATTCTTGCTGATCATAGAATGTGCAACTTGCAGAAAATATTACCTGTGTTGCTGAACTTAGGTTACTGGTGAAGTTACCCGTCTGCGGTGACAATTTGTGTCAACGCGAAATACGCTGCGAGTTCTTCCCCCTGAAAACAAGCGGTTTCGCGCGGAACAGCGAGCTGTCGGCGCTCTATCTCTGTCGATTCGATAGGAGATCGTACGTATGTCGCAACGGCTGGGTGATCTTCTCGTCAAGGAGAAGGTCATAACCCCAGAGCAGTTGACCCAGGCCACCAAGGTCCAGAAAGAGACCAACTGCCGCCTCGGCTCCGCCCTGGTGAAGCTGGGCTTCTTGACGGACGAAGACGTGACCAATTTCCTGTCACGTCAGTACGGCGTTCCCGCTATTAATCTCTCCTACTTCGAAATTGATCCTGCTGTCGTCAAGCTGATTCCGTTCGAGACGGCGAAGCGCTATCAGATCCTGCCGCTGAGCCGCGTGGGCGCGTCGCTCACCATCGCCATGGTCGATCCGACCAACGTGTTCGCGATGGACGATATCAAGTTCATGACCGGCTTCAACATCGAACCGGTAGTGGCTTCAGAGAGTTCGATTGCTGACGGCATCGAGAAGGCCTACGGCACGGCGAAGGAAGAAGACCTCGAGCAGGTCATGCAGTCGATCAACGACCTCGACGCTGCCGACGTTGAGCTGCAGTCCGAAGAGCAGGAGATGGATCTCAACGAGCTTGAGAAGGCCGCCGACGAGGCGCCTATCGTCAAGCTCGTCAACCTGGTGCTGACCGACGCGGTCAAGCGCGGCGCCAGCGACATTCACATGGAGCCGTACGAGAAGGAATTTCGAGTCCGCTTCCGCATCGACGGAATTCTGCAGTCGATCATGACTCCGCCTCTCAAGTTGAAGGACGCCATCACGTCCCGCCTGAAGATCATGGCGAAGCTCGACATCAGCGAAAAGCGCCTCCCGCAGGACGGCCGCATCATGCTGAAGATGGCCATCGGGGGGAAGAAGAAACAGCTCGACTTCCGCGTCAGCACGCTGCCCACATTGTGGGGCGAAAAGATCGTCATGCGGTTGCTCGACAAGGAGAACCTGCGCCTGGACATGACCAAGCTGGGCTTCGAGCCGGAATCGCTGGTCAAGTTCGAGAAAGCCATTCTCAAGCCCTACGGGATGGTGTTGGTCACCGGGCCTACCGGCTCTGGCAAGACCAACACGTTGTACTCGTCGATTGCACGGCTGAACCAGCCCGATACCAACATCATGACCGCCGAGGATCCGGTCGAATTCCAGTTGCAGGGCGTCAACCAGGTGCAGATGAAGGAGCAGATCGGCCTGAATTTTGCGGCTGCACTGCGCGCTTTCCTGCGCCAGGATCCCAACATCATCCTGGTCGGCGAGATCCGAGACTTTGAAACGGCCGAAATCGCCATCAAGGCCGCGCTTACCGGCCACCTGGTGCTGTCCACGCTGCACACCAACGGCGCGCCGGAAACCATCACGCGACTCATGAACATGGGCATCGAGCCGTTCCTGGTCGCGACCTCGGTTCACCTGATCTGTGCGCAGCGCCTGGTGCGCCGCATCTGCAAAGACTGTACCGAGGTCATTGAAGTTCCGCACCAGACGCTGCTCGAGGAAGGCTACACGCCGGAAGAAGCCAAGACCGTGAAGATTCAGAAGGGCAAAGGCTGCGGCGTCTGCAACAACACCGGCTACAAGGGCCGCACCGGTTTATACGAGGTCATGGAAGTCGACGATGAGATCCGGGAACTGGTGCTGGTGGGAGCTTCGGCAGTCGAACTCAAAAAGAAAGCCATTGAACGCGGAATGATCACGTTGCGGCGCAGCGGCCTGATCAAGGTCAGCCTGGGCATGACCACGCTCGAGGAAGTGGCGCGCGAAACGATTCACTGATTTCTGTTTGCGAGGATGGAAACACTATGGCGCTTTCGTTAAGCGATCTGCTCAAAAGAATGCTGGAGATGTCGGGCAGCGACCTGCACATCACCACCAATTCGCCGCCGCAGGTGCGCGTGCACGGCCACCTGGTGCCACTCGACTTGCCGCAGCTGACGCCGGCTGAAACCAAGCAACTGGCCTACAGCGTCATGACCGATTCGCAGAAGCATCGCTTCGAAGAAAATCTCGAGCTCGACTTCTCGTTCGGACTGAAGGGCCTGGCCCGCTTCCGCGCCAATTGCTTCAACCAGCGAGGCGCGACCGCGGCCGTCTTCCGCGTCATCCCTTTCGAGATCAAGTCCTTCAACCAGCTGGGGCTGCCTGCGGTGGTCAGCAAGTTGTGCGACAAGCCGCGCGGACTGGTGCTGGTGACGGGTCCCACCGGCTCGGGCAAATCGACCACGCTGGCGGCCATGATCGACAAGATCAACACCGAACGGCACGATCACATCCTCACCATAGAGGATCCGATCGAATTCGTGCACATGAACAAGAACTGCCTGGTGAACCAGCGCGAGCTGCACGCCGATACCAAGAGCTTCACCGACGCCTTGCGCGCCGCGCTCCGCGAAGACCCAGACGTGGTGCTCATCGGCGAAATGCGCGACCTGGAAACCATCGAGTCGGCGCTGCGTATCGCTGAAACCGGCCACCTGACCTTCGGCACGCTGCACACCAACTCGGCGTCGTCGACCATCAACCGAATTATCGATGTCTTCCCGGCCCACCAGCAGCCTCAGATCCGTGCCCAGCTTTCGCTGGTGCTCGAAGGCATCATGTGCCAAAGCCTGCTGCCCAAGGGCGACGGCAAGGGGCGGGCCATGTGCATGGAGATCATGGTGCCCAACGCCGCCATCCGCAACCTGATCCGCGAAGACAAGATCCATCAGATTTATTCCGCCATGCAGTCCGGCCAGGAAAAGTTCGGCATGCAGACGTTCAACCAGTCGCTGGCGACGGCGTACTTCCAGAAGCAGATCACGATCGAAACTGCACTCATGCGGTCGAGCAACCAGGACGAATTGCAGGAGATGATCAACCGCGGCGCTACTCTGACGAACCGGCCCACCGCCACCGCCGGGGTCGCGAAGGCGGCGGCGCCGACCAAGCGCTAGCGCGGCGTTGCCGCGGCTAGCCGAAACCGGAATTACGGAATTGCAAGCAGGGAATCGAGGAGACAGTCACCATGCCAGTCTTTACATTTTCGGGGAAGAGCGCATCAGGCGAAAAAGTCAGCGGCGAACGCGTAGCCGCCAACAAGGATGTGTTGATGCAGCAACTGCGCCGCGAGCGCATTACGCCCGGATCGGTGCGCGAAAAGGGTAAGGAATTCGCGCTTCCGACGTTTGGCTCCAGTAAGGTCAAGACCAAGGACATTGCCATCTTCTTCCGGCAGTTCTCGGTCATGATCGACGCTGGACTGCCGCTCGTGCAGTGTCTCGAGATCCTCGCCGCCAACCAGGAGAACCCGACCTTTCAGAAGACCCTGAATGGCGTGCGCACCACGGTAGAAGGCGGCGCGACCCTGGCCAACGCCATGCGCCAGTATCCGGTCGTGTTCGACGACCTGACCACCAACATGATCGAGGCGGGCGAAACCGGCGGTATTCTGGACGTCATCCTGCAGCGCCTTGCGGCCTACGTCGAAAAGGCGGTGCGCCTGAAATCCGCCATCAAAGGCGCGTTGATCTACCCGGTGGCGGTCGTGAGCATCGCCGTGCTGATCGTGGGCGCGCTGCTCAAATGGGTTGTCCCCATCTTTACCAACCTTTTCACGGGACTGGGCGTAGCCCTGCCCTTGCCGACGCGCATGGTCATGGGCCTGAGTTCGTTCGTCAGCCACTTCTGGTGGTTCTTCATCGGCGGCCTGGTGGCTGCCTTCTTCGGCATCAAGCAACTCCGCAAGCATCCGCAGGGTTTGTACTTCACCGACAAGCTGTTGCTGAAACTGCCGGTGATCGGCATGTTGCTGCGCAAGATCGCGGTAGCCCGTTTCACGCGAACGCTGGGCACCCTGATCACGTCGGGCGTGCCGATCCTCGAAGGCCTCGCCATCACTGCCCGTACCTCCGGTAATGCTGTTCTGCAGGAAGCCCTGATGAAAGTCCGCAAGGCCATCGAAGAGGGCCGCACCATCGTCGATCCGCTGAAAGAAAGCGGTGTGTTCCCGAACATGGTGACGCAGATGATCGGCGTCGGCGAAGCCACGGGTGCTATGGACAACATGCTGCAGAAAATCGCCGACTTCTACGAAGACGAAGTCGACGACGCTACCCGTGACATGATGGCCATGCTGGAACCAGCGATCATCGGAATTCTTGGCGTTTCGGTCGGCGGCATCGTGATTTCGCTTTACATGCCGCTGTTCGCCATGATCGGTAAGCTGGCTGGCTAAAAACCAGGTGTCTGGTCTCAGGTGTCAGGTGTCAGGTGTCGGGAAGAGAACCCCCGAGACCTCGACCTGAGACCTGACCCTGTGACCTGAAACCTGGGAACTGGGACCTGAAACCCTGGGCTTTTAAACATGCATGCAACCTTTGATGAG
>Ga0210406_10006948_pt1 | contig 11614 bp, 10 predicted proteins | sample IncBWC30MmetaG_FD_155454 | JGI IMG/M metagenome (GOLD analysis project Ga0210406, IMG submission 155454) | Forest soil microbial communities from Barre Woods Harvard Forest LTER site, Petersham, Massachusetts, United States - Inc-BW-C-30-M | ecosystem: Environmental > Terrestrial > Soil >... | reverse complement strand
TTTGAAGTTTTCGCTCCAAACGGCGAGCGAGCTTTTCCTTCGCCTTTTCGGCGCGCGCGACTTCTTTCTGTCGCTTTTTGAATGTATCTCCTGTCCGGCCGGCCATATGCTCCTTCCCCCATTTTAGTCTTTAGGATCCAGTGCGGACGTTGCGTCCCATCAGCGAACTAATTACCAGCGCCGGTCTCGCCGGCCGCCACCTCCGCCACGGTCCCCACCGCCGCCGCCCATTCTGGGCCGCTCGGTCTTGGGTCGGGCTTCATTGACGTTGATCGCGCGCCCGCCCAGGTCGGTGCCGTTCAATCCAGCAATAGCCTGATCGGCTTCATGCGAATCCGTCATTTCCACAAAAGCAAAGCCCCGTGATCGCCCGGTGTCCCGGTCTGTCATTAAACTGACTCTCTCAACGGCGCCGTACGCTTCGAATGCGATGCGAATCGATTCCTCTGTCGCACCAAAATCCAAATTGCCTACAAAGATCTTTTTCATTGGCTCCTTCTGACATTTGTCCAAGCTGTGCGAGACAAATTAGAGTTCGCGGCCAAGCCTGGCGGGACGATCAAACGCACTTTGAGTATACCAGTTTTTCACGGCAAATCCGTTCGATTTAATCTATCAAACCGGCCGCCGGCCACGCCTGGGCTATCCCCTCCAGGCCCCCGAAAGCTGGTATCCTAGAAATTCGGTCGACGATCGAATGAGAAGGGGTTCTTTTGGCTGAAATCCAGATCCAGGATGGCGAAACTTTAGAGAGCGCGCTCCGCCGCTTCAAGCGCAAGGTCTTGCAAGAGGACATCATTAAGGAGATAAAGCGGCACTCTTTTTATTTGAAGCCGGGTGAGAAGAAGCGGGTCAAGGAAGCTTTGGCACGCAAGCGTAACCGTAAGAAGCGCAGGCGCGACGGCGGCATGGAACAGGCTCCATAGCGCGCCTCGGAACCGGATTACTTCCCCGCGAACGGCGCCATTAGTTCGCTTGTAGAATACGATCTTCCGTCCACCATTACGCGCTGCACCTTCGCCGCGTCTTTGATGTCCAGCAGCGGATTTCCGGAGACCATCACAAGGTCGGCCAGCTTGCCTGTTTCGAGCGAGCCCAGGTCCTTGCCGTAGCCGTAAGCCCTGGCCGGCAGCAGCGTGGCCGTTTGGAGCGCCTCCCACGGCTGCATCCCGAACTTCACTTCGGCGCGAAGTCCGAGATGATTCAGGATCGCGAGGCCGGGCAGCGGAGAATCCGTTCCCAGTAGCACCGTCCCTCCGCTGCGCATAATGCTAATCAGGGTTTCTTCTTCTTTCTTGAGGCCATCGAGCGTCAGGGATTGGTCCGTCTTCGTGGCGCGATCGCGCGCGGAGGCCATGGTCTTCTGCGACCAGGGCGTGTTCAGAGTCGTAATTCGCGGGTCGTCGAGAATTTGTGGATCTTCGGCGTATAGGGCCGAAGCCGCGAAGGGCGTTGAGATGATGAATTCGCCCGCGGCCGCGAACAACGCCCGGATATCCTGGTAAGTCGCGCCTCCATACGAGCGCGTGTAGGAGTAACCCCAGCGCGATGTCGCGCTCACGTGAGTCATGCCGTCCATCCCGTAAGTCAAGCCGGGCAGTCCATAATGTGAAGCTGTCCAAGTTCCCAACTTGTCATGGGCGAACTTCATGGCTACCATCTGCAGCTCGTGCGGCAGGCGAACGTAGGTCTTCAGGTTGTCGTATTCGAGCGCCTGCGCGCGGTCGAGCTCCAACTGCAGTTCCTTTTCGTTGGTGACGCCATGATCGGTGCCATAGTATCCACGTTCCCCATCAATGGGCTCGCCAGCCGAGAAATAGCGCGGCCCGACGCGACGACCCGATGCAAACGACTCCTTGATCTCCATCTGGCCGTAAGCCTGATCTCCTTGCGACTGCAGGTCGGTAAATCCATAGGCCAGCCAGATGCGGCCGGCGCGATCGCCGTAGGATGCCAAGCCGCCGTAGCCGTGATTGTGGGCCTCCCATAATCCGGGCATTACCGTCAGATTCGAAGCGTCGACGACCTCAACTCCCTGGTGGAGTTCATCGCGATGCGGCTCAATCCTCTGAATCCGCCGGCCAACGATGATCACGTCTACGTTCGAGCGTAGGTTCGGACCAAGCCCATCCCAGAGCCGCCCGGCGTGCACCAGAATTTTCTTGGCGGCGACTTCGCGATGCCAGGGCAGATCGAGCGGCACGGTGGTAGGTGGCGTCGCGCCGTCGGCGGTTATGATTCGTAATTTTCCATTTGAAAGATACAGTAAGCGTTTGCCGTCGCCGCTCCAACTGGGCGCGTCGGTCATCTCTTCGTTGATCGGACGGGCTTCGCTAGTTGGAACACCGTTCGCATCCACTGGCCGGGCCCACAGATAACCGTCCATCACAAAGGCCATTTGAGAACCATCGGGCGAATAAATCGGGCCGTCGACGCTACGCGTGCTGATAGATTTATAGGGAGCCGGTTCGGTGAAGGTCACCTTCCCGCTCGCCAAATCGATCGTCTCGATCAAGTTCGTTCCTTCGCGGAAACGCCGCGAATAGGGTCGCAGCGCCGCTACCGCAACTGTCTTTCCGTTGGCCGACCAGCTCGCTCTGCCCGGCTCGTAAGTCGCCTTAATCGCCTCTTTGATTTCGCCGCTCGATAGGTCGACGGTGTAAGTGGTTCCGTTCTGTTGAAAAGCCAGTTTCTTGGCATCCGGAGACCAGGCAGGTTCGATTTCGGCCGAGTCCGGCAAGTTAGTAACTCGGCGCTCTGATTTTGTGGCGAGATCAAGAATATATATATCGGCGGTGCCCGCTTTGTCACAACTGTACGCGATTTGCTTTCCATCCGGCGACCACGCGGGCGATTGTTTGTAGTAACTGCCGCTCGTCAATGGTTGCGGCTTGCCGCCGATTTCCATCAGCCACAATTGATTAAGAGCCGCAAAGACGATCCGGTTGCCATCGGGCGACAGGGCCGGCGTGAGAATGCCTTTGACCGAGCGGGGCGTGATGGAATCGAAGTCCATCTGCCGGCGGTTATACGCCGGGCGGTTCAATTGAAACTTGGCCTGGAATGGAATGGTCTTGGTTTCGCCACTTCCGAGTGTTGTGACGAAGATCCTTCCGTCGCCTGTGTAAAATACCTGGTTCGCCGAAAGCCAGGTGGCGGGAAATGGAAAGACGTCTTCGGCCGGCCCGACCTTCTCACCGGAGATCATGAGCCGGGTGATGTTGCCACTGATCTGCGCGTAGGCGATTTTCTTTCCATCGGGGGACCAGGAAGGGGAATTCACCCGAGAGGCGGCCGGCGCCAATATGATGGACTTCGTGCTGCCTGATGCATCGGTCGACTGGATGCTAGTTCCGACAGCGCCCGCCCCGCTCACATAGGCGATTTCTGCGCCATCGGGCGACCAGGCGGGCTCGAACTCGTCCGCAGGGCTCGAGGTCCACTGCGTCAGCTTTCCGCTCTCGACGTCCGCGACCCAGATATCGTAGTCACCCTTGAACGCGCGGTCAGAAGAAAACGCGACTTTCGTTCCGTCAGGTGAGAAGCGCGGCTCCCGATCGTCGGCGTGACCGTCGGTGAGTTGGCGCACGCCCTTGCCGTCGGGCTTCATCAGCCAGATGTGAAACGTACCGCCTTTGAACGACTGAAAGGCGACCAGATCACCCTTGGGCGACCAGTCGGGCCGGGCCGGCTCCAGAAATGGATCGGTGAGACGCTTGGCTGTCCCGCCGCCGATCGGCAATGACCATAAAGTCTCCTGCAGGTCCATGATGATGGTCTTGCGGTCCGGCGAAACCGTCACGTTGACATTCGTTCCTTCGGTGACTGTGACGGTACGCGTCGAGCTATTCTTCGCCGCGCCGAGACAAACCACTGCCAGCACCGCGGCGCAGATCCAGAGGGCAGGTTTTTTCATACTCTTCCTAGTTTGAATTGCCGGAGGCCGATTTGCGAGTTGCTCCGTCCAGTGCGACTCCGCGGTTTAGCAGGTCGGCGATTGCCCGCTCGCTATAGCCGAGGCCCTGCAGGATTTCAACGGTGTGCTCGCCCACGCCGGGCGCCATCCTCGGTTTTACTTTCTCCACTCCGTCCAGCGTGAGCGGACTCATGACCGTTTTCAATCCCGGCTCGATCTCGGCATAGACACCGTTGGCCTCCATTTGTGGATCGGCGGCCACCTGCTGCGTGCTCGGCACTAGAGACCAGATCACGCCGTGTTGTCGAAAGATAGCCTTCCACTCCGCCAGATCCTTGGCGGCAACAGTCGCATCAATAAGCGCGACCAGTTCCGGGCCGTTCACGCGGCGCAACTCGGGCGTGGCAAATCTGGCATCGTCGATCAATTCCGGATGGCCCAGCGCGCGACAGAGATTAGGCCAGTCTTTCTTCGGGTCAATGCAGCAGGTGAAGATGCGCTGCTTGTCGCGGGTCACGTAATGGTTGACCAGCGGGTTGACGGTGGTGGAACGCGTCGACTTCGGCCAGAACTGCGCACCCACCATGGCCGCTTGAATCCCGCAGGCATGCGCCCAGGCGCCGTTGGCCATCAAAGAGGTTGTGACGCTCATCCCTTTACCCGTGATTTCGCGCCGATAAAGACCCAGCATGATGGCCCCGAACAACGCCATCGAAGTTGGATGATCGCCAAAGCCGGCCGGGGAAACCGCAGGTTCGGCGTCGCCGTTGTGAATGCTGTACATCAGGCCCGATCGCGCCCAGTAAGCCGTGGCGTCGTAACCGGGCTGCTCGCAGTCGTCGCCGATTAAACCGTAGCCGGTAATCAGCGCGTATATCAAGCGCTCGTTCGCAGGCGAAAGATCCTCGTAAGCAAGCCGGAACTTCTGAATCAGCGGCGCTTGATAATTCGTGATGAAAACATCGGCTGCTGCCACCAGCTTGAGGAGAACCTCCCTTGCCGCCGCATCGTTGAGATCGAGCGCTACGCTTTTCTTGTTACGCCCATCGAGAATCCAGCAGTAAGGCACCTGCGACACCGGCATGCCCGGAACCAACCCGAGATAGCGGTACGGATCGCCATAGGGAGGCCGCTCGATCTTGATCACGTCCGCGCCGAAGTCCGACATCGCCACCGCGGCGGCCGGTCCCGCGATGTAGGTTCCGCAGTCAATCACACGTAGGCCGGAAAGAGGTCCCGTCTCGTCAGACATAGGCATCTCCACTGTGCTTGAAGGACGCATTTGAAGTCAACGCGGAGAGCCTAAAATAGAATTAACGGGATTTCGATGAAGTTTCCAGCGCCTTTCTTATTGACGACCGCCGTGTTATGCCTCGCCGCGCCGCCGGAAAAAAAGCTGGCCATCGTGCGGCCGCTGCTCTCGCAGACGGAGGACGGCGCGCCCGTTTCATCCGGATTTGAATTTGTGCCTGGTGAAACCATCCACTTCAGTTGCCAGATCGAGGGCTATAAGAAGATGGAAGACAAGTCGGAAGTAGAGAAGCTTCTGGTGACATATCAGGTGGAGGCGCGCGACTCGCGCGGCGTCCTGTTGCAGCCGATACAAGAAGGAAAAGAGGGCGGCACGGTGGCGGCCGAAGACAAGAAATGGATGCCCAAGATCATGGAAAGCATCGTGATCCCGCCGCTGGCCGAGTCCGGTGAATATCAGATCCTGGTCAAGGTGAAAGATGAGATCGGCCAGGCCACAGCGGACTCCCGCACGTCTTTCACCGTGAAGGGACGCGACGTCACACCCAGCGATACTCTGGTAGTCCGCAACTTCCGGTTTCTGCGCGCCGAGGAAGACGGGAAGGCGTTGCAAGTAGCCGCATATCGTCCCGGCGATCCGGTCTGGGCGCGCTTCGAAATGACCGGTTACAAGTTGGGGGACGCCAATCAGTTCGACATCGAGTATGGTTTGCGTGTCCTGCTCGCGGATGGATCCGTGGCTTATTCCGAGCCACAAGCCGCCACGGGGAAGGAACGGACATTCTACCCGCAGCGCTATCAACCGGGTGTTCTGAACCTGAACCTGGCGAAAGACCAGAAACCTGGCGAATACACGATTGTCGTGACAGTCCGCGACAACCTGGGGAACCAGACTTACGAGACGCGGGAGAAGTTTTCGGTGGAGTAATGACTAATGGCCCGCTTATTCCGTAGCAGCCCCGGATTTTCTCTGATCGTCAGCATCCCTTCGTTTGGCGCGTAATCCGCACTTCCCGAACATTACCAACCTTCGCGCTTCCGCAAGCTCAGAATGTGCGCGACGTGATGGCGCGAGTGCCATGCGAAATATCCGAGGGTCCAGTCGAGCGCCAATTCGCCCCCATCTGGATGCCGAAAGCTACACTTGAAATCATCATCCGACAACGAACGTAACAACATCACCCAGCGCCGGTGAAGCGCATCCGTTAGCGCGAGCGATGGTTCGATCGGGCCCGACTTCGCGTCGGGAAGTTCCGCCCAAGCCGTTTCCTCAATCGGCTTGATTGTCGGTGTCTGCTCGGTAAGCGCCAATCGAACAAACATATAGGCACTCAGGTGACCGTCGGGAATATGGTGTACAACTTGCCGAATCGTCCAACCGCCGGGCCGATACGGCGTGTCCAGATGGTCGTCACTCAAACCCTCCACGGCACTGCGGAGATTGGCGGTCAAAGCTTCCAATTCCGCAATCCAAGCGTCGCGTTCGGCACGCCGAATGATCGAGGGCGGACTGTACGGCCCGATAGGATAGCGGAGATCCTCACTCGCGCGATCAACAGGATCCGGTTTTTCCGAAGATGAACTAGCCATGACTGACTAGTGTCAGCTTAACTATTTCCACTCCGCGGTGAAGATGTTGAACTCGTAGCGCGCCTTGGCATCCTTATCGGAGGCGAACACAATCTTCTTGCCGTCCGGCGAGAACTCGGGAAAGGCGGTGAATCCGCCGAAATCGGTCACCTGTTCGAGACCGCTGCCATCGAGGTTGCACATGAACAGCTCGAACTTCCGGCCATCGCAGTTGTGTTTGTTGGATGAAAACAGAATCTTCTTGCCGTCGGGCGTGAAGGTCGGCGCGAAGGCAGCGCAGCCAAAATCGGTGATCTGCTTGGCGTTCTTGCCATCAGAGTCGGCCACCAATAGCTCCATCTTCATCGGGGAAGTCAGGTTTTCACTGAGCAGGTCGCGGTATTTCTTTTCAGTTTCCGGCGTAGCTGGATGATTCGCGCGCCACGCCAGCTTCTTGCCGTCGCGGGAGAGCACCGGGCCGCCGTCGTAGCCTTCGCTCTTGGTCAGCTGCTTCTTCCCAGAACCGTCCGAGTTCATCGTCCACAAGTCCAGATCGCCGGATTGCAACGATGTATACACGATCTTGCCGGTCTTCCAGTTCACCGTTCCTTCGGCGTCATAGCCTTGCGCCGACGTCAGCTTCTTCTGAATCTTGCCATCGTCGGTCGCAAGATAAATGTCGTAGCCGGGATAAACCGCCCACACGTAGCCTTTACTGCGATCCGCGTCCGCGGGACAAGCGTCGCCCGCCTCATGCGTGGACGCGTACAGGATGTGCTTATTGTCGGCCATGAAGTATCCGCACGTGGTCCGGCCTTTGCCGGTCGAGACCATGTGCTGATCCGACCCATCCGCGTTCATAATGAAAATCTGATCGCACTGCAGCTTATCGCGCGTCGACTGGAAAATAAGGCGCTTCCCATCCGGGGACCAGTAAGCTTCGGCGTTCTGCCCCCCAAAGGTCAGCTGTTTGATATTGTCCAGATGCGGCGCGATTTGCGCAAACAAACCACCCGACATCAGAATGTATAGTAAGTGTCGAGGCAAGCCACTATCCTAGCGCAAGTATGGGCCCGGGCCCAAGACCGGAAATGCACCCACCTTTCTCCAGCGAAATTCCGCCAACAGTGACGGTTATCGTACCGACGCTCGCGGCTGATGAGACACTCGCGGAATGCTTGGCTTCGCTGGATCGTCAGACCTTGCCGGATTTCGAGGTGATCGTGGTGGACAACAGCGGGCGGTGCCTCGTGAAGCCGCAGGGGCGCGTTCGGGTCATCGCGAACAAAACCAACATTGGCTTCGGCGCGGCTTTTAATCAGGCGTTCCGGGATTCAAATTCACCATTCCTGGCCGTGTTGAACGACGATGCCGCTGCCGATCCCCGCTGGTTAGAAGCTTTGCTCGCAGCCGTCGAAGCCCGGCCCGATGTAGGGATGTGTGCGTCACAAGTGCGTTTGGCTGGCGACGGGCGGCTCGATTCCACTGGAATGCTCTTATGCCTGGACGGAAGCAGCAAGCAGCGCGGTCATCTGGAATCGCCCGCATCTTTTTCGCGCCGCCAAGAAGCGCTTTTGCCCAGTGGATCGGCGGCCTTTTATCGCCGCGAAATGCTGGACGAGATCGGCCTATTCGACGAAGCGTTCTTTCTATACTGTGAAGATACCGACCTAGGGTTGCGCGCGCGGTGGGCGGCATGGGAGTGTCTGTATGTTCCCGACGCGTTGGTCGAACATCGCTACTCGCATTCGGCCGGACAGGCTTCGGCTTTGAAAGCATATTATGTGGAACGCAATCGTCTGTTTCTGGCCGTGAAAAATCTGCCTTTGCCGGAACTGTTGCTTGCACCTTTTTATTCAGCGGTTCGCTATTTCTGGCACGTTGTCTTCGCCATGCAGGGCCGTGGAAAGGCGGCCGAATTCCGCGGCGCGGGAAATAGTCCGCGACAATTGCCTATGGTGGTGTTGCGGGCCTACCTGGAGCTTCTCCGGCATTTTCCCATCTTGTGGAAGCAGCGGCGTAGTATCAAGCGGCGATTCACGCCCAAGCAGTTTCGACGGCTCATCCGGCGCTTCTCCATCACTCCACGCCAGGTGGCGGCGTTGTGAGACCTGCTAGCGGTCCCAATCAGCTATTGATCCTGATTCCAGCCTTCAACGAGGCGGGCGCGATCAACGACGTGATTCGCGAAGTGCGCCAGGTCATGTCGAACACCCCGGTTCTGGTGGTGGATGACGCGTCCAAAGATGCTACTTGCGACCGTGCCAAAGCCGCCGGCGCCGACGTCCTGCGGCTACCTCACCACCTTGGTTTAGGTGGTTGCGTGCAGGCCGGTTACAAGCTGGCGTTCGAGCTGGGCTATGAATATGTGATCCGCGTGGATGGCGACGGCCAACATGATCCGAAGTATATTCCGGATCTACTGAAAGTCCTGCGCGAGACGGGCTGCCACATGGTGATCGGATCGCGGTTCTTTGAAAATAATGGCGACCACACCAGCGTAATGCGGGGGATTGGTATCTGGATTTTTCGCCTGGTGCTCCGGCCGATTCTGGGCCGACCGGTTCTCGACCCGACCTCTGGATTTGTGGGCGTGAATCGCGAGGCTTTGCAAACCTTCACCGGTAGTTTTCCACTGGAATACCCCGAAATCGAGGCGCTGGTCGTGTTGCAGCGCAAACGCTTCAGCTTTCAGGAAGTGCCCGTCAGTATGCGCCGCCGCAAGGCCGGCCGCAGCACCATCACCGCGGTAAAATCGGTGTATTACGTTATTCACGTGCTGTTGGGTGTGTTTGTCAACGTTCTGAAGTTTGAAGGCCGCCGGAGAAACGAATAAAATGGAACGCCTATTGAATGCCATGACCATCCTTAGCATCGTCCTGATGCTGGTGATCCTATATTCGGTGAGGCGCTCGCATATCCGCGTGGAATATTCGGTGAGCTGGCTGGCCGCCGCGATCATTTTGCTGGTGCTTTCTCGCTCGCCAGGGGCGCTCAACTGGATCGCCGCGCAATTGGGACTCACTTACCCTCCGCTGGCCTTGATGATACTGGTCTTCTGTGTGTTTCTGGTAGTTACCTATCGCTTCTCGGTGGTTATCTCCGATCTGAAAGACGGGAACATCGCCATGGCACAGCGGCTCGCGATCGTCGAATTCCAGTTGCAGAATCGCGATGAAAAGCAGTAAAGCCGTTAAAACGAAGCGTCCGGTTGCGAACATCGTAGCGGTGGCGCCATCCCCGCAACCTCTGCGCTGGCCCTACGCAGCGGGTCTGCTGGCAGCTTTATTCGTAGTCTTTGAAGCGTATTGGCCCGCCATTCACGGCCAGTTCCTGCTCGACGATACGTACCTGCCCTACATGCTCCCCAGCTATGCCAGCGCTCCACTGATCGCCTGGATCAAAGATTTGCGCCCACTGCTGATGTTTAGCTACTGGCTTAACTTTCAGTATGCCGACCCGGCGCGAGCGGGCATGCAGGACACCTTCGGTTACCACTTCGTCAATGTCATCTTGCATTTCTTTAACGGCATCCTGGTATTTCTCGCCGTACGCAAGGTGATGAGCTGGGCTGCAGTAGAAAAGTGGCTCTCGTTAATCCTTGCTACGTTCGCCGGCGGGCTCTTTCTGCTACACCCCTTGCAAACCGAGTCGGTGAGTTACGTCGCCAGCCGTTCGGAGACTCTCAGCGTCTTCTTCGTATTGGCAACGTTGGTGGTGTTTCTCTACCGCAAAAGCAATGCCGTGGGCTTCGGAACAACTCTCGCGGTACTGGCGTTGTTTGGCGCGGCGGTCTTGACCAAAGAACACACCGTCGTGCTGCCGGTTTTGCTGCTGCTCACCGATTACTATTGGAATCCCGGATTCTCTCTCGCCGGCATCCGCCGCAACTGGCGTTTATATATTCCAATCGCCGCTGCCGGAGCGCTTGGCATCGCGCTGGTCGTGCGGGTTCTGAGTCGGGCCGGGACGGCCGGATTTGGAATGAAAGAGTTCACCTGGTATCAATATTTTTTCACCGAGTGCCGCGTCATTTGGGATTACCTGTGGATGTTCCTTGTGCCCGTCGGACAAAATCTGGACGCTGATGTCCCGATTTCACGGAGTATTATGGATCACGGCGCCATCATCGCCATCCTGGGGCTCTTGGCCGTGAGTGTCGCCGCCTGGATCTACCGCCGCCGATTTCCACTAGCTTCGTACGGCTGGTTCGTCTTCCTTATTTTGATCGCTCCTACATCTTCGTTCGTCCCGATTAAAGACCCTTTCGCCGAGCGCCGCTTGTATCTTCCATTCATCGGGCTCTTGTTCATTACGATGGAGGTTTTGCGCCGTTGGAAAATCGGCAGGAATGCACTGTTGGCAGTGCTCTCGCTGGTCCTGGTAGCCGAAGCCGCGGCCACTTATCAAAGGAACCAGCTGTGGGACTCGGCCATCGTCATGTGGACGGACACAGTCGCTAAGTCTCCCCACAAACTTCGGCCTCGGTTCCAACTTGCCATGGCGTATTTTCAAACCGCCCATTATCCGGAAGCAATCGAGCATTTCGAAAAAGCCGCGCAGCTAGAGCCGCCACAATTCGATTTGTTATTGGATTGGGGCCTGGCGTACGGTTTCATTGGCAAGCCCGCCGAAGCCGTCGCCAAACTGCGCGAGGCGGCGGCTCTCGAACAGAGCGCGCATGTCTATTCGCAGATCGGCATGGAGTACGGCCAGATGGGTCAATACCCGCAGGCGCTGGATGCTCTGGCTACGGCCATTCAAATCGATCCTAACTTCATGATGTCCTACGTCTACCGCGGCGACGTCTTCAGCGTGCAAGGTAATAAACCGCAGGCCGCCGAAGAATACCGGCACGCTTTAGCTATCGATCCGAAC
>Ga0210406_10006946_pt1 | contig 11616 bp, 10 predicted proteins | sample IncBWC30MmetaG_FD_155454 | JGI IMG/M metagenome (GOLD analysis project Ga0210406, IMG submission 155454) | Forest soil microbial communities from Barre Woods Harvard Forest LTER site, Petersham, Massachusetts, United States - Inc-BW-C-30-M | ecosystem: Environmental > Terrestrial > Soil >... | reverse complement strand
CCCATTGTGATCGTCAGTTCCGAATCGCGGGAGGGCGCTGCGAGCACCTTGAAAGCGCTTGAGTTGGGAGCCATTGAATTTGTCGCTAAGCCATCCAGTGGCATCGATCTCGATATGCAGAGCGTGCGAGAGGACTTGCTGCGCAAGGTGCGGATGGCAGCGAAAGTCCGTGTCGTGCGCACGGCTTCACGGCTCGCCACCACGGTGCAGAATTCGACTGGCGCGCCGAAGACGGCGCCTGCGCCGCTCATTACGCCGCGTCCTGTGCCTAGCTCCGGACTCGATCAACGCTTTCCCGTTGTCGTCTTGGCGGCTTCGACCGGCGGTCCTGCGACGGTTATGCGTCTGGCCCCCGGATTTACGCGCGATTTTCCCGCTGCAGTTATTTTGGTGCAGCACATGCCCGCCTCTTTCACGACGCAGTATGCTGCGCAGTTGGCCGAGTTCACAGGTATTCGCGTCAAAGAAGCGGAACCGAACGAATCCTTGCAACCCGGCACGTTCTACATTTGTCCCGGTGGCCAGCACCTCCGAGTAACTCCAACGGGGCGCATTCAGTTAGACGGCTCAAGTGGCCGAATCAACGGCTACCTGCCGAACATCGATGCAACTATGGAATCTGTCGCGGCTTTCGCAGGGGCCATGAGCATCGGCGCGATTCTTACGGGCATGGGCAACGATGGTGCCATCGGAGCGAAGGCCATCAAAACAGCGGGCGGCTTAGTGCTGGCGCAAGATGAGGCGACGTGCGTCATCTTTGGAATGCCCGCGGAAGCCATCAAGGCCGGGGCCGTGGATCAAGTGCTGGGGATCGATGACATTTATCCGGCCATCGAGAAGCGCGTGATCGGGATTTGCCGCTCGACACCCGTGGGTGTCCGCTAATGCGTGTGGCTGCACCACCCGCAAAGCCTCACGCCGCTGCGCGCTCGGAGCAGATCATCCTCTTTCGCATTTCTGGACAACCGTTCGCCGTATCCTCCGCCTCGGTGCAGGAGGTTCGCAGTGTGGACAGCCTGGCAGGCGTTGCGATCGGGATTGATCTGCCCACACTCAGAAAAGTGCGGCACGTAGTGCGGCGCGGCGAAAAAGCGCTTTACGTTGTGAGCGGGGCTGCGCATTTTGGCTTGCCCGCCTCCCCGGCGGGACTCGTTTTCGTGCTGCGGAAAACTCGGACCGCTCTGCTGGTGGATGGCATCGACAAGATGGCCACCATGACGCGTTTGCAGGCTCTTCCGCTGGCCTACTGCCACGAAGAGCGGAAGTGGTACCGCGGATTGACCGCGCTTGACCAGAACGTGATACCGGTGGTGAACCCCGAAGGATTCTTGAACGCCGATGAGCTCGCTCTGCTCGACGCCTCTCTGGTACCCGAGGTAGTGCCGGACGAGCTGGCCGGTGAGGGGATGGAATTACCGGAATGACCCAGCCCGTCGAATCCATTTTACAATCGTTCGTTCTCCTGGGGCTTGGCGAGCGCCGCTTCGCGGTTGCCGCCGCGCAGATTTCAGAGTTGGTGTCCCCGAGTCGCATCTTTCGATTTCCTCATCGCACGCCGAAACTCGAGGGCGTTATTCTGCGGCGAGGGCGTATCGTTCCGGTCTGCGACGTGGCCGAAAAACTGCTTGGCAAGGCGGTTACCTCGCGCCGTTTCTATTTGATTGCCGTGCGCCATTACGGAGATAAGTCTGAGTGGGTGGCTCTGCCCGTTACCGGTGACTGTGAGTTGATTGCTGCCGAAATGACAACTGCAGGAGAGGCAGATGCTGCTCACGTCACCGGCTGGATTTCGCACAATGGTGAAGTCATCGAAGTCTTGAATCTGGATGCACTTACACCCGGTGGGGAAGACGTAGTCGACGCCAACACGCCTGTAGCTGTTCTGGAGGTCAGGCCGTGATGGTTCCGGAAAGGGCGCCGAAAATTCTGCTGATTGACAGCAATGTGTATTATGCGAAGCGGCTTGGCGATGCGCTGAAGCGCGAGGGGTTCGAAGTCGTTACGAGTACGCAAGCGGCCTACGCGCTGACAACGATCGAATACGATGTTCCCTCGGCTATCCTCTGCGCGACGAATATGCGCGAGATGGGAGCTCTTGAGATTGCCAGACTTATTCACGCCGATCCCAAGAACGCTTCTCTGCAGATCATCGCCTTGGGCGACGGCAGCCAGCGGGCGCTGATGGAGGCTTTTCAGGCGGGCTGCGACGACTACATCGATCGCCAAAGCGCGCCCGCAGTCATCGCCTCACATATCAAAAGCATTATCGTAAGCAAAGCCGAGGGTTTTCAGCCAACGCAAATGCTGGCGCAGTCCGACACCAGCCTCAGCGGCAGCCTGACGCACCACGATCTGACGGGTGTCATGCAGATGCTCGGGCATGCGCGCCAAACCGGAGCGCTGCACATCAATGCAGGAGAAACCGACGCCGTGCTCTTCTTTGACGCGGGCGAAATTACCCATGCAGAATGCGGAAATCTCTTCGGCGACGAGGCGGTGATTCACATTTTGAAGGGCTGCGTGCAGGGTGGCGACGGTGTCTACAAATTTGCCTATGGGACCACCTCACCGCAGCGAACCGTGTTGCGGTCGGCGACCGATCTGATGCTCGATGCCATGCGCGAGTACGATGAGGGATCGCGCGACATGGCGGATAAGGAAGCGCTATGAGCGAGGCGATGATTGTTGCACCGCTGAACGAAACGGAGACAAAGCGGAAACCTACGGTTTATTTTATCGATGACAGTGCGACCATGCGTGAAGTCATCAAGATCGCGTTCCGCCGCGAGAACATCAACGTGATCACTTGCGCCGACGCCGCATCCGCGCTGGCTCAGTTCGCCGAGAACAAGCCTGATGTCGTGATCACGGACGTGATCATGCCGGACCAGGACGGCTACTCCGTCTGCAGCCAGATCAAACAGCACGCGGAATACGGCGGAGTTCCCGTAGTGCTGATGTCCGGCGTCGTAAACAAGAGCGTAGCGGACAAGGCCGTTGCGGTGAAGGCGGACGAGTTGATTCGCAAACCGTTTCAGCCGCAGGAGCTGATTGGCCGCGTTAAGAGTTTGCTGGAGCCCAAGCGCGCTACCGATGGACCGGTTGTGGAACGTCCAGGCGCTTCCCATGCCCTCAACAGCCTGTTCGCGCCGCCACTTGCTCCGCCTGCGGCTCAGCGGCTCCTGGCACCGCCCGGTGACCAGAGGACTCCAGAGTCTATTTGGCCACGAGCCCTTGCCGAGGCCTTCATCGCGGCGCGTCCCGGCGACGGAGCGGTTGCGCAGCAGAACTTGTCGCAGCCGGGTTCGCCATCAGGCCGACCGGCGTCGACGGCCGCGGACATACAGAAGCTGCGTTCGGAAATCGCCCGCCTTGACCTGCTCGTCAAGAAGCTACAAACCGAAATGCAGATCGAGAGGCAATATACGCAGGCGCTCGAACTCCAGATACAAACGCTTACACGCGTGGACTAGTCGTGGTCTGGGAAACTATTTATTTCGCTGCTCCTTTCAATTTGAAGAAATGTCAATTTGTAACGTTGACGCTGGGAATCTAATTCGATAGTTTCGCTTCTTGGCTTTGCTAGTATCCGTTCTTTGACATCCTCCTCGCCCTAAAGGGCGAGGATTCCTACGGAGCCGGGTTTTGGTCCGGTCTCTTCAATGGGTTCCTCCCACAACCGCCCTACTCAGCGGAGGACAACGAAGAGGCTTTACTTTTGGGCTGCCCGCCCATAGGTCCTTTTTGAGGACGCGCAAGTCTATGATAGAAGCGAAGGAAAAGCAAAAAAAAGAGCCTTATATCCCCGGCCTAAAAACGCCGAGGCTTTACGGCCAAGGTTGGTAAACGGGGGTTTCCATGAATGGCAAGAGCGGCACTCCTATTTCTCGGCGCGAGTTTGCGCGGCGCGCGGCTTTCGTTTCTGCCGTGTCTATGGTTCCAACAAGCGCTCTGGCGGCCCGTCCATCGATGGGAGATCCCTCTCTCGACCAATCTTCGGACACGTCTTCTCTTTCAACCGAAAGCAAAGCAGAGGCTGAAGCACGCTATCAGACAATTCTCGGCGTCTACGGCTCGCGGTTCTCCGACACGCAAAAGTCGGATCTCCGGCGTTTATGCTTTGCGGCGCAAGCGTCGCTGGATCACTTGCGCGCGTACACGATCGAAAATGGCGACTGCCCTGCCCTGTATTTGAAACCACTCGTGGAGAGGGAAAAGAAAACCGGGCCCGCGGCCATTCCTCGTGCCGCTGGCTCCGCGACACAGAAACCCTGAGGGAACTCTGCCATGCCCGCCGAAGAAATCTTTTATTTGCCGTTGAGCGAGCTTGCCAAGCGGATCGAATCGAAGAAGCTTTCGCCCGTCGAGCTGACCGAAATCTACCTCGACCGTAGCTCGAAGCTAGGTCCGCGCTTCAATGCATACGCACGCTTGACGCCCGACATAGCCCTCGAACAAGCCAAGACAGCAGAAAAAGAGATTCAGCACGGCCACTATCGCGGGCCTTTGCACGGGATACCCTATGCTGCAAAGGACCTGTTGGCAGTCAAAGATGTTCCGACGACGTGGGGAGCGAAGCCCTACGCCGATCAAGTCTTCCAGTATGATGCGACGGTGATTGAGCACTTGAAGCGCGTTGGAGCCATCCTCATCGGCAAAGCGGCCATGATTGAGCTGGCCGGAGGAATGGGCTACCGATTTGCTTCGGCCTCGCTCGAGGGAGCAGCGAGAAATCCGTGGGACACAAAATGCTGGACCTGCGGATCTTCTTCCGGTTCCGGAGCCATTGTTGGCGCAGGCCTGGCCGCATTTGCCATTGGGAGCGAGACTTGGGGTTCGATCCTTTGTCCTTCGGCCTTCTGCGGAGTCAGCGGCTTGCGGCCCACTTACGGGCGCGTCAGCCGTTACGGAGCGATGGCTCTTGCGCCTTCCATGGACAAGATAGGACCTCTCGCTCGTAGCGCGGAAGACTGCGCGCGAGTTTTCGCCGCAATTGCCGGGCACGATCCTAAAGATCGCAGCACCGTGCCCATAGACAAAGGCGCCTTCACCTATTCACCTTCCTTGGACCTCAAGGCGCGGCCGTTACGGGCCGGCTGGCTCAGCAACGCATGGAAAAAACTGGATTCGGGCGTGGCAAAAGCCCTTCTGGCCGCCGAGAAGGTCGTGCGGAAATATTTCGCGAGCGTTAAGTCAGCAACACTTCCGGACGGACCGTTTGAAGATGCGGGTAACGTCATCATCGCGGCGGAGTGTGCGGCGTCCTTCGAAACGCTGATTCGTTCGGGCCGCGTCAGAGAATTGACGGATCCGCTGGGCCAAATCGCCGGCTACGTCAATGAACAATATTCGGCCGCCGATTATCTTCGCGCGCTGAGTGTCCGGGAGATCCTGCAGAAAAAGATGGAAAGTCTTTTTGACTCGTTCGATGTTCTAGTCACTGCGACGCAACCCATTCCAGCATCGCCGTTAGAAGCTAACCTGGAGACCGATCTCGCTTTCCCTGATCCTCTCGGCGCAATCGGCAATCTGTGCGGCCTTCCGGCTTTGTCGGTACCCTGCGGCTTCACCGAAAATAATCTTCCCGTTGGATTGCAATTCGTGGGACGGGCAGGCAACGATTTCGCCGTGATTCAAGCGGCGCGAACATTCCAGCTTCACACCGATTGGCACCGCAAACATCCAAAGGTCGCTTGATCGGAGACTCGGGGAATATTTCGACGGACAGGGGCACTAGTTGTCGCGAGCGGCGTTAAGTGCTTCGCGCACCGTGCGCAGGATAGTGCCGCGGCTGAAGGGCTTGGTGAGCAGGAGCATGTTGCCATCGGCCTCCGCAGTTTCGGCCGCAGTCTGCTCAGTATAGCCAGACATATAGACGACACAAACACGCGAATGCTGCTGCCTTAGCCGCCGCGCCAGCTCTTTGCCGGTCATGCCGGGCATGACCATGTCCGACACCAGCAGGTCGATGACTGCTTCGTGTTCGGTCGCGAGGCGCAGTGCTTCGGCGCCATTTTTGGCTTCGATGACCGTGTAGCCGCCGGATTCCAGAAACTCGCGCGCCACTTCGCGCACATCCTGTTCATCTTCCGCAAGCAAGATTGTTTCCGTGCCGCGGGGGGCTTCCGCAAACGGCAGCGCCGTGTTGGCTTTGTCTTCAGGCTGGTCCACGCGCGGCAGATAGATCTTAAAAGATGTTCCTTTATCCAGTTCGCTGTACACCCAGATGAAACCGCCGCTCTGTTTCACAACGCCATACACTGTTGCGAGACCGAGGCCCGTCCCTTTGCCAGGTTCTTTAGTCGTGAAAAAAGGCTCAAATATGTGCAACTGCGTATCCGCGTCCATTCCTATGCCGGTGTCGGAAACCGCGAGCAAAACGTATCGCCCTGGGTTGACGATGGGATGCGTCGAGTTGTAAGTGCCATCCAATTCCGCGTTCGAGGTTTCAATGATGAGACGCCCGCCAGCCGGCATGGCATCCCGCGCGTTCACCGCCAGATTCATAATGATCTGTTCCATCTGGCTGGCGTCGGCACGTATGGCCCCCAAGTCCGCCGCCGTGCGAATTCCCAACTCGACGTCTTCGCCAATCAGCCGCGGCAGCAGTTTGCCCATATCCTCGACTACGGCGTTCAGATTCATCACTCGGGGCTGCAGAACCTGCATGCGGCTGAACGCGAGGAGTTGCTTCGTTAAAGCCGTCGCACGGTCGGCCGCGCGATCGATCTGAGTTATTTTTCGCGCCATGCTGTCCGCGGGAGGCAATGCGCTCATCAAAAGCTCGGTGTGTCCCTTGATGACCATCAAAAGGTTGTTAAAATCGTGCGCCACGCCGCCCGCCAGCCGCCCGACGGCTTCCATCTTTTGCGCCTGACGCAGTTGCTGTTCCAGAAGATGACGCTCGTTGATGTCCTGCGCCACCACCAGACGCACCTTCCGTCCGGCATGCTCGAACTGGTGCGAGATCAACTCGACTTCAAAAATCTTTCCGTCTTTCTTGCGGTGTTTGGAGACGCCCTGGTAACGACCAGCGGCGTCACCTTTTGGGGGCCGAACTTCGAGAGACGCGCCTTTCTCCTCCGGCCGAATGTCGAACATGGTCATCCGGCTAAACTCTTCGGCCGCAAAACCGTACTGCCGCACGGCCGCATCGTTCACCTGGATAAACTGCAGACTTTCGTCATCCATTACCCACGTCGGAAGAGGGTTGTGCGAAAACAGAAGACGGAAGACGGATTCGCTTTTGCGTAGCGCTTCCTCGGATCGCCGCCGCTCGATCGCGAGGGCTATGTGGCCACCGACAGAATCAAGAAACTCCAGGTCCCGCATGTCGTAAGCGCTTTCGTTCTCGTAGTGCTGCACGACTAGAACGCCGATGGTCGCTCGCGGTGTTTTCAGCGGCACGCCCAGCCACGCCGGGGACGGCGAGCCGACCAGCTCCACGTCTCCCCGCTGTACAAGACGGTCGAACTCAGACTGGGGAATGAGCATCGCCTTGCCGGTACGAAAAACGAACGCGGTGCAACTCCGCCCAACTTTCTGGGGAGGCGGCGCCATATCAAACTGATCCACTAGAAAGGGAAAGTAGAAGGTGTCTTCTTTCGGGTCATGGAGTGCGACGAAGCAATTCTCGGCGTAGAGGACTTTTTTCAAAGCCTGGTGGATGCCCTCGAGCAGTTGATCCAGATTAGCCGTCTGATTTAATGCGTGGACGACTTCCGAGATGACCTGGCGCTCGGCTTCCATCCGATGCAACGCTGTTATATCCAAGAAACTGGCCACTAACCCGTCGATAGCCGGATTGCCCAGGCAGCTGCTGACCGTCTCCTCGAACCAGCGCCACTCTCCCGTCTTCGAACGTAAGCGGCAGCGCCCTTTCCGCGTTTCGTTCGGGGTGTCAGCGACTTCTCCCAGTCGCTCGCTCGTCTCGTTCACATCATCTGGATGCAAGAAATCTGAAAGTGCTCTCCCAACGAGTTCATCGGGCCGCAAGCCCAGAGCATGCATTGCTCCCGCGCTTGCGTGTCGGACTATTCCATCAGTGCCGAGAATGGTCAGGAGTTCGCGGGCGCAATCGAGCAATGTCCCTAGTTGCTCAGGAGTGGCTGGTATGCTCTGTTCAAGAAAAGCGCGTTGTGACATAGGGTCGCTGCTAGCGAAAACGTTTTCGTACCCAAGGGACCGCGGTGGATACAAACTCCTCCGCCTTACGTTCGCGTTCTAGGACGACCTTACGGGCTGCGGATTATCGAAACTACTCAATCATAGCGGATTGAGAATAAAAAGCGAGGCCATAGGATAGCCCTGTTGCGAAAACATGACTGTACCCGAGTACAGGTTGTGATCCCTCAAGCTCGCACGCCGACCCGGCCGCTTTTCGACCGGCGGCGAGCGTGCTAACCTGCCCATCGATTCAGCAAGAGTTGTTGGGCCTATTCTCGAAATATCCGTTAGATGTTAGGAGGCGATGTGCCAACACATGGCATTTGGAAAGACATGTTCGTCCTGGGGTTGCCCCTGCTCGAGAAAATCCTCCGGCCGATTATCGTTTACATGTTCCTGGTCGTGGGCCTCAGGCTCTCTGGGAAGCGTGAACTCGTTCAGCTTAATCCTTTCGACCTCGTCGTGTTGCTCACCTTATCCAATACGGTTCAAAACGCCATCATCGGTGACGACAACAGTGTCTCCGGCGGCCTGATCGGCGCCACCTCGCTGCTGGTTATCAACTATCTGGTGGTGCGTTTTCTCTATGGCCACAGCAAGCTGGAGCAGATCGTGGAAGGACAATCGGATGTTTTAATCAAGAACGGGAAAGTCAGGGTTGACCGGTTGAAAAAAGAGTTGATCAGCACATCGCAACTGGAGGCTGCGGCAAGGAAGCAGGGTTTTGACTCACTCGGAGAAGTCGACAAATGTATCCTCGAGCCGGGCGGCACACTCTCCTTCGTCGGAAAGAAACCCGCGACCGAGGACGTTCGCCACCAGGAATTGCTTGGGCGATTGGAAAGACTAACGGAAGAAGTTGTACGCCTGAGGAGCCCCGAACCACCGGCGCGGACCTAGGTATTCCGGGCCCACAAACTCGTCTGCTAGTGAACTAAAAAGGCGGTCAAAGCAAATGCGACACCGCCTGTTCCAATCAGCATCCCCGCGATCCAGTATCCACGTCGCTTGGTGAGCAGCGTCATCGAACAAATGACCAGGCCGACCTCAATGAGGCCCTCTCCGCCATCAAACCGGTCTGCGCGCCGGCTGACGAGGTCACGTTCCTTCTCCAATTCCTTCGCTTTTTCGCTGATATCGTCTTTGTCCCCTGCGTAGCGCTCTACTTCTTTCTTGTATTTCTCTTCGAGGGCGCCGGCCTTCTCCTTGTCGGCAGGAGCTAGCGCGCCCAGCATATCCGCGACGCTTTGCATTTCGTGCAAACGGATATTCTTCGCCTGGTAGTACGCCCACTGATCGGTCGCTTGCGATTGCAGTAGCAACTCTTCGGTGTGTGCGCGATGGCCAAGCAGCGTCACCGCGGCTACCAGTACGGCTAGAATGGAAATTGTGACCGAAACAGGAACCAGGAACGGATTCTCTCCGTGCTCGTCATGCGCTTCTGGCAGTTCGATACCCTCGGGCATGGCCACATCCCCCTTTGCGAATTAGATTGCCGGCTCAGCCGCCATAGCCTTGAATGAATCTCGCGCGGCCGCGAGCGTCCGCGTCACGTTTTCAGAAGTGTGCGCCGCGGAGACAAACGCAGCTTCAAACTGCGACGGAGCAAGGAACACACCGCGATCCAACATCTCACGGAAAAATCTTGCATATCGTTTTGTGTCCGATCGTTTTGCATCGCTGTAGTTGCGCACCGGCTGCGCTGTGAAAAACAGTGTCGCCAGCGACCCCGTCGCGTTGACTTGCCCGGCAATCCCACTTTCGGCCAGCGCCCCGCGCAGCCCCTCCACCAGCCGGTGAGATTGCTCGTGGATGCCTTCGTAGAATCGTGGGCGCGTGAGCTGTCTGAGCGTGGCAATCCCCGCGCGCATCGCCAGAGGATTTCCCGCAAGCGTTCCCGCCTGATAGACGGGCCCAAGCGGCGCCACATGGTTCATGATTTCCGCGCACCCGCCATACGCCGCGACAGGCAGCCCTCCACCAATAATTTTGCCAAGTGTGGTCAGATCAGCTTCGACTCCAGCAAGTTGCTGCGCCCCTCCGAAGCGCATTCGAAACCCGGTAATCACTTCGTCTATGATGAGCAGTGCGCCGTTGCGCTTCGTGATTTCCCGCAACCCAGGCAAAAATCCTGCTTCCGGCTCGACAACGCCCATGTTCGCGGCAATCGGCTCGACGATGACAGCCGCGATCTCATCTTTATGCTGGGCAAACAGCCTTTCGACCGCTTCCAAATCATTGTAAGGCCCGTTCAACGTCAGTTCAGCAAGCGCATGCGGGACGCCTGGGCATTCCGCGATCCCTAGTGTGGCAAGGCCCGATCCTGCTTGCGAAAGAAAACTGTCGGCATGGCCGTGGTAGCAACCTTCGAACTTCAGGATAAAATCGCGCTTGGTAACTCCGCGGGCCAGACGTACCGCGCTCATCGTGGCTTCCGTTCCGCTGGAAACGAATCGAATCTTTTCGATCGGCGGAATGGCTTCTGTGACGAGACTCGCAAGCTCGACTTCCAGCTCCGTCGTCGCCCCGTAACTCGTTCCGCGTTGCGCTTGCTCGGTAATTGCCTCGGTCACGGCTGGATGTGCGTGCCCCAGCAGCATGGCTCCCCACGAACAAACGTAGTCCAGCAATTCATTGCCGTCGGCATCGTAAAGGTATTGCCCGCTGCCGCGCTCAATGATCAGCGGCTCGCCTCCCACGGAACGAAAGGCCCGCACCGGGCTGTTCACGCCTCCGACAAGTATCTTCTCGGCGCGTTCAAAAATCTCCCGCGAACGCCTACGTTCGACTTTGGATTTTGTGGGTGTTGCGCTCATCGAGCTCCGGCCTCAGCGCTCACGGTTTCAGCCATCGCGCGGCATCCTTGCCGTGATATGTCAAAATAATGTCTGCGCCCGCGCGCTGAATTCCCGTCAATATTTCCAGCACCACGCGCTTCTCGTCCACCCAGCCCTTTTGCGCGGCCGCTTTGACCATCGCATACTCTCCACTTACGTTGTAGGCACCCACGGGAACGTCAACTGCATCGCGCACCCGCCGGATGACGTCGAGATACGGCAGCGCCGGCTTTACCATCACGATATCCGCGCCTTCATCGAGATCCAGCACGACTTCTTTCAACGCCTCGCGCGCGTTCGCCGGATCCATCTGATAGCTTCGGCGATCGCCGAATTGCGGCGCAGAATCGGCTGCCTCGCGAAAGGGTCCATAGAAACCCGAGCAGTATTTCGCGGCATAGGCAAGAATGGCGATGTCATGGAATTTGTGCTCATCGAGCGTTTCCCGAATAGCCGCCACGCGCCCATCCATCATGTCCGAAGGCGCGACGATGTCCGCACCGGCCCGCGCATGCGACAACGCCTGCGCTGCAAGAATCGGCAGCGTCGCGTCATTTGCAACCTCTCCATGCTCAATCACGCCGCAATGCCCGTGATCCGTGTATTCGCACAA
>Ga0210406_10006945_pt1 | contig 11617 bp, 7 predicted proteins | sample IncBWC30MmetaG_FD_155454 | JGI IMG/M metagenome (GOLD analysis project Ga0210406, IMG submission 155454) | Forest soil microbial communities from Barre Woods Harvard Forest LTER site, Petersham, Massachusetts, United States - Inc-BW-C-30-M | ecosystem: Environmental > Terrestrial > Soil >... | reverse complement strand
ACAGCCCCCAACGATCTCGCGGCGCTCGAGAACGAGTGTGGACATGCCCGCGCGGGCGAGGTAGGCGGCGGCGGTGAGGCCGTTGTGGCCTGCGCCGACGATGATCGCGTCGTAAATGCGAGAGGACGTAGCCGTCACCACGTTATGACTTATGGTCAATCCGAAGACGCCAAAGTGGCTTACGATACCGCAGAAGCCGCGAAAAATGGAATTGAAATTTGAGAATAATTTCGGTATCGTTCGCTGACTTGAGGTCAGCATGGACGAATTTAGAGAAGCGAGGGCGGGAACATGATGAGCAGTTTTGGAAACCCTGTCGCTGTACCGCCGCGCTACCGAACGCAGGGATTGGCGCGACCACGATCCGAGGCGAAGCGGGCACGGATCATTGACGCGGCGATGGCGCACTTTGCGGAGCGAGGCTTTCATTCGGCGCGAGTGGGAGATATCGCAGCCGAGTTGGGGATCGCTAAAGGCTCGATTTTTCAGCACTTCAAGAGCAAGGATGGGCTGTTTTTCGAGGTCTACAAGAAGGCCGTGCGGTCCTTTGCAGTGTACATGGATGCACCGGCCGAAGTGCTCAGCCAGGGGTTCTTTGAGACCCTGCGGTACTGGCTGGCTCGGACGGAGCGGATGTTGCACGATAACTGGGTTCCGTACCGGATCTATTTGATTGGGAACTACGGGACGGACTTGGCGCTACGGCGGGAAATCAACCGGTTCTTGGCGGCGGAAGACCCCTACGGGTGGAATGCCTATGTGGACTACGGGATTGGGCGCGGGGATCTGCGGAAGGACTTGGACCGGGAGATGATTGTTTCGATTCTCGAATGGACGATGGACCGGTTTCAGGATGCGCTGCTGACTGAAGAGTTAGATCCAGGGCTGTTCCGGAAACAGGGATCGGTCGGCGAAAAGAAAGAGGCACGGATCCAGCAGTTTCTGGATTTGATGCAACGGGCAATCGGGACTTAGGCAGAGTCAGCTGGGGGACAGGATGAGACAGGCAACGCTCAATGAGATTGTTGCGAGTTATGACCACACGGCGCCGCTGTCGGAAGCATCGACGATTCCCGGGCCGTGGTACGTGGACGAGCGTATGGCCGAGCTCGAACTGCAAACTGTGTTCAGCAAGACCTGGCAGGTACTGGGACGGGCGGAGCAAGTCGCGAAGCCGGGTCAGTTTGTTACGGGTACCGTCGCAGGCGAGCCGATCGTGGCAATCCGGGGGCAGGATGGAGAACTGCGAGCGTTTTATAACGTGTGCCGACATCATGCGGCGAAAGTGGTGACGGAGGCATGTGGGAGTGCTTCGCTACTGCACTGCCCATATCACGGGTGGAACTACGGGTTGGATGGATCACTCAAGGGGATGCCGGAATTTGATGGTGTAAAGAACTTTGAGCGGAGGGAGAACGGGCTTGTCCCTGTGAAAGCTGAGATCTGGGAGGCCTTCGTATTTGTGAACCTGGATCCGTTGTCGGAGAGCCTGGCAGAGTTTCTGGGTGGACTGGTGACGCGGTGTGCTCCGCTCGGGCTGAGTCAGTTGCACTACTTCGCTACCAAGAGATACGACATTGCATGTAATTGGAAGGTGTTCGTGGATAACTATCTGGATGGCGGATATCATGTCCCCCATCTGCATGAGGGATTGAGCAGCGTGCTGGATTACAAGTCGTACACGATCGAGAATGAGGATCGGTACTGTCTGCAGTCGACCCCGATGGTAGCGTCGGACGAAGACGCTGCTACCGGGATGACTCGCAAGGGCGACCGGGCCTGGTATTTCTGGCAATATCCAAACTTCATGATCAATTGTTATGACGGGTATATGGATACGAACCTGGTGATTCCGGTTGACGTGAATCACTGCCGAGTGGTGTTCGATTTCTTCTTTAGCGATGTGAGCGAGGCGGCGCGAGCGTACAACGAGCAGAGTATCGCGGTGGGTGATCGGGTGCAGGACGAAGATCTTGGGATCTGCGAGGATGTGCAGCGCGGGTTGAAGTCGCGGGCTTATGGCGCGGGAAGGCTGTCGGTGCGGCGCGAGGCCGGCGAGCAGTTGTTTCACCGTTTGCTCGCGACGGATTTGAAGGCCGGGTTGGTTAGGGAGACGGTGGCTGCGGATTGAGAAGCGAGTTTCATCGCAGCGCGGAAACGGGCCGTTCATGCGTTGAGAGATCTATTGCAGATCGCGCGGGATCGTGTGTTGCCAGGTTTTGGTTTTGAGTAGAGTGCCGTCTTTGAGCAACTCGCGGGTGTATCTGTAGTAGATGTTGGTGACGTCGGTGGTTACGGTCAGGTGGCCACGCCAGACCAGGACGCGATCTTTGAGAGTGTAGGCGCTTTCGGCTTCGCCGTGAATCACGTTGGTCTCCGGGTGGGCATCTTCGATTTCGTAAGTGAGTTGTTCTAGGTCAGCCTCCTTGCCCCAGGGGTATTCTCCCCCCTCTTTTCCTTTCCACAGTACAGTCGTTTTCTGGCGAGCTTGGTCGCGCGTAACTAACCATTCGCCGGGCCAGGGAAAGCCGAAGGATTTCAGGTCGGCGCGCTCTTCGGAAGGCTGCGGGGGGCTGACCTTGGCTGGCGTTCCCTTGAGCGGAACAATCGGCAGCACGAGACGCGAGCCTAGATCAGCGGCCAGTTCGAGCGTCGTGGTCATCTTGTAAGGAGTCGAGAGGACCATGGGCCAGAGAGCGTTCGAGATAGAAAGGCGGATGCGGTGGCCTTTTGGGAAAACGAACGTAGTAAGGTGCATGTCGATGTCGAGCGAATAGGTTCTGTTGGACTCAAGTGGCTTAGGATCGCGCATGGAATCGCGCTGCGCGCCGCTCATGCCGGCGCCGGTGATTTGCGTGACGGAGCCGTCAGGGGCCACGTCGGAAAGGCGAGCGAACCAATCAGCTAGCGGCGCATCGGCGGACGCGCGCAGGAGCGCGTGCGGCCGTCCGATGATGGCTAAGTCCTCGAGCAGCGGAGCGGAGTCGTAGACGAGGCTGAAGGCATCGACGGGACGCTGGTCGGAGAGAAGTTCGCCCCACCAGAAGCCAGCTTGTACGCCGATCGAGGGGATGTATTTGAGCTGGTGCGTCGCGGGCGCCGAGGGTTGAGAGGTGAGTGTGTGGTCCGGTTGCGGATAGAGAGTTAGTAAGTGTTGGTCGCGCGGAGGCCATGCATTCTCTGCCCGCCATTCGCCCGGAACTTCTTCTAGGTTCTGGTCGGGTGGGAACCAGTGTCGGAGATAGATGGTTAGTTTTGGATCGCTCAACACTCCGGTGTCACGGCCTTTGAGCCAGTAGTCCCACCAACGGACAGCGTCCTCCCGCCACTCGACGCGCGGTCCGAAGTCGGCGTCATTGGGATTGGAGTGATTCCATGGACCGATCAGAGCGCGGATCGGAGCCTTGGATTGCTCGAGCATTGCAGGGATGGAATCTCGGTAGCCATCGACCAAGCCTCCGATGAGGAAGCAGGGGACGGTGATGTCGCGGTATGGGCGTACCGGGCTGCGCCAGAAATCGCCGTCACGCTGATGCTGGAAGTAGAGAAGCGACCATGGGGCAGCGTCGAAGCGCGGGCCGAGAACTTTCTCGTGGAGCGTGTAGTCGGGGGCACCGGTGATGCCGGGGGCGAGATCCATGTTGAGTTCGAACTCGTCGACGTGCAGGAGGCCATCGATGTAGTGGACGTCGTCGTGGAAAAGTTCGGCGGTGGCAGCGGTGGCCACAATGGCTTTGAGTTCGGGTGGATGGCGCATTGCCATCTGGAGAGCATTGAAGCCTCCCCAGGAAATACCGAACATGCCGACGTTGCCGTTCGACCAGGGTTGAGTGGCGAGCCAGTGAATGATCTGCTCGGCATCGAGTTGTTCCTGTTCGGAGTACTCGCGATCAGTGGGGACGCCTTCACTGGCGCCGAAGCCGCGGATATCGACGCGCGCGCCGACGTAGCCGCGGCGCGCGAAGTAAGCATGCTTGGGGTAGTCGCCCGCGGCGGTGCCGTCATCTTTGCGATAGGGAAGATATTCGAGTAGAGCGGGGAACTTGTCGGTAGGTTCGGCGCCGTCGGGGAGGTAAAGGGTAGCGGCGAGGCGGACGCCATCCTTCATGGGGATCCAGGTCCGCTCCATGCGGACGTCGTAAACGGGTGCGGAAGGTGGGACGGCGGCTTGGGCGGTGATGGCCAGAAGAAGGAGGGAGAGGGCGCGGGCGAGCATCGGGAGAAGTGTAAAGGATGGAGTCAAGGTCGGAGATGAGGCTCGGGTAGTTCGTTGTCGCCTTCGGGGGGGTGCTTGCCCAAAAGACCCCCGGTCAGCGCCCAGAGGACGGGCGCGAACCGGGGACACCTGTGCTTTTCAGTCCTGCTCTTTTTCTTTGCGGACGGAGCGGAGGTCGATGCCTAGTTGTTCGGCTTTCTTATAGAGATGACTGCGTTCGAGGTCGAGCGCTCGGGCGGAGGCGGCTACATTGTATTGGTTGCGACGGAGTTCGGCGAGGATGACTTCGCGCTCGAAGGATTGGACACGGTCGGACAGCGAGCCAGTGTCGGTCGCGGCCATGAGAGCGCTTGAGGAAACTGATTGTGAAACGGGAAGCGCTTGGCGGACCGTGTCGAGATCTACCGTGCCATCGGGGGCGAGAAGCATGAGGCGCTCGACAATATTGCGAAGTTCGCGGACGTTGCCGGGCCAGGGGTGGGACTGTAAGGCGGCGAGCGCTTCAGGGGTAAATGGGACGGGCTTCCAATTGTTTTGCACGCGGACTTGGGCGGAGAAATGTTCGACCAGGGCAGGAATGTCCTCGCGACGTTCACGCAGTGGTGGGAGGGTTAGCGGGAAGACGTAGATGCGGTGGAACAGGTCCTGACGAAATTTCCCCTCGCGGACCTGGGCCGAGAGATCCCGGTGGGTGGCGACCACGACGCGTACGTCAACGCCGATTGGTTTCTCACCACCAATGCGCTCGACTTCATTTTCTTCCAGGACACGTAGCAGCTTGGCTTGCATTTGAACCGGCATGTCGCCGATTTCGTCGAGGAAAATGGTGCCGCGCTCGGCTTGCTCAAATTTGCCGATGTGGCGTCCGGCGGCTCCGGTGAAGGAGCCTTTTTCGTGACCGAAAAGTTCCGATTCGATGAGTTCAGCTGGGACAGCGGCGCAGTTGAGGGTGATAAACGGGCCGGAGCTGCGCGGGCTGCGCTCGTGAAGTGTGCGGGCTACGAGTTCCTTGCCGGTTCCGGTTTCGCCGAGGATGCAGACACGAGTTTCGCTGGCGGCGACGCGGTCGACCTGGGCCATCACCCGGTGCATGGCTTCGCCCTGCCAGACGATTTCGTGTTTGCCGAGACGTTGGCGGAGTTGGCGGTTTTCGGATTCAAGGCGCTGGAGGCGAAGTGCGTTATCGACAGTCAGCAGTAGTTTATCGGTGGAGATGGGTTTTTCGAGGAAGTCCATCGCGCCAAGGCGAGTCGCACGGACCGCCATCTCGATGTGCGCCTGGCCAGACATCATGACGACCGGAGAGGTAATCCCACTGGATTTGAGATCCTCGAGCAGCGAGAGGCCATCTTTGCCGGGCATGACAACGTCGGAAAAGATAAGGTCGAATTCCTGGGCGCGGGCAAGCTCGAGGGCCTTGCCCGCAGTGTCGCAGACTGTGGCCTCGTGCCCGGCCAGGCGGAAGGCACGGGAGAGCGATGCGAGGGTGTTGGCTTCGTCGTCGACGATGAGTAGATGCGCTTTCGCGGGCACGGTTACGTCCTTTGCGCGGCGGACGCATCGCTGGCGGGTGATGCGACCGCGGCTGAAAGTCTATCGAGATTCGACGGCAACTCAATCAGAAATGTGGTGCCCTGATTCGCTTGGCTGCGAACGCTGATCTTGCCCTGGTGGTCGCTGATAACGGATTGCACGATGGCGAGACCGAGTCCGGTGCCGTGTTGCTTGCTGGTGTAGTAGGGCGTGAAGATGCGGTCACATTCCTCGGGGCTGAGTCCGGAGCCTGAGTCGGAGACTTCAAGGGTCGCCCCGTCGGCGGCTGGGCGGGTGCGGAGAGTCAGAGTTCCACCAGTAGCCATTGCGTCCATGGCATTGAGGACAAGGTTGGAGAGCGCGCGGTGGAGGAGTTGCGAGTCGCCAGCGATCGGGGAGAGGCTTGGGTCGAGATCTAGCTGGCAGTGAATCGCGGTAGCCTCGCTGGCGCGAAACTGAGCTTGAAAGAGGCGCGCAACGCCCCGAACGAGCTCGTTGACATCGATGGGTTGGAATATGGGTTGGGGCATGCGGGAGAATTCGCCGAAGCGGCCGATGATGGCTTTCAGGTTGGAGATTTCGGAGAGCAGGGTGGTGGAACTCTCTTGGAAAATTTCTTCGAACATTTGTGGGCTTTGCTGGCGAGCCCGGATAAGGTTTTCGACAGTGATCTGGAGAGGGAAGAGCGGGTTCTTGAGCTCGTGGGCGAGGCGTCGGGCGAGTTCTCGCCAAGCGGCGACACGCTCGGTCTGCACGAGACGCTCCTTTTGTTCGAGCAACTCGGCGGTCATTCGGTTGAAGGCCTGAGCGAGTCCCCCGATTTCGTCTGAGGAATTGACGTCAACGTGAGTTGAGAGATTGCCGGCGGCGACTTCGCGCGCAGCTTCTGCCAGTTGGTCGATCGGTCGAGTCACGCGGGCGGCGGCCCAGCTACTGAGAACAATTGCCAGCAGGATTCCGGCGCCCCCGACGAATAAAGCGGCGGATTCGATGTGCCGCTTGAGTTCGACGTAGGGTCGGCGGGAACTGCTAACGAGAAGGACGCCAAGCACTTTGTCGTCCTGGCCCTTGAGCGGGATGGCCTCGATCGTTTCATCGTCGGACGGATCGTTTGACCAGTGGATGAGCTTCGACGACTCGCGGCCGGCGTTTTCGACCTGGGTGACGAGGGGAGCGAGTTGGTCGAGGGCTTTCCAATTGGAGCCGGGGCTGGTGAGGAGTTGCGGCGAGAAAGTCCGCGACGTGGTTTGGTAAAGAGCTGCGTGCATTCCGGCGGGGAGTTCAATAGTAGAGAGGAAGCTGCGATCCAGGCGCTCACCACCAATGATGTAGAGCGGGCGGTCGGCAGGCTTAGTGGAGCGGACGGCGAACAGACCGAGAACTGCACCGTTTGAAAGATCTTCGAGCTTGAGAAATGGAGCTTTGCCGTCGACGGCCGAGAGATCCTTGATGGACGTTTCGGAGTAACCGAATCGTGCTGGGGCTTGCGCGGAGGAGAGGATGTGGCCATCAGCATCGACTAGTTCTAAGAAGTCCAGGTGATGAGATTCAGCGATGACGGCAGCTTCGTTGAGATAGCCCGCGGACTCGGAGGGCGCGTGCGCGAGTGAGAGAGCCACACGGGTCGCAGCCTCGCCGGACGCGATGGCTTCGACGCGATGGGCGAGATCGGCGGCGCGCTGGCCATATCCGCGCTGGAACTGGGCGATCAAAGCGGCAGTGCGCTGTTCGTCCTGGCGCTCGAAGGCGCGGCGTGTTACGCCAGCTATTATCCACGCAACGCCTGCCACACAGACGAAGACCGTGAGGGCGAAGACCGCGAGGAGTTTGCGGCGAAAGTTCACGGGGCTAGGGCTCCAAGCCAGATGTCGGCGAGTTGGGGCGTCCCGGTGGGCGAGAGATTTGCATCGCGAACTTGCGGTCCTAGGGCGTACCTGGCGGGGAGATAGAAGAGCGGGATGACGCGCTGGCTTTGCAGTGCGGCGTTTTCCGCTTGGTAGACCGACTCGGAGGATGCGCTCGCGAGTTTGGGGGTGGGCAGATTCAGTTGATAAGTCATGGTTTTGACCGCGAGACGAGGATCCGATGAGTCGAGTGTGAGGCGGGTCAGTCGCAAATCGGGGCTGGCGGAGGATGTGGGTTGGAGGGTGAGTCCGACATCTTTGGCGTTCAGAATGATGCGCTGGGCTAAGAGTTCGATAAAAGGATCGGACGTGTCGTAGGCGATCGTCCAGTTCGATGCCTGTCGAACTTCGGCTCGCTTCTGGCGGGCGAGCGCCAGGTTCTGGGCTGATGGAAAGACGAATGCATAGCCCGACATCCAGTTTGGGAGGAGCGCGGCGGTCGGGTCTCCAGACGACTGCAGAATTACGTGACGGATCGACGCGCGATCAATGCTGAGCGCGAGCGCAGAACGAAGGTTGCGGTCGTCAGCAGATTGCGGGTCACGTTGGAAGACGAGGGTGATCAGATCGATTGGTGGAGACGAGAGTACGCGCCGGAAGCCGAGCGCGGCGCGGGCCGTCTGGTCGGGAGTGACTTCGGCTAGGTCGCTGCGTGCTGCCTCCAGGCTTATGAGTTGATCGTGGCCGCTTCGGCCGAGGTCGACGTCGATGGCGTCGAGGTAAGGACGTCCGGCCCAGCTATCTTCATTAGCTACGAGGGCGAGGTGCTTGCCGGGTGTGAACGAGTTCACACGGAACGGTCCAGTGCCCGAGAGTGAGTTTCCGTCGTGCTTTACGATGGCATTGCACGGACGGGCAAGATCGGCGGCGAGTTCCGGGGCCGGAGAGTCGCGTTCGATGATGACGGAGTCGGCGTGGGGCACGACCTTCCAGGTTGGATTATTGGCGCGTAGTGAGGCAGCGACCGCGTCCGCAGTGAGCGGCGAGCCGTCGTGAAATCTCACGTCATGGCGGAGAACGAGCGTCCAACGCTGGTTGCCGGGATCGGCTTGCCAGGATGCGGCGAGTGATGGGTGAAGGCGGCCGCGCGCGTCGGCCACGACGAGGGTATCGAAGAGAAGCGCGGTGAGATTGCGGCGGGCAACGGAGTCGGGTTGTGTATTGTCAGCTGGATCGAGAGAAGTGGCAGCGATGCGGGTCGTGACGTGCAGAGTTCCGCCATATTGCGGTCGGGTGGCGGCAAGCGCGGACGAGATCAGCAGCAGACTACCCAGCACAACTGACTGTAATGCGGAAGGCCTCATAGCTCCCCGTTTCTGTATTGTGCACAACTGCAATCGCGGACTTGCCTTTGGCTTCAGGCCAGAGGGCCGTGATTATTCCTGGAAAATCGATCGCTGCGCTCACCAGGACTGGATCACGGTCTGGAAATTCGTATGCACGAATCGTGTCGGTCGGTGCCTCACCTCGTGCTGTGGTAAGCACTTGCCATCCTGCGCCGCAGGAAGTGCTGATGCCGGCTAGATCGCTGCCCCAGTTGAGATGAGCGGTCTGATCTGTGACGCCGTCGAGCATGTGCTGTGATCCGTCGGTGGCGACGAATATCCAGAGCGTGTAGTTAGCGCGCGGGATGGGGGCGGCGGAATAGAACTTGGCGGTGGAAGTCTGTTTGCCGATACCGGGCGCAAGCACGCCGGTAAAGAAGTTGCGATTGGGTGCGAAGAAGACGGAAATATTTGGTTCGCCACCGAGCGGCCACGGGTCGTCACTTCCATGGCAGGTGAGCGAGAGAGGCCCCGCTTTCGAGGATTGGCAAAACACGCCAGGAAGGTAGGCGTCGAAAAGGTGGTCGGCGCGCAAGATAAGGCGGCCGCGCAGGTCGCGAGGCCACGGGCGTGGGTGGGCGATCGGCATCGCTTGGTCGAGTTGCCAGCGGCCGTCCTGAAAGCGGTAGAGCGTGACTTGTTCGGTAGAGAGGACTGCCAGATGAGACATGCCGGTCATTTCTTCGAAGACGGCGATGTCGAGGATACGCTCGTCCTGGGCCCAGAGCGGTGTCTTGCGGATCACGAGTGGGGATGGCTCGTGCAGGGTGCGGGCCAGATCGGAGCGAGGAATGTTGACCATCGCGATGACAGGTTCGTTCGTGCCCTGGTGGATCTCGGCAACCCAGACGTAGTCTTGCAGATTCTCGGAGAGCGTAATGGTCACTGCAGCGGCGGCTTGTTCGGGGGCTGCGAAGCGGAGGCCGTTGGCCTCGAGTTGGGCACGGAGGCCATGGGTGATTTCGTCGACATCTTTCTTTGTGAGCGTGGATTGGTTGCGGAGATCGAAGGCTGCGGCGCCCGGGCCGGTGACAGCGGCGATCTTGCGGGCGAGTTGCTGCTCGGGTTGGGACCAGTCGGCTGCGAAGCCGTCTAGCGTCAAGACGAACAGGATTGCGAGCGAGAACGTGCGCGCGATCAGGCGTGGCCCTAGACAAGGCATGCGGAGGATGAGTCGAGTATAGACCGGGATGGGATTGGGACTGTTCATTGGCGTGGTACCGGGGTTGTTCTCGAACTTTGTGAGATTTCTAAGACACCCTCGCGTCCAAACCCCCGCCCTACGTCGCTGATTACGCGACGTAAGGGTGGGGCAGTCTCGAGGGCTCGGTAGCCTTTTCGAGGTAAGCACACGATGGATCGTCATTTGTCTTGCGAGTCTTCTGGGGCCTCGGCCTGGGTGGCGTGATTTGTCATGTTCATGCTGCGCAGGACGTCATTGGCGAAGAAGAACTTGCCGTCCGACGGGACCATCATGATCTGGAGTTTGTCGGAGAGGCGTTCGGCTACGATTTTGTTAATCAGCAGCGGGTTCTGTTTGAGGATGGCGCCTTCGCCTTTCATGCGTTCGGCATCGGCGGCGGCGGTCACGCGGATGCGGTCAGCCTCCGCCTCGGCTAGCAGTTTGCGGCGTTTCATTTCAGCTTCGCTGTCGATGACTTTGGCTTGGGCGGCAGCTTCCGCATTCTTGATGGTCGATTCCTTTCTCGCTTCAGCCTCGAGCTTTGACTGCTCGATCTGCTTCTGCTTCAGAGGGAGTGTGTACTGCATAGCGTCGGACTCGCCCTTGGCTTGCAGAACATGCACCTGGGCTTCGCCTTCGGCCGCTTTGACTTGCTGAACCTTGGTGGCTTCGGCCTGGAGTTCGGCGATCCGGACTTGCTTCTGCTGGAGTTCGGTTTCCACTCCCATTCGATCGTTCTCTTGCTCTTTAAGGAGCAACGTCTCGAGACCCTTGGCGTATTCTGGCGGGAGTTGGATATCGCGCAGCATCACTTCCTTTACGACGATGCCATCGGCAGCAAGTTTCTGCGTGATGATGTCGGAGGCGCGGCGGCGAACTTCCTCACGCTTGGTCGCGAAGACCTCACGGACCGTGTAGTTGGGGACAAGCTCGCGCCACGCGCTCGCGACCACGGGCGGAACGATTTCTTTTTCCAGCGGCTGCGGGAGATTGGCTTCGATGTAGTCGAGGCGCTTGGGTTCAATGCGGTAGCGCACCGTGATAGCGAGGCCCAGGGAAAGTCCTTCTTTGGATTGGACACCGAGGGCCTGAGTTTTGGATACGAGGCCAGTCTTGCCGTCTTCGAGCGAACCGGTGGTGAAGAGTTGATCGCGGGTATCGAAAAGCACGACGCTCTCAAGCATCGGCAGGACGAAGTGGACGCCGGGATAGAGGGTGCCGGCGAGCGTGCCGCTGGTCTGGCTAACGCGGATGCCGGCCATGCCGCTCGGGACCACGATAATGCTAAGGGCGATGAGGATCGGCGCCCAAGCCAGCATGCCAAGGGCGAGTGCGGTTCGCCATCGAAGTGGTGGCTGGGCAACCGGCGGCAAACTCGGGTCAGAGAGCGCGCGCCGTTGCTGCAATTCGCGGGTGAGGTCGTAGGTCAGGATGGCGGCGGCGGCTAGGATCATGC
>Ga0210406_10006943_pt1 | contig 11617 bp, 7 predicted proteins | sample IncBWC30MmetaG_FD_155454 | JGI IMG/M metagenome (GOLD analysis project Ga0210406, IMG submission 155454) | Forest soil microbial communities from Barre Woods Harvard Forest LTER site, Petersham, Massachusetts, United States - Inc-BW-C-30-M | ecosystem: Environmental > Terrestrial > Soil >... | reverse complement strand
ATTGCCCGGCGCTAAATTGTTGTGGGCGCTGGTATTGATTGGAATTAGAAGCGGTAGATCACGCCGGCCGATGGTTGAGCGGTGTTCGTCGTCAAGCCGGAGCGCAACGCGTTCACCCCAAAATCGGGGCGTCCGTAAACCAGTCCGCGATATTCCAAGCGGAACATGAAGTGCTTGGAAAAATCGTAATTGACGCCGCCGCCGTACACAAAGGTGGCTTTCGCCTGATTGCCCGCGCCTGGCACGCTCGCTCCCGCGTTCTGGGTCGGAGCAAAAACCAGGGCCCCGGTGCCCGCGAGAACGTAGGGGTTAAATCGCGCCGTGCGCCAGGGAAGGTCCATCACCGCGGCGACCGTCGTCTGGTGCACGTTGGATTGCACGTTCAAGGAGCCAGTGGACGAAATATTCTGCTGTGTATCGCGATTCCAACCGTAGCTAACATCGGCCGCGAACCATCGATTAAAATGATAGCGGTAGCTTACGAGGAATCCGCCAGAATTGGTGCTGTGCTGATTCAAAACGTTGCTGCTCGAGTCTTTGGTGAAAAAACCCGTGCCCTGCACGCCGACTTCCTGGGTGTTGCGCTCGTCGGCCCGGGCGCTTGCGATGAAGATGAAGAGTGCTCCAAACACAACTGCAGCTGTCGATCGAAACTTCATTCTAGCTTTCTCCCTTGATTGGTCTTGGATCTATGCGACGGAAATAACGAAGCAATCGCATAAACTTCCTCACTTACGGAAGCGCCACCTTTTTGTTTGCGGCGCTTCTATTTTTGTGCGGCTTTGAGCCCTGGGTGAACTCGCCGCACAAATCCCGACAAATGCCTTGAATCAAAGTCCCGCGAGATTTGAAGTGACGACTGAAAACACCGCTCCCTCGCACCTCATGGGCAAGATGTCGATTTTCTGGGCACAATATTTATTTGTTTCGGACTTCTGTGACCTTGCTCACCCCTGAATCTGAAGCAAAAATCTTTTGTTGTCCTCGTAGGCTTAGATGGGGGATTGCGAATGGAAGTTACTTCTGAACGAGAATATTTTTCCCCGAACACATCTCGCGCGGCGAATTCAGTTTATTTTTGGGCGTCGCGAATGATTTTTTTCCAGCCGTACGAGCAAGCATAACTAAAACTTTGTGCCTGCAGAGAAATCATAAGAGGATATTGCCAGCAAGTACAAAAATGAGAAGAAAAATCCACAAAATGGAAGCTCGCATGGCTTGCACAAAAAAATGAGATCTCGCACCACCGGAGGTAGTCGCGGACTATGGCACTGCCTATGACGTTCTACACTCTTCGTGTACATTCTATTCGGCCGGGCATCCGAATGTTGCGCGGATTGTGCGCAACCAGGAACCGAGCTAGAGTAAGGACACTTACAAAAGCCACACTGTGTCCATCGCTGGGTACCTAGACTTAGACGTGAGAGAAGCGCTTAGTTATGGCTGATCGAGGTATTCACGACTGGATGACACGGCCCATCGTGTCGCGCCTGCTGCCTTACGGATTGGCTATCGCGTCGCTGACAGCCGCCCTTCTGCTGGAAATGCTTTTCACCCACTTTCACCTGCCGCATGCGTTTGCGGCTTTGGCTCTGTCCGCGATAGCAATCACCTTCTGGTACGGCGGATCTAAACCGGGAATCGTTGCTGTCTTGCTGGCAATTGCGATCCGCAGCTATCTCTTCGAATCTGAAATCTCCACGGTTTCACGGGTTCTCTACGACCTGGTGTTCGTGATTTTCGCCGTGTTGATGAGCTGGCTGAAGCGCAGGCGGAGCGAGCTGGAAGAAAAGGTGGCTGAACGAACGGCGGAACTGACAGTCACGAACGAAGAGTTGACGAAGGAAATCGTCGAACGAAAAAAAGCGGACGAAAAACTTCGCAGGAGCGAGGCCTATCTGCTGGAGGGCCAGAGACTGGTTCACATGTTCAGCTGGGCCCGTGATGCCGCAACGGGCCGGGTGACCAGTTCGCCGGAGGTGCGGAACATTTTCGGGGCCGCGCCTGGAGAGGACGTTGGCACCACGGAATTCTTTCTCGGCAGAATTCATCCGGAAGACCGGCCCGGCGCAGAGCGTCATTTCGCCAATGCCGCGATCACGAAAGCCAGCTACGAGTCCGATTACAGGATCATTTTGCCGGACGGCTCCATCAAGAACATCCACACAATCGGGCATCCTGTGATCAGCCAGTCGGGCGATATTGTGGAATATGTCGGGACCGCAATGGATGTGACCGAACAACGGCGCGCGAGAACCGAGTTGGAGTTTGCTTTTGAGGAAATCAAAAAGCTGAAGGATCAGCTCCACGACGAAAACGTAGCGCTGCGGGAGCAGATCGATCAGGCATTCATGTTCGAGGAGATTGTCGGGTCATCTCCAGTACTACAAACCGTGCTTTCCAATATTCTAAAAGTAGCACCCACGGACTCTACTGTGTTGATCACGGGGGAAACCGGCACCGGCAAAGAGCTGATTGCCCGCGCGATCTATAAGAGGTCCCAACGCTCCGGCCGCGCGTTTGTAGGCGTAAATTGCGCTTCGATTCCGGCTTCCCTGATCGCCTCTGAGTTGTTTGGCCATGAAAAGGGAGCCTTCACCGGCGCGCTCCAGCGGCACCAGGGCCGCTTCGAACTCGCACACTCCGGCACGATTTTTCTGGATGAAGTCGGTGAGCTTCCTCCCGAAACCCAGATCGCCTTGCTGCGCGTCCTGCAGGAACATCAATTCGAACGCGTGGGTGGCACGCGGGTACTTCCGACCGACGTTCGGGTGATTGCGGCGACGAATCGCGACTTGCGCGCGGCCATCGCCTCGGGCGCCTTCCGGGCCGACCTCTTTTACCGCTTGAATGTGTTTCCGATCGAGGTCCCTCCCCTCCGGCAACGGAAGGAGGACATTCCGATGCTGGTGGAATATTTTGTTAAGCGTTACGCGGAAAAAGCGAGCAAGCAGATTCGCAAGATCGACAAAAACACGATGGAGCTTTGCCAAACTTATCCATGGCCAGGAAACATCCGCGAATTGCAAAATATTATCGAGAGGTCAGTGATACTTTGCAGCGGGGACACGCTTTGGATCGATGCGGCATGGCTAACGACTGACGTGAAGCCTTCCCAGCCCGAGCTCTCCGCACCCCTTCCCGAAGCCCTGCAAAGCCAGGAGAGGGAAATTATCGAAGCGGCGCTTGCCGCGTCGGGGGGCCGAGTGGCGGGCGCGAATGGGGCGGCAGCCAAGCTGGGAATTCCGCGCTCGACCCTGGATTCGAAGATCAAACAGCTGAGAATCCACAAGCAGAAATACACACCAGAGCCACAGTAGAGTGTCAGCTCACTGACGAAAGTTCGGCACTTCCCGAATTTTCGTGACCAGCAAATACATTTAATCTTTTATTTTCAATAACTTGCATATGGCCCAGCCGTTGCTTTATGTAGGCGTGAGCGTGCCAATCTGAAATGAATTGGCGCGAACTCGACATAGCAAAAAGGCCCATAGAGAACCCATGACCTTAAAGATCGAGAAGTTGGTGCGGCAGGGATCCACGGTGTTCAGCTTAGTCGGTCGATTCGAGGCCGAACATATCGAGGAACTGGAGGACCTTCTCGGCCCTCAAAAAGAGGCGAAGCCGGTTGTCCTGGACCTGCAAGAGGTGAGGCTGGCGGACCGCGAGGCCGTGAAGTTTCTGGCACGGTGTGAAGCAGGGGGAGTGCAGTTGGAAAATTGTCCCGCGTATATCCGGGAGTGGGTGAGACGAGAGAAGCCATAAGACAGAGCGGCAAAGTTGCCGAGGCAGGCTGGCGCAAGGAGCAAGCGATGAACAGAAACTTGATGGGTGCACGAAAGACCAAAGTTGCCGAATCGAACGCGGCGGGCAACATCGGAGGATGGAGTGAAGGCGAATTGATAGCCGCCGCAAAAAACGGGCATGGCGTCGCGTTCGGGGTGCTTTGTGAACGGCATGAGGAAATGATTCTGCGCGTCACCTTTCGTATTACGCGCAACCGCGAGGACGCTGAGGACGCGGTGCAGGACTCGTTCCTGAGCGCATTTGTGCATCTTGCAAGTTTCGATGAGCGCTCGCGATTTGCCACCTGGCTGACGCGCATCGCCATCAACTCGGCGCTGGGACAGCTTCGAAAGAAGCGCGGAGTCCGGGAACTTTCGCTGGACGAGCCGAGCCCCGAATCAGAGACACGGCCACACCTTGAACTTCCGGATCGGGCACCTGATCCGGAAGAAAATTACCACCACCGTGAGCGCCGGGAGATTGTCGGTGCGGCGGTCGGGCGCTTGCGGCCACGCAGCCGAAAAGTCGTCGAGGTGCATCAGCTCGGCGAATTCTCAATGAAGGAAACCGCGCAGATTTTGGGCATCTCGATGGCGGCGGCCAAGGCCCGGATGTTTCATGCCAGGGCCGCCCTGCGACGCATGCCGATGCTGCGAAGCGTGCGACAGGAAAATTGGTCAAGCGCCGGATGAATCAGGGCCAGAGTCAGCGGCCATGACGCTGCCGGCGCTCTTAAATTGATTTTGTCCATCCAGAGCAGGATCCGCATCGAAGCGCGCAGAAAAAGTCTGCCATCGCGGAATGTAGTTCTACCGGACCCGGTACGGCCTTCGGACAACAGCAAGGAATGGAATTATGTGGATCGTCAGACTCGCACTGAAGCAACCCCACACCATCGTCGTGATGGCGATCTTGATCCTGATTCTGGGATCACTGGCCATCGTCCGCACGCCCACGGATATATTTCCAAACATTAATATCCCCGTGGTCAGCATCATCTGGACATTTAACGGCCTTGCCCCGCAGGACATGGCGGACCGGATCATCTCGATAACCGAGCGCAATCTCACCACAATCGTCGACGACATCGGCCATATCGAGTCGCAATCCCTGAACGGGATCGCCGTGGTCAAAGTTTTTCTGCAGCCAACGGCCAGCATCGACAAAGCCCTGGCGCAAATCACGGCCAGTTCGCAAACCCAGTTGAAGCAATTGCCCCAGGGGTCGACGCCGCCGCTGATCATCACCTACAGCGCGTCAACCGTCCCCATCCTGCAACTGGGACTTAACGGAAAAGGGTTTTCTGAGCAGCAGCTCAACGATTACGGCCTGAACTTCATCCGCACAAGATTAATTACCGTTCCGGGGGCGGCGGTGCCTTACCCGTACGGTGGGAAGCAACGGCAAGTCCAGGTGGACCTGAACACCACGGCGCTGCAAGCGAAGGGATTGTCTCCACTGGACGTGGTAAACGCCATCTCCGCGCAAAATCTGATCCTGCCCACGGGCACTTCCAAAATCGGATTGAAGGAATACGACGTCGACATCGTGAATGGGGCGCCGCAGACCGTCGCCGAGTTGAACCGCATCCCTGTCAAAACAATCGGGACAACAACCATTTATGTCAGTGACGTGGCCTATGTGCGCGATGGCTTTCCTCCCCAGACCAATATCGTTCGCGTGAACGGGCAGCGCTCCACGCTCGTGACCGTGCAGAAATCCGGTTCCTACTCCACGCTCGACATCATCGCCGGCATCAAAACACTCCTTCCCCAGATAAAGCAGACATTGCCGGAAGAGTTGAACATCAACATGCTGGGCGACCAATCCATCTTTGTCCGTGGGGCGATCCAGGGAGTGGTGAAAGAAGCGGTGATCGCCGCGTGCCTGACGGGCCTGATGATCCTTATTTTCCTCGGAAGCTGGAGGAGCACATTGATCGTCGCCGTGTCCATTCCGCTGGCGATTCTCTGCTCGATCATTATCTTCAGCGCCCTGGGAGAAACCATCAACATCATGACCTTGGGCGGCCTGGCGCTGGCGGTGGGCATTCTGGTGGACGACGCGACCGTTGAAATCGAAAACATGAATCGCAACATCGACATGGGAAAAGAGATCGAGCACGCGATTCTGGATGGAGCGGAGGAAATCGCGACCCCGGCGTTTGTCGCGACGCTGTCCATCTGCATCGTCTTTGTGCCGATGTTCCTGTTGACCGGCGTGGCGCGATATCTGTTCGTCCCGCTGGCGGAAGCAGTGGTGTTTGCGATGCTGGCGTCCTACTTTCTGTCGCGCACGCTGGTTCCCACGATGTCCAAGTATCTTATCCGCGGGCATGAACACGATGTGGAGCGCCATTCGGTCAAAAGCCGCAATCCGTTTGTCCGTTGGCAAGTCCGCTTCGAGCACGGATTCGAGCGCCTGCGCAACGCGTATCACGGGTTGCTGGAGCGCTGCCTGCATCACCGGCGCGCGTTCGTGACAGCGTTTTTTGCGGCGTGCCTTGCGTCGCTGGCGGTTGTGGCGCCGTGGCTGGGGGAGGACTTCTTCCCAAGCGTCGACAGCGGAACATTCAAGCTTCACGTGCGGGGACCAACGGGAATGCGGATCGAGGAGACGGCGCGCCTCTGCGACCTGGTCGAACAGTCAATCCGGCAGCAACTCCCCCAGGGTTCTGTGGCGAGCGTAATCGACAATATCGGCCTGCCCTACAGCGGGCTGAATCTTTCCTACAGCAGTTCCGCGCCGGTGGGAAGTTCTGATGCGGACATTCTGGTTACACTCAACGAGCGCGGCCACGTCACCGGCAAATATGTCCACGACCTTCGACTTGGACTGGCAAAGCAATTCCCGGGCGTTACGTTTGCGTTTCTTCCAGCTGACATCGTCAGCCAGATTCTGAATTTCGGACTTCCGGCGCCGATTGATATCCAGATCGTCGGCAACAATCTGACGGCCAACCGCCAGTACGCGGATGCATTGCTCGAGAAGGTGCGCCGCGTTCCGGGCATCGCGGATCCGCGCCTCCAGCAGCCCTCCGACCAGCCGTACATGCACCTGTTCGTGGACCGCACCAAGGCGCAGGAAATTGGATACACGGCTCACGATGTCGCACAAAACCTGCTGGTTTCGCTGAGCGGCAGCTTTCAGACTTCGCCTACGTTCTGGGTGGACCCGAAAAATCGTGTTAGCTACCAGATTGCCACGCAGACACCGCAATATCGACTGGGAAGTCTGCAGGACCTCGAAAATGTCCCGGTCACGGGAACCTCTCCGGACTTTCCGCCGACGATACTCGCCAATGTCGCCTCTATAAAGCGTGGCACCGGCGAAGCCGTAATTTCGCACTACGATATTCAGCCGGTGCTGGACATCTTTGGCTCAATTCAGGGCCGGGATCTTGGCGGAGTCTCACGGGACATCAACCGCATTATCGAACAGACGAAAAACCAGTTGCCCCGCGGCACTCGCGTGGTGATGCGGGGGCAAGTGCAAACCATGAACGCTTCGTTCACCGGCCTATTCGCGGGCCTGGTGTTTTCGATTGTTCTGGTCTACCTGCTGATTGTGGTCAATTTCCAGAGCTGGCTCGATCCCTTCATCATCATCACGGCGCTTCCCGCGGCACTCACGGGAATCGTGTGGTTGCTTTTCGCCACCCACACGACCCTCAGCGTTCCCGCGCTGACCGGCACCATCATGTGTATGGGCGTGGCGACTTCGAACAGCATCCTGGTAGTCCAGTTCGCAAAGGAAAAAATGGCGGAAGGCAAAGATCCGCTGGCCGCGGCGCTGGATGCGGGGTTCACCCGTTTTCGCCCCGTGCTGATGACAGCGATGGCCATGATAATTGGCATGGTTCCGATGTCCCTGGGACTCGGTGACGGCGGTGAACAGAATGCGCCGCTCGGGCGCGCCGTAATTGGCGGACTGCTCTTCGCTACGGTCTCGACGCTATTTTTTGTGCCGACGGTATTCAGCATCCTGCACGGAATGCGCCGGCGCTCCACGGAAGAAACCGCACCCGTCCAGGGCGCCTGATGGAACGGAAGAGGTCACAACAATGGAATCGCACACTCAACTCCCTCTGCCGCAATCGGCAGCCGATACAAAGAAAAGCCTGCACCGGAACGGGTGGATCTCCGGAGTCGCCGTCCTGCTGATTTTTGGCGGGGTGTTGGCGTATGGGATTTTCTCAAGAATGAGGGCGGGCACAACTCTGCGCACGGAGACCGACACTCTGGCGGTACCGACCGTTTCCGTTATCACGCCACAGCGCTCGGCGCCCACACAGGAAATCACCTTACCGGGCAATGTGCAGCCCTTCATCACATCGCCGATTTTCTCGCGGACAAACGGATATTTGAAAGGGTGGCATTTTGACATCGGGGCGCACGTCAAGAAAGGGGATCTTCTCGCGGAAATCGAGACTCCTGAAGTAGATCAGCAACTGCGGCAATCGCGAAGCAATCTCGCGACTGCGGAAGCCAATCTGAAGCTGGCCGAAATTACGAAGAATCGTTATCTGGATTTATTGAAGACCAATGCTGTTTCGCAGCAGGATGCGGACAACGCCGTCGGCACGTTCAACGCGAACAAGGCCATTGTCGAAGCCAATGAGGCGAACGTTAAGCAACTGGAGACGTTGCAATCGTTCGAGAAGATTTATGCGCCCTTTGACGGCATCATCACCGCGCGCAACACGGACATCGGTGATTTGATCAACTCCGGAAGCAACGGAAATGCAAAAACAGACCTGTTTCATATCTCGCAGCCGGGCGTTTTGCGTGTGTACGTGAACGTACCGGAAGAGTATTCGCAACTCGCGAAACCCGGTTTGACCGCTACACTGACGCTGGCGGAATTTCCGGGGAAATCATTTATGGGAAAGCTCGTCCGCACGGCGGATTCCATCAATAATGCCACCCGCACACTGTTGAGCGAAGTGGACGTGAACAATCCGACGGGGCAGCTGCTTTCGGGCTCGTTCGCGGAAGTTCATTTCAAAGTTCCGACGGAAGTCTCCACATTCATTATCCCGGTTGACACGCTGCTGTTCCGTGCGGAGGGATTGCGCGTTGCAGTTGTGAAGGATGGAAAGGCCGAACTTGTCCCTGTAATGCCAGGCCACGATTTTGGGGAAACGATGGAGATCGTCTCCGGACTGAAAGGCAACGAGGCCATCATTGTAAATCCCCCTGATTCGATCGTTGCCGGCGAGCAAGTGCAGATTGCGCAGCAGCCGGCTGAGAGGGGCAAGCCGTGAATCGGACTTTTCGCCCCAACGCGTTCCCGGGCACATGGAAATGCGCCCCGTCGTGGCTGTGTCTCGCCGGAACGCTGACGATTGCAGGCTGTGCCGTGGGCCCAAAATATGTCCGGCCGGCAGCGGAAGTCCCAACCACGTACAAAGAAGCGGGTGATTGGAAGACGGCGCAGCCCAACGATCAAAATCTCGGCGGAGCGTGGTGGGAAATCTTTCAGGACCCGCAACTGAACAGACTTGAGGAGCAGATCAACGTCTCCAACCAAAACCTGAAGGCGGCCGAGGCTGTTTACACCCAATCCCGCGCGCTGCTGCGCTATGACCGCGCGGCTTTTTATCCTGCGATCAATGGGGGAGCGGCGGCCTCGCGGAACAGGATTTCGAACAACCGCCCACCGAGCCTGAGCACGGACGGCGTGACTTACAGCGATTTTCAGATTCCCCTGGAATTGTCGTACGAGGTCGATGTGTGGGGCCGCGTGCGGAAAACAGTCGAGGCCCAGCGAGGCCAGGCGCAGGCCAGCGCAGCGGACCTAGCAACCGTCAATTTGAGCATGCATGCGCAGCTTGCGTTGTTTTATTTTCAGACGCGCAGCCTGGACGCGCAGGAGCAACTTCTGAATTCAACGGTGGAGCAATACCAACAGGCTTTGGAGCTGACCGAGAGCCGCTTCAAGGGCGGGGTTGCTTCGGAGGTGGAAGTTCAGCAGGCAAGCACCCAGCTTGAAACAACTCGCGCGCAGGCCATTGACGTCGGCGTGCTTCGCTCGCAGTTCGAGCATGCCATCGCCACCTTGATCGGGAAACCAGCAGCGTCTTTCACCCTGCCAACGCTGCCGCTGACCACGCCGCCGCCCGCAATTCCGGCCCAGTTGCCTTCCGAACTTCTTGAGCGGCGGCCGGACATTGCCGCGGCGGAACGGCGCATGGCATCCGCCAACGCGCAAATCGGTGTCGCCAAGGCGGCGTACTATCCTGTGCTCAGCTTGAATGCAGTGGGTGGATTCGAAAGCGGAGTCATCACCACCTTGATTTCCGGGCCAAGCATTTTCTGGTCCGCCGGGTCGTCGGCAGTTGCGCCCATCTTTGACGCTGGACGCCGGCGGGCGAATCTCGATCAGGCGCGCGCTGCCTACGATGAAACCGTGGCCAATTACCGGCAGACCGTGTTGACGGGATTTCAACAGGTTGAAGACAATCTGGCCGGGCTTCGGATTCTCGAAAAAGAAGCTGATACCCAACAACGGGCGGTCATTGCTTCGCAAAAATACCTTGATCTGTCGCTTACCCGCTACCGCGGCGGAATCACCAGCTATCTGGAAGTGACCACCGCACAAAGCGCCTCGCTGGTGGACCAGGTGACGGCCGTGAATATCCTGGGGCGTCGATTGACCAGCGCCGTGTTGCTGATTCAGGCGCTGGGCGGAGGCTGGGACCGCTCGGCGCTGCCGGAGCGCCCTGAATGTTGCGGTAAGCTGATGGCAACTTCCAAGTAATTTCAGCCCACAAGAGTTTAGCCCTACCGGGCGGCTACAGGCTCACGTGTCTGTGCAACACTGGCCCTGCCCATGGCGGAATCGACCACTTGGAGCGCTTCTTCCACAATGTCGAGGCCGTGGCGGAGTTCTTCTTCGTTGATGACCAGCGGCGGGCAGACCCACAGCATGTTGAAACGGCTGAAGGCGTAGACGTGCTTGGATTTCAAGTGGGCTGCAAGCTTGCCCATTTCCGGGCTGGTGCCGTTGAACGGGGCCAATGGCTCCCGCGTTGTTTTGTCTTTCACGAGTTCCAGGACGCTGAACATGCCTTTGTAGCGGACGTCGCCAACGCAGGCATATTTTTTCTTCATCGCTTCCAGGCGGGAAGCGAGATAACGCCCCTGCTTCTCGACGTTCTCGAAGATCTTTTCTTCTTCATAGATGTGCAGGTTGGCCACAGCCGCCGCGCAACAAACGGGATGGCCGCTGTAGGTCAATCCACCCCACAGCATGTTGGTTTCGAAATATTTCGCAATTTTGTCGGAGACAATGACCGCGCCAAGCGGCATGTAGCCGCTTGTCAGGCCCTTCGCGCAGCTAACAATATCCGGCTTGATGCCGAAGTGCTGCGTAGCCAGCCATTTTCCGGTTCGCCCAAAGCCGGCCATCACTTCGTCGTCGATCATCAGAATGCCGTATTTGTCGCACAGTGCGCGCAGTTTGGGATAGTAATCGTCCGGCGGAATCAGCAATCCGTTCGAGCCAGTAATTCCTTCCACCATAATCGCGGCGATCGTGTGCGGCCCTTCCATCTGAATCACTTCTTCAATGTGGCTGACGCATTCGCGATGGCAAGTCTCAACCTTCTGGCCAAACGGGCAACGGTAACAATAAGGATCGAAGACGCGGACAATGCCGGGAATACCCGGCTCCACGGCCCACCGCCGCGGATCGCCGGAAGCGGTCATCGAACCCATCGTTGCGCCGTGATAGCTGCGGTAACGCGTGATGATTTTGTCGCGGCCCGTAACCAGCCGAGCCATTTTCATGGCGTTTTCATTGGCTTCGGAGCCACCGAGGGTGCCGA
>Ga0210406_10006938_pt1 | contig 11619 bp, 14 predicted proteins | sample IncBWC30MmetaG_FD_155454 | JGI IMG/M metagenome (GOLD analysis project Ga0210406, IMG submission 155454) | Forest soil microbial communities from Barre Woods Harvard Forest LTER site, Petersham, Massachusetts, United States - Inc-BW-C-30-M | ecosystem: Environmental > Terrestrial > Soil >... | reverse complement strand
AGCCAGGATTATGGCCGAGCCTCTTTCGATGTCAGGGATCGCTTCTTCCTCGGGGGCAGCATTGCGTTGCCCTACCTGTTTCGCCTCAGTCCATTCATGGTAGTCAGTTCCGGGGCCCCCTTTAACATCACATCCCCGATCGACGTGAATGGAGACCAAGCCTATAACGATCGTCCGGGCCTGGTTTCGACCGCGACCTGCGCCGGCAACCAGCTGCCCACCGGTCCCCAGAACAATATTTACTGCACGCCCCTGGGCACCTTCGACGCCCTCGGCGGCGGAAAGCTACTGCCAATCAACTATGGGACGGGGCCGACACACTTTGTCATGAACTTGCGCCTTAGCAAGACCTTTGGATTTGGACCGAAGGCGAAATCTTCTTTTAGCGGCCAGCAGGGCCAAGGCGGAGGTGGAGGAGGAGGTGGTGGCCGAGGAGGTGGAGGCCGCGGTGGACCGCTGTTCGGTGGGGGCGGTCCGTCGTTCGGCTCCACCAGCTCCGACCGCCGTTACAATCTGACCATGAGTGTGAATGCCCGCAACGCCTTCAACAACGTCAATGTTGCGAACCCAAACGGGGTTCTGGGCTCCCACTTCTTCGACCAGTCCACTTCGCTTCAAGGGGGGCCGTTTTCGCCGGGTTCCTCCGCCAACCGCAAAATTGAATTGCAAGCCCTGTTCAGTTTTTGATGCCGGCAGGGAAGAGCGTCGGGAGCTGACTCCTGCTCGTGACGTCGTGACCTTCTCCGCCTATAGCGAGTCCGCGGATTCGGAGTATGCTGGGATGGCGACTGCATGTCGCCCGATTCCCGCAGCGTAAAGGCCCGCAACCGATTGCCTTCCTTTCCCGCCGGACTAAAATTGATCGAGCTCGCAGCCGCGGCTGGCGCGGCCGTCCTCACCGCCGACGCTACGCTCATCGCGCCCAACCGTCCGCGCATCGTTCGCCAAGAAATTGCGCTTCGGCGTTGGCCGGCACCGCTCGAAGGCTTCACCATCGCGCTGCTCAGCGACTTTCATTACGATCCCTATTTTTCCGTCCATCCCATCCGTTCCTCGATCAGCCTGGTCAAAGATCTCGATCCCGATCTGATCGCACTGACGGGAGATTTCGTTTCGGATCCGTTCTCGAGACATAAGGCAAAGTCGGGTTGGGCCGCGGAACCTTGCGCCCAACTGTTGCGGGAAATGCAAGCGCCTTACGGTCTGTGGGCGGTATTGGGAAATCACGACGCGGCTACCGACCCGAATCGAGTTACCAACTCGCTTCGCGCCCAGGGAATCGAGGTCCTGGTCAACCAATCGGTTCCAATCGAAGCGAATGGAGCGCGCTTCTGGCTCGCCGGCGTGGACGACGTGCTGGAAGCGAGGGCCGACCTCGATGCGGCTTTGCACAATATCCCCGCTGATGAACCCGTCATCCTCTTAGCCCACGAGCCCGACTATGCCGACCACGTCGCACAGTATTCAGTCGATCTCCAACTGTCGGGACACTCTCACGGAGGCCAGGTCCGAGTACCGTTCGTCGGGGCTCTCTACCTTCCAGGCTTGGCCAAAAAGTACGTTTGGGGCGTATACAAAATTGGCGCGCTCACGCTTTACACCAACCCAGGCTTAGGCACTGCCAATATTCCCGTCCGGTTGAATTGCCCTCCCGAAGTCACCCTTTTGACGCTCCGCCACTCGGCCGGCGCGTAGCTCAAGTATGCAACGGCTTTCACTTAGGGGAATCCGATTGGCGAAGTATTTCCCGTAATCCATTGCAGGACAACGACATGCTTCTCCTCTTGAATGGTCTTCTGAGTGCCGCCCAAGCCGAGGGGAGACCAGGAAAATGCGTTCTCCGATCTGGCTTGCGCTTTGGCTGCTGTCGCCCGTGGTTGCCGTGGCGGTGACGACAGCTTCGCCGCGTGGGCAAGCGGCAACTCTTGATCAACGCGAAAGCCAGGTTTCAACCACCCTGAGGCGTGCTTCGCAGTTCGTCAATGTGCCCCACATCAGCTTGCTTCCCGCTTGCGAACAGGTTCAACCGCCCCAAGCCCTGACCACCCCAGATCCGCTTTATACCCGGGCGGGACGAGGCCGGAAAGTAAAAGTCAGCTTTATCATCGGAACCGATGGCCGCGTACACAGCCCGCTCATTCTGGAGAGTGCGGGACTCGCCGGCGATCGCCATGTTCTCGAGACGGTGCGCACCTGGAGATATCGTCCGGCAACCTGCAACGGCGTGCCGACCGAGACGGAAGGCAAGGTCGAGTTCTCCAGCCGATAGCACTGGCCTCGACCGCTGGGCTAGAATGACCGCAGCGTGGAGTGATTCCTTTCGTGGACGAAGACAAAAGAAATCCCAGACCCTCCGGTTCGCCATCCGATGCGAACCTGCGCGACTCCGAACTGGAGGGTCTGTATCGCGGCGTGCAACCGGAGATGCGCCGACCCAAGCCCAGTTCAGAGGCCCTGGCCGCAGCGCTGGAGGCCGCACAACGGCTGGCTGCGGAAGCGGATGCGGAGCAGGCTGCGGCTGACACGGCCCAGGAACTTACCAGCGATTCCACGATCGTGTGCCGAGTCTGCGGATACCGCAATCGCACCGCGAACAAGTACTGCGGTATGTGCGGAATCGCCGTGAGCGAAGCCGAAGCGGAGTCCGGATTTCCCGCTGAGGCAGAACGTCCGCCCTCGCGCGCCCCGGCCCTTCGGCGGAATCCTTTTCCTGATCCAGAGGGAGATCCCGAGTTCGAACCCGAACGAAAGCCCGCGGCCAGCCGTTCCCTTGGACCGGAAACTCATCATTACCATCACCACTATCATCACCACTATTTCCCTGGCGGACAGGACGCAATCGGTGCGCGATCCGGGGGCGATCCCACCCGCGCTGATCCGGTGCGCGATCCGCGACCGACTGCGGCTCTCAGAGGCGACATGAGCCGCGCGGAAGCCGCGGTTCGGCGCGTCACGCACGAGTGGGTATTGGCCTGCAACACCAAGCACCTCGATGATCTGCTCGACCTCTACGTTCCCGATGCGCTGGTGCTTAGGTCCAACTGTCCTGCCATCCGGGGCGCGGCGGCGGTGCGCGAGTTTTTCTTTGGCGCCTTAGATGCAGGATTGGGAGAAGTGGAAATCGAGCCTCTGCGAGTGGAAGTCGTCGGCGAGCTCGCTTACGAAGCGGGACGGTGCAAGGCCTTGATTCCCAGCGCGACCGGCAAGCGCCGCGAAGAACGAGGCAAGTATTTGTGGGTATGTGCGCGGCAGACGAACGGCGAATGGAAGTTGGCAGCCGATTGCTGGTCCAGCGATTTAACCCTGAATATGCTGGAATCCGATGTTCCGCAGAGCGCAGGAGTGAAGACCATCCCAGCCCGCAAGAACTTGTGACCTTGGGGGCAGGCAGCCGCTATAGACTCACGCCCAGTTTCGCCAGGTCTGCTCGCAACTGTTCCAATTTCCCCATTTCAATGGTCTCCATTCCCAGCTTGGCGGCGCATTCCAGATTGAGCGCACGATCGTCGATAAAGCAGCACTGTTCCGCGGGAATCTGCGTCGTCTCGAGCGCCAGCCGATAAATGTCAGCCTCCGGCTTGCGAAAGCCGACGAAGCAGGAACTGACAAACAAGCGGAAGATCTTGCGCAGTCCATAGGTTTCAATCCGGTAGTTATTAAGCTCGCGCGATTCGTTGTTGAGGGTGCTCATGAAGTATTTGCCGGAATCCGTCAGCGCCTGCGCGAACTCCAACACCTCGGGATACGGTTCGGACAGCGAGAACATGTAGTCGCGGAAGGCATCGCGCGAGAATGGACGCATGCGATAGAACACCGTGCGATCCAGATATTCGTCGAGCGTAATCTTTCCCCGTTCGAACGACGAGACCACCATCTGGTGACGATCACCGAATTCTTTCGGCTCGAGCTGAAAATGCTCGAGCGCCGCAGTCCGTTCCGTGTGGTCCCAGGCGTTGGTGAGCAGCACGCCGCCGACATCCCAGAAGATAGCGCGAATGGCAGACAAAGGTCGTTCCTCCTGTGGCGCGAGTTATCAGGAAAGTGTAGATGAACAGGGGCAAGAATTGGGCGTCACTTCTGGCTCGAAAAAAAGAATTGATGAGGGAAGTTTCCCGTTTGCAATTGCCCCATCCGACGGGTTTCGACGTGGCATTATAGTGACAGAGATATCGCTATGCATAATCGAAGAGTTCTCACCGATGGGGAGACTGCAGTTCTTACCCTGATCCAGCAGGGATATGGACCGCACAACAGCCTCGATAAAGTGTTCTTCAATCCTACCAATGACGCCATCATGTTCGTGAGGTTGTTGAATGGCATGTCGATCGTAATGGCGAACTTGACGAATCTTGCGGCGTGGCGCGCCGATGGAACCATTGCGAGCGACGACGAATTGAAGAAGAAGTGGTTGCGACTCGACAAGTGATACCGGCTCTTAGCCGAGCCTCTCCTCGGCTGGGTAGCCCGGTCGACACTGCAGGCATTGACTGGAACGGACGTTCCCGCCAAGAGCGCGGACAGAGTCTGACCTGAGGTTGGCCAAGGAACGATCCTGCCCTAAGCTATTTTCTGGTGAAGACTTCTTTCAGGAGTGGGGTAGTTTGGGCGGCGGGCGTCGTCCGAATCTTTATTTCTTCCTGTCCCAGCATGTAGAACAGGCCGTCCAGAGTTTTGCCCACGACGTACTTGTCGAGATCGAACTCGTTCGCGATGGCGTTGCCACCGGGGGCGGTTTTGATGACGTGATCATACTTCTTGATAACGCCGGTGCGTTGCAGAGCGCCGTGGACGATCGGCGAAAACGCTGCGCTGAGATCGGCTGAACAGGTTTGTTGGAAATATTCGGTGGCAGCGGTGGTGCCCCCCGCGAGGATGTGGCGGGCGCCGGTGCGGGTAACGTTCATCTTCTTGATCGCGTCAAGAAAAATCGGTTTGGCCTGAGGCGTGGCGCGCTCGGCGGCGCGATTCATGTCGATTTCGAGGTCGTCCACGGTCTCGCCCTCGCCCAGCAAGCGCATGGCCTTGCCCACGGACTGCAGTTTTGTAGGGAGAAGGATGCGGATGGTCTCGTTATTCAGGAATCCGTCGGACTTGCCGGCAAGTGCGACGGCCTTGCTGGTGCCGAATTCGAGCGCCTGCTTGAGACCGGCAACGATCTGGTCGTCGCTGCGGCCGGAGTCCTCGCCGACATCGTGACCCTGGTTCGCCGGCTTAGGATTTTCGTCGAGCTGCGCTGCCGCACCAGCAGAGCAGCAGAGCGCTAGAGCGATCGTGAGCAGAGAAGGACGCATGCGAGTGGTCATGATGGAGAGAAGGCAGGGATGATTCTATCAAGAGCGGCTGGGCGTCGCCGTTTGCTGTCTGGTTCGTCGGCACAAGGCAGATCGCGTAGTACGGAGGAGATTGCCTGGTACAGAAATGTAACAAGTTTGTGACGCGCCGTTGACAATATCATGCTGCGATGCGGCCTAGGATTCGAATGCCCAGTCAGAGAACTGTGATTTGCTGCGAGAAGCCTGGCGCCGTCACTTCCCTGATCTGCCGACACAAAGGAGATCCACATGCAGCTTCGCTTGATGACTCTCGCCCTTGGCTTGGGACTGATGCTCGTTTCGAGCGCAGCCCTGGCGCAGTATAAACTCACAAACTTGTCTTCGAACCAGGTCAATCAGGCGCACCATGACGATCCCCTGCTGGTGAATGCGTGGGGTCTGGTGCATGCTCCGGGCTCACCCTGGTGGGTGAGTGACAATAACTCGGGATGGTCTACTTTGTACGATAGCGAAGGAAACCTGAACCCCGGACTGAAGGTATTGATCCCGACCGCTGGTGAAAACGGCCCCGGTTCCCCGACCGGCATTGTGTGGAACGGATCGAGCGAATTCCAAGTGCAGGGATCGGCATCGGTTTTCTTGTTTGCCACGCTGGATGGAACCGTCTGCGGATGGGCGCCGCAGGCGAACTTCAACCAGGCGATTGTGGCAGTAAATAACCCGAACAAAGGATCGATGTACACCGGGCTGGCAATCTCCAGCAACGCTGCGGGCAATCACTTGTACGCAGCCGACATGGCGAACCACGAAGTCGATATATTCGACGGGAGTTTCAACCTGGTGAAGTCGTTTACCGATTCGTCGCTGCCGGCAGACTTTGCGCCCTTCGGCGTCCGGGACATCGACGGGCTGGTCTATGTGACATTTGCTAGCGTGAGCGGAGCGACTGGGGGTTTCGTGGAAGTCTTTAAAGAGGACGGCACGCCGGCAAGGACGACGCCGTTGATTCAAGGGCTACCGCTGAACCAGCCTTGGGGAATTGCTCTAGCCCCCAAGAATTTCGGAAAGCTGAGCAACACGCTGCTGATTTCAAACAACACCGACCATGGGACCATCAATGGCTTCAATGCCGCCGACGGAAAGTTTGTCGGCAAGCTGAGAGAAGCAAACGGCAGAGCGATCTCGATCGACCAATTGTGGGGAATCGATTTCGGGGACGGGACCGGCAAGAATGGAGCCGTGAACCAACTCTTCTTTACGGCCGGCCCCAGCAACAATCTTGCGGGGACGTTCGGGGTGATTTCGGTCCTGCCGTAAGCGGGAGTGCGACAGAGGCAGCCGAGCTTTTGACCGAGCTTCCGCGGGTCTGAGACTTGGATCTACACTCCCAATAACGACATGGCCGCCTACGGAAGGCGGCCATCGTTTTCCATTTGGACTGTGAGCAATGCCCCAACCAGTTTTAATCTGCGCGGGAGTTATACCGCATCAGCGGCACGGACCTGACTCAAATCGATGGCATCAATAGCATGAACGCACAAGCCATCCATCGCCGAGCTGGGTGTCGATATGAGCCGGTTTCCCAGCGAGGCCCACTGTCGCTCAGCCCTTAAAGCGCGGACTCCCGCACTGCGGCTCAATTTCTGGCACTTAAATCGCGCACTGTTGCCCCCGCGTCGCAGAAAAGGCAGAACGAACCGCCCGTCGTGCTGGCAGCGAGTACGCCGCGAATTAGTAGATAGCAGGGAAACGCATCGCCAGATCACAGCAGTTCTGTGAGATCCAGAACTTCTTCAACGTCGCGATACCGCGCGATCATTCCCGCTGGGGCCGTTTGAAAGTTCGTTTCCGTCAGTTTGGCTTCCACCATCAGGTCTCCAAGTTTCATGTCAATCTCGGTACGGTCGGTCTTCCCGTTGCGGAGGGGAATTCGGGGCCTGAAGCCAAACTCTGGCACCAGCCCGGGTGCGACCCTCAGCTGGAACTTAGGGCATGGGTTGCAACTGTCCGTCTATAACAGAAGATATTCATGAGCAGCGCGTCGGAACTGTTCGCGCAATCGAGTTCCATCCATCGCCAGCCGGTTGTGAGCAGTGCCTTTCGCGACTCGGTATGGACCTTGGTCAGGCGGCGCGCCCGGGCGCGCCCATGCGGGGTTTGCGCAAATGTTTCGATAAGAGGCAGGATGAAAACTTTCCGTGTTAGCGACTCTTGCGGCGTCCGAAAATGACGCTTGGCATTTCGCCTGCGCTCAGCTCGTTCACCGTTCCGCTCGGGATAGCGATCTGCTGGTTTCTGGCGCTTAAGTCCCGCCGCAAGGCTCCGGCCCATTGGATTTGATCCTCCTTATTGTTTATGCACTCCGAGCCTCTGGCGCAGCCGCGTTTTCAGGACAGTTTAGGCCGGGCTCTTGCAAGCTCGGTTCAGCCAGCTCTCAAAATCCTGGATCTTTACGGTGTGTGTCACTTCGGGATGTCGGATCGTGACGGTCACGGTGGTTAATCCTTTTCCGATTTCGTCTACCCAGCAGTGTTCGGAAAGCACAGCGAGGGCCTGGGCGACGGCTTCGTAGAGGGTCTCCGCCGTCACGTCGAGCGTGTGCGCCGTCTGATGCAAATCGTAGATAACGACCGTGCACGTTCGGAGAGGCACGCATGCAATTTAGTATGTTCGCCTATTGTTCGCCCAGGACAGAAAAACTTGCTACACTGTATTCCCGTGTGCTCGGTTGTCGTGTTGCTATGTTGCCTCTGAGATAAATGTCGAACAGTATCCAACTCCCCAGCGGCTACCCGGCGCTTCTCGAAGAGCTAAAGCGCCGTATCCGCTCCGCCCAGACCCGTGCGGCTCTCGCCGTCAGCCGGGAACTCGTGCTTTTATACTGGTCGATCGGGCGAGATATCTTGGCCAGGCAAGATGCCGAGGGGGGTGGGGCGCGAAGGTCATTGACCGGCTTGCCAAAGATCTCGGAATCGAATTTCCCGGCGTCGAGGGCTTCAGTACCCGAAATTTGAAATATATGCGAAGCCTGGCTGCCGCTTGGCCGGACCCGGCAATAGTGCCACAGCTTGTGGCACTATTGCCCTGGGGTCATCTGCGGGTTCTGCTCGATAGGGTCAAAGACGGACCGACCCGGGACTGGTATCTGCGCGCCGCCGTGGAATACGGCTGGAGCAGGGATATCATGGTCCACCAGATAGCCAGCCACCTGCACGAGCGCCAGGGCAAGGCCCTCACCAATTTCTCACGCACGCTGCCGCCTGGAGATTCCGACCTTGCCCAACAGGTCCTGAAGGACGCGTACAACTTCGACTTTCTCACCCTGGCCTCTTCCGCGAAGGAACGAGAACTCGAGCGTGGGCTACTTATCCATCTCCGCGATTTGCTTCTGGAACTTGGACGAGGATTTGCCTTTGTCGGCAGTCAGGTGCCGCTACCCGTGGGAGAGGAAACCTTCTACCTGGATCTGCTCTTTTACCATGTCAGGTTGCATGCTTACTTCGTCGTCGAGCTCAAGCTCGGGGCGTTCAAACCAGAGTACGCCGGCAAGCTGAATTTCTATTTGTCTGCCGTGGATGGGCTGCTTCGTACCGAAAAGGATGAACCTACCATCGGCGTGCTGCTCTGCGAGAGCCGCGACGGTCCCGTGGTCGAGTATGCTTTCAAGGACATTCAGAAACCGATCGGGATTTCGACCTACCGTGTAACTCGCGAGTTACCCGAACCCCTTCAGGCGGAGGTGCCTTCGATCGAAGACCTGGAAGACATCGTGGAGCAGCTGCGCATGGAGTTCGACGATGCGCGTGAAGCGCAGGAAGGGGGCGAGGGAGGGCAATGTGGAAACTGACATTGCTTGACGCAACCGATCGTGGTCTTCGACGGAACATTCCGCAGGGACTTCGTGTTCCCGTTAGCTCGCATGATGAAACCGCCTCCTAACGATCGAGGGTAATCCCGCGTCCCAACACGAAAATGAACAACAGGGAGAGGATTGCAGCCACGATGATCCAGACGTAGTTTCTGCCTATGGCTTGCGATCCTCGCTCCGGGACGGTCTTTTTCGGAATGTAGTATCGCAACCACAGCAGCCCGCTGTGTGCGCCTGCCGCTCCGGGCAGAGCAGATTGCCAAACCAACTGGATCCCAATCGGGTTCAAGAGTCCTCCCGCCGCCAACAGGAGTGCCGCCGAGAAGTAGGGGATGAAGGTAAGCCTTCGCAGCCGTTGCTGCTCGGTTCGCGGAACCCCCACGTACCTCACGAGCTCGATTCCCACAACCAATACGGCGACGTAGTAGGCCGCTATTCCAATGACGATGAGCAGCGTCCGCCACAGCCAGTGCGCGGGCAGATCGGCAATCACGGCTGCCCAGTCGCCGAAATTGGTGACACCCGAAAAGAAGAAATACCCGGTCCCCGCAAGAAGGTTGAAGGCGACCCCTGTCAGGACAAAAAAGCGAAGCTGAACGGACGCTCGTTTCGTGCTACGCAATGCGATCCAGAAAACAATTCCCGCCGCCAGATTAGCCAGTGTTCCACCCGCTGCGACAAGTCTCGAATCGAACGTACTGGACCACGCGACCGTGGATAACACGCCGGATTGCGCTCCGGTGATCAGGGCCAGCGCCCCGTGTCCCAGCCCCTCGTGCAATACATCAGCGAGCATTGCGGACAGCAAGCTAATCGCGCAGACTGTCAGGGCGTCGTCATTTGTCGGCGAAACCGTGCCCGCCATCGCAGCCATTGTCGCTCCTTCGATCCCGTGGGGAAGACGATATTCTATTCGGCGGTCTCGATGGAGTGGGATCCGAGGACCCAGTCCACCCTACGACCGCATTGGTTTCGACATTGCTGTCGGATCACGGGCAATTCGGAAGTTGTCGGTTCGTTCGTCGGGATTAGTCTGGGAAAATGCCCTTCTCGTCGTTCAAGGTTCACGCTCGCCGGAAGGATAACTTCGGTGTTGCCGACGGTCCAGGACTAGTCCAAAGAAGCCATCTCAAATGGAGTCCGATACATCCATCCTTGGCAACACCACGCATTCGCGCCTATACTCTCGGTCTGCTGCAGAACTCGGCGCCTAAGCTCGCGTCGCGCGCAGGTGGACTGCCAATGGTCGTCTTATGTCACCGCCAACCGAATCGTGTCTTCCGCCTCCGCACCCCGCAAGGCTTTACTTGAATACCTGCCTAACGGCGCCGGGCGGCCGCCTGGGATCCACCGCCACAATCTAGGAACCAAATCCGGACAGGCCCACGGCAATCCGGGCAAACTTCTCGATCGACCTGCGGCGTGAGCAGTGGAGGACATATGGCGGACGTTCAGTCTCTCTTCGTGGCAAACGAAAAACTGTCTCAGGAAGTTCTTCGCCCTGGGGCCGACCAGATCGACCAGTCGCGCCGTTTTCCGCGCGAAAACATTGCAGCTCTGGGCAAGGCCGGCTTGCTCGGCCTGCTTGTTCCAGCTCAATTTGGGGGTGCCGGCGCAAGCGTTGGAGAAATGTCGCGCGTGTTAGATACGCAATCCCAGGCCTGCGCCTCTACCGCGATGGTCACGCTCATGCACTATTGCGCCACAGCCGTGATAGCCGCGAAAGGCGGTGCCAGGCTGAAGCAAGAGCTGTTGCCCTCTTTTGCCCGTGCCGGGCATCTCAGTACGCTCGCCTTTAGTGAGTCTGGCTCCGGAGGACACTTCTACGCCCCCGTGAGCGAGGTGCGCCAAAAACGACTGAGTGCAAGCAAGAGCTTCGTGACGAGCGCGGGTGAGGCTGACAGCTACGTCGTCTCGGCTCGCAAAACGGGCGCGGCGGGTCCTACGGAATCCAATCTCTACCTCATTTCCAAGGGTGCCAGCGGGCTGGCTGCCCAGGGGCGTTTCGAAGGGCTCGGCCTGGCAGGGAACGCCAGCGCTCCGATGACGCTCACCGATGTCTCCATCGATGACGAAACGCGCCTAGGCCCCGAGGGCAGCGGATTTCAATCCATGCTCGAAGTTGTTCTTCCGCATTTTCAGATCGGTGTTGCATCCGTTTCGGTGGGCATCGCCGCAGCGGCGTTTCAGACGATCGTAGCGCGTGTCGGGGCCAGAAAATATGAACACGCCGGCGGCGCTGTGCTGGCATCGATTCCGCGCGTCCAGTTCCTTGTGGCCGAGATGGCGCTCGAACTGAACTCGGCTCGGGCTTATCTGGCGGAAACGATCCGCAAAACCCTTGCCGGCGACCCGAATGCGATGCTGGACGTGCTTGCCGTTAAAGTGAAAGCAGCGGACGCTTGCCTGAATGTGGTTTCGCGTGCCATGACCCTTGGTGGTGGTTGGGCATTCGGACGCCGAGGCGGTCTCGAACGA
>Ga0210406_10006937_pt1 | contig 11620 bp, 7 predicted proteins | sample IncBWC30MmetaG_FD_155454 | JGI IMG/M metagenome (GOLD analysis project Ga0210406, IMG submission 155454) | Forest soil microbial communities from Barre Woods Harvard Forest LTER site, Petersham, Massachusetts, United States - Inc-BW-C-30-M | ecosystem: Environmental > Terrestrial > Soil >... | reverse complement strand
GTGTCAAGCCCGCGTCCGGACGCGCCCGCTTTCGTGCGGGAGTCGCCCGCTTTGACCATCCGAAAGATTCCGCTCTGGGCGCAACCTCGGCCGATTCTTGATGTGGCCGTCCTGGACGAGAGCACAACGCCGACTCACATTGCAGTGCTCGATCCGGAGCAAATCGCATTCTATCGTCAGGCCGAGGGACGATGGCAACTCGAGCAGTCCTTGCCCATCACCCATTCGCGCCCCTGGCCTCGTGACGTGCGCGGACGCTTGATTCCCAGGCAGGATCACCTGTTCGACATCTACCTTCCCGGTGTCTACTGCCAGAGTGCGAGTGCTCCACCGTTGAGCCCGGTGTGCCGTGAAAGTGACGATCCCTGGCCATTGTCGTCGCAGTTTGCGCTGGGTGGATTTTTCGCAGCGACACGAAATTTCTTTACCGGCGTACTGTCACCGGGCGTCGGCAAGCAGAGGTCGACGGCCAAGTTCTATTCCGCCGCTCCTCTGCCCCGGCCATCCTATACCCTGTGGCTCTTCGCGGCCGTTGATGGCACAGTCCGACTCCTCGACGGCGTCACTGAACAACCGGCGCGCCTGAACTTGGGCAGCGATCTCGCTAGCGTGAAGACGTCGTGCGGATCAGGGTGGCAGGTTCTGGCAACTCGTCCTGGGGACAACTCGGGGGACTCGGTGCGGGCATTCGAGTTTCCGGATCGCGAGCCGATCGCGGTCAGTGCGGCGCTTGATTTCGCGGGTGGCGTCACCGCTTTGTGGACGGAAGCAAAAGGCGGCAGCGCAATCGCCGTGTCGCGCAATGCAGAAACGGAGAATTATGAAGCGTTCCGGTTGGTGCTGGCTTGTAACCAGTAGCGTCGTTGTCACGGTGCTGGCGTCAGCGGAAACGCGGCCGCAATACGGCTCGACGCTCAGAATGGCTACCCGCATCACGCTGCAGAGTCTCGACCCGGCGGACAAGTCGCAGCCCGAGTCAAGCGCCAGACGCAACCTGACCGGGCTGATGTTTGAGACACTGGTCACAGTGGATGACCGCGGAAGGCTTGAGCCCGCTCTTGCCACGTCGTGGCAGGCTGGCCCGGGTAACCAGCGCTGGCAGTTCTGGGTGCGCCGTGGTGTCAAATTCCATGATGGTTCGCCCTTGACTCCAGAGGCGGTAGCAGCGGCCCTTCGAACAGCTGATCCTGACTGGAGCGTGTCGGCGGCCGGCGATTCCATTGTCGTTGAGCGGGACATCAGCGATCCGGATTTGCCGGCAAGACTGGCCATGCCGCGCAACTCGATCACCAAGCGCAGCGACGGCGGCACGCTACTCGGAACGGGACCTTTTCACATCACCAACTGGCAGCCTGGCAAAAAGCTTTCCCTAGCCGCCGACGAAGGTTATTGGGGCGGCCGGGCGTTTGTCGATGCCATTGAGGTCGACCTTGGCAGGGCGACCCGCGATCAGTTGATTGCCCTCGACTTGGGGAAAGCCGACATCGCAGAAGTCGCCGTCGACCAGTCGCGCCATGCTGCCGCTGAAGGACGACGGGTAGTTTCGTCGGCTCCGGTTGAATTGATGGCCCTGGTCTTCGGGCGCGATAAGACGTCGGCTGAAGAAGGCAAGCTGCGGGAAGTACTCGCGCTTAGCATCGACCGGAAGTCGATTCGGGATGTGGTGTTGCAAGGAGGCGGCGAGGCAAGCGGGGGGATTCTGCCGAGCTGGTTGAGTGGCTACGGCTTCGTTTTCCCCGCGGAGCAGAATCTGACTCGGGCACAACAACTGCGCGGCGAGGTGAAGTATGCGCCCACGTGGACGCTGGGCTACGATGCAGACGATCCGGTGGCGCACGTGATGGCGGAAAGAATCGAACTGAATGCCCGCGACGCTGGCATCAGAATGCAAGTAACCACGAACACGACAGCCGATGTTCGGCTTGCACGGCTCGCTCTTGCTTCAGTAAATGGCCGCATCGCGCTTACAGCAGCCGCGTCCGCTGTGGGAGCGCAGCTTCCTAAGATCAGCGGTAGTTCTGCCGACGACCTCTACCAGGCGGAAAACAGCATTCTGCAGACCCAAAGAGTGATTCCACTTTTTCAATTGCCCACGAGTTTTGCGCTTAGCATTGCGGTAAAGGACTGGGACGAAAGCCGTGACGGCACCCTGCATCTCGACAATATTTGGCTGGGGGGAAAGCCTTGAGCTTTCGCCGCAAACTCTTACTGTTGTTCGCCCTCACCGTGTTCCTGTCGGTGGCAACCGTTGCGTGGATTGTTTCGCTTACCACGCGGCGCGCTTTTGAGCAGGCGAACGAAGCGCAGACGGCGGCCCTGGTCGGGCAATTTCAGAAAGAATTCCGGCGACGCGAAGAGGATGTAGCCAAGCGAGTCGAGGCCATCGCCGTCAGCGAAGCGAGCACTCGCATGGCTCTCAGTCTCAGCCGTGGAATCTCGGACGCTGGAAGCTACCTCAATGAGGCAGGACCCATCGCGGCGAGTCATCAACTGGACTTTCTGGAGTTCGTCGATGCCCAGGGAACGATCATTTCGTCGGCGCAGTCCCCGGCACGATTTGGATACCGGGATGCATCGCTCCCGAATTTGCCGCAGCTCAGCACAAAAGGAGCGTTCCTGAAGCAGGAGGACTTGTCGTCGGGGAGCAGCCTGGGGCTGTTCGCCGTGCGCGCGACGTCGATTGCCGACGCGCCCTTGTACGTTATCGGTGGCCTTCGGTTGGATAAGACCTCACTAGTCTCGCTCGAGTTGCCAGCAGGCATGCGAGCGATGCTCTATCAAAATGCTGGAACTGGATTTTCGCCGCAAATGTTGACCACGGTTTCGACAAGCCCTGTGAACGATGTACAGAGACTCGCTCCCCTGATTGAACAAGCGCAACAGCAGGGGCGGGACAGCAGCGCCATCATTCACTGGTCCTCGAATCCGGCAGATGATGAAACGATCCACGCGGTTCCCCTGAATGGCGCCGACGATAAGACGTTGGGAGTTTTGCTCATCGGAAGTTCCCGACGGTCGTATGTAGAAGTGAAGCGGCACATTCAATCCGCCGCTATGCTGGTCGGCGGAGCTGGAATTCTGCTGGCAGTGCTGCTCAGCAGCTGGGCCGCCGCGCGGTTTACGCGGCCCGTGGAGGACCTGGCCGCGGCTGCACGCGAGGTGGCAGCAGGAAATTTGAGAGTGCGAGTCGATGTAACCTCGACGGATGAGATTGGGGACCTCGCGGAAGCGTTTAATCGCATGACGCAGGATCTACTGGAGCAAAAAGAAAGACTGATCCAAAGCGAGCGGGTTGCAGCCTGGCGTGAGTTGGCCAGGCGCCTGGCGCATGAACTGAAGAATCCCCTGTTTCCTCTGCAATTAACGGTCGAGAACCTGGTTAAGGCGCGAGAACAGAGCCCCGAGATTTTTGAAGAAATCTTTCGTGAAAGTTCCGCGACATTACTGGCGGAAATCGGCAATCTGAAACAGATTATTTCGCGCTTCAGCGAGTTCTCAAAGATGCCGCAACCGCATCTGCAGCCGGTGATCGTAAATGATGTGGTTCAGGGCGTGGCGCGGCTCTTTCAGGCACAACTGGAATCGCGAGAGGGCGGAGCAATCGTCTGCAACTTAGAACTCGCGGCCAGCCGCGAACGGTTCGCCGCTGATGCGGAACTGCTCCATCGTTCGCTATCGAATCTCGTCCTCAACGCGATGGATGCGATGCCGCAGGGTGGCACGTTAACGTTGCGAACGCGCGATGCCTCCGATCGCGTGCGCATTGAGATCATCGACACCGGGGTCGGCCTCACACCGGAAGAATGCGATCGCCTCTTCACGCCATACTATACGAGCAAGCAGCACGGAACTGGGCTGGGGCTGGCGATCGTGCAGTCGGTGATCAGCGATCATGGAGGCACCATTAGCGTGAAGAGCCAACCCGGACGCGGTGCGACATTTGTTGTGGAACTACCGAGAAATCTGGATAAACTGCACGCCCCGGCCCTGAACGGCTCCGCCGTTGTGACCGGTAGACAGTAGGAGGCGGCTTGCCGCGGAAAGCACATTTGCTGGTGGTTGACGACGAGGCGAATACGTTGGCATCGCTGTCGCGTGCTTTCCGTCTTGCCGGACACGATGCAGTAGTGTGCGACAGTGCAGCGAAGGCTCTAGAGCTGGCAAAATCCGAACCATTCGATTTGATTCTTTCCGACGTGGTTATGCCGGGGAAGGATGGCCTGTGGCTGCTTGAGAATTTGAAAACCGAAGGCGTCGCGACTCCGGTCGTCATGATGTCGGGGCAGGCGCACATCGAGATGGCGGTGCGCGCCACGCGATTGGGCGCGCTCGACTTCCTTGAGAAACCCATTGCCACCGAAAAATTGCTACTCACGCTCGACAATGCGCTGCGCCTGCAGCGACTCGAAGACGAGAATCGGGAACTCAAACGGCAACTCGGCAAGCACGAGATCGTGTGGCATGGAGAAGCGATGCGCCGGGTGATGGCGCACCTCGAGCGTGTAGCCGCGAGCGAAACCAGAGTTTGCATCCTCGGCGAGACCGGGACGGGCAAAGAACTGGTGGCCCGCACCGTGCACGAGAAAAGCCCAAGGTCCACTGGACCTTTCGTGGCTCTGAACTGCGCTGCAGTTCCGGCGGAACTCATCGAATCCGAACTGTTTGGTCATGAGAAAGGATCCTTTACCGGGGCGGCAGGCCGTCATGTGGGAAAATTCGAGCAGGCCGAACACGGGACGCTCTTTCTCGACGAGATTGGCGACATGCCGCTGCACATGCAAGCCAAGCTTCTACGCGTTCTGGAAGAAGGAGAAGTTGAGCGGGTGGGCGGCGAGAAGCCGGTGCGGGTAAACGTTCGCGTTCTGGTGGCAACGCATCGAGACCTGGCAGCCTTAAGCCAGGAAGGCAAGTTTCGGCAGGATTTGTTTCATCGCATCTACGTTTTTCCGTTGGTGCTTCCGCCGCTGCGAGAGCGGCCAGAGGATATTCCCGCGCTGGTTGAACATTTCGCAAAACAGGTTTGCTTGCAGAATGGGTGGAAGCCGATTCCCTTCACGGCCGATGCAATCGGCATTCTGCAGCAACATGCCTGGCCGGGAAATGTACGAGAGCTGCGAAATGCGATCGAACGACTCATTCTTCTCGCTTCCAGCGGCGAGGTTGATGTTGAGACGGTGAGGTTGGCGTTGCCCCAAGCACTTGTTCCATACATGCATGCTGAATCTGCGGGGGCGCTATCCGAACGCGTCCAGACCTTCGAACGCGAGGTCCTTCTCGCGGAACTGAAGCGCGCCAACTACAATGTGGCGGCGGCTGCGCGCGCTCTTCATCTTGAGCGAAGCCATCTCTACAAAAAGGCAGAGCAATTGGGTATCGACTTGCGCGCGGTACGCAAGGATCAGGAGTCGTCGAGTTAACGGGACTCCGGTGATAACCACTTCACGAGGCCAAGCTTTGCACCGATGGATCCGCCTCTTCGCCGTTGTGCTGTGGTTCGCGCCGTTATTCGCTGCGGAGCCACCCTCACCCCCGACGTATGGCGTCCGCATGGTCAACGAATGGATTCCGATGAAAGATGGAGTACGCTTGGCGGCTACCTTGTACATGCCGCAGGGTGCGAAGCCTGGAGAAAAGTTCCCTGCTCTGTTGGATTACCTGCCTTATCGAAAAGACGATGCAACCGCCGCCGGCGACTATCCCAAGAGCGCATTTTTCGCGCGCAGGGGATACGTTGCCGCGCGGGTCGACATCCGCGGCTTCGGGGCAAGCGAGGGGCGCCCGACGGAGCGCGAGTATTCGGAGCAAGAGCAGGTCGATGGCGAGCAAGTGATCCATTGGCTGGCCACGCAGCCGTGGTCGAACGGCAAGGTAGGCATGTATGGCATCTCGTGGGGTGGATTCAATGCTCTGCAGATGGCGATGCAGAATCCTCCGGCGTTGAAAGCCATCATCGCGGTCGATGCGACCGAAGAACTCTTTCACGATGACATCCACTACATTGACGGGCTGATGCACGTCGATGAGTTTGAGTTGAACATGGATATGGCGCCGGGAATCACCGGTGCCCCGGACTACACATTGGATGAAAAGGTGCTCCGACCACGGTTTGAAGCTGCGCCCTGGTCGTTGGAATATTTCCGGCATCAGAGAGACGGAAAGTTTTGGAGAAGTCCGGTGCGGCCTCTCAGTGAAATCAGAGTTCCCAGCTTTGTGATCGGCGGCCTGGCGGACGGCTACCGCGACAGCATTCCTCGCATGCTGGAGCAAGTGAAGGCCCCCGTGCGAGCGCTCATCGGGCCATGGAATCACTCATTCCCGAACAATGCAGACTTCGGTCCGCGCATCGAGTGGCGTGAGGACGCGGTGCGGTGGTGGGACTATTGGCTCAAGGGACGCGACACGGGTGTGCTGCAAGACCCGAAGCTTGTCATCTACCTGCGTCACTATTTTCCACCTGATCCGAATCTCGAAAGCGTTCCCGGCGAGTGGCGCAGCGAGAAGGGATGGCCTCCGGAGAAGCAAACGACTTCAAATCTCTATCTGCAGTCCAACCATACCCTGAACGCTAGCGCCGCAGAAGCGGCTACCCATCAGCTCAAGTATGTTCCGTCGATTGGAGTGGAGGCGGGATTCTGGTGGGGAGAATTGCTATCCGATCAGAGGCCGGTGGACGCGTTCAGTCTGGTCTACGATTCAGCTCCGCTCGAAGAAGATCTCGCGATCATGGGGCGTCCGCACGCACTGTTGAAGGCGGCAGCCGACGCGCCCCTCGCAAACTGGTTTGCGCGTCTGTCAGACGTGGCGCCCGATGGACAGGTAACGCAGATCACCGGCGCCGGACTCAGCGGAGCGCAGCGCGATTCGATGACGGATCCGAAGACGCTAGAGCCGGGGAGATTCTATCCGCTCGATGTTGAGATGCACCTCACGACTTGGGTCTTCCCTAAGGGGCATCGCCTCCGCGTGTCGATATCGAATGCGCTATGGCCAATGGTGTTATCGACTCCGTACAACATGACCACATCCTTACAATTAGGCGGGAGCGATGGTTCGCGAATAACGTTACCGACCGTTCCGTTACGTGGCACTGCGGCTTCTCATATAGCACCGCCGCAACCCTCCGAAGAGAGAACGGATCTGCAGTCATTCGGATTTCCCTGGCCTGGCGAATGGACGGTGACGCGGGACGAAGGCCGACAGAAAACCACAGTCTTGTGGAAGGGGAAAATGGGGGGCCAGTATCCGTGGGGTAAGGAAACTGATCTTGAAAAACTCACCTACGAGATCGATGACGCACACCCAGAGGTCAACACGATTCTGGGCGATGCGGAAACCACTTTCGAACTAAAAGGCCGCGTGCTGGTATGGAGCGGGCATCTTTCTTTTACTAGCGACGCGAAGGACTTCTTCTACAAGTACACTCGCGAACTGCGCAAGGACGGGATCCTGATAAAAACGAAAACCTGGAAAGAGACCGTCCCCAGGGATTTTCAGTAGCTGCCTTCCGATTGCGAACAAGCATCCGACTTCGGGTGCTTATAGACCACGCCGTCTTTCATCACGAACTCAACGTTCTCGAGAACGCTGATGTCCTGGAGCGGATCGCGAGACACCGCAACTAGGTCAGCAAACTTCCCGGGCTTGATCGACCCCACCTGTTTCGAATGTCCTAGCAGATCGGCGGCGCTGGAGGTCGCGGCCTGGATCGCCTGCATCGGCGTCATTCCATACTTCACCATGAAGGCGAATTGCTTGCCGCTGGTGCCGTAGGGGCAAACGCCCGCATCGGTGCCGAAGGCCATCTTCACCCCGGCCTTCAACGATTTGCGGAAATTGTCGCGCTGTAATTGCCCGAGTTCAGCATCATGTTGAAGAAAGTCAGCAGGCGTCGTTCCCTTCTTGCCGCCTTCCTGGATGCATTCTTCGTCATAGATATCCATGTCGAAGTACGTCCCATGCTTCAGGGCCAAGGCGATTCCCTCGTCGTCAACCATCTCGGCATGCTCGACGGAGGCGACTCCGGCAAGAATCGCGTTCTTGATCCCTTGTGCGGCATGGGCATGCGCCGCAACGCGAAGACCGAAGTGGCTGGCCTCATCGACTGCTGCCTGCAGCTCTTCCGGCGTGAACTCCAGGGAACTGGGGTTACTGCCGTGCGTCAGAACGGCGCCGGTCGAAAGAACCTTGATCAAATCGACACCATCATGCGCAAGCTGGCGAATGCGCTGCCGAACTTCCCATGGGCTGTTGGCTTCGCCGTAGTGCAGATCCCATGGCAACTGGATATCGGGCGCTTGCCCCGTCATCGCGCCGGCGCCTCCGGTGATCGTGATGTAGGCGCCCGCAACGTACATGCGGGGACCGGGAATGTCTCCGCGAGCAATTGCATCGCGCAGCGCCACGTCGTTCAGGGCGCGATAAGTACCGACATCGCGCACTGTGGTGAACCCAGACTCGAGCATCTTTCGCGCGTTCGTGACCGATTCGAGCACGATTTGCGAAGCCGTTTTTCGCAGCACGTTGAAGGGCTCACCGCCGACCTGGCCATCGGCGACGTGGGTATGGCAGTCGATCAGGCCCGGCAGCACGGTCATCGAGGAAAGATCGATTAGCTTCGCTCCCACGGGGACGGCCAGGCCTTTCCCAACTTCGGCGATCTTGTGGTCGCGGATCACGATCGTCTGATCGGAAAGAACCGTACCCGAGTCAGGATCAACGAGCCGGCCTGCCTTAACGACGACGACCTGGGCAGAAGCTGCCACCCCGCAGAGGACAATGAAAGAGGCAAAAGTTGAATGGCGTCTCACGTCGATCCTCCAGAAGAAACAGGAGGGCCAAAGCCCTCCTGATGACTTCGAACTTAGTGCCAGCAACTAGTCCGCTGCCGCGGAGTGCTGTCCGAGCCCATGTTTCAGGTCCGCAGCGAGTAGCTGGTGGAACAACTGCTCGCCAGCCTCACGTCGAACGGACAAGCGCCCGGCGCCGTAGGCTCTTGACTTCAGACCGCGCTGCACGTCTTCGCAGATCCCAAGGTCTTCCGACTGAACCCTCTCGCCGACAGCGATGCTCTGCGCGTTGTATTCGCGTCGGGCATTGCTTACGTCGCTGAAATAGAAATCGAATACGACCCGGCAATGATCAACATCGAGAGGGATCACCAGATTCGTATCCATGTAGCCTTCGTAGCAATTGATCATGAAGTTCGGATATTGCCAGAAGTACCAGGCGCGGTCGCCCTTGCGGGTCGCTCCCGTGGCGGCATCCTCTTCAGAAGAAACCATTGGACTCGACTGCAGGCAGTAACGGTCTTCGTTTTCGATGGTGTATTGCTTATAGTCGAGGACGCTGCTCAATCCCTTGTGAAGATGCGGCACGTGATAGCCACCGTCGAGGTAGTTGTCGACGAACACCTTCCAGTTGCAGGCAATGTCGTAGGTTCTGCTGTCGAAATAATGCAGCTTGGAAAGTCCAAGCGGCGCGCAGCGTCTTACCAAGCCCCCCAAGAAACTGTGTAAAGTGTCCGCCCGCGGGTCAAGATTTACAAAGACGAAGGCTTCCCAAGTGTCGACCTTGATGGGAACGAGACCATTGTCCTGGCGCTCGAAATTCTTCACGCCGTCGAACTCTGGCATACCCTTGAGCGAACCGTCGAGACCGTAGTTCCACCCGTGATAGGGGCAGTGAAGAATCGAAGCGCTACCGCACGGCTCCGTAACCACCTTGGCGGCGTGATGACGACATACGTTGTAGAAAGCGCGCAGTTGACCGTCCGCCCCGCGAACAGCGACTACCGGCTCACTCGCGACTGTGGCGGTGACAAACTGCCCGGGCTTTTCCACCTGGTGAACTCGGCCCACTACCTGCCAGGAATTGCTGAATACGGTCTGTGCCTCGAGTTCAGCGATTCGACAATCGACATACCAGGGGCCGGGAATGGTAGAAGCTTCCGACAGCGGCGCCTTATCGTTGTAGCTGGCCAGGATCTCTTGCACAGAGATCTGTTTGATCATGAATGTGGCTCCGGTTTTGATTGCGCCGTAGGCGCCGATGTCAGGCTCCGATAGCCCGGCTAAGGACATCGAGGAATTGATTGATGCGCGCTTCCTTGCGCTCGCCAATTTCTCCCTGGCGGCGGAAGAGACCGGGGTCAAGTTCTTCGGTCAACAGCGCGTCCTGAAAGCGTTCCATGGTCCAATCGAGAATGGAGACGATCATCTCAAGATCGAGGTCCTTGCGGATTTCCCCGCGCTGCACTCCGAACTTGACGAATGGCACTGTTCCGTATGGGTCCTCGGTCATCAGGAAGCGATTGATTTCACGCTTCAGAGCAAGATCCGTGCCGTAGTTCCCCAGCAAGGCGATGCGATACGGAATCCAGTCCTCGCGGACCATATGCTCGGTCCGTCCGAGCCAATAACGCAACACGGAGAAGAAGCCGTGCTCCTGGACATCCAGCGGCGCGTCGAGGTAGGCCGGAAAAGCGCGGACCGCCTTTTTATAGACCTCAAAGAACAGGCCGTCCTTGCTGCCGAAGTGCTGGAAGACGGATCCCTTGGCGATATCGAGTTCGGCCGCGATGTCGCCGACCCGGGCAGCGTGATAGCCCTGTTCGGCGAAATGCCTCATGGCGGTATCGACGATTCGGGCGCGTTTGGCTTCAGATCGGGGACGAGGCGGAACCTGATTGCGATACCGTGGCGGCGACACCAGACTGCTGGCAATTCCACTCATAAGTTTGACCTCAAGTCACGAAACAATACAGAAAAATAGGTAGGAATTCAATTCCAATTTTTCATGGTGATGCGCTAGTGTATTGGCCCACCGGCCTGTCTAGGTGATGACTGTGAGTCAGCGCGAATGCAGAGGGCCTCTAATACAATTTACGACGCAATCATCGTTGGCGGCGGTCACAACGGGCTGACGGCGTCAGCATACCTCGCGCGTGCCGGCCTGAAGACCCTGGTTCTCGAGCGCCGCGACATTGTCGGCGGCTGCTGCGTGACGGAAGAGATTGCTCCCGGCTGCCGAGCGTCGACCACATCTTACATCGCGAGCATGCTGCGGCCCGAAGTGATCAGTGACCTGAGTCTCGCGGAGCATGGTCTGCGCATGGTGCCGTGCGATCCGGCAATTCAGGTCGCGTTTCCCGACGGATGCGTTGTGCCCTGGTGGGCGGAACGAGATCGCGCGGTTGCGGAGTTTCGCAAACATTCCACCAAGGACGCCGAGACATTCGTCAGGGTAGATAATCAGCTGAAGAAACTCGCACACTATCTTCAGCCCTTCTTCTTGGAACCTCCGCCGGAAATTAATACACGGAGCATTTCGGGATGGAAGGACTTGTTTCGCGTGGGCAAGCGGTTCAGCAGGATAACAAATACTGAAATCGCAGAACTGGTTTCATTTCTTACCGGCAGCCTGGGAGAGTTCCTCGATCGGCATTATGAATCCGAAACGATAAAGACCCTTTTCCTCGCCAACAATGTGTACGGCAAGCACGGCGGACCCTACCAGCCAGGTAGTGCGTTAGGACTGCTCTTCCACCTTTTGAGTGGCGGCGAGCATCAATTGCAGGGTTTCTATGGGCACGTGATGGGCGGGATGGGAGCAATCTCGGAAG
>Ga0210406_10006936_pt1 | contig 11620 bp, 4 predicted proteins | sample IncBWC30MmetaG_FD_155454 | JGI IMG/M metagenome (GOLD analysis project Ga0210406, IMG submission 155454) | Forest soil microbial communities from Barre Woods Harvard Forest LTER site, Petersham, Massachusetts, United States - Inc-BW-C-30-M | ecosystem: Environmental > Terrestrial > Soil >... | reverse complement strand
GAGTTCTTTACCGCACATGAGGCGTGGGAAAGCGTATGGCTGGGGTCGCCCGAGCCGGAGAAGACGTTCCTGCAGGGGTTGATTCAGGTGACGGCGGCGTTCCATCACCTGCAGCGCAACAATCCCCTGGGAACCGTGCTGCTGTTGCAGGCTGCTCTAAGAAGACTCGATCGCTATCCGGAGGGCTTCGGGGGTATTTCTGTCACATTGCTTTGCCATGACATACGCGAGCGATTGCGGACCCTCGAAGGGGAAGGGACCGAATCGGCATGTCGATTGGTCTCGCCTCGAATACTACCCGGCTAGCGCACAGGTCAACTTAGAGGCAGATCTGGCAGGAGCCTGTTCTGAACATTGCGAAGGTGGGGCCGGAGGCGCCACCGACGTGGCGCCTCGACCCTGCCGAAGTTACAGGAGAAGCAAGTTAAAAGCGAACCCGCAGGCCGACTTCGATTTCTCGGGGCTCTCCCTCGCCATTCCCTCCGAGAGCACCAAAGCCGCCGTTGTTGTAGAGACCGAGGAAGTTATCGGTCCACTGATTATGGTTGAGAAGGTTTGCGAAGACGCCCTGGAGTTCCACGCTGACGCTCTCCGCTACCCGGATGTTCTTCTTGACGCTGAAGTCCATATTCCAGTACGACAGCCCGCCAAGAATTCCAGCGCCGCCATCCCGGTTGTCTATCCCCAGAATTGGGTTACGCCAATTGTTGGCTTGGTTTACCCCATTTGGAAAATAATTGTAGGGGTAGCCGTTTGTTTGATTTCCGCAGGCTGAGTTGTTGATGCAGTTGTAGGCATGAACGTGGGGAACGGGGCCGATGGGTACGGCATTCTCCATGTCGTAGTCGCCGCAGCCGACGCCATCGCAGGCACCGAAGGCTTGGTAGTCACCAAAGGTGGTACCCACCTGCGTCGGAATGCCGGACCCGGCAGCGAATATGGTTGCGAACGTCCAGCCGCCCAAGGCTCGTCCCATGAATCCAGACTGTCCCTTGAAGAACGGAGGCTGGTAGACGAAGAACGCGGTGTAGAGGTATTTCCGGTCCCAAGCCTGTCTCCCATACTGTTCTTTGAGGTTAAATGGATCGAGGGCAGTGAGTACGCTCGAGGATTGCGCCTGCGCTCCCAGACCCAGCGCCTTCGACCATGTGAAGTTGGACTGCATCGTCAATCCGCGCCAATCGGCCATCTTGACGGAAACGAAAGCGGCGTTGTAGTTGCCGAAGCCAATGCTGGCGTTCTGATAGGCCCCATCGGTGAACGAGCCAGCGCACCCGATCGTAGTTGTCCCGTTGCAGGTGGCGGGAATCGGAGTGCTCTGCAAGCTGCGCGGGAAGTTGAATGCGCCATTGTCCAAATCACTCCAGATGCCCCAGACTTGAGCATTGTTGAGGTTACCTGTACCGGTCACACCTTCATTCATTGACACGGCTTGGGTGCAGTTTGCCGGAGTGAACGACGTTCCTCCGATCATGACGGGGGTGGTGCAGTAGCCCGTCCCCGCAAGCGCGGTCTCAAAGAAGGGCTGGGCGGTGACGGGGGTTGGAGCGGTGGTGCTTGCCCCCGCGCAACCTCCACCAGCGAGCCCATGAACGCCGCCGCAGTATTGCATGACCAGATTGGCGTAGGCTTGCTTAAACTGCTGCCCGCCCAGCGTCATCATGTAGGGAACTGGGTTAAGTTCGACAGGTTGGTACTCGTGGGTGATTCTGCGCCCAATGTAGCCTACTTCCAGACTCACCTTCCGGCTTACCTGGCGCTGGAGGGTGAAATCGAACGCGTCAATCGCGCTCGCCCGGAAGTTCGGATCCAAACCCTCGGGGTCCGAGGAGAAGGTGTTGTTGAACCCGGGATAGACGGGCTGGGGCAGCGTCGTACTCGGCAACGAGATCAGGGGAACGGTCGGGCCACCGGTAGCGGACGGCGTTGACCCAACGCGAAACCCGTCGGACCAAGTGCCAGCATGCGAGGCTCCGCAGTTCCAAGCTGAGGCGGTGACGAGGTTTGATCTGCAAGCCACGGGCTGTTCGAGGCCGAGTCCCAGCAGCGGTACCAGCACCTGCACCACGCCGTTGGTGCGGCCATATTGCCGGCCATACCCGCCACGAATAACCGTACTATCGTGCCCGAAGATCTTGCCACCCACCGATTCGCTGTCGAACTTCGGATTCCACGCGACGGCCACGCGCGGGCTGAATTCGCCGTAGAACGGGTTATAGGGGTACTTCAACCCATTTGCGGTATTGCCCACCAGGGCAAACCCCATTTCCGGATTGTATACCTGCCCTGCCAGCGCGGCTTTCTTGACATTGGCCAGATAGGCCTCAGTGCCAAGCGGCTGATTCGCCGCGTCCACCAGCACCGCCTGCTTTCCCTGCTCCTCTACCGGCGGCATCTCGAGTGCCCAGCCCAAACCGTAGGTGAGTGTGAAACTCGGCTTCATGTGCCAGGTGTCGCTAAAGTAGACGTTGTAATAAGGAATCTTGCTCTTGTCGAAGGCATTGGAAAGCGGAGGTTGCAAGGTCAGAGTTGAACCAGCACGCACAAAAGTCTGCGACGCGATAGAAACGACCCCCAGCACCGCCGCGGCCAGGGAATCGCAGGCACCCAAACTCACGGTAATGGTAGCGGTCGTGGAGCAAGGATACAGGTCGGCGCCCAGCCCCGATCCGGTGCTTCCGTTGCCCAGAGAATACACGGGAAAGGCGTTGATGGTGCCGCCGCTGTCGTTGCGTTGATGGTAGTCCCAATTGTGCTGATAGGTACCGCCAAACTGGAACAGGTGGTTGCCTTTCAACGTGGAAATGTCATCGCGAACCATCTGATCGTGCCCATCCCAGAAACGGCGGCGGATTTGCTGGTTGTTCACGTTATACGGGCCCAGGTCCTGGCTCGCCGACTGACCGGCATCCAATTCGAGTGCACCACCGAGCCCAGCGATCTGTGGCGGAGCTCCGTTGCGCGCCCATGCCCACCAGTTGCGCAGCCAGCTGTAGTGAAAGTCGTTGGTCGTGTTGCTGGTGATGTTGGTGGTCAAGCCTACAACCCCGTACCAGTCTTGAACCGGATTGTTCGCTGCGGAGGCCGGAACGCCCAGCTTATCGCCGGTGAAAAAGCCGCCAATGTCGACTTGGTCGCTGCCAGCAAGCTTGATGTTGTAATAGCGATAGCTGGCCATTAAATGGTTTTTGGAACCGAAATCATGGTCAATGCGGCCCACGGCAAACTTGCTGGTGATGGGCAAACTAATGTTGGCCGAAAATCCTAAGACATTCGCGCTGTCGCACAGGCTCTGGCTGCAAGTGGCGTTTGATGCGGGTTCGTACTGGCTCCATATTTGCGAAACCAAAGGGTTGAGTCCCAGGCCAAGCGGGTCACACAGCCCGCCCGGGGCTGCGGCACAGCCCATGTTCGCCGGGTAAGTCGTGCCATTGAACGTTACGGGAGCATTGTTCAGGTTGTAAGCGACCAGCCCGGTGGAGGAGTCTGTTAACAGCCCCAACCGCAGGGCTGGCGAGGGGACGTTCCTGGTGATGGTCGCGGAGTTTGGGTACCTGAAACCTTCATAGTTGAAAAAGAAGAAGGTCTTGCCGCCGAGAATCTCTTTGTTAGTAACCGGCCCCCCGATGGCGCCGCCAAACCGGCTGTAATGATAGGAAGGAAGCCCGATGTGTCCGCAGCCAGGCGCGCCGCATTGGGCTACCCCTTCCCAATTATTTTGGTTGTTCTGCCAGGAATTCGAGGACCAGTTGTTATCTCTGTAATACTCGTACCCGGTGCCGTGGAAACTGCTGGTGCCGCGTTTCGTGACTACTTTGATTTCGGCGCCGGCGGAACTATTGAAGTCGGCAGTCTGGCCGGCAGTGTTCACCTTGAACTCCTCCACGCTGTCCGCTGGAGTAGGCATTACGCCCGATGGGGCGCCATAAGTAAACGACTGGACCGACATGCCCCCGGTTGGGTCGCCGATCACCAGACCTTGCTGCGTATTGGTATATACGCCGCCGCTGCCATCCATATCGTTGGTGTTGTTGCCGCCATCCAGCGAGAAATAGCTTTGGTCGTTCACCGCGCCCGCAACGTCGCCACCGGCGCTGACGCCCGGTTGCATCTCGATGAAGGTGTTGACATCGCGGCCAATGCTGGGCAGGTTGTCGATGGCGATCGCCGTAACCGTGTTGCCCACGGTGGCGTTCATGGTCTGCAGCTCAACGCCCGTGGCCTGAACCTCCACGACCACATTCGCGCCGCCCACTTGCAGAGACAAATTGAGGGTGACAGCGGCTCCGACGTTCACCTCCTGCTTATCGGCCTTGGTGGTTGCGAACCCGGACTTACTGATGGAGATGTTGTACGTGCCCGGATTAACGTCCACGAAGACGTACCTGCCATCTTTGTTGGTGGTGGTGTTTCGCCCAATATTGGTCGAGGTATCCGTGACCACAACCGTGGCGCCCGGCACTACCGCGCCCGACGGGTCGGTGATTGTCCCGGCAATTGTGCCGGTCGACGTTGATTGCGCCCAAAGGGGCAGAGCACCGCCCACACAAACCAACAACAACAGGAGAACCAGAGCGGACTTCATGTTGAGCGTGGACATCGCTTCCTCCAGACCGAGATTGAATTCTAAAGAGACAGTTCCGACAAAGGTGCTGCCGTCACCCGACACCCCAGTGGTGTACAAGTTCCTAACAGCTATAAGGACCAACTGAAGAGAGACCTGAAGAGTATGAAACCTACAGCTGCATTAAGACCCAACATATTGCAACTGTTATTCCAAACAGTCAACTGTTAATTCTTGTTATGTTTGTTGGATTTACGGACATTCGCGCGAGGTAACGCTCCGGTTTGCTGCATAACGCTATTGTTTTTTGTAGAATACGTCCGATCGCGGGGATGGTGTCCGCCCGATTCTCTCCTCCACAAGTCTTGTGGCTAATCCCCCGATGCCTCCCCTGCCATTGCCCCTCCGAGAAGGGTATGGACGCAACCATCCCGCATCCCTCAACCTCGTAGCGCCTCGTGCGCCGGCCTGTCGAGATAAGCAAATCCGTGCCTGGATTTCTCGGCAGTAGTAAAATGACCCGCCGTCTGGCGCTATGTGGTAGATTCTCCTCTTCCCAGGAAATGCATCTTGAATCGAACGCGGAGGTAGCCAGTGGCACTCACGATCACAGGTCTTTCCAAGACCTACCCGAACGGGGTTAAGGCCCTCAAGAATCTGTCCCTATCCATCGGCAACAGCATGTTCGGCTTGGTGGGCCCAAACGGCGCCGGTAAGAGCTCCCTTATGCGTACCGTCGCCACGCTTCAGGATCCCGACTCCGGCTCCATCAACCTCGACGGCATCGACGTCCTTCGCCAGAAGGACGAGGTCCGCCGCATCCTGGGCTACCTGCCGCAGGAGTTTGGGGTTTACCCCAAGATATCTGCGCTTGACATGCTCCACCACCTCGCCGTGATGAAGGGCATAACCTCCTCGGCCGAGCGCAAAGAAACCGTCGACGCACTGCTGCAGCAGACTAATCTATGGGAGGTCCGCAAGAAGGCGCTCTCCACTTTTTCCGGCGGCATGAAACAGCGCTTCGGCATTGCTCAGGCGCTGCTCGGCAATCCCCGCCTCATTATTGTTGACGAACCCACTGCGGGTCTCGATCCTGCCGAACGCAATCGTTTCCTGAACCTTCTGTCCTCCCTTGGCAGCGACCGGACCGTTATCCTGTCAACCCACATCGTCGATGACGTCCGCCAACTCTGCCCCCGCATGGCCATCATCGCTTCCGGCGAACTGCTCCTGGAGGGCGCTCCGAACGACACCCTGACCGCCCTCCACGGCAGAATCTGGTCAAAGGTGGTCGCGACCAGTGATGAGCTGCGCGCCCTGGAAACTCAGCTCCACGTCATCTCCACTCATCTGGTTGGCGGACAGCACGAGCTCCGGGTGTTCGCGGAGACCTCTCCAGGCGACGGTTTCAGCCCTGTCGATTCCGACCTTGAGGACGTCTATTTTCTTAACCTATCGCAACAGGCCAAGCGCCAGATTCCAAATTAACGCCTCGCACCTGGAGGATTCAGTCATGGCACTTTTTTGGGAGTTTTTCACCTTCGAGCTCAGGTACCGCTTTAAGAGCCTCTCGACCTACGTGTACTTCCTCCTCTGGCTCATGTTTTCCTTTCTCAGCGTTGCCTCTGAGAACTTCGGACCCATCGGCAACAGCAATGGCAAGGTCCTACTGAATTCCGCATATGCCAATGCCTTCAACGACCTCGGCGCTTCCCTGTTCGGCGTAATCGTCATTGCCGCCATTTTCGGTACCGCGATTCTCCGGGACTTCCAGCGTGACACCTACCAGATCCTCTTTACTCAGCCCATTTCGAAGTTCGCTTATCTCGGGGGACGCTGGGCCGGCTCCTTTGTGACCACCGTCTTCGCCTTCTCCGGCATGGTCTTCGGAACATTCCTGGGCACCTTCGCGCCCTGGGCAGATCACACCCGCATCGGTCCAAATCATCTGTGGGCCTACCTTCAGCCTTTCTTTTCCATCCTGGTCGTCCAGATCTTCTTTATTGGCTCCGGATTCTTTGTAGTCGCCGCGCTCACCCGCAAGATCTTCATCGTCTATCTCCAGGGTGTCGCCCTATTCATGTTCTACGTCATTGGCCTCACCGTGTTTTTCGCTACCCGCTCGCTCGAGCGTTTCTGGTCCGGCATTCTCGATCCCGTCGGCCTCATCATGTTCAACGACGTCACTCGCTACTGGACAGTCATCGAAAAGAACACCCTGTTCGTCACCTGGTCCCCCGCCCTGTCCGGTGGCGTATTCCTCTACAACCGCCTCCTCTGGCTCACCGTTGGCCTCGTGGCGCTTGGGGCTGTTTGGGCCCTCTTTCCCATGTCCGTTGAGGCTCTCACCGCTCGCTCGCAAGGCCGCCGCGCCGCCAAAGCAAAGGAACAGGATCTCGCGGAAGCCTTACCTGTCCGCTCCCTGGTCGCTGCTGCTCTTCCTCCCATCCATCAGGCGTTTACTCCGGGCACTACGTTTGCCCAATACCTCTCTCTTTCCCGCCTCCGTCTGCGCAGTATTCTCCGCGACATACCGTTCTGGGCGATTGTCGCCCTCATCATCGCGTTCGGCATTAACAACGGCTATTTCGCCGGCCGCGTCGCCGGGCAGAACGTCTGGCCCGTCACCTACCTCATGGTGCAGGCCGTCGAGGGCAGTGCCCTGCTTTTCCTTTTCATTGTTGCAGGCCTCTATGCCGCAGAGTTGCTGTGGCGCGAACGCGACAACCACTTCGACGGCATCCATGACGCTCTGCCCATGCGCGAGTCCACCGACTGGCTCTCCCGGCTCACCGCAGTCCTCGTCGTCGAGGTCATCCTCCTCGCGTTCGCCATGCTCATCGGCGTTGTGATGCAAACCATCGCTGGTTACTATCATTATGAGTTCCTCCAGTACTTCAAGGAACTCTACGTCGTGTCCTTCCCCCAGATCGTCGGCTTCACGCTTTTCGCTCTCTTCATTCAGACCTTGGTCTCCAACAAGTTTGTCGGCTACGGCATCCTGATCGGCATCTTCGTCCTTATGCCCATCCTCTACAACTTTGGATGGGAGAACACCCTCTACCTCGTCGGCCAGACCCCGATCTACACCTACTCCGATATGAACGGTTATGGACACTTCGTTCCGGCGCTGTTCTGGTCGATTACTTATTGGCTCGCGATCATGGCCGTCCTGGGCGTCGTCTCCGTCGCCTTGTCCCGGCGCGGAGCCGAGGATTCCCTGCGCGCCCGCGCCCGGCAAGCCCTTCGACTCGCCCCGCGGCTCGCTCCGCTCGCTCTGCTTTTCGCTCTCATCGCAGTCGGTTCCGGCGGCTGGTATTACTACAACGCCCACGTGCTCAACGAGTATCTCGACTCCAAGGGACGCCGCGATATCCAGGCCGATTACGAACGCCAGTTCAAGAAGTACGAAAACCTGCTCCAACCCAAAGTCACAGCCGTTGACGCTACTATCAACATCTATCCTGACCGCCGCTCCTTCGACGGAAACGTCCGCTTAACTCTCCAGAACAAAACGAACCAGGCGATCCCGCAGGTCCATCTCACCGATCAGCGGCAGTCGGTCACCAATGTTCAATTCGACCGCCCGTTCCACCTCGTCAGCTCCGCACCGCGGAACGTGTATTCCATTTACGCCCTGGAGCAGCCCCTGTCGCCCGGCGAAACCCTCACCATCACCTGCAATGTCGGCCACCAGACTCGCGGCTTCCGCGACGGAAACGAGCTTGCTGAGCTCGCCTACAACGGCACCTTCTTCGACTCCGACTTTCTTCCCTACGTCGGCTACAACATCAACATCGAGGTCGACGATCCACGCCGCCGCCGCGAAGAGCACCTTCCGGCTCTCGAAGAGATGGCTCACCGGGGCGATCCGGTCCACTCTGTGAACAACGTCTTTTTCCGCGGGGAGTCCGACTGGATCACCTATCACACTGTCGTCAGCACTTCGCAGGACCAGATCGCCATCGCTCCGGGATACCTCCAGCGCGAATGGCAGGCCAACGGCCGCCGCTTCTTCGAATACAGTATGGGTTCCACCCATATCCTCAACTTTTTCTCCTACATCTCCGCTCGCTACCAGGCCCGGAAGGAGACCTACCATGGGCCGAACGGCGACGTCGCTCTCGAGGTCGACTACGATCCCGCCCACACCTACGATATCGACGACATGCTCGCAAGTTCCCGAGCCGGCCTCGACTACTATCAGCGCATTTACAGCCCCTACCAGTTCACTCAGTACCGCATCTTCGAGTTTCCCCGTTACCGCACCTTCGCCCAATCCTTCCCCAACACCATCCCATACTCCGAGGCCATTGGCTTCATCGGCCGTGTGGTGAAGCCGACCGACATCGACTTCACTTACTTCGTTACCGCCCACGAGCTCGGCCACCAGTGGTGGGCCCACCAGCTCATCGGCGCCGACGTCGAAGGCTCCAACATGATGTCGGAAAGCCTCGCCGAGTACTCCGCGTTGCAGGTCATGGCACACAAGTACGGCCGCGATCTTATGCATCGCTACCTCCGGCACGAGCTCGATCGCTACCTCCGCGGCCGCGCCGGCGAGATCCGCCACGAGCCTCCCCTGGCTCTCGTCCAGCGCGAAGACTACGTCTGGTACCAGAAGGGCGGCCAGATTCTATACACCCTGGCCGACTATATCGGTGAAGACAAACTCAATCTCGCGCTCCACAACTTCCTCATGCAATACCGATACGCCAACGCCAACAACCAAGCCGACGCGCACGACAATCGTGCCTCCGGGACCATCGACAATTCCTACCCCGATACCCGGATGCTGGTTGACGCCATCCAGGCCCAAACCCCGCCCGAACTCCATTACCTGGTCGACGACGGCTTCAACCGCATCGTTCTCTACGACAACAAAGCGCTCTCCGCCACTTCGCAGAAAACCTCCGACGGTAAATACAAGGTCACTCTTGAGGTCCAGGCTCGCAAGGCGCAAGCCGATGGCAATGGTGCGGAAACCCCCGTGACCCTGGCCGACTATATTGAGATCGGTGTCTTTAGCGGCAAGAAAGACGAGGAAAAGCCCCTGTATCTCAAAAAGGAAAAATTCACCGGAGAACACAAGACTTTCACGATCATCGTCGACCAACCGCCCACCCTGGCGGGCATTGACCCCTACAATAAGCTGATTGACCGGAATGCCGACGACAACATGATCGATGTCACCCGGCAATGAAGAAGCGGCTCATTTGACGGCGAACTGACCGGATGACGGACGCAGCGTCGCGGATTTCTCTTTGGGCAGAGAGGTGAGCCGGCACCGATCCGATAGGGTTGTATTGGAGTTGCGCCTTGGAAATCTACCTCGTCGACGGCACCTACGAGTTGTTCCGGCACTTCTATGCGCTGCCGTCCGCCAGGGATTCGGCCGGGCGGGAGGTCGCTGCGGTCCGAGGCGTCCTTGCGTCGGTTTTGGGCATGATCAACGGTGGCGCCACGCACATCGCCGTTGCGACCGATCACATCATCGAATCTTTTCGCAACGGACTGTGGCCGGGCTACAAGACCGGCGAGGGCATCGAACCCGCCCTGTGGGCACAATTCCCCCTGCTCGAAGAGGTTCTCTCAGCGGCTGGCATTGTCGTCTGGCCGATGGTGGAATTCGAGGCGGATGACGCGTTAGCAGCCGCGGCGGAGGCGGCCAGTCGAGATGCGCGGGTCGAACGCGTGATCATCTGCACGCCAGACAAAGATCTCGCCCAAAGTGTGCGCGGCACGCGAATTGTCCAGCTGAATCGAAGGACGCGCGTCACCTTGGACGAAGCCGGTGTAGTCCAAAAGTTCGGCGTCTCGCCGGCATCGATCCCCGACTATCTGGCGTTGGTGGGCGACGCGGCCGACGGCTATCCGGGGCTGCCGGGCTGGGGTGCGAAGTCGTCGGCTGCCGTCCTCGCCAAGTTTATCCACCTCGAATCTATCCCGTTGGACTTTCGCGAGTGGCATGTGAACGTCGCCAACGCGAGCGCGCTCGCGGACACTCTCGCGCGCGAGCGGGATCGCGCGCTGCTCTTTCGGATCCTCGCCACGCTGCGCACCGACATCGTGCTCTTTGAAGACGTGGACCAGTTGCGCTGGAACGGCCCGACTCCAGCCTTCGCCGCTCTCGCGTCTCGACTCGATGCTGCGCTCACCCAAAAACGGCGGCAAGTGGCCCGTGGGTCTCCACCGCCACGACTCCCGGTTCCACAGCACGGCGATGATCGCTGACGTCCAGCGCCGTTGCAGTTAGAGGACTTCGCGGCATGGAAACCCTTTCGGCATCCGGCCGCGACACGGTGTTACTCCCACTTTGTCTGGCCTTCATGAATGGCGATGTAGCGGTCAAGCGGGAGGTCCGTGAAGCGCTGTTTTATGCCGCTGGGCTGGGGCCAGGTGATTTCGAGCCAGTCAATCTTCGCGCGTTGGCCGAGGCCCAGCACCATGCGTGGATCATGGGAAGAGAGATAGCTCCCCCCGCCCACCTTCATGCGGCTCCTCTTCAAATCGCCGGCTTGATAGCTGACGCGGGCGCCAATGGCGTCGATATTCGCCTTCCGGCCAACCAGCTTCACGCCCAGCCAGTGGTTTTGGCTGCCAACATTATTCCGCAAGAGTACCGGCGCTTCATTGTTATTGGAAATCAAAACATCAACCGCGCCGTCATTGTCGAAATCTCCGATAGCCAATCCACGCGCCGAAATTGGCCGCGAGAAAACCGGGCCGCTTTCCAGGCTCACGTTCTTTAGTCCATTCCCCGAGTTGTGGAACAGCAGCAGCGGCTCCCGGTACTTCACGTTGTCGTAGATCCTCTCGATCAGATCGTCGGGATGCCCATTCGCAACCATCAAGTCCAGATTGCCATCGTTGTCATAGTCAAAAAACTTCAGTCCCCAGCCGCTCATCAGCTTCGTGGCGTTCGCAATGCCGGAAAGAGCGCCTACGTCGTCGAACGTTTCGTCGCGATTGTTCCGGTACAGTGAATACGCCTCATGATCGATGTTGGCGACAAACAGATCCATCCATCCATCTTCGTTGAATTCTGCTGAATCC
>Ga0210406_10006935_pt1 | contig 11622 bp, 10 predicted proteins | sample IncBWC30MmetaG_FD_155454 | JGI IMG/M metagenome (GOLD analysis project Ga0210406, IMG submission 155454) | Forest soil microbial communities from Barre Woods Harvard Forest LTER site, Petersham, Massachusetts, United States - Inc-BW-C-30-M | ecosystem: Environmental > Terrestrial > Soil >... | reverse complement strand
GATAAGCCGTTCCATTGGAAACGCATTTTTCGGCAGTGTTCCTTTTCTCATGCGTCCAGCGATCGCTGTCAGAGCCTCGCGATGGAACCACTTTGATTAGCAGGCGATCACGAATGAACCCTCAGCGGCTCCCCCGCCGAAATCAGCTGCAACTACCGTCAACGCACCAGGAAGTGCAAGAATGACAACAGAACAGAACCAGCCTCAGGCCACGCCGTCTACAGCGGCGCCAGCGCCGCAAGGCCAGGGCCCGCAAGGGCAACCCCAAGGACACCGCCGTCGCCGTCGCCGTCGTAAAGGACAAACGGGCAGCAGCAAAGGCCAGTCCACTCCCCAGGCAAACGGTCAGCCCGTCCAGTCATCCCAGTCCAGTCAAGGCCAAAAGCAGAAAGCTTCCAGCCAGGGCAGGTTCTTTCAGAAGAATAGCGGCGCCAACGGACAAGGAAACAATCAAGGCGGTGGTCGTCGCAAGGGCAAGCAGCGCCGACAGCAGGTATTCGTTGGACCGATGGATCATAGTTATCGGGTCGCCAACGGCAACCTGGCGGATGGTCCGCCCTCCACGATGGAGTATCGCGCCAGCGGCAATGGTAACGGCAACGGCTATTTCAGCGAACCTATTCCGATAGAGCCCGTGGTCGCTCCAATCCGGGAAGATTCCCCAATCCGAATCTATTGCTTCATCGAAGACCTGTTTTTCCTGGCGAAAATCCAGGAGACTGCCAGAAAGCTGGGCGTCAAGGTCGGCTTTGTGAAGGGCGATAAGGAGACGGTCGCCAAGTTGACCGGCGGCGGCGAAGACCAGCGGCCATCGTTGATCGTTTTCGATCTCAATAATGCCAACGCCAAGCCCCTCACGCTGATTCCCAAGATCAAGGCCAAACTGAAGCGCGGCACCTCGGTCATCGGCTTCCTCTCGCACCTGCAGGGAGACCTGAAGGCCAAAGCGATCGAGGCAGGCTGTGACATGGTGATGCCTCGTTCTGCGTTTTCGCAGAACTTGCCGAATCTGCTGCGACGGCACGGACTCGATGCAGAGGTTGAGACCCTGGAAGCCTGAGAGAAGAGCCAAAGCAAGTACGGGCCCGACATCTCGCTCGCCGATCCTTCGGCTCGGGCCTACTCGGTTCATGCTTGCTGCTCCGGTAGGCCACTGAAGGTCCCGGTCGAAGAGTCTCTCTCTCGCGCGTGTCAACTACCGCGAGGCGGCCACGCCGGCGCCGGCTTCTACCTTGACGATCTCGCCGTCACGCATGTGAAGAATGCGGTCGGCAATCATCGCTGCCTCGGGATTGTGAGTAATCATCAACACCGTTTGCCGGAATTCCTGATTTGACCGGCGCAGCATCCCCAGAACGATATCGGAATTCTTCGAGTCGAGGTTGCCGGTTGGCTCATCCGCCAGAATGATCGCCGGACGAGTCACCAGGGCGCGCGCGATGGCGACGCGCTGCTGTTCGCCCCCGGAGAGTTCCGACGGACGGTGATGAAGGCGCCCACCGATTCCCAACAAGTCCGCCAGGTGTTCCAGGTACCCGCGGTCAAGCGGTTCCTTTCGGCCGGAGATCTCGTAGGCTATTTCGATGTTTGACAGCGCCGACAAGGTCGGCAGCAGATTGAACTTCTGAAAAACGAAGCCGATCTTGGACCTGCGCATACGCGTGCGCTCGGCGTCGTTCAGATGGGCGAAATCGACTCCATCAATCTTGATGCTGCCCGATGAGGCGCGGGTAAGACCGCCTAGAATGTAGAAGAGCGTCGACTTGCCGCTGCCGGAAGGCCCGACAACACTGACGAACTCGCCAGGCTCGACGGAGAAAGAAGCGCTTCTAAGTGCTGGGACTTCGATCTTACCCGCACGATAGATCTTCCCAAGCTTCTCTGCGGAAATAATGGGCTGCACGACTTTGATTGTAAATGCAGCCCACTCTGACGCCGGAGGACGCAGTTCCCGGGACCTTCTCCCGGGCTATGAAGCGTCCTGGCTGAGGGCCCGAGCCATTGCGCACTCGGTCAGGAGGCTATCGCCTTTTCAAAGTGACTATGGTTGCCATCGAGGGCCTTGGAAGCGAAAGGCATGCCGCAAGTCCCTCTCTTGGGACCACGCTTCCGGGCGATCATGATTCGGATTTTCTCGAGCAGTTCTGCAGGGGCGGAAGAGCCCTTGGCCAGAAAGGCATCGGCGTTGCCGGCGCGATCTCCAGACTTGACCGTGCCGCTGATGAGGATCATGGGAATTTCAGGCGCAAACTCCTTCAGGCGGCCGATCAGCTCATTGCCATCCATTTGCGGCATAAGCAAGTCACTCAGCACCAGGTCAATGGCCCCCCTGCGAAACGCCAGCAGCGCCTCTTCGCCTGATTTGGCGGTCAATACGCGGTAGCCTCGGGTTTCGAGCATGAACTTCCTTACGGAGAGGGCTTGTTCGTTATCGTCGACGCAGAGAATCGTCTTTTTCGGTCTCATGGTTTCCTAGCTGCTCCGGCGGCGCGAGGGGGAGCTGGTGCAGCGGTCATGCTTGCGAAACGGCTTCTGATTGCTCATTGCGACTCAGTATCTGCCGGGTAAGGGAATCTGGCTGGAAGGGCCAACAAACCCGGAACTGCCAGGTCGTACGCTGCAAGAAAACAGTTCTGCGAGCACACCCGCGTGGGTTTGCTGTGGACCGTAATCGCGCCCGATGAGAGAGAATAAAACGACGCCCGAATAAGAAGCAGAGCTCTCCCGCAAAGGGGATAGCACTCCGCATCTAAACGGTGCCGCATTCTCCGCATCGGGCGGATTGCGGAGAGCACGGAGCGCAATTATGGTTGCCAGCGCACGGGCGGACACGAACCTGCTCGGTTGCCCGACGAATCGGGTGCTGACAGGCTTCGGAATCCGCGTCGGTCGCTCACATTGCGCGGTCCCTGCTCTAACTTAGGTTGTGACTCAATAGGCGAAAGTTACATTCGTTAACGGGAACGCTTGCCAAGACTACGAACCGGAGCACGACCTGTAAACGGGGAATAGACAGCGAAATGGCGCGCGATTTTTCACTGGAATTCCATCGCCATGTGTAGTTGTAGCGTTTCTATTGGGCTTGAGAGGCATTGCGCCTGTTGAAAGTTTGTGAATCCCACAAGGAAAACAAGCCCTTTTGCAACAGGAACGGTGCTGCCATTTGTACGCCTGCGAGGCATCGAGTCCGCCGCTCCGATTGCGCGCAGTTATTGCGGTGACCAAAACTCACTCATTGACACGCTCTGCGGGCCCGCTCTATCCTTACTTACATCCAGCGAAAACGCAGAGTCAATTGAGAAGGCGATTCGCTACCGGTTTCAGCGCTGATGAGAGAGCTAACCCACACCCCGATGTGCATGTGTTGCAGCTGCTGTCGTAGCTGTACGATGCGGGTGCGTGTGTAGAGCGATTCATAGAACCGAGTCCCGAACATCCGACCCACCCGCAGCGAACTGCCGGCGTGGGTTTTCTGTTTTCGGCCGGAAGATGATCGCTGCGATCAACCACAGATCTCGATATCAGATCAAGGACAGGAATTCCGATGAGCACAGAAGCCCAAAGCCGCATCCCGCTGATTAATGAGCCGGCCCCCGAGTTCCAAGCCAAAAGCACTCAGGGAGTCATCAAGTTAAGCGACTACACATCCAAGGGCAAGTATGTTCTGCTCTTTTCACACCCTGCAGACTTTACTCCGGTATGCACGACAGAATTCGTCGAATTTGCGCGGCGCAGCGACGATTTTGAGAAGTTGAACGTGCAGTTGATTGGCGTCTCGGTCGACAGCATTTACTCTCACATTGCCTGGGTTCGCGACATTGAGGAGCTGGGTGGAGTCAAGGTTAAGTTTCCGGTGGTTGCCGACCTCGACACGAAAGTGGCGCAGGCGTACGGATTGATTCACAGTGCTGCATCGGATACTGCTCCCGTCCGCGCCGTCTTCGCGATCGACCCGAAGCAGACCGTTCGTGCGATCATTTATTATCCTCAGCAGCTGGGCCGCAATATCGATGAACTGATCCGCGTCTTTCAGGGATTGCAGACCATTGATGCCAATGCGGTGTCCGTGCCCGCCAACTGGCAGCCCGGCGAAGATGTAATTGTGCCAGCACCTGCTACGGTCGACGATGCGGCCAGGCGTACAAACGGGGGCGGCGCAGGTTTGAAAGTGGAGAGGTGGTATCTCTCGAAGAAGGATTTGGCGGGCGCCCAGAAATAGGAATGCCCGACTGAAGCTTGGACCGGCGTGAGAGTTCACCCGGTCCATGAAGAGCACCGGTGGCGAAGTGGCTAACGCGCTGGTCTGCAAAACCAGTACTCGCGGGTTCAATTCCCGCCCGGTGCTCCATAGAATCAATGGCTTTTTTCCAAAAAGCTCCAACCCAGATCAATCCCACGAAACGCTGGTTTGGTCTTCGCAAACCGGCGCGAAGCACTGAAACGCGCTGGGCCTCTTGCGGGCTGCGACGGATGGAAGTCGAAGTCATGCGAGCGCCTTGCCACGCAAGCATTAAGATCGTGGCACAAGGACGAGCAACGCGGCAGCGAAGACAAGGAACGAAACTACAAACGTAACTACCATGAATCCCATCATGCGTTTCATCTTGATGCCGGCAATGGCGAGAATTGGCAGAGCCCAGAAGGGCTGCAGCATGTTCGCCACCGATTCACCCATCGCCACCGCCATGGTCGTACCTGCGAGCGACGCATGTAAGTCATGAGCGGCGGGCACGGCAAATGGGCCCTGGACTGCCCAATGTCCTCCCCCGCTCGGCACGAACAACGTGATGATCAGAGATGTGAGGTATGTGTAGAAAGGCAGAGTGTAGGCATTGGAGTAGCGAATGAAGAGTTTGGAGAGCACTCCTGCCAGACCAGTGCCGGTGATGATGCCCATGAGGCCGCCATAAAGGGGATACTGCAGGATCAACGACCCTGTGATCCTGGCGGAGTTCTTGACTGCGGTAACATACGCGATCGGTCTGCCGTGCAAAAGCAAGCCTAACGCAACCAGTGTCAGAATGACCGAATTCAGATCGATTGTGAAGCCAATCCGGTGCCATTCCATCATCAGTGCGAAGCCGGCAAACATCGCCAGGCACATGTTGAGAATCCAGGATCGGTCAAGCGTTGCGCTAAGCGTATTCTCCTTCTCCTCGACGTTCTTCTGTTCGTCTTCCCGCCGCATGCGGTCCGGGTCAGCGGCTATTGTGTTGGCCTCTGACGGTTGCAGGTACCGAAAGAGTATTGGAAGCACGACAAAAAGTGAAATTACCGGAATGAGGTTGAATCTCGTAAAGATCGTGTCTCTGAGCGCCAACCCATGCCCCGTGACTTTTTCAACGATGTTCAATGCCGATCCATGGGTCGCTTGCGAAAGTGCAATCGAACCAGACAGTCCTTCTGTCGATACGACGAACCCTGTGTAGGCGGCCGCAACCAGCCAGCCAAAATCAATCTTCAGCCGCTTCGCGATCTCGCGCGACAACAGCGCAGCGGTTACCAATCCCAGTCCCCAGTTCAGCCACGACGCCAGCAAACTGATGAGGATGGTAAGTGAGATTGCAGATCGAGGCGTGGAAACCATGGAAGCTAACCGTGCCAGGCCCGAACGAACTATCGGTGAAGATGCCAGCGCGTATCCTGCCACCAACATGAGCACCATTTGGAAAGCAAATGTGAAGATCGCGAATACACCGCCATACCAGGATGTCGCAATGTTCGCGACGGAGCCGTTCGGGGCGAACACGCGGGCTAAGATTACCGCGAGCATGGTGAGCATCACCGCAATCACATAGGGATCGGGCATGATCTTCTCGAATAGATATACGCAAGCGGCCGTTCCCCGCCCCAGCCAGGATTGTGTCTCCCGATCGGCCTGGGCTTGATCTTTAACGCTTACCATCTGCTACCCCATAGCGCTGCAAGATTATCGCGGTTGACGGGCACACATTCCTCCACTCTCTCTAACTGGCTAGTCGAAGCAATCGATGAGTCACTCTATGCTGAACGTAAGCACCTTGGCCAGTTCCTTCGAGTCTCCTGGAGAAACCGCCAGCAGGAGCTTCTTCATATCGGGTAGTAACAGGCCGGTTTTGGCGCCAGGAGCGCTTGGTACCTTCGCCAGCATCGTCAGGCGGTCAGGATCCGAGGTGTCGTAGATCGCGATGTAACCTTCGCCTCCTGGGACATAAAGACGGTTCGCGTCGCGATCATAGAGGATGTCGTCCGCGCGCAACGGCGCGGGTTGAGTCGTAACTACATTTCCGGTGTCAGAATTCATCACAACAACTTCGCCTGGCTGACGACAAACGATAAAGAGCCGATGGTGCGGCTCATCGAAGGCGACCATCGCGTTCTGCTGAGCGGGGGGCACCGGCCACTCCGCAATCTCCTTCATGGTCTTTCGATTAATGACAGCCACCTTGTTGGTTTGCGCAAGGTTCACAAAGAGGCGGTCGCCGCCCTTCTCAATTGCCATTGCTTCGACGTGGTCGTCATCTAACTCCAGCTCGCCGATCTTCTTCCCCGTGTCCGGATCTACCGCCTCTATCTTTGCTGTCTTCATATTCACGTCTTTACCACCAGTGACCACATACAAGACGTTCGAGTCCGGATCATAGGCTGATGAATCGGCTCCTTCCGTGAGCGTGACAGTTGCCTTCTTTTCGTAGGTCTCAGCATCCAAAAGCTTCGACATGGATTTTCCGCCATCGGTCACCAGAATCGTGGGGGAGCCCGGTCGCACAAGGATGCTGTGCGGAGTATCGAAGCCACTAACGGTACGGAGATGTTTACCGGTTCTAAGATCAAATACCTCAAGCGTCCCATGGTCCTCTGCTGCCAGCAGGACTCTACTGCGCGCACGGTCGACAACGAAATGGTCGAAGTCTCCGGTATAGCCCGGCATGGCCACACTCTGCTGCAAGGTCAGAGGCAGTTTGTCCTGGGCCGTCACAAAATTTGACGCCAAAGTGAAAGCCGCGCTTAGAATGGCCAATGTCAAGCTAACTCTCTTCATCACACGTCTCCCTGCGTTGATTCGCTCCCTGGTTTGTCAGCTCACCACTCGCCTGGTTCTGTTTCGGAGCCTTTCCCAGCCTGATGACGCGACATGAGGAACGCCTGAAACCTGAATGAAATTGCTTTCATTCTCCCAGAGAGCATAAGCTGAACGACCATCAATGGGTTTCTGAATGTTTTTTTATTTGTGCTTCAGAGGCCATTCATTCCACACGCAGTAAATGGCGGAGGATTCACATCATGCGAATTCTGCTCGTTGAAGACGAAAGAAAGGTTTCGGGTTTTGTCGAGCGCGGTCTCACGGCTGAGCGATACGCCGTAGATGTGTCTGGGGACGGGCGTGACGGTTTGGAGATGGCTCAGACCTATCCTTACGACCTCATCATTCTCGACCTGATGTTGCCCGGCCTAGACGGCGCCGAGGTTCTGCAACGCATTCGCAAGACGAACACGTGTGTGCCCGTCCTGGTGCTCACCGCTCGAGATTCGGTTGAGGACAAGGTGAAGTTATTTGAAGGCGGTGCCGACGACTATCTCACCAAACCCTTCGCCTTCGCCGAACTGCTGGTGAGAACCAAAGCTCTCTTGCGCCGGGGGCCGGTAAACCGCTCTAGCACATTAACTGTTGGAGATCTTTCGCTCGACAGGCTCACTCAGCAGGTCAAGCGCGCCGGGCGGAGAATCGAGCTGACCGCGAAAGAGTACTCGCTTCTCGAGTACCTTATGCAGAATCCCGAGCGGGTACTCTCCCGCAACATGATCATTGAGCATGTCTGGGATCAAAGCTTCGACGGCCTCACCAACATCGTTGATGTTTACGTTCGTCATCTTCGTAACAAGGTCGACGATCCCCATGAACACAAAATGATTCGCACGGTGCGCGGCGCCGGTTACATGATCCGCGGCAGGGGGGAACAATGAATACGAGCTCCCTTCGTGTCCGGGTTACTGGCTGGTATGTGGGGCTACTCGCGACTGCCCTTGTTGCCTTTGGCGCTGCAGTCTATTTCGGACTGCAGAGTTATCTCGAGACCTCATTGCAACGCTCACTGCGTGGCCAGGCGGAGAGCATCATCAGAAACTTCGTATCTCAAGTGGACTCGAAAGGCACACCCTGGCTCGTCGCTGAGGTAGTCGAATCCTATGCGCCAGAGTCCAGCGGGCGCTTTATCAGGATCTCCCAAGAAGGTGGCCCGCTCCTCTATGAGTCAGGCGACTCCCGCGATCCCTACATCGATGCCTCCCGAGTCTCTCATCCCCGCGACGTTTCGCCGGCGGGCTCATTTCGCGACGAGATGCTCGACGGAATTCATCCACTTGTCATCTACGCAGTGCCCTACCGTTCACCAAGCGGCAAGAATTATCTCGTCGAGGTTGGTGCTTCGCACTCCGTCATTACGCGAGTGCTGCATAGCCTCTCAGTCGCACTCTTTCTCCTGGCTCCGGTCATTCTTGTCGCCGCGGCGCTGGGAGGCTATGTACTCATGGATCGCCCATTGCGACCGGTGGTCGAACTGACAGAGCAAGCTGAGCGCATTGGCACCAGCGAGCCTGGGGGCAGGCTCCCGGTCATCGCGACGGGAGACGAACTGGAGCGGCTATCCCACTCGCTCAATCGCATGATCAGCCGTTTGCAGGAAGCGCTCGCACACAATCGCCGATTTTCGGCAGACGTTTCTCACGAACTCCGCACGCCGTTGACGATCCTTCGAGGGGAGCTGGAACACGTGATCCAGCTTCCGGATCTTTCCCTTGCGGTAATGGATGCCGTCGGCAGCTCACTCGAGGAAATAGAGCGTATGTCGAAGATCGTCGAGAGCCTGCTGGCGATCTCGCGGCTCGACTCGGGTGCTGACGGGATGGTCCGCGCTCCTGTCGATCTATGTGCTCTGTCGAGTTCGACGGTAGATCAGATGAAGCTTCTGGCCGATGAAAAGCAAGTGTCTCTTCACTGCCTGACCTCGGAGCCGGTGTTTGTCCTCGGTGACGAGTCGCGTCTGACACAAGTGCTCGTCAATCTTCTCGACAACGCGTTGAAGTATACAGGCACCGGGGGAGAGGTCACCGTATCGGCAACCTCATCGATCAAGCATGCCAACCTTGAGGTTTCTGACAATGGAATCGGCATCCCGGACGCCTCCTTGCCGTATGTCTTCGATCGTTTCTATCGCGCCGACAGGGCCCGCTCGCGCGCATCCGGCGGCGCCGGTCTTGGCCTGTCCATCGTCAAGGCAATCTGCACAGCTCATGACGGATCGGTCTCCGTGCAGTCCGTCGAAGGTTCCAGCACTACGGTTCGGGTTCAGCTCCCGTTGATCGCACCGCCCGAGGTCCCAGTCCTCAGCCAACGCTCCTCTTGAAGTCAGGCCTGAAAGCTAAGCCGACTCGCTCAAAGCGTCCTGTGAACTGCACCGAAAGCACATTTTCGAATTCGCGAGGTTCACACCATGACGCATTCTTTAACCAGCCAAGTGAAATACCCCTGTCGACCGCTTTGGCTTGCAACTCTTCTCGTGATTCTTCCTTTTCCAGTGATGGCCCAGGTGTCGACTGGTACCATTGTCGGCGAGGTGAGTGACACCAAGCAGGCAGTCATTCCGCAGGCGGCCGTCATCATCAAGAATCTCGATACCGGAATCGAAACCAGGTCTGTCACCAGTGCCGAAGGCCTATTCACCGTGCCCAATCTTCAAACTGGCCATTACTCCGTGGAGGTAACTGCGCATGGTTTTGTCAAATCGATTGTCCAGAACATTCAAGTGGATGTCGGTCAGCAGCAGGAGGTGAACGTCGAACTCAAGGTGGGTTCCGAGACCGCGGTGGTCATCGTAACTTCGCTTCCCTTGTCGATCGATACGGTGAGTTCCACTGTCAAACCTGTTGTTGACGAGCACACCATCGTTGAATTGCCTCTGAATGGTCGCGACTGGACGCAGCTTGCGAACCTGCAGCCCGGCGTGGCTGGAGTCCGCACCCAGCCCTCGGTCGCAGTAAGCAATCAGCGAGCGAATCGTGGTGTAGGGAACCAGTTGACCGTCGGCGGTGCCCGCCCGCAGCAGAATAACTACCGCGTCGATGGGATCAGCATCAACGATTACTCAAACGGCGGTCCCGGTGGTGTTATCGGATCCAATCTCGGCGTCGACGCAATTCAGGAATTCTCAGTAGTTACCAGCAACGCTTCCGCAGACTATGGGAAGACGGCCGGGGGAGTAATCAATGCAGTTACCAAGGCCGGGACCTCGAGATATCACGGCAGTGTCTACGAGTTCCTTCGCAACAGCGCACTCGACGCTCGCAACGAATTTGACGCTCCTGGACGGATTGCGCCCTTTCGGCGCAACCAGTTCGGCGCATCAGCCGGTGGCCCGGTGATTAAGGATCACACGTTTCTTTTCGGTGACTATGAAGGTCTCCGGCAGTATCAAGGCGCAAATGTCTCCAGTGTCGTGCCCTCCCAAGCGGCTCGTAACGGGCAGCTAGCATCTGGAGCAATTATGGTCGACCCGGCTGTTGTCCCATATCTCAAGTTCTATCCACTACCGAATGCCACTATTAGCGGAGACACGGGCAACTTCCTCTTCAATGATCCGCAGGTAAGCCATGAAAACTTCTTCACAATTCGTGGCGATCATACTGTTTCGCAATCCGATAGCATAACAGGAACTTACTTCTACGATAGCGGAACTTTGCAGGCGCCCGATCCATTTAACGTCCGCATCACAGGAAACATTGCCAAGCGCCAGGTGGCTACCATCGGCGAATCACACATCTTCAACCCAACCCTGCTCAACTCCATTCATTTCGGATATAGCCGTGTGGTGTCGATCGCGCCGACCACACTCGGTGCCGTGAATGCCGCCGCAGGAGACGTATCGCTGGGGTTTGTGCCCGGGCTACCAGTGGGACTGATCAATATTGGCGGCATCTCTAACTTCCAGGGCGGCCTGCACGCAACCGGGGAGTTCGACTTTCACTACAACTCCTACCAGCTTTACGACGACCTTTACTGGACGAAGGGCAAGCATTCCATCAAGATCGGATTCGCCTTCGAGCGCCTGCAGAACAATCAGCTTGGGACCTCCAATCCAAACGGACAATACATTTTCAGCTCTTTGAAGGCCTTTCTCCAGAACCAACCGACCAGCTTCAATGCACCTCTGTCTGCGGGCGTCTCTCCACGTGACCTGAGGCAATCTGTCTTCGGCGGCTATCTCACAGACGATTACCGCATCTTCCCGAGCCTTACGCTGAACATCGGTCTTCGCTATGAGCCAGTGACAGTGCCGACCGAAACGGCCAACCGCATCGCCGTGCTTCGGAATCTTCAAGACCCCGCGCCGCACATCGGGAATCCATACTTCTCGAATCCCAGTTACCTGGATTTCGTTCCTCGCGTCGGATTCAACTGGGATGTCATGGGCAACGGACACACATCCGTCCGCGGTGGGTTTGGCATCTACGATTCGCTGCCCCTCAATTACCTCTTCGAAGGCCTTTCTATCTTCACCGCACCCTACCTTGAACTCGGGAACGTCGCGGGCCTCGGGCAGGGAGCTTTCCCCATAGCTGCCTACCCTCAACTTTCGGCTGCCACCC
>Ga0210406_10006934_pt1 | contig 11624 bp, 11 predicted proteins | sample IncBWC30MmetaG_FD_155454 | JGI IMG/M metagenome (GOLD analysis project Ga0210406, IMG submission 155454) | Forest soil microbial communities from Barre Woods Harvard Forest LTER site, Petersham, Massachusetts, United States - Inc-BW-C-30-M | ecosystem: Environmental > Terrestrial > Soil >... | reverse complement strand
CACTCGGACTGGAAGAAGTAGACCAAGATGACAGCCCAAGGGTGGCTTAGCCGAGTCCGGGGTAACGAGACTCGCGGAAGGACGAGAGCGTTCCTAGCTGCGCCGTGCCTGGTGACTAGATCCGACCTGGTCGTTCTGCAGACGGTGAGAATGTTCGTGCCTAGAATAACCGAGCGCTATTTAAGAAGCTCCCCGACCGTGAGATCGCCCTTAATCACTTTCGCCAGCCGCGACGAGCTAAACTTCATCACCGCGACGTTGGCCTCGCTCATTTCGGTCAACCACTTCTTCCGGACTTCTTCGCTCGCGTCGGCTCGGCCAGCCTTGGCGAAAGCCCGTTTGGTTTTTCCGATCTGACCTCGAGAGAACTCGGCTGGTGTTTCTTTTGGTGCCTCGGCTACGGCGATTTCTGTCGTCTCAATCGTGGGCTGTTCTAAAGTAGTGTCCATAGGGTCGGTTTTGGTTTTTCGGGAAGCGTTTTTTGAACGGCGCTTTGCGAGTTGATTCTGCGCGCCGCTCGGATTTTTGCGCTCGCGATTAGGCCTACGATTCGACTTTCGAGTCGTAGTGGACTTTTTCATTCTGTCACTACATTTCGCGAAAGTGTTGGAAGTATCAGAGAGAAATCGCAAACTTCGCAATACCGGTCAGCCGAGTGGCTTACTAGCTGCTTTTCGGACGGATAGCCCAATACTTCTCGGCAGCGGCTTTCATTACTAGGGCTCGATAATTTCGATGAACGATAACCGGGGAGTTGCCTGCTTGAGCCGCTACATAACTCTCGTTTTGCTTTTCCGCGTAAAGATAAGAAATAAACGAATCTCGAAGCCAATTCGTTTTCCAAGGCTTTAGATCGGCTTTCTCTTCGACGACATCCCGGAGTCGCTCGAGTCGACGGTCCGAGCGCCTCTCACCTTTTCCCCGAAAACGCGGCAAAACCGAGCCCGTGCGATCCCTGTAGGGCTCTAGGAACGCTTTGAGAGCGGGGACTATCTCGACTACCCGTCGCGAGCGCGTCTTCGCCGTACCAGCTATTACGACGATTTCCGATTCTTTGACGTTCGACCAGTCGAGCCGCTCGATTTCGCTCCAGCGGAGCCCACCGAAAGCGGCGATGGCGTAGAGCGGCTTCGTTTCGTCGCAAGCCCCATCTAAAAGCTTTTGCACTTTCTCCGGCAAAAGGGCTTCAACCTCTTTATCCTCGCTTCGGAAGACCGGAATGTGTTCCGCGGGATTCTCGGTCACGTACTTCGCCCGCTTGGCGGCGTTGAAGGTTTGTACCGCGTAAGAGCGGTGTCGTTCCCGAGTTCGCTGGGCGACCGGCATCTCGTTGAGCCAATCTTTGAGATCAGCTTCGGTAATGTCTCTAAGGAGCGTGGAGCCAAACTCCGCCGAAAGCTTGCGGAACGTGTTTTGGATGATTTCTAATGATCCGCTACGTAGACCGCCGTTCTTTACCCGTATCTCCATCTCGGCTTTTAGCTCCTCGACGAACTCAGCGACCGACTTCGATGCGGAGCGAAGCTTAACGGCCTGGACGTAATCGCGAGCTAAATCGACTAATGTTACTCCCGGATACGGTCGGAGAATCTCTAGCGCTCGTTGGCTATCGACTCGCTCCGAAGCCGTTAAGCCGGAGAGTTGTGAACCGTAGGCGGTAAGCTCAGCGTTTTTATCATTTGCGAAGGTCGTCGCGTCCGACTTCGAATCGAACCAATGTTGTTTCCGCTTTCCGTCGATATAGGCCGTAGCTTTCCAGTTTTTTCCCTTAAATCCCTTCTTTGATTCCCGGATTACATATATTATAGGTCGTGGCTTAGCCATCCCCGGTACTATAGCCGATTAGCGTTAAAAGTTAACGAGAAAACGTCGTTAAACGCTATTTAGCGTAGTCCAAAGTAGTCCTTTTCGGACTTATCCCCAGGTATCGTAGGAAGAAGGGGGCTCGCGGGCGAGGGTAAAGCCCTAGGACTTTTCAAGATGCCCTTATTGTCGATTGCTCAGATCGCCCGCCAGATCACCACTCGTCCGACCCTGGCCCAGGTCCTTATGATCACCGCGCTTATCTGGGCGGCTATCTATCTCCCGGGACTTGGATCTGTGGAGCTAAAGCACGAAGAACCACGCCGCGCTTTGCCCGCAGTCCATATGATTGCGACGGGTGATTGGCTTGTGCCGCGGGTGGGAGAGGTACCCTATCTCCGGAAGCCGCCTCTCTTAAATTGGCTGATTGCCGGGATGTTCAAATTAACGGGGGGAAGATCTGAGTGGGCCGTGCGGTTACCATCGGTCTTAGCAACGTTGATTTTAGCTTTAGGAGTCGTGCTCTTTGGCCATCGTTGGCTAGGGCATCTCGGCGGATTGATCGCTTCGATTTTTTTTCTTACTAATCTAGCTGTATTGGAGAGCGGGCGTCTCGCGGAGTTGGAAGCGGTTTACATTTCTCTAACCGGCCTCGCGCTGGTTATCTGGCTAACTGAATGGTACCACGGAACTACCGGTTTACGTCTGTGGCTCTGGCCTGCCGTTCTGCTCGCGTTAGGTCTGTTAACGAAGGGTCCGACTCATCTCATTTTTTTTTATGGCGTGATCATCCCAGTCTTGATCCGGGGTAAAGAGACAAAGCTCTTGGTACGGCCCGCACACGGGGTCGCTTTACTGCTGATGCTGGTCATCTTTAGTTTGTGGGCGATACCGTGTTCGTTCGCGGTCGGCCAACATGGTCCGCTGGGAGTATGGCAATTCTGGATTCATCAAATCACGTCGCGGGCCTCCGAAGGAGAAGCGTTCCGGGTGCAAACCTGGTTGCTGAATTTTCCGCAAACCCTGAAGAATTTTTTGCCCTGGACACCGCTTTTAATTTTGTTGTGGACGAGTGGAATCGATCGATCGGGAACCGAGGCTGTAACCATAGAAAGCGATCCTGACCGGTTTCGGGCTCAGGCTATATTTTACGGGGCTCGTCTTGGCATGGTTATCACCTGTCTATTGATGTGCCTATTACCGAGTGGTTCGCCCCGTTATATTTACCCGCTTTTTGTGGTCCCATGCGTCCTATTGGGAAGGGTCTTTGTTCAAGGGAAGGGCAATCGGCCGTTGCACGGGTATCTGAAATCATGGCGTTGGATCAACGCCGTTTTACTCGTGGCTGGCGCTCTCGCCGTGTTGGCGATTCCGTTCATTGGCGGGATCAACGCGGTCTCGTTATCTGGTCTCGCGATCGGTGTTGGCACAATGGTCCTCGCCTGGGTGACTCAATGGTTACCGGAGGGAGAGCTCAAGCCGATCGAACTGGCGGGACGCAGGACATTGATCACGGGCCTGGTTTTCGCTGCCGGCATGATCACGTATGGAACCGCGATTGTTCCCAGGGTAGATGCCGTGACCACCAACGGGTTCCGCGAAGTAGCGGCTAGGATCCGGAAAGAACTGCCGGCCGGCGCCATCCTCTGGGTCCAGGAAAATGAATACAAACCCTTCTGGTATTACCTCGAGCCGGAGGTGCGCTATTTCCTCTCCGTCAGCGACATCTCTGCCGATGCGCGCTATTTCCTATTGCCGGAGGCGGCAGCTCCCGCATTTGCTGCCGACCCACGCATCGCTGAGCGGCATGTGCATGCAATGGCCCAGGTGATGGACGGGGAGAAGCAGAGATTCGAAATCTTGGGTGGGGAGTGAGAAAAGGAGCCAGGAGCCAGAATCCAGGAGTCAGGAGGCGCGATGCAATACCGGTTACCAACGGCCTAGGTGAAAGCACACTTAAGCCAGGCACGCATTTATTCTAAGCCGCCGCTTCGCGGCTAAGTCGCCGTTTCGACGATCTGCTCATACCACGTTACCTAACACGCCGATAGAACCCCAGCCCCTCCTGACTCCTGGCTTCTTTTCTCACTTTTCTCCAATCACTTCTGCCGCACTAGCCACTTCCTCCGCCGCTACCCGCCGTGATCTTCGTCGCGAAAACCAACAGACACCGAGCAGATCGATAGCGGGTCGCCAAAGAAATACTCGGAGATTATATTTAGCGACGCCGGATCTTCGTGGACGATGATTGACTGGGAATTCGGCGATGGAAAACCCGGCTGCTTTCGCCAGGGCAGGCATAAAGGAATAAAGCGTCTGCATCTGAATGAAGGCATCGCTCACTTCTCGACGGAACCCTTTTAGCCCGCAGCCGGTGTCGGATACACCGTCGTTGGTGAAAATCCGGCGGACGTGATTTGCGAATTGAGACATCAGCCTGCGTTTCAGATCGTCGTGCCGATGCACTCGGTGTCCCACCACAAATTCGTACCGGTCCAGTAACCGCAAAGCTTCGGCGATATCACCGGGATCATTCTGTCCGTCGCCATCGAGCAGGATCACATTCTGGCCCAGCGCCTTTTTAATTCCAGCGAAGAGGGCGGCTCCCTGCCCGGCATTCTGGAGCAGATTAATAATGCGAGCCGCCGGCCAGTTTGAACCAACCGCTTTCAACTGATTCAGCGTACCATCGCTGCTGCCATCGTTGACCAGGATGACTTCATAGGTACGTGCATCGCGATCCAAGACCGCCTTAAGCTCAGCGAGCACAGGGATCACGTTCGTCTCCTCGTTATAGAATGGGATTACGACGCTGTATTCTATGGCTGGATCGGATGGTGTGGAAGCGCTCAATGGTTCAGTAATGAGTAATCAGTGGTCAGTGGGCAATGGTCAAGGGGTTCGGTTCATGGAGGGGACTTCGGCCCGTCGTTTAGACTCTGGGAGGCTATGTTGGGCAAGCCGCTTTGGGGCGAACACAAAGGACCCAGCACTATTCTCTCGGCGCGGGTCCAGCCGCGAACTTCCTTAAACAGATGTTTTAGCCTTCCTCGCATCGGAACGAATATGCGAGGTTCTTGGGCACGCTCTAAAGCGGCTTGCCCAACGTAGCCTCCCGGAATCTAAACGACGGGCCGAAGTCTGGTTTCCCTCCACCTTCCACTTTTCACTTTTCACCTTTCACCTGTGTTCCCCGTCGCGGTTTACGCCGCCGCTTCGCGGCTTTGGGCACGGATATGACCTGCCGCACCGGGGTTGTATCGCGTTGATCAAGTTCTTGGAGCACTAGACTGGCTGCGCCACGAGCCCAGACCTCATCGCCCCAATGATGAATCATGAGATCGAAATTGTCTCGAAGCGGGGCGATCACCATCTCGCGGATCGTAGAGCGGAGGCTTTCTCCGTACAGATGCGAGCACGTCACCGCTCCTTCGCACACCACAACTCGTTCGGGATTTATGAGATTGACCAGGTTCGCGATCCCGAGCCCGAGATATTGACCCATTTGTTGAAAAATCTTGCGATATCGTTGATCGCCGTTCTCAGCTCGCTCGACAACTTTGCGTAGCAAGTCGAGCCGGGCATGATAGTCCAGCTTTTTCGCGGGTATACGAAAACCGACCGCCTGAGCCTCCCGCAAGATAGCAAAACCTGCGGTATGCGTTTCCATACAGCCATTTTGACCGCATTGACATGGTGGACCGTCGAACACGGGTTTCCATTAATGATCAGGCCGCTCCCAGTGCCGTGTTCGATCGTGATAACGCTCACGTGCTTTAGCCCTTTTGCCAGGCCAAACCAGTGTTCAGCCAGAGTCACCAGGTTCGCGTCATTCTCGACAAACACCGGTACATCGAACTTAGGGGTTAGCATTGCCCCAAACTCGACATTTCGGCTTTGGAAGACCGGGCTCCAGTAGACCGTTCCGGATGAACAGTCGACATACCCCGGAAGACCCACACCGACACCGCTGACATCCGAAAACTCCATCTTGGCTTTCTTGACACAGACGCGGACTGCTTTGGCCACGAAATCGGCGAGCTGCGATGCGGTAAACTCAAGGGGCTCACACGAGATGTTTTCTGACATTAGCACGTTGCCGGTGAAATCGGTGAGCGACACCACAATCTGGTGAGTGGCGATCTTCACTCCGGCCACATGCATGTAGTTGGGCGCCAAACGCAACGAGACCAGCGGTCTTCCCCGACCGCGGATCGCCAACGGATGTGATCCTTCCTCGACTAGCGCTCCTTCCTTGATCAAATGGCTGACGATACTGGAAATGGTGGCCTGGCTCAGCCCAGTGACTTCCGCAAGCTCAGAACGTGAGATTTGGTTGTCATGCAGGCGGATAGTATTCAGAACATCGAACCGGTTAAGGTTTCGGATGATCGCAGGACCGCGCGCCGACGACATGGAATTAATATTTGACCTCAAAATACATATTTACTCCCAGTTAGGGAGAAAGGGCAAGGCGGATCTCTCCGGTAGGGATGAGCTCCCGCTCATCCGGAGAATCAGCGTAGTAAAAGGAGAAAAATGTGTAGAGTGCGGATGAGCAGGAGCTCATCCCTACCGAACAATCCATATGGACCGCTGGAAAGAACTGGGCGAATCGATCCCTGAACCGTTACGCCGGCAGCTTGAATTCATCCTGGAAATCGATCGTCTGAAAAGCGTGCTACGCCAGTCGTATCTGATTGATATCGACCGCCACGAAAACTCGGCTGAACACAGCTGGCATTTGGCCGTTGCCGCGATGGTGCTGGCCGAGCACGCCAAAGAGAGGATCGATGTCAGCAAAGTGATTCGTCTGGTTTTAGTACATGACCTGGTGGAGATCGATGCCGGCGACACGTTCATCTACGACGAGGCCGCCAACGTCGGGAAAGCAGCTCGCGAACAAGAGGCCGCCAACCGGCTTTTTGGGGTGTTAGCAGAGGATCAAGCGCAAACCTTCATGACTCTTTGGCGAGAGTTCGAGGATCGAGAAACCCCGGAAGCAAAGTTTGCTTTCGCTCTCGACCGTCTGTTACCGGTTCTCCATAACGTCTTCACCCAGGGCCGAAGCTGGAAAGCGCATGGGATCCGGCGAGAGCAAGCGCTCAAGAAGAACCGCCCCATCGATGATGGCTCCCCGGTCCTTTGGCAGGCCGTTGAATCCTTGATTACCCAAACCCTGGCCAAGTAATTATTTGGGATATGCATCGTCCCGGGACCACGTTCGCCCTCTTGATCTGCGTTTTATGCCTATTACTACCGGTCTCTGCTCGTAGCCAAGGCGTTCATCTTTCCGATGCCCAAGCCGACAAGATTGGCCGGCGGCTCTGGCAGAACGAATGTGGGGGCACGGTTTCCGGCCTGACCTCCTGGAATAGCGGGGAGAATTTTGCTTCGCTCGGTATCGGACATTTTATTTGGTATCCGATCGGTCAAAGCGGCCCGTTCGAAGAAAGCTTTCCGTCTTTGCTAGCCTATTTGAAAGAGTCTGGTGTCAGGCTTCCGGCTTGGTTGGCTGATTCGCGCGGATGTCCTTGGCCCAACCGCAGCGCTTTTCTAGCGGATTTACGTTCTGCTCGTTTGCAAGAATTGCGCACCCTTCTAGCCAGTACGGTGCCGCTCCAGGCCCGGTTTGCAGCGAATCGGCTTGAAGCTGCCTTGCCCAAGATGCTGGCCACGGCCCCGGCCGGCGAACAGGCCAAGGTGAAACAAAACTTCTATCGAGTCGCCGCAACCTCGAGCGGCATGTATCCGCTGGTCGATTACGTGAATTTCAAGGGCGAGGGGACTTCGCCAACCGAACGTTACCGGGGCCAAGGTTGGGGTTTGTTGCAGGTTTTAGAAACAATGAATGAAGGACCCGCCATAGAACAGTTCAGGACTGCAGCCGCTCAGGTCTTGACCCGGCGAGTTCATAACGCCCCACCCGAACGGCATGAGGAGCGTTGGTTGCCCGGGTGGTTAAGCCGGGTGAGGAGCTATTAATAGGAGGTAGGAGCTAGAATCTAGGAGCTAGGAGAGGGGACGTGTCGGCGACATGGCGTATGGGCGACGCGGGCTTTGTCTCGTAGAGACAGATTGATCGTAGCCTGGCAATTCATTGCCAGGAATGCACGCAAAACCGGGCCCGTCCCGTAGGGAACGGTATGATCGGTTTGCAATAGACCGTCGCGTTTATCAAACGTGGAGACTGATCGCGACGCCACGAATCACACCGCACCCTACGGGGCGGATCCATTTTGGACGGCCTCCTGGTCCGGCCGCTGCCGGACCAGGCTACGATCATTCTGTCCCTCCGGGACAAAGGCGCTCGCGCTCCTATCGCATATTTGCCCAAACGCCGTTTCGCCCATTCGCCGATACACCCATTCGCCTCTACACGCTCTCCTTGAACTCTTCGACCTCCTCATGTACCGCTCGGGACGAAATTATGCCGAATCAACCCTGGACCACGCGATGAGCGAATCGAACGTGCCAAAAAAAACACCGGTCGTGACCTATACTGTCATCGGCCTGTGTGTCCTCGTCTATATATGGGAGTTGAAGAATTATCCCGCCGTCGAGGCGACATTGGTTAACCCAATTGCGACTAACGGCGTCTCGGCGCTCTGGACGCTGTTTACCATGACTCTGGTGCATAGCCGCACCCAGATAACCCACATCATCTTCAATTTGTACGCGTTTTTTGTGTTGGGGAAAATCATCGAAACCCTGTACGGATCTCTTCGGCTGGCGGTACTTCTGATTGTGTTGGCCTGGGTCGCCTCTGCCGCCCAGATCGAATTTGAGCGCAACATCGGCATTGGGCTTTCCGGTGTCGTGTACGGCGTCTTCGGCTTCATGATTGGGGCATCACCGAGTAACCCTTACCTCTGGTGGTTCGTTAAGAAAAACGCTCTGATGCTGATCGGGTGGGCGGTGCTCTGCGTTGTATTGACGCAAATGCATGTGTGGAACATCGGCAACGGGGCCCACATCGGTGGTCTGATTTACGGGATTGTCTGCGGCCTGATCTACGGTTTGCCCCGGTACCGCTATGCCTTTGTCGGGTTAGCCATTGTAATCCCAATTATACTAACCGGGGCACTCGTCCTTCTACTGACATCCCAGGGGTAAGGCCGGGCGAGGGGAAAGGGAAAATGGGTGCAGGCGGTCAGAACCACGCAGCGCCGGCACCTTGGCTATAAGCTATCGGCTATCGACCGCGCACGCAGCCCTACGCGGCGCTTGCCGCCGACAGCTTTAGTACTTCTTCCTTCGTGAGATGGACGTCCGCCGCGCGTAGCAATGGTGGTAGCTGTTCTGGGGTTCGGGCGCTAGCGATCGGTGCAACCACGGTGGGTTGGGCAGCTAGCCAAGCCAGCGCAATGGTGGCTACCGCTTCTTTTCGAGTGCCCGCGATTTCGTCGAGAGCGCCTAAAACCTTGCGACCTTTGTCATTCAAGTAGGCTCCTGCCCCTTCTGCTCGTTTGCTATCGACTTTGCTGCCGGTTCGATATTTTCCTGTCAGAAACCCGGAAGCCAATGAGTAATAGGGAAGCGAACCCAGTCCTTCAGCGGCAACCGTCTCCTCTAATTCTCCCTCGTACTTCTGGCGTTCCATTAAATTGTAGTGCTGCTGCAGAGCGACGTATTGAGCGAATCCTTCTCGGCGGCAAGCCCGTAGAGCCTCCGCTAGCCGTGGAGCGTTATAGTTTGAGGCGGCGATATAGCGGACTTTGCCGGATCGCACCAAACCGTCGAATGCGGCCAGGCTCTCGATTAAAGGCGTTGCCCGGTCGTCCACATGCGCATAGTACAGGTCGATGTGATCTGTTTGTAGCCGTTCCAGCGAACCTTCCACTGCGCGCTGAATGGTTTTGGTCGAAAGCCCAAGCAAACTAGGCAGGTTCCCGACCTTTGTAGCAATGACCATCTTGCTCCGGTTGCCACGTTTTTTCATCCAGCGCCCGATGATGGTTTCGGACTCGCCTCCCGAATTCCCTGGCGCCCAACAGGAGTACATGTCGGCGGTATCGATGAAATTGCCGCCGGCTGCGGCATAGGCATCGAGAACTGCGAACGACTGTTCTTCGTTCGCAGTCCATCCGAACACGTTGCCGCCAAGGGATAACGGAAAGACATCCAAATCAGTGTGGGGCATCCTAGTCATACGGGAATAGCGAACAACCGGGAACGGATAGCAAATGGAAAACGGCAGTTGGAGAGCAGGTTAGGCGATTTTTGGCGAGCCACCGAAGTAATCAGTAACCAGTAAATCAACGTTCGTAGGTTTTACGCATTCCAGATCAGATTACCGAACTCGGAACATCGAATGAGTAAGCTGATCTGGCTCCGAAATCGAAGACCGACAACTACTAATCACCTCTCACCTCTCACTCCTCCCGTCTCACAGAATCGAGCAGGCGCTCGTCCCGTTAAGCTGCGGCTTGGGCGACTTCCGACCCCCTGCGATTTTCTCTTTGACGTATTAACAGGGTAGCAATGAGTCCGAGCGCGGCTGCCGCCGACATCCAGAGGCCAGGCGTTGCCTGATTTCCGGTGGCTTTAATGAGAGACTCGCAAATGAACGGGGTAAAGCCGCCGAATAAGGCAGTCGCCAAACTGTAAGCCAGCGAGAACCCGGCGGTCCGCACCTCTTCCGGCATGATCTCGGTCAAGGCGACTACCATGGCCCCGTTGTAACTCGCGTACAGGAAAGAAAGCCAAAGCTCAACGAACAAAAGCCGGGTGAAAGATGGGGCTGCCGTTAACCAGAGCATGGCTGGATAGGCGGTTAGTAGCGTGACTATCGTCGCCCCGGCTAGAATCGGGATTCGGCCGATCCGGTCCGACACAGATCCCATAATGGGCAGCCAGATAAAATTCGAGAGCCCGACGCACAAAGTGACCGTGAGATAAGCAGTCGGCGCAAGCCGCAACTCGTGCTTACCGAAAGTGGGCGTATATGCCGTGATCAGGTAAAAAGACACGGTTGTCATCGTCACCAGCATGACGCCGATCAGCACGATTCCCCAATTCCGGACGAGCGTTCGCCAGATCTCAGCTGGGCTAGGGCGATGTTTGCGAACGCGGAACGCTTCCGTTTCTGGCAAGTAACGGCGCAGTAGGAAAAGGAAGGGGATGATCAGACAGCCAATAACAAAAGGAATGCGCCAGCCCCATTGATCCAGCGCTTGAGGAGGTAGAACTGCGCCCAGGATGACACCAAGAAGCGCGGTGAACATCACGGCAGCCTGTTGGCTGGCAGATTGCCAGCTCACATAAAATCCTTTGTGCCCGGGAGTGGCCATCTCGGCCAAGTAAACCGAGACACCTCCGAGCTCTACGCCGGCCGAAAATCCCTGCAATAATCGACTGAAAACAATCAGGAGCGGCGCCGCCATCCCGATCACCGCGAATCCGGGCATAAAAGCTAAGGCAAACGTACCGACCGACATCAATGCCAGCGTCAGAATGAGGCCGGCGCGCCGGCCGTATCGATCAATATAAGCTCCAAGCACCAGGGCGCCGATCGGCCGCATCAGAAAACCGACGCCGAAGGTCATCAACGACGACATCAACGAAGCAAAATGGTCGCCCGCAGGAAAGAACGTTTCGCCGATGGCGCTCGCAAAATAGCCGAACACCATGAAGTCATACATCTCCAAGAAATTCCCACTGGAGACCTGGATGACGTTGGCAATCTGAGATTTCCGGGACGGGGAGGGGGAGGACATCGCAACGCGAACTCTAAATAGCAAATAGCAGATGGCAAATTGAGGCCAGCGGCGAAGTGAAGATGTGAAAGGTGAAAAGTGGGGGAAGATCCCCCTGGTGGG
>Ga0210406_10006933_pt1 | contig 11624 bp, 9 predicted proteins | sample IncBWC30MmetaG_FD_155454 | JGI IMG/M metagenome (GOLD analysis project Ga0210406, IMG submission 155454) | Forest soil microbial communities from Barre Woods Harvard Forest LTER site, Petersham, Massachusetts, United States - Inc-BW-C-30-M | ecosystem: Environmental > Terrestrial > Soil >... | reverse complement strand
GTTGCTCACTGGGGCGACAACTTGGTCTGCCCAGGTGCCCTGCTCGTAGGTCGGGATAATCAGGACTCGCTTGCCCCGCAGAGCAACATCAACCCTCGATCCGATCTTTGCGACTCGGCCAACACCCTCCGCGCCTACCGGGGATGGGAAGGCCGGCCGGACGCCGTAAATGCCGCGGACAAACAGGAAGTCTGATGGATTGAGTGGGGCCGCTTCCATCGAGATGAGCACATCCTTCTGACCAAGAGCCGGTTCGGAGACCGTGTTGAGTTCGATGACATCGGAAGGTTCGCCGTGGGCTATTAGTTGCAATTGCCGCATAAGAAAACTCCTTTCATATTATTCCCGACCGACTTCACTGCGGGTTTCCTTCCGCATGAGCTTTTGCCAACTTCGCCTCACTACCGAGCGGCCTAAATGCGTCCTGAAAAATGGGAGCTCCAAACGGGGTACCCGTGAATCCGCCATCCACCATCAGCTCGACCGCGTTCACGTACGAGGAATCGTCCGACGCGAGGAAGAGCACGGCTTTGGCAACTTCTTCCGGCTCACCCCAACGGCCCTGCGGAACCGCAGACGAGAAGAACTTCGCCAACTTAGCGGAATCTTCTGCGGAGGCAGAGGCGCGGGGCCCGCGCTTCCAAATGGGAGTTTTGATCGCGCCGCGTGCGACGACATTCACGCGAATGTTGCGCGGTGCAAGGTCGGCGGCGATGGAACGCGCCATCGAGACGAGACCACCCTTGGTGGCTGCATATGCGGCGACGCCAGGTTGGCCGAGATAGTTGTGCACCGATCCATTAAAGATGATGCTGCCGTTGTCGTTCAGCAGAGGGGCCGCTGAATTCACCGTAAAGAAAGCGGCATTAAGGTTGGTGTGGATCACGTTCTCAAAAATGGCCTCGTCGGTTGAGCCGGTAGGAGTCCGGCCGGAGATGCCGGCATTGGCGAAGACAATGTCGAGCTTCCCGACATCTTTGGCCAGGGCTGCGAAGAGCCGCTTGCGATCTTCCGCAATGGTGACGTCAACGCGGTAGCCACGCGCGCTCGATCCAAGTTCGGCGATCGCTTCATCGAGCGTCTTCTGGTCGCGACCGGTAATGGCGACCTGTGCGCCCTCCGTAATGAAAAGTCGGGCTGTGGCAAGACCGACGCCACTGTTACCGCCGGTAATAAGAGCCTTCTTGCCTGTGAGCTTCATAATGTCTCCTTTTCGCGGGGCCGGCATCAAATATGATGACCGTCATAGATTGAAGGATACAAAAAATATGCGCTATCCCGTCGAAGAGACCGCCGCAAAGCATGAACGGATTGTCAAGGAGGCTTCCCGCCTGTTCCGTGAACGGGGATTTGAGAACGTAAGCGTGGGCGAAGTAATGAAGGCCGCCGGTCTGACGCATGGCGCTTTCTATGCTCATTTCAGTTCAAAGGAAGAACTGCAGGCGGCTGCCGTTGCCTACGGCATGAAGGTTTCGCTAGGGCGCATGCAGCGCAGCCACAAGAAGAGCAAAGAATCGTACGCTGACCGGTACCTGAGCCGGTGGCACCGGGATAATCCGGGCGACGGCTGCACCATGGCCGCCCTGGCCCAGGAGGTGGCTCGCTCGACGCCTGAACTCAAAGCCGCATTCGAGCTGGGATTTGAGGAAACTCTTTCCGTGGGGGTTGGGGACCGGAAAGAAGCCATCTTTCGGGCAGCGGCGATGATCGGTGGCGTAGTGTTGGCCCGCGCTGTGCACGATCCGCGACTCTCCGACGAAATCCTTAGCGGCGTCCTACAAAAGCTCGGCTGAACATGCACAATTCTCGACCGGCTTTGTCCGAGTTTGGCTGTTGACGCCCTAAGCGCTCCAACCCTACTGTCTCCGCATGACAAACAGTGAATATCTCAACGAATATGACGGAATTTCTAAAACCATGCAGATGTATATCGACGGGAGCAAACAGGGCAAAAGTGAGCTTATGCGCCCCGCCTTTCACCCTGACGCGTCGTTCTTCGGTTACGCCGGAGGGCAACTCGCCTCCGGAACCAAATTCCTTTTCGATTGGATTGACAAGAATGGTCCAGCTCCCAGGATCGAACCTCGCATCGTGAGTGTGGACATCCTCGATTCTATCGCGCCATTTGGCTCTTTAGGCCTGAAACCGATCTCGATGCCTACGCGGCTTCCATTCGTCGTTTGGCCGCGCTCGCGCCTCAGGTTAAGGTGATTATGGGCGCTCACAATATTCCCGTCGCATCACCCACTGTACTTCCACGACTAGTCACCGCATTTGATGTCGTGCGTGCAGGGAAAGTCCAGCCATCGCCCGACTCGCCCGGAAAAGTGCTCTATAAGGTGGACGACATTTCTTTTCTGATGCGTGCACCAGCTGCGCATTAATCGCGAACACCACCGCCATCCGTCTTCGCGGCGGTTCATTGTGTCAGCACTTCGCCCAGCTCCTCGCTGATCGCGATCAGTTCTGACAGATACTGAATCAACAAACGGGTTTTGCGTGGATGGTCGGCATTAGCGGCCAATCTCTGCCCATTCTCGCGCCTCTACCTACGATTGATGTTTTGTGGAGTGACCTGCACATGGTGCACGAGGACAGATCTCTGATGAGCTACGATTCCTTTTATTGCACTTTCCGCACCGCTTGAGGTCCTAAGATCTTAGACAGAAGCGGAGCTCTTTCCTTCTGAAAGAAAAATCCAACTGTAAGAGAATAACACTTCCCCACCGAAACCTCTTTTAGAGATGTGATTCAACATATTGGCCGCTAATAAACGGCTATACGGAAATTGGCCCCAAACGGGGTTCGAGGAGGTGAGAGCGCAAGTGATCCTTGCGGAGAGGCCGCTTCTCACATGCGGGCTTCTGCCCGGAATAGTTTACGGATGCCTCGTCACTCGCCCGCAACCAGCGGGAAGCGCCGATGAAGCTTCGAGCGCACCGTAACGAGACGCTCCTATTGCGGAGGGCGGGGTGGACTAGCTGGAGGGCTTACAAAATGGGAGCTTATCCCAACTAGGCTTACGATTCCCTCCAAGGACCGCTGAAAACCCCCCGATTCGGGAGTACTATGAACAGCGATTGAGCAGGTCTGGACGACCGGACAGGATCGCCAAACACTGTGATTGCGATTGTCCAGCAAGGAACAATCAAGCCGACGGTTCTCGTGCGCCTGGCCGTTCGCTGCGCCCTTGTCGCGCTCTGGTGTGATGCCACATTGGGGATGGCCCGAGACGGAGCGGGTCGCCCCGACAATCAGGCCGTCAATCTTAGAGTGGTGCGGCAGGCGGATGTAGAGCCTCACACAACCACCCTGCCAGTGGTCGACGGGAAAGGTATCAGTTTGACACGACTCTCCACAGCCGAGGGGTTTTCGCAAACAAAAGTTGGCCAGATTGTGCAGGACGGTCAGGGCTTCATGTGGTTTGGCACGCAATATGGGCTGAACCGGTACGACGGCTACAACTACAAATTGTTCGTCCACGATCCAAGAAATCCCAACAGCCTTAGTGGAGTGGAAGTCAACGGCCTCTTCAAGGATCGCGATGGCGCGCTCTGGGTCGGATGCGATCAATTTCTCAATAAATTCAATCGAGCGAACGAGACGTGGAGCACGTTCTCAACCGGGGGAAAAGATGATTGAAACGAGAAACAGCGTGATGAACACGAAATGGCGAGGATTCTTCCTTCTAGTAGTAACCGCAGCGATTTGCCGAATCGCCGCGGGTCAGAGTGTGCCTCCTTCACCCGATCGACCTTGGCATTTTCCTGCCGAACGCAAAATCGAAGACGGGGCGAAAGCATTGGGGATTTCGCGACTCGCGGTCGATGACGCGAAGGTATATTCCCTAGCGGAATTGGTGGATTTTGCGGAGCGCAATAATCCAGAGACTCGCGTGGCCTGGGAAGGCGCGAAGAGCAGAGGAGCCGCGCTGCACATCGCGCAAAGCGAATTGTATCCGGCGCTGGCCGCCGCTGTGCTCTCACAAGTCAACCGCCAGTCGGTGTTGTTCGGCAGCAGTTTTGTGCGCCAAACCGTTGCGACGTTTGGACCGGCGTTGCAATTGGATTACACCATGTTCGACTTTGGCGCCCGCGCGGGCCGCATCGCAGCGGCCCGCGCGGAGCTCGCTGCCGCCAACTTTGTCTTCAACGACACCCACCGAAAAATCATTTTCCAAGTCGCGGACACCTACTACCGCCTGCTAAATGCCGTTGGGCAGGTCGAGGCGGACGAAGCCAGCCTGGAGAACGCGAAGACCGTGCAGGAAGCGGCGGAAAATAGGTTACAGAATGGCCTTGCCACTCTTCCCGATGTTCTCGAGGCGCGGAGCGCCACGGCTCAAGCGGAGTACGATTTGCAGTCGGCACGCGGGGCCGAGGTCATTGCGCGTGGCGACCTGGCGACTACGCTTGGGATCGCGCCGACCGTCAGCATTCGAGTGCAGCCACTGGATGAACTGCCGGCTCCCGAGATGCACAATGATTCGGTCGAAGAGTTGCTGACTCGCGCAATGGAACAACGTCCCGACCTGCTGCAGCAGTTAGCGGGAATCCAGGCCGCGGAAGGGAGAGTTCGAGAGGCGCGTGCTGCTTATTATCCTTCCGTGAAATTTGAGGCGACGGTGACCGGGCAGCCACAGTATGGATGGCAGCAGCAGCTTCCTCCAACTCAGGCCACCGGATTGAACGGCGCGGCAGCCGTGAGAATCGATTGGACCATCTTTGACGGCGGAGCCCGAAAGAACAATTTGCTGAGAGCCCAGGCAACTCGAAATGAGACGGCTGCCCAAGCTCAAGCCACCATGGATCAAATTGCGGATGAGGTGTGGCGAAGTTATTCGAACGTCAAAACAGCGGTGCGGCAGCGAGAAGCAGCTACGGCCCTCTTGCAAGCTGCGCGTCAATCCTACATCGCGGCCGTTGACGCCTATGGATACGGCGTCCGCAGCTTACTTGATGTCACCGCAGCTCAACGAGTGCTGGCACAGGCCCGATCGGCCGATGTCGCAGCACGCACGGCGGTTCTCGATACGCTGGCCGATCTGGCTTTTCGAACCGGCGACTTGGTACGTGCGGGTGGTTCGAGGGAGCACCCGTGAGACACATGCCACAACGTCTCGGCGCGCAAGTGCTGCTTTTGAGCACCACCATTTCGCTCGTCGGTTGTCAGCGCGCTCCGTCGATCGACGTGCTAGGATCATTTTTCCCGGCTTGGCTCCTCTGTTTGGTCTTGGGAATCGTGCTAACGACAGGAACTCGTTTTCTACTTTTGAAGCTACACCTTGAGGAAGCGTTCTCTCCTCCGATCCTGATGTATGCCTGCTCGACAGCCTTGTTCACATTCGCACTGTGGCTCCTTTTTTATCATTGAGGAGATCTTATGGACCTGGAACAGCCGCAAAAAACCAGCCGAAAGACGATTCGCAATCTTCGCATCGCCATCGTATTAGGCGCGATCGTTCTTGGTTTGATTGTGCTCTTCGAAGTCAATCGCCAGCCGCGCACGGACGACGCGGAAGTGACGGCCAATTTCATCGGAATCGCGCCACAGGTGGAAGGGCCGATCATTCGCTTGAACGTCCACGACAATCAGTTTGTGAAGCAGGGCGAACCGCTGTTTGAGATTGACGATCGCCCCTATCAGTACGCTCTCGAAAACGCTCTTTCCGAGCAGGCTGCTCTCGAGGGACAAATCGGAGACGAGGGGCGGAAGATTGCGGCATTGGTAAGCGCCGTATCCGTTTCGCAAGCGAATATCCAGAGCTCGCAGGCTGACGTAGGGCGATGGGCCGCGGCGGTCGATCAAGCGCGGGCCGACGTGTCGAACGCAGAGGAGGGCGTGAGCCGCGCCAAAGCCGAATGGACCTATGCAAGTAACAATCTGCATCGCGTCGAGCCGCTGCTCGAAAAACAGTTCGTAACCGCGGATCAGGTCGATAGAGCGAGAACCTCGGAAATCGCTCAGTCCGAAGCCCTCAAACAGGCCTCCTCGCAACTGCTGCTCTCGCAGGCAGGCCTAAAATCGGCTGAGGCGCAATATGAACGCTCCAAGGCAGCGCTCGAGCAGAGCAAAGCGCAACACCAACAATCCGTGCATGCCGTAACTACGCTCGAGCCGCTAATTAACCAGCGCGGGGCTCGTGCCTCGGCTGTCAAGAATGCCCAATACAATCTCCACAACTGCAAGGTCTATGCACCGTTTGACGCTCGAGTTACAAATCTCACCATTTCGGAAGGCGCGTATGCGCATATAGGCCAGCAGATTTTCATACTGATTGACGCGCGGACTTGGTGGGCGATTGGTAATTTTCGAGAGGGCACTCTTCGACACATCGAGCCAGGGATGCGGGCAGATGTTTACGTGCTGTCGAAACCTGAAGTGCGCTTCTCCGGAGTCGTGGATAGCGTCGGCTTTGGCGTCACGCCCGATGCCGATGTTTTTGGCACCTTAACTTCTGGTCTACCCGACGCGCAGCGAACGCTTAGCTGGGTTCATCTCGCATCACGGTACCCAGTCCGCGTGCGCGTGAAGGATCCGCCCGCCGATCTCTTTCGCGTGGGCGAGTCAGCGGTTGTGATCATTCGCGGACGTTGAAGATGGCGACGCTTGCACAAAACATCGGCGCGCTGCCCTCAACGCCACAGTGGTTCTGGGCTTTTCTAAAGCAAGAACTCGCCCCGTACCCGGGCCGAACCGGAACAGTTGCGCGGATGGTGATTGCAGCGACTCTCGCCATGATCGTCTGCATGACCTTTCGTATTCCCTATGGGTTTCAAGCCGCAGTTTATGCACTTGTCGTTTCTCGCGAGAATCCTCGATCCACTCTGAAATCAGCGGGAATGATGTCCGGAGTAACCGCTGTCACCGCGGCGTATGTTTTGATCTCCGTATGGTTTGTGATCAGTGTTCCAGTGCTGCATTTTTTGTGGATTGTTCTTACCTTCGCGATCGCCTTCTACGCACTCAGCACGATTACCAACTACGTTGCGGTGACTATGTTCACCAACATGATCTCCGTGTCAGTTCCATTGTGGGATCGCCATGTATCGGCAGAGAGAAATGTGGAAGATACCCTCTGGGTTGTGTTGGCGGCGGCGATCGGAGTGGTTGCCACTGCGGCAGTAGAGCTGGTGTTTGCGCGCACTAAGGCCGGAGACGACGTCGTTCTGCCGGTTGCGGAACGGTTAGCGGCAGTTGAAAGTTTGTTAGCTTCCTATGCCGCGGGCCGCCAGGTAGATTCCGGGACCGAAGAGAAAATAGCCACGCTTGAAATGCAGGGAACATCAACCTTACGTCGAATATTGCGGCGTTCTGACTACTCAGCGCATTACCGTATGCAGATGAGCGGAGTCGTCGCGGTTGTGGCCAGACTTGTGGACATTGCTGCAGCTCTAACGCAGCTGCGTTTCGCGCCTTCCCGCGACGATCAGCAGCAATGGCAAGACTTGGCCGTGCGAATTGCGAGCATTCGTAGCGATCTGCTTAAACGGCGAATTCCGGGCCCGATTCATTTTGATCTTGACGGCGGACTCTCACGTGGCGTTCCCTTATTGCGCGAGATGCAGGAAACAGTCGCGCTTATCCCTCACATATTTGCGGGTTCTCGTTCCATGGATGAGTATCTGCCGCCCACAGACGACAGCCCGCAATCGAAGCTTCTTGTTCCGGACGCGCTGACCAATCCAGAGCACCTTAAATTTGCGCTGAAGGGCTGCCTTGCCGCGAGCCTCTGTTACATCCTCTACAATGCCATCGCTTGGCCGGGCATCAGCACTGCCGTAACCACATGCTTGCTAACCGGGTTATCCACTATAGGTTCATCTCGTCAGAAGCAGATACTGCGATTCGCGGGGGCCGTTGCAGGTGGCTTTATTATTGGAATGGGCTCGCAGATTTTCATTCTGCCCTACCTCGATTCGATTGCTGGATTCACTGTTCTTTTCATACTCGTCACACTTTTCGCTTCCTGGTTCATGACCTGCAGCCCTCGCTTGTCCTACTTCGGATTGCAGGCCGCTCTGGCTTTCTACCTCATTAACCTGCAGGAGTTTGCGGTGCAGACATCGCTCTCCGTAGCCAGAGACCGTGTTGTTGGCGTTCTGGTCGGATTGTTCATGATGTGGCTAGTCTTTGATCAGCTCTGGGGGGCTCATGCTGCGGTGGAGATGAAGAAGATATTTATTTCCAATCTGCGGCTACTCGCTGATCTTGCCCGCGAGCCACTTCCCGGAGCAGCGGGGATTTGGGGCACTTATTCTCTTCGCGAGACGATCAGCGCTAACTTTGACAAAGTGAAGAGTCTGGGCGATGCACTCCTGTTCGAACTTGGCCCTTCCCGCCAGCAAGGCCTCGCATTGCGCAGTCGAATTCGTCGCTCGCAACCGTCGCTTCGTGCGCTTTTCATGATACGAACTACGTTGCTGAAATACCGTCTCCAACTACCCGGTTTCAAGCTACCCGAAGCTGTGCGTTTGGCACAACAGCAGGTCGACGATGAGTCCGCCAAGATACTGGAAGGTATGGCCGACCGCCTCGACGGTAAACCACCGCGGGGAGATGACAAGCTCGAAGATTCGCTCGAGCAACTGCAGCAGACCGTCCGATCTTGCAGTTCGGAAGGGACGCAAGAATTGCTTACTCCCAATCTGCAGACCATTCTTGCCTTGTCCCGCAACACTGCATCCCTGACGATGTCCCTAAGTAAAGAAATCTGAAGTGTGGTCGTCGGCTTGTGCTTGGAGGCGTTTATGAATTACCTGCCGATAAATAAATTAGGCGCACCGCATCATCACACTTGCAGCTGGCTGGGGTGCACAAACTGATGGGCGACGAAGCTGCGGCGCGCAAATCATATGAGGAACTTCTGTCTCTCTGGAAGGATGCCGACTCCGATATTCCTATCTACCAGCAAGCCAAAGGCGAGTGCGCCGGACTGCACGCGAGCTGCTGAGTTAAGTGGAGCGGGTGAGAATCGGTCTGTGTTCGCAACGGTCCGTGCTAACAGGCCAGGGTGAATTAGCAAACCGCCTGCTATCTCCACTTGAACCCGTTCGCGGTTCAAGAACAAAGGGTGCCAAGCCGCCTTCCGCGTGGCGAATAAGTTCCTGAACGGTCTTAACATCCTCACCGCTGGCCTTCAGAAGGGTAACAAGTTGTGTTGGAAGATCGCAAAGATAGACGCCGCCTCGATTATACCGATCAGGCTTTCTTGGGATTCGTTTCATTGACATCTGTTCACCGTGGAATGGCAATGAGGGCGGCCCTCGCGAGCCGCCCACCGGGTTGAACGCAGTTCTTGTTATTTGCTGGGTCCTTTGGCCGCTGCTTCCGCCTGGGCCATCTTGGCTGCCATTTCGGCTTTCAGGGCATCGAGGTTGAAGCTTGCGCCTCGTTGCATCGGCGGGAATTCCAGGAAGGTCTGGATTTCCTTGCCCATCATTTGCTGAACGAAAATAAAACGCCAGAATTGATACATGTACCAATCACCGAAAGACATCAATGACCCATTCCTCGTCAGGTCTTCTGGAAAGCTCATTCTCTCGTACGGATCGAGCCGCAGATTGATAATCGACGGCACGTCCGGATGATTTTTGACCCCCAGCCAGCCTTGGGGTTGATCGATGAAGCGATACTTGTAGTCGTCAATGCGTACCGCGCCAATCGTGCTTTCGCCGAGGTAGAAGATTTCGTGGCGATTGGACGGGCCTTTGCCGGTGAGCATGGCGGTCTGATCATAGCCGTCGAGATGGTTCTTGTAAGTTCGGTCGCCGAATTTCGCCCCTTTGAGCAACTGCTCGGTGATGTTCGGGTTCCCGGCGAGGGCGGCGAACGTAGGCAACCAGTCTAAGCCGGACATGATCCCGTTCTGCACGGAATCCGCTGCGACATGGCCGGGCCAGCGCACGATGCACGGCACGCGGAAACCGCCTTCCATCACTGTTCCTTTCGCCTGTGCGAACGGCGTGGTGCCGCCATCGGGCCAGGTGAACGTTTCGGTGCCGTTGTCGGTGGTGAAAACGACGATGGTGTTATCGTCTAGCCCCGCGTCCTTCAAGTGTTGCATTACGAGGCCGATGTCGTCATCCAACTGCGCCATGCCGGCTTCTTCTATGCTCCAACCATTCTCCGAGTTCATCATTGCCGTGTATTTCGGCGAGAGGTGGGTGACCACGTGCATGCGCGTCGGGTTCAGCCAGACAAAGAACGGCTTGCCATCGGCCTTGGCCTTGTCAATAAACTTGAGGGAGAGGTCGCGGATCGTATCGTCCACCGTCTCCATGTTGTATTTGATCCCGTTAGTGGGGTGCGGCGGCAACGGCCCTTCATCTTGGATCTTCTGCTTGCCGATCTTGCCCCAGCGCGGCATCTCGGTGGCGTCATCCGTGTCAGTGGCCCAGGAATGAACCAGGTTGCGCGGCCCAACGACATTCAAGAGGTTCTGCGGATAGTTGGGGTGGAACGGGTCTTCCATGGCGTCCAGGTGATACAGATAGCCGAAGAATTCATCGAAGCCGTGGACGGTGGGCAGGAATTCATTCTTGTCACCAAGATGGTTCTTGCCGAACTGGCCGGTCGCATAGCCCTGCGCTTTCAGCACGGTGGCGATCGTGACGGCTTCCGCCGGGATGCCGATCGGCGCGCCAGCTTGGCCGACCGTGGTCATACCCGTTCGGATTGGCAGTTCGCCCATGATGAAGTTCGCGCGACCCGCCGTACAGCTCGCCTCGGCGTAATAATCGGTGAAGAGCATGCCTTCCTTGGCGAGTTTGTCGAGGTTCGGCGTCCTGCCGGCCATCATGCCGCGGCTATAGGCTCCGATGTTCGATATCCCGATGTCATCGCCCATGATCACAAGGATATTGGGCTTCTTTTCCTGCGCCCTCGCTGCGGGCGCTCCAGGCACTCCCAAAAGTGCGGCAACAGTCGCCAACGCGAGGCTTACTCTTCCAGTCCACCTCATAAGTGTCCTCCTATATTTCGTTATCGAATAGAAAAGCTTCGCAGCCGAAATCCTGGCGTGGTTCCACTGCGGCGCACAGTGTGTCACCGGGGTCAAGCGATGCTAGTGTCAAAAGTACCTGTCGCTTCCCCCGGCAAGTACAATTTAGGTCAGTTTTTCACGCAGCTGGTTTAAGCGGCGCACCAGTCGTGCCCAAACGCGCGCGTTGCGTTCCGGCGGAAGGATTGGAAGCGCAAGACCATCGGTTCCAACGGTGGGTCTAAATTTCGACATTTCCGTGTCCCCCAGGTGTAATAATTTGCGAGCAACAAGACTTCAAATGATGTCCGCAAGTTCCTCAAGTCGGAATTGTCAGAAGTAACAGGTAGTGTGCTAAGGCAAAACGATTTAGGCCTGACTTTCATTCAGCGAGTTCAGCCAGTGCCCGCGCGGAAACCGTACATGTGAGAACTGAGACAGAGTTGTCCGCTTTCCCGACTGGGCACCCCAGCTAAGGTGGCTACTCTTTATAATACCGTCTGCTGCGTAGCCACTCCCGAACCTCCTCTTCCACCGAGAACCAGTCGGCGGGGTTTCCCGTATACCGTGCATCCAACTGGTAGGCCTGCTCCTCGAACGGAACGACTGCCCACAAACCCTGTTCATTTAATATTCGCAAGTA
>Ga0210406_10006932_pt1 | contig 11624 bp, 19 predicted proteins | sample IncBWC30MmetaG_FD_155454 | JGI IMG/M metagenome (GOLD analysis project Ga0210406, IMG submission 155454) | Forest soil microbial communities from Barre Woods Harvard Forest LTER site, Petersham, Massachusetts, United States - Inc-BW-C-30-M | ecosystem: Environmental > Terrestrial > Soil >... | reverse complement strand
GGGGCGGCGCACGCCTGCGCGACTTCCTCGCCGCCTATCCGCCACTCAACGGGGGCCGCAATCAGTCTGATTCCAAGGAGCTGTCGAGTGGCATTCCGAAGTACGTCGGCTTCGAGACGCCGGACGGCCAGTATTATGTCGGCGTCGAGCGCGAAGTGGCGTTACATCCGCAAACGCTGCTGGCCTATGAGCTGAACGGCCAGCCTCTGACACCGGACCATGGCGCTCCTCTGCGTCTGGTCACCCCACTCAAGTATGGTATCAAGCAGCTCAAACAGATTGGCCGAATCGTCTACACCGACGGGCGCCCGCATGACTATTGGCACGAGCAGGGATACGACTACTACGCCGGATTATGAGATGGAGCAAGTGAATTGAGTAATGAACACCAACAAAAGCGAAGACCATCGGACTCCAACACGGACTACATGACACACAAAGATAACGGAAAAGAGTCCGACCCACCGGCTGGTCACAAAATGTCAGAGATCCAAGCGACCCACGTCCGTCACGCCGGACACTCCGTGGCGATGTTTCGCGACAAATTTTGGCTGAGTTTCGATATTTCACCGAACTGAGTCACCTAACCGCGATGTCTCACCTTGAGATAGGTGGTGCGAAGAGGATTTCCCAACACCTATCAATCTTGGCGCTCGTCTCCAAGCGAAATCGTGAACCGCGGAATCGGTTAGGTGTAAACTCCCGTCGGAGCGTGACCCGCGGCCGAAGCCGAATCTCTGATCCGCAATATTTCAGAATAGAAAAGGTTAAGCGCATGCAGTTCGTGAGCATTCCAGCGGGTAGCTTCATGATGGGTTGTTCAGCGGGAGACCATGAATGCTACGCCGAAGAAAAGCCGACTCATCGAGTATCCATCACGCGGCCTTTTGAGATAGGCAAATACCAGGTTACGCAGTCAGAGTATGAGACGGTCATGGCTACCAACCCGAGCTATTCCCGCGGACCGAACCATCCGGTTGAAGGCGTGAGCTGGGAAGACGCGCAGAAGTTTTGTGAGGCGGTCAATCGCAAGGGGGACGGATACCTCTATCGCCTGCCCACGGAGGCAGAGTGGGAATATGCGGCACGTGGCGGAGATGATTCCTGCCGGTATGGTTCTTTGGATGTGGTTGCCTGGTTCCGAGACAATTCGGGTGGAACGACGCATCCCGTCGGTGAGAAAAAGCCGAACAGGTTTGGATTGTATGACACGTTGGGGAACGTCTGGGAATGGGTGCAGGACTGGTACGGCATAACTTATTACGGCCGCAGTCCTGAATCCGATCCGAAGGGACCTCTCAGTGGAGAGTATCGCGTTTCGCGCGGCGGTTCCTTTCGCGGCCTTGTCAGGGGACAGGCGCGCGTTTCCTCCCGTTATATCCAAAAGCCCAACGTCCGAAGTATCGTGATTGGGTTCCGCTGTGTGCGTGAACCGGTTCAAGAATCGAGGAGATGAAACAATGCTGATGATTGGAGAACGTTTGCGGACAATCCGCGAATCAAAGAGCCTCTCACAGGGCGACATCGAAAAACGTACGGGCATGCTGCGCTGCTACACCTCCCGCGTCGAGAACGGCCACACGGTTCCCAGCATCGAGACACTTGCGAAATACGCGCAAGCGCTCGAAATTCCGCTGTATCAACTCTTTTACGATGGTGAAGAGGTCCCAAAGAAGATCAAAGGGGTAGATTTAAACGGGGAGAAGCTGTCCCTCGGCGAGCGGCGCGAGATCGAGAGCCTGGGCCGTAAGTTCACCAAGCTGAAAAAGCGCGACAAAGGGCTTGTGCGGTTGCTGGTTGCGAAGCTGGCGACGTCGTAAAGATCGCGAACCAAAACTTTCTGCTAATAATTTTATGAGGCGCATCGTTGTCGCGATAGGTGTGGGCACGCTCGCGGCCCTCGTGATCGCGTTTATATTAACGGAATGGTTTGCGGTTGCAATCAAAAGAGTTGTGATCGGTGTCATCACGTTCCTTGGTACGCTGCGATAAGAGAGAAACACTTTTTAGAAAAACTCAAGCGCCGCAGGCACTGGGAATCACCGCTTGCGGTTTTCAAGGCTGTCCGCACCGCCTCAACGTCATCTTCGGACTACATCTGACCAACTGAAGTAGTTCTGGAGTCAAAGACAATAGGCGGCGCTGCAATCTCCCCCTGGCCGCATCATTTGGCAGAGGTTGGATATGGATGCCTAGAATGTCCGCCACCTCTTGAGTTGTTACTTTCGTGTTAGACCTTCTTCCACCATTTCTTCCGCTACAGCGTTACCGCCGATCCCCGCTGCCAGAAGTAGACAACCAGACGCGCGGAAGGCCACAGATACCTAGGGCCACAGCTGTAGTAAAACGAGCATGTCACGCGATCGGGAATACGCCTTGAGCGGTAGTCTTAGATGGGGCAGCATACTGGTGTTGATGATCCAAAAGAAAAAGCCTCCGCAATGGACTAATCAGCGTTCGGTTCTTCGTTGCCCGCTCGTAGCTTCTGCGGAAGTGACCGACCTACATTCTGGCACGAGGCTTTCCGCCCGAATTTCGGAACTGAGCGTTGGCGGCTGCTATGTTGACGCGCTGACTCCGTTTCCCGAGGGAACTTTGGTTAAGTTGCGGATTATCAGGGATCAGGGCGCGTTCGAGAGCAACGGCAAAGTGGTTTACACTCATGCTAATTTTGGCATGGGTATTGCGTTCACCAATGTCACATCCGATGAGCGGTCCATACTAGAAGCTTGGATCGCCGAGATTATCAGCAAGCGCGCGTGATGTAATTTGATTTGTCCATCGCAGGCGGAGTAGCATGTGCGTCAGACCTATCTTTAGTAACGGACTCGCAAATGCTGCTCGACATCTCCCCGCTGTGTCTTTACCACAACGTCCCGATGATTCTGGACCAAGAGAAGCGAGATCCCGAACGAATTCTTGATCCGACCTACCACTGGTATGCCTGTTCGATAAGAGGTTGCCTCCTGCGTTACGACATGAGTCGCGGCTACCACACGATCGAGCATGACGATTTGGATCCTTCCGCAACGAACAAGGAACCATGTTACGAGTGTTCCCATCGCCTTTATATGGCGAAGCGTGGAGGAACGATTGGGAATACGGTCTGGTTTTGCGCGAACGAGGAGTGTGCCTCAAATAAGCGGAAGTCGTAACTCGCAGTTACGCCATTGAAGACGCCACCGAACGCGCAGTCGTCGGCAGAAATGAAACTGAACCCTCGCTATTCGCTATTTCGCCGAACTGAAGCGCTCTCTACACGGATGAATCAGATCTACTCAGCAGGCACGGAATGGTGCTCGTGCATAACCTGCCAGCGCTCATCAATCTTTCGGAGACAAATGGTCAGTCGAAATTGAACTTCTTCGTGCTTGCCGCTGCGGTCTAGGCCAGCGCACCCTCCTCACGACGAGTAAACTTCTTCCAGGTCGTCATATAGGCATCTAAACCCTGCGATAAAAAAGGGAGCGGAACATCGAACATCAAAATGTCAGTGTTATGGTCAGCGCGTATGGCCGCCCTGTCTTCTTCACGCACAGCTTTGGAAATAAACTAGAGGCAGCGATCCATTCGCTCAACGCGGACCCAATCGAACCGCCTGCCCCTGTCACTAAGACGGTACTCCCGGAAATCGTTTTAAATTGCGCGGGCCGTTACAAGATAGTCGCTGAAGCTCTTCCGGCTGCGACTGACCCCATAAAATGTTCGAGAAACTCCCCTTCAGGAGTCAGAGATAGTTGAAAGATCCCGTCATTCGACGCTTTGTGCCAGACTCGTTACTCGACGGCTATCTTGGCGCCGCGTTGGCCCGAATTTGACAAGTGCTCGATACGCTGTTCAATCACTCCACGAATCGCCTTGAGAAATTCAATTCGCGAGTTTGATAAGTGTTGTCGTACCGCAGGCGAAACATGAAAACATTCGTGCAGATGATCCAAGATTTCGCAGCAGAGACAACCCTCGTGACGGCCGCGTTCGCCAGCCGTTTGCTCGTGTGAATTTTGCTCGTTCATTGAGTCTCCTTCATTTCAATCGTCAGAACCTGATTCTCAAGCCTCGCTCGGCTCGGCAGCAACGTTTCCATCGACCTCGGAAGGCCGATATGACGGCGTAGCGTGCCGATCTCTACCACAAGTTCATCACCTTTCTTGAACAGCGCAACTTCGCCCTTTGTGGCAAACGGCAAGAGCACCTGCACTTCGTACCCTCCGTCTACTTTTGCAAACGTGTAGGATTTTTCCGTTCGGGTCACCGCCGATGGATCTTTTTGGCCAGGATACAACACCTCCGCGAGATCTTCGAGGCGCTGTTTCCCCAAGACCTCGTGCTCGAATAGGGGCACGCGGTTAACCGGAACAGGTGCGAAATATTCTTCGATCTCGTTGAGGACCTTCTCCTGGGACTTGTGCCATTCTTTGAACCATCCATCCGTGACGTCCGCCGGAAGCAATCGATTAACGATCACGGTGTCTACTGTCAGCCCGTGAAGAGAGAAATACACGAATGCCCGCTGCGTCTCGCGCAGAACCATCTTTTCGGGATTGGTAACCAACCGCACGCTGGTGACCTGCGGATCTTCCAAAATTTCGTTCACGCCCTCTAATTTCTCAAATAGATCACGGATGTTAAGGAAGTAACTGTCCGAGGGGAGCTCGAACGGAGCCACCCGGTTCGCAATCGGCCGCACGGCCCGGAGCAAATTGCGCTGGAATGGAAAGATGTGTTTCATGTACCAATCGAGGGTCGTTGGCATACTGATGAATCGCATGGATTCGGCGGTCGGAGCCGCATCGAGCACGACGGCGTCGTAACTTCGCTCACGCCAATACTGGTTGATGTACATCATTGCGCTGAGCTCTTCCATCCCCGGTAAGATCGCGAGTTCTTCAGCCTCAACTCCAGTGACGCCAGTTGTGCGCAGCACGGCGCTGATGTAAGAAGAAATCTCCTTCCAGTGCCGTTTGATTTCTTTCTGAATATTCAGTTCCATTATCGAAAGGCGATCATTGATTGGAAGTGGGTCCGAGGTTTGGACGTGGAAGAGATCGGTGTCCAGGTCGAAGGAATCCCCAAGGCTGTGGGCCGCATCGATGCTCATTACTAGCGTTCGGTGGTTAAGCTTGGCAAGTTTCACTCCTGTCGCAGCAGCCAGGCTAGTCTTTCCAACGCCGCCCTTGCCAGTGAATAGAAGAATTCTCATGAGCCATTATAAATCCCAGATCTATGTCAGACGAGACGATCTCAGATTAAAGATGATCTCACGAATTTCGGAATACCTATCCAGACCGTGAATCATTATCTCTCGGATGCGATCAGTAGTGCTGCGAGTACCGATTCCGTACAGTCGCCGCGTGGTTGATATCGTCGATTAACGTGAGGAGGGTCGTGCTTCGAGCTATGCCTTCTTTTTCTTTGCCCAGCGAGCCTTCTGAGCCAATGAGATTCGTCTGCGGCCTGCCGCCGATAACCTACCGCGACCGGTCGGTTTGGCACCGCGCTTAGCACCCTTCTCAAAAGCATCAATCAGATGTTCAATTTTCGCCATCTCCGTCTTGAGGTGCTGATATCTCTTACGAAGTGCCTTTTCAAATTTGGTTACGAAGTCCACATTTTCTCCTGGAGTGTGCCTAAGCGCTCGGTAACTCTCGCTGAAACAAGCAAGTGATGCAAGGCGGTTGTTGCCAAGCCAACTGCCGCACTTCTCATTCTCGGGACCGCCTCGTAGGCCGTCTATCGTCGGGATTTTTGACCAATCCGCGGCGTTTTTTGCCTACCGCAAAGTTCGCATGCGACTACATGCTTCGCAGCATCGCATCCCTCCACTGCCGCGCCCTACAATTTTTGCACCCCTCTGTATGTGAGGTGACGCAGATGCATCGTCATTTGGTACTCGCTGAAATCATTCAGAGCTACGAGTTCGCTATTTCTGAGCGCTAGCCCGTGACAGTGGAGACGTATCATGCGTGATACGACTAGGTACGAAATTTTCAAAGACGACCCACCGAGAAGCCCTCGCTGGTTGGAAGCCGTTGAAGGTCTCGAACAAGCCATGAACCGAGTAGAGGAACTCGCGACTAACGACCCGTCGTCGGACTATTACTTGTATTCTAATCAAGCGGACAGGCTCATAAGACATTTGCGTCGTACGTCACCACGACCCGACGAGGTGCCCCTAGACAAGTCCCAGAAAAAGACCGGCTGAAGATTAAATTCGGAATAACCATCACCCTGCAGCATTCGCAACCTGGCTCTACGTTCCGCCATCGCGCCTTTGTTGTGATCGGCTTCTTTGCCACTCGTTAATTTCATTTCGTAACTCACTCTTTCTCGTTTCGTTTGTTTCTGTTGCCAGTTGGCGCTCAAGTTCCGCTATTCGCCCGGCCGCAAAATCTGGTCGTGCTGACTTCTTCGGTTTCTCAAATCGCATCGTCATGGCTCCTCTTTCAATAGTGTCTCACGAGGATGCCGGCGCGCGCTGCCAGAGACCCATCCATTCATGAAATCCGCTATCGCTACGTACGTCACTTATTTCCTCGAGGTGCATGGAAAACGCGATAACCGCACATCGGATGCGATATGTGTCGAGAACAGGGATTATCACCAGCTATCTCGTTTTGAGATAGATGGTGGGAAGAGGATTTGTCGACACCTGTCCGTTTTGAAGGTCCTCGTCCAAGCGATTTCATCACTCTGTTAGTTTTGACAATTCCAAGAAGGTCCGGTCGGAGTTACTAATGCGGGCATGGGGGCGACTCACCCCCGAGCGAGATCACATTCTCGCCGACCCCATAGTGACGTCGCCTCCATCGTTCAAGGGAGGCCTGCGAAGTTATCGTTCTCACCATAGTGGTGATACCAAACATGCTTCTATTCCTGTGCGTTCTAGATGTTGTGTTCATTTTGATGCGCCAGGAAGACGTTAAGGAAGGGTAGCGCCGCAAGTTGTTTCGTTACCAAGAGCCCGTCAACCTGGCCTCGAACGCTTAGCAGGAGAAGGCCATCAGCAACCAATTAGCAGCCCGCGTTCTTGTCGTAGATGACTTTGCCCCTTGGCGCGACTTTGTCCTTGCGAAGCTCCGGGGGAATCACAATTTGTGCGTCATCAGCGTTGCGTCGGACGGATTGGAAGCCGTTCTGAAGACGGAAGCGCTGCAACCGGACTTGATTCTTCTCGACGTCGGACTCCCAAAGTTAAATGGGATTGAAGCTGCTCGAAGAATTCGCAACACTGCTCCCGAATCAAAAATACTTTTCTTGAGTCAAGAGTCTGACCTCGCTGTGGCTCGGGCGGCTCTGAGTGTGGGCGGACACGGTTACGTCGTTAAGTCCGATGCTGAAAACGAGCTAATCGCCGCGATAGAAGCAGTCCTGAAAGGGAAGCGGTATTTGAGCCGCAAATTGGCGGGTCACTCTTTCGACAGCCTTGGGAATTTACCAGCCGCCCGCCGGCTCCGCCGCGAAGAAGCTACCGCCGGAGCCCCCTCATTGACAGGAGAAAGTGGTCACCACCACGCGGTTCAGTTCTATGATGATGAGGCCTCATTCGTAGATGGATTTACTCCCTTCGTCAGCGCCACTTTGAGCGCGGGGAATGCGGTTATCGTCATGGCGACCAAACCCCACAGAGATAGGCTTGTCCAGAGATTACAGGCCCAGGGCTTCGATATTTCCTCAGCCATCAATCAGGGACGCTACATCGCATTGGACGCTGCCGAAACGCTTTCAACATTCATGGTTAATGATCTGCCTGACCCGCTTCGATTCTTTAAAATTACAGGTGATCTGATTGTGACAGCCTACCAGGCCACGAAGGGAGAGCACCCACGCGTTGCATTTTGTGGAGAATGCGCACCTCTTTTGTGGGCGGAAGGAAGAGCGGAGGCGGCGATCCAGCTCGAACATCTCTCGGGCGAACTAGCCAACACATACGAGGTAGATATTCTGTGCGGGTATGTGATGAAAAGCTTTCAGCGTGAACCGGAACGCCACGTCTACGAGAAAATCTGTGCGGAGCACTCAGGGGTGTGTTCAGAATGGGCAGGCTACTAAGCAGCCCTAAGCGCCCACTTCGCACCGAAAGACAACTTCTCGCCTAATACGCGATCCTGAAAGGCAAAACGACAGCGCCGGCACTCTCCTTCAACGTATAGGATTTAGCTTCCAGCGTGCATTTTGCAAGTGACGCCAATTCCGTCTCGGGGACCGTGAAACGGGAGAGGCCGCAACCCAAACACACCCGTATTTTGGGGAACAACAAGACGCCGGGCTTGTCCAGATGCTCGAGCCCACGGAAATGAATCATCATTTCAGCCGTCAATTCCGCTTGTTTGGTTGACCCGCATGATAGGCAGTACATAACGCACCCCCAGGATTTGATGGACACCTGAGCTGGTAGGTCCCCATTGCCACACGGTATAAGCGAACAAGGACGTCTAGGTGTTCAAAATTGCACACACCAGTAAAATGACCCGTGCTTGGCCGCCTGGGATGAGAAACAACGAATCGTGGCTGGGGAGACTGACTCTGACTGAACTACTCGTGCAGGACTACACCAAGAAGTGAAGTACGCACCCGCAAACCCCCGTTGTAGTCAATGAACCCAAGCTTTCTGAATCTGTTCATGAAAAAATTCACTCGTGAGCGGGTTGTACCGATCATTTCCGCCAAGGTCGCCTGACTTACGCCTGGGGTCACTTCTTCCGACCTGTCTTTTTTCCCGAAGTGGGCTAGTAACAAAAGCGCTCGAGCCAGCCGCTTTTCGCTGGAGTTGAAGAGTTGATCCACTAGGTCTGCCTGAGTACGGTTATGCCTTTCAACCATATACGCGACGAACATGTCAGATAACAGGTGTTCCTCGTGGAGCGCGCGCAGCATCTCCTTCTTGTGAATCTTTAGGAGCGTGCAGTTCGTAATCGCAGTAGCGGTTTCCAAACGAACGGGTTGATCCGAGGCGATGCATCCCTCACCCAAGAAATCGCCGGTGCCGAGCAGTGCTATGGTTGCTTCTTTGCCTTGTTTGGAGAGAACGCTGAGTCGTACCCTCCCTTCCTGAATGTAATACACAGCGTCGGAAGATTGTCCCTGCGAGAAAATGGCTTGTTTCGCGCGATACTCGTGAATCGTTCTGCCGATGCCAGTATTCGCCAAGAATTCCTTAGGGTCAAAAAGCTTGATTGGTCTAAAACTGCGAGGTCGTCGCGTCGGCGATCGGCGAGGAGACGGCACGTGAAGCTCCGAGAGGGTCAGTATCGCAGCTATCCTGATACAGGTATTCTCGATATTTCAAGTGAAAATCGACCTGTCCTATCAATGCACTAAACAGGTCGGGCTGCCCTTCTGGTAGCTATTCATAACAGGGATTATCACCATCTATCTCAACCTGAGATAAGTGGTGGGAAGAGGATTTATCGACATCTATCATGGAGATGGCCAACTTGGTTACTCTGTCGTCGCATACGACACCGATCGGGACCCTTTACCTAGCCAGTCTATAGTGCTTTGATAAACTGTGTGGCAGAGGCGTTCCTTCTGCCACCGCACCTCAAGTTGTTTTGGACCGGGCTGCTGATTTATGCCATCAGTTTTGTACTTTTTGCCACTGGGGGTCATGCTGGCGACGGGCGAATGCTCGGGTTCATGTGTGCGTTTTTCGCTTTCGTTCTGCCGGTAAACGAAGCCACACTCGCACTGTTTCATAACGTTCCATTATCGATACCGCCTGTCCCCTATGTCTCTCTCATAATTGCAGGCTGGATCAATCCAATTTTTCTAGTTACCGCATTTCTTATTTTGACTGGGCTTCACCAGCGGCTAGTTGCTGTTCTGAAGGTTGCCGTTGTCTTAATGCTCCCGTTTACGTGGTTATTCTTTGCAACCTTTCGCATGTACTACCCTCGTGAAGGGCATTTCTTGTGGGTCATTGGTATTCTGCTCGTCCTGTTTTCGGACCGGATCGCAGGCGGTGAAACAGGCTCGGTCGTGGATTAAGTTCCGGCAAACATGTTCCGCCGCCCGGACTGAAGCGTATGCTGCTTGAAACTTCGGATTATAATCAGGCACCGTGACCGACTCGTTGATTCGGGCTGCAAAGCGAGGTGACCTTGTTGCTTTGCAAGAAGCTATCCGTTCAAACGCTAACCTGAACGTCACGGACTCCGGAGGTTGGACTCCGTTATTCCACGCCGCGCATCAGGGATGTATCGAGGCCTTGAAGCTTCTGATTCAGGCCGGTGCGGACGTGAACCATGGGAAAAAGACAGGATTCACCGCGCTATTTTCCGCTGTAATGGGCGGACATGTCGAGGCGGTCCGCATATTGCTGAATGCGGGAGCAGAAATCATTCCGGTGCAGGGGATTGAATTGCGTGGTTATTCCATTCGGACAGATTCGCCAAAGCATGAAATCATTCTTCGAATGCTTGATGAACACCACGCAAAGCAAAGAAGGTCCCAAGCGGACAACTCCTGATTTAATAAGCGAGTCGGAAGCTATTTCCAGATAACTGTTGCGAACAGGGATAGAAGCAAGGGAGCAGCGGCGCTGAACGTTAGGGTTTGAGGAAGACGGCGGAGTTAGCCGTCTTTGGACTAGATTTGCGGGCCTAATCAGGCTTATACTCTCAGCGAATTCTCCAGATATCCTTCCGCCGAACTTTGCGACGGATTCTTGTCCAAACTGAACCGCGCCGAACCGGAACTGGTTTTTCAAGCGCGTCCCTTCGAGTTGGTCCGGTTTGCTGCGGTTGACTCGTCACGCATAGCCCCAGAATTCCGTAGTTGCCCGAAAAGGGAGTCCAATCATGTACGCCTATACGTGCTGTCGCTGCACGAATTGTGCTGCCCAGATTGTCTTGGAAGAGCAGAGCGGCTCGAACACTAATTTGTTTCGCAGACCGGCTAGGCCGCGCGCGGGCCGTGAAGCCTGTCCATACTGTCGAACGGTGTTCGTGCCCGAAGCGTATTACGTCGCAGAACATGAAACGCCTCTTTTACAGCGAGCCTGAACAGAACCTGTGCGTAAAATGAACGTCATTTCCACGATTCACGCGTTTTGAGATGAAGCTTTATTGGAATGTGATGCAATATGAGCCTTCAACTCTATGTCCGTCATGCCGCCGATGTCGTCATAGTTGACCTTACGGGAAGGGCGACGATTGGTCCCGCGAATGATTTCCTAGACAGCCAATTACGACAGCTGATTGACGACGGAACCAGCAAGATATTGGTAAACCTGACCGATGTCACGCAGTTGGATTCTTCGAGCATCGCTTCTCTTGTGCGAGCGTTTACCACCCTTAAGCATCGAGGTGCGAGCTTGAAATTGCTGGCACCTCGCGGAAATGTGAGATTGGTTCTGGAGACGGTGCACTTGCTCGACGTAATTCCCAGCATCGAAGACGAGACCCAAGCGATTGCCAGTTTCCACTAAATCGCAGCGTCTGCCAACGCATAAACGGACACTGTTTGGTAGCATCGTGCCAATCCCTCATGGAGGGCAAGCATGGAGACCGTGACCCTGCCCGAGCAATATTCCGAGCGAATCAAAACAATAGCGGGCTACCCAATTCGCGTCACTTCCTATCGGCTATGGGACACCTTTTATGCCAAAACCGAAGTTGCCCTCG
>Ga0210406_10006930_pt1 | contig 11625 bp, 10 predicted proteins | sample IncBWC30MmetaG_FD_155454 | JGI IMG/M metagenome (GOLD analysis project Ga0210406, IMG submission 155454) | Forest soil microbial communities from Barre Woods Harvard Forest LTER site, Petersham, Massachusetts, United States - Inc-BW-C-30-M | ecosystem: Environmental > Terrestrial > Soil >... | reverse complement strand
CAGCAGGCCTCGATGGAATGAAGAGATTTCATATCGGTTCGGGAGCCCTTGCTGCAACCGCGTCCGTCAACCATGCGGCGATCGACAGCAGCCCGGCATCCCCTCCCCGCCGTCCGACGAGTTGAACGCCGATCGGCAGGCCGCTTGATCCCTGCAACAGAGGCAGCGAGACGGCCGGCAGGCCGGCAAGGCTCCAGGGCATGCAGAGCGCGCCCGAACCGGGCTCCAAGGCCGCTGTCGCTTCGCCCGGTGCGGAGAGCGTGATCAGCGCATCGACATGCGAAAACAAGCCGTCCGCGACAGCGGCAAGTTCATTCGCACTCCTGTCGAAGCCGATATATGTCGCCGCATCCATCTCGTGACCAGCCGCAATCAGATCGCGAAGCGCATTGTTGTATCCCCGCTGGGTTTCCGCCGACATTCCGCCGAAACGATCGGCCATATGTGCCGCGAGAATCCCGAGCGTGATGCGCTCAGCGGCATCGAATTCGGCGGGCAGTTCGACGTCCTCGATCGCAAAAGGAAACTGCCGGCACAGTGCCTCGAGCGCGGCGGCGGCATCGGGCGCGACGTCCGTCCAGGCCGGCCCGCGAACGAACGCTAGCCGTTGCGGCGGACGCGGCATGCACGTTTCCAGTTCTGGCGAGAATACCGAGGCGAATAATGCGAGGTCGTCCACCGAGCGCGCCAGAAATCCCACATTCGCAAGCCGCGGCACCAGAATATTGGAGCCGCGCATGCTGGTGAAGCCAAAGCTCGGCTTGGAGCCGAACGCGCCACAGAACGAGGCCGGCAGGAGTGTCGACGCAGTATGCTGCGTGCCGAGCGCCAGCGGCACCATCTCGTCCGCGACCGCGGCAGCGGAGCCCGCGGACGAGACGCCGGCCGACCGTTCGCCATCATGCGGGTTGCGGCAAGAGGTGGCCGCATACATGCCGAACTCGGAGGTCACGGTCTTGCCGATGATGACGGCGCCCGCCGCACGCAAGCGCGCGACGGCATCCGCATCGTGTGGCGGGCGGCGGCCGCGCAGGCTCGGGCTGCCGTATTCACTGGGCATATCGGCGGTGTCGAAGACATCCTTGACGCCGATCGGCAGTCCATGCAGCGGCCCGAGCGGCACTCCCGATTGCTGCCGCTCATCGGCCTCGCGGGCGCAGTGGATGGCGGCTTCGCGGTCGAGATGACACCAGGCGCCGATCGTGCTTTCGCGTTCGGCGATCCTCGCCAGGCAGGCCTGGACGAGGTCGAGCGAGCTGAGCGCGCCATGCCTGATGGCTCCCAGCGCGTTTCGCGCCGAGAGCCGGTTTGCTTCCATCGTCGCAATATTCGTCACGCCTCGATTTACTTTCAACGCGCTTTCGCTTCGCTCTGTACTGCGGCGGCACAGCCGGAGTCGGCCGCGCTGCGGAAGGCGGTGGCGGCTGGAACCGTCGCGAGCTTCTCATAATAGTCCCAGGGGTAACGGCTCTCTGCCGGCGTCTTTACGCGGTAGACACTGAGATCATAGGTGACGCGGCCATTGGCCTGAAGGCGCGCTTCCTTGCCGAAGCGATCGACGGTAAGCTGGCGCATGGCCGCATTCACGGTCGCGGCGTCATCGCTATGGCTCGCTTTGACCGCTTTCAGATAATGCGTGACCGACGTGTAGGCGCCAGCCTGCTCGCGGGTCGGCTTGCCGCCGTGCAGTTTCTCGAAACGCGCGGCAAAGGCGCGGGTCGCGTCGTTATCGTCCCAATAGAAACCGGTGGTGATGATCAGGCCCTGCGCCACATCGAGGCCGAGGCTATTCACATCCGTGACAAAGGCATGCAGCGCGGCGAGGTGCTGGCCACCCTCGCCGATCGCGAACTGGCGCGCCTGCTTGATGGCGTTGACCGTATCGGCGCCGGCGCTCGCCAGCGCCACCACTCGCGCCTTCGAATCCTGAGCCCGCAGCAGCGGCGAGGCGAAGTCGGCCGTGTTCAGCGGATGCTTCGCGCTGCCCAGCACCTTGCCGCCATGGTCCTCCACGACCTGGCTCGCGTCGCGCTCCAGGTCGTGGCCGAAGGCATAGTCCGCCGTCAGGAAATACCAAGATTTCAGTCCCTGCTCGGTCAGCGCCGCCGCCGTGCCGCGCGCCAGCGCATAGGTGTCGTCGGTCCAGTGCGTGACATAGGGCGAGCATTTTGCGCCTGTGATCTCGACACTGGCGGCGCCCGACACCAGCAGCGATCGCTTCTTCTCGGTGGCGAGCGTCATCAATGCGAGCACGGCGCCGGTGTGCGGCAGGTCCGCAATCACGTCGACGCCCTCACGGTCGAACCACTCTCGCGCGAGATTGACGGCGAGATCGGGCTTGTTCTGGTGATCGGCGGTCAGGATTTCGATCGGCACCCCGTCGATCGCCCCGCCGGCGTCCTCGACCGCCATACGGGCTGCGATGATCGAGCCGGGGCCGCCGACGTCGGACACCACGCCGCTCTGGTCTCCCATCACGCCGATGATGATCTTGTTGCCGGAAAACTCCGCGCTCGCGGAGGAAGACCAGATACAGGTCGCCAATAGCGGCACAAGCCAATCACGGCGCATGCGGAAAGCTCCTTTTCAGTCGCCGGGGACCTTAGCGGGCGGCCACGACACATTTGTGACTGATATGGTACATATGTTCCAAGTGCGGTTGGCGACTGCCGCCATCCGCGCTATGGAGGGCTTATGCCCGTCACGCCTGATGATCCCGACGATGCCTTCGACGCCGCCATGGCCGCGCGAATCTGCTGGCATTATTTCAAGGAGGGGCAAACCCAGGACGCCATCGCCACGCGGCTGAACCTGACGCGCAAGCGCGTGAACCGTATTCTCGGCGAGGCGCGCGAACGCGGCCTGGTGCAGATCACGATCCAGCATCCGCTCGGCATCTACAGCGAGTTGGAGGCGCGGCTGGCCCGGCAATTCGGCCTCGCGCGCGCCATCGTGGTGCCCTCGCCGCTCGGCGACGCCGACGTGCGCGCGATGGTTGGCGCTGCCGCCGGCGAATATGTCTCGGAGCATCTGGCTTCCAACGCCTCGCTCGGCATCACCTGGGGCGGCACGATCAACGCCGCCGCGCAAAGCATCCGCAAGCGCAGCGACCAGGGCAACAGCGTGGTGCTGCTTTGCGGCGGGCTCGCCGAAAGCACCAGCATCAACCCTTATGACAATGCCTCCATGATGGCCCGCGCGCTGGATGCGCGTTGCCACTACCTCACCGCGCCGATGTTTGCGGCCTCAAGCGAGCTGCGCCAGGCGCTCACCGAAAGCGAGCCGGTCCGCTCGGTGCTGGCGATGGTGCCCAAGCTCGACATGGCGCTGCTCAGCGCCATCGATCTCACCGAGGATTCCAAGGCGCTTGAATATGGCGTGATCTCGCGCGGCGATTGGCGCTCGCTACGCACGGCCGGCGCGGTCGGCGACATTTGCGGCCATTATCTCGGCGCGGAGGGCAACTTGATCCAACACTCCTTGAGCACGCGCGTCATCAACCCGCCGATGAAATCGTTGCTCGCCATTCCGCATCGCGTGCTCGCGGCCGGCGGCATGGCCAAAGTTGCGATCATGAGCGCCGCGATCAGGGCAAAGCTCTGCCACGTCCTGATCACCGACGAGAATGCGGCCTCGGCGCTGGTCAAGGGCTGACGCGCTGGATTGGCCGCGCCCTTACTTGATCCTCGTCTCCGCCGTGATCAGCTCGTTGCCGTCACCGGTAGCGATCGTCACCTTCAGCCATTCACCGCTGCCGCCGCTATCAAACGGCACCGAGATGCGGTTTCCGGCCTTCGGATCGGCCTGCACCGCATCGTCATACAAGACCGCCTCGCCGCGCTTCATCGCGATGTGCAAGGGCGCCGCCGGTTCGAGACTGACGAACTGGAGGGTCGCACCTCCGCCCTCCGCCACCAGATTGACCAGGATATGCTCGTTCGCATCCGTCACGTTGCTGATGCCGACGGTCGGGGCATAGGTTTCCGGGATCGATATCTCGCCGAGCGCCGGAAAGCTTGCCTCGTGGAAGAACTGGTCGGATACGCCGGCCCATAATTCGACATAGGGCTGCGCCGGGTTCGGCTGCTGGCGCGCGCTCGCCGCGTTGGCGAGCGAGGGAAATCCCCAGGTCCACATTTTCAGGCCGCGCGTGAGCGTGTTGTCGGCGATGCGAATGATGCCCTCTTCATTGTCGTGGTTGATCACGCCCCAGAAATTGCCGCCCTGCATATCCGGCGCAGCGTAGGCGATGCCCATGGTCGGCCAGTTCTTGAAATAGCGCAGCTTCTCGAAGCGGCGTTGGCCGGGCCCCAGGCTCTCATCGCCCTCGGCCAGGTTTTTCGACCAGCTCGGCGTGGAGTAGGCCGCAATCGGGCCGATGATCTCGGCGCCGCCGGCCGTTTTCGGATGGTCCGGGTCCGATCCCGGCGCGAGCGTGGTGCAGGTCCAGTACTCGTAGTCGATCGCTGCGTTTTGCGGGTTTTTCAGCACGATGCGCGCATCGAGCGCGGCGCGGCCCGCTTTCAGCGTGACATAGTAAGTGGCTTCGATTCCCGTCGAGCCGCGCTTGAACTGCTTCGGTGCCGCGGCAAAGGCGAAATCGTCCTTCAGCGACATCGACACCGTCACCTCGTCGTCGCCCTGCTTCACGATCCTGAAGTCCCACGGCTTCAGCCAGGTCTTGCCGTGCTCGGCATCCGGGAAGGTGGGGAAGATGCCGCCATACACCATCATCCAGTCGTAATAGAACGTGCCCTGCTTGATGGCGTAGGGCACGCCGACCTCGTCGCGATAAAGCTCCTCGTGGCCGGTCGGCTTGTAGATGATGGAAAGAATGCGCCCGCCGAACTCCGGCAGCAGCGTCACTTTCAGATAGCGGTTCTCGATCACATAGGTCTTGAAGCTGCGGTCGACGATCGTCCTGGTGTCGAGCGAGCCATCGACCAATCCGTTCTCCGAGTCGGTGGCATATTTCGCCGTGCTCCAGGCGATGGTCGATTCACGGAGAGAGACGCGATCAGGCTCCGATGCGGCCGCGTTCGCCGCGAACTGGAACATGCAGAACACCGAGACAACCGCGACACGGACACGCGCGGGAAACTGGATTGCCATTGACATCGCCTTCACTTGAAGAGGCGCAGCCATTCTAGACCATCGCCGCGCCGCCCGCGCCGTCTGCATTGCGCTCAATCCAGTCAAATTGGCGGCAGGATGTTTGGCCCAGGGCCGTCATCGCCGGGCTGGCCCGCGCGAAAGATCGTTGCAACCGGCAAAAATCCGGTTGTAGACTCCCGCCAAAACAAGAGGGCAAAACGGGAAACAGGGGAGGCTTGCTATGATCGACAATCGCACGGCACCTTATGCAGCGCTGGTCCTTCGGCTCGCGCTGTCGTTCTTTTTCTTCGCGCATGTGATCCGGAAATTCGCCGTGATCGGCTTCGACCCGTGGTGGGATGGGCTCGTGAAGCAGGGCTATCCCGGCGCCGTGCTCGGCTACACCGTCGCCATCGAGTTTACCGGCGCCGTGCTGCTGCTGCTCGGCGTCTATACCCGCTATGTCAGCCTGCTATCGCTGCCGGTGCTGATCGCGGTCGCCAACCACTGGATGGTGCGCAAGGGATTCTGGTTCGCTGACGGCGGCATGGAATTTCCACTGGCCTGGGTGTTCATGCTGATCGCGCAGGCGCTGCTCGGCGACGGCGCCTATGCGCTGCGCGTGCCGGCGCTGCCGTGGGAGCGCGCGCGGCCGGCGACGGCGTGAGGCCATTTGCTCAGGCGCTTCGAAACACGGTCCTAGAAAAAGCCTGGGCTGAGATCGAGACCATAGGTCAGCGCAAGCAGCGAAACCAATAGCCCTGCGGCGCAGAACATCGCGATTTGCGTCAGCGGATGGACTTCCCTGACGGAATGCACGGTACGGGACATTGCTTGAACAATGGCGGTCATTGAAAAAATCCCTCGTCAAATTGCGGCGGCTACCCGTTCCGCGGGTTTCACATGACACCCAGCCCCAAACAGCTTGGCCGAGCATGACTGAGATCACAGTCCCTCGCCTTCAGGACTCCTTATTTTATGCTTATGAATTCCGTGATTTTTATTGCGCGAAGCGTCTTGGCTGGACGACGGGAGCGTTAATTTGCTTTATTTTTTTGATGGTTCGGTGCTGGACACGGACCGTCGCGAGCTGCGTCGCGACGGCATGGCGGTCGATATCGAGCCGCAGGTTTTCGATCTCCTGGAATATCTGATCCGGCACCGTGAGCGCGTGGTCAGCCGCGACGAGCTGATCGAGCAGATCTGGGGCGGACGGGCGGTATCCGAATCCGCGCTGAGCACACGCATCAATGCCGCCCGCAACGCCATCGGCGACAGTGGAACCCAGCAGCGCCTGCTCAAGACCCTGCAGCGCAAGGGCATCCGCTTTGTCGGCGAGGCGCGGGAAGAGCAGAAGTCGCCGCAAACGGGGCTGGTCGACCCGGCAGACGATGCCACCATCGAGGAACGCCAGCCCATCGAAGCATTGCCCGCCTTGCCGGCGATCGGCAACGTCCCCGAAGTGCTGCCGCCGGCAATGGTTGCTGCCGTCGCGCGGACTCGCCTTGCGGTTCGGCCCGCAAGCGTGGTCGTCATCACGGCCGTCGTTCTCCTGTACTGCGCGGCTCTCGCCTGGGGCTACTTCGCACAATCCGCGCGGGCCAAGGCGAATGTCGAGACGGCAGCCAGGCTGAGCCACATCGCCGAGAAGATCAACATGACCTCGCGCGAGGATTACGACGCCGCTCGCCACCTCCAGCAATGGGCGGTTAGCCTCGATCCGCAAAACGCATCCGCCCAGGCGCGTTTGACCTTCGCCATCGTGACCGGCGTCCTGAACCATTGGTCGGATGATGTGGTCACCGACCTTCACGCCGCGGACCTCGCGCTGCAAGCCGGCATTCGCATTGCGCCGGACAACAAGATTGTACGTGGTGCACAGTGCCACATCCTGCGCGCGATGCGGCAGTTCGAATCGGCCATCACTTTCTGCAGCGAGGTTGCCGGGAGCTTTCCGGACTATCCGTTCCTGCACAAGGAGATCGGATATAACAAGCTCATGCTGGGCGAGCTCGATGAGGCCCTCGCCGAATTCCGTGAGGCCGACCGGATCGCACCCGATGCGCCGCTGCGCTGGAGCTGGAATCAGGGCATGGGCCTGATCTATCTGATGCGCGGAGAGGACGAGAAGGCGGTTGACCTGTTGTCGCGCGCGGCGATGGAAGCACCCAATGCCGGCCATCCCGCGGCCTATCTGGCTTCGGCCTACGCACTGGTCGGCCGCGAGCAGGAGGCGCGTGACGCCCTCGCCCACTATTTGAAGCTGTGGCCGAAAACGTCCCTGGACAATTTCGGACCGATGGTGGGAACGGCCGCGTTCAATGGCAAGATGGAACGAGTGATCAGGGGATTGCGGCTGGCGGGGCTGCCCGAACGCGCCGACGCTGCCCCGTCAGTAACGAAGCGCGCCGACCGCGGCACTCATTCGGACGAATCCCACGACGTCAGGTAAAGCCGGTCGAGCTCGCGTGAGGTGTCAGCCGCACCAATGCCGCCATCCAGGAAACGATCGATCGCGCTCGAGCCATCGACCTGAAACTTCAGATAGCCCTGATGGCGGGGCCGCAGCCAGCTCCGATCGAGTGTCGCCAATGTGTCGCGATAAAAGCCGTTCACAGCCCGGTTGACGGAGGGATCGAGCCAGGCCGCGCGGTGCCCGGCCTGCCCACCCGACTGGACGTAAGCGCCACGCTGCACATCCTGCGACGCAGTGAAATAGGCATAGTCGAACGCGATCTCGGGGTGCGCGCATTTGGCCGATATCGCGAGGCCCGTTCCGCCGATGACAGATCCTGACGGACCATCGCTCCCGAGCATTGCCAAATTGGCGAAGCGCACCAGCTTCTGCCGAAAGTCGTCACGCGCGTAGGAAACATAGCCATAGGTCAGTGGCGCGACCGCCCATTGATCTTCAGTCGCAAGCTGCTCGAGCGTCGCGATCGGATCGAGCCGGCGGCACTCGCGCGGCACCAGCGACGCCAGCTCGCGCATCACCTCCAGCACCGCGATGGCGTCGTGTTCCGCGAGCAGCGCGCCGGGCTCGGTGGCACATGGCGTGCCGCGGTTGGCGGCGAGCGTCATGAACGACATCAGCTGATGCGGGCTGCGCAGCGGCCACAGCACCCGTCCGCGCCTCGCGAGCGCGACGACATCGTCCCAGCGAGTAAGCGGCGCCTCGATCAGGTCCGGACGCCAGGCCTGCACCTGGGCCGCGGCATCGATCGGCAACGCCCAGTGCCGTCCCTTCCAGTGATAACTTGGAAAAGACGGCCCGACGCTGTTCTCCGCAAGGCTGTGCAGGCTTTTCGGATCACGCCAGTCGAAGGGCAGCAGGACGCCGGCATCGGCGAGCCCCCCGACATGCGGATGATCGATCACGATCAGATCGTATTCGGCCGCGAGTTCCTCGACCGGAAAGTGCTCGAAATCCTGCAGCGACCGCTTTTCCCAGGAAATCCGCACCTGCGGATGCCGGGCGGCAAACAGCTCGCCGGTCGCGACCATGGGGTCGAAACCCCGTGAATGGTCCCACGTCATGCCTCGAAGCGCGATCATCGACTTTTTCATATTGACTAAGTCAGTTTTTATTAGCGAAAATGACGGAGTCAAGGGAGAAACAGCCATGGCGGGAGAAGAAGGCGTTCAATACGCCGTCCCGGCGCTCGCACGCGGTCTCGATATTCTGGAGACGCTGGCCCAGCATGAAGGCGGACTCAGCCTGAGCGAGCTTGCCCGCACCCTCGATCTCAGCCCGAGCGCGGCCTTCAGGAGCGTGGTCGTGCTGGAGCAGCGCGGCTATATCGTACGCGACCCGGTGCTGGATGTGTATGTGCTGTCGCTCAAGCTGTTCGAGCTGTCGCACAACCGCCCACCGTTCCGCCGGCTGCTCGACATTGCCGTGCCGGCCATGCGTCTGCTGGCGGCCGAGGTCAAACAATCCTGTCACCTCAGCGTGCACGACAATGGCGACGTGCTTGTCATCGCCGATGTCGAGGGGCCGGGTCCGCTCAATCTGGCCTTCCGCCTCGGCAGCCGCTGGCCGATGCGCGAGACCGTCTCGGGCCGGCTGCTGCTCGCGTTTCAGGGCCCCGAGGTTCGCGAGGCCTGGCTCAAGGCCATTGCGGCGACAAAGGACCAGGCAAAATTCAAGCGCGAGCTCGCGCGTGCCACCGCGCAGGGCTTTTTGCGGCAGGAGAGCGAGACCTTCGGCGGGATCATCGATCTCGGCTTTCCGATCCTGGGACTTCACGGCGCCGTGGCGGCGCTGACCATTTCCATGGTGCGCGAATTGAGATCTCCGGTCGCCGAGAGCCGGATTCACGCAGCACTCGCCGCAACCGCCAACCACGTCACCAAGAAGCTCGGCGCTGCAACGCCGGCCAAACCTGAGGAAACCACCCATGGCAAGCGTAACGCTCGAGGCCGATAGCCCCGTCAAGTCGGAGCAAGGTCTCGCCAGCACCATCGCCGCGAGCACCATCGGCACCGTCGTCGAGTGGTACGACTTCCTGCTCTACGCCACCGCCGCGGCATTGATCTTCAACAAGCTATTCTTTCCGCAATTCGATCCCGTCGCAGGCACCATCGCCTCCTTTGCCGCCTATGCGGTCGGATTCGCGGTGCGCCCGATCGGCGGCATCGTGTTCGGCGCGCTCGGCGACCGCATCGGCCGCAAGCCGGTGCTGCTTGCGACGCTGATCCTGATGGGTCTCGCCACCTCGCTGATCGGCCTGTTGCCGACCTATGCGCAGGCCGGCATCTGGGCGCCCATCCTCCTCGTCGCGCTGCGCGTCATGCAGGGTTTTGGCGCCGGTGCGGAATATGCCGGTGCGATCGTGATGGCCGCTGAAGCGGCGCCCGGACGGCGCGGCTTCTTTGCGAGCTTGCCGGCTGCCGCGGTCGATGTTGCCACGGTGACATCGGCGGGCATCTTCGCGCTGTTCTCACTGATGCCCGAGGACATTTTCCTCGCCTGGGGCTGGCGGCTGCCGTTCCTGCTGAGCTTCGCGATCCTGATCCTCGGCGCCTATATCCGCCGCCGCGTGCCGGAATCGCCGGAGTTCGTCGCGATCAAGGAGCGCCATCGCGAGGCGCGCATGCCGGTCGTCACACTGCTTAAGAAAGAACCATCCCGGCGCCGTGCTGGCCGCGATGGGCGCCAATCTCGGCCCCAACCTCTCCTACGTGTTCCAGACCTTCACGCTCGCCTATGCGACCAGCAAGCTCGGCTTTCCCAAGCAGACGATCCTCACCGGCGTGATGGTGTCCTCGACCGTCGGCGCGGTCGCCTGCGTCGTGTTCGGCTCGCTCTCCGACATTTTCGGCCGCCGCCCGGTAATGATCATCGGCGCCATCTACACCGCACTCTATGCACTGGTGTACTTCCAGATCCTCGGCGCCGGCACGCCATGGATCGCCGTGCTGGCGATGACCGCCGGCCACGCGCTCGGCGCCCGCTCGATGTTCGGCGTGCAGCCGTCGTTCTATTGCGATCTATTCCCGCCCGAAGTGCGCTACAGCGCGATTGCCTTCGCGCGCGAAGTGACCGGCGCGGTCGTTCTCGGCCCGCTCCCGCTCGTCGCCACCGCGCTGCTCAGCCAGTACAACGGCAACGTCTGGCCCATCGCCGCGCTGACGGCGGCAATGAGCCTGATCACGCTGGTGTCGGTAGCGCTGGCGCCGAAGGAGCGAGGGGTACAATAAAGCCCAGGGCGCAACGGCTTGCGTTTGCAGTCGTGCGTAAGGGCCACGAGTGGGACAACGTCTCCGGTCCTTGGGAGTGAAGCTGACTGAATCAGGGCGTGCACTCATAAGATCAGGTGACGTCCGCCATGCCCCCGAAAGCGGTGCGAAAGCGGACATCGCGGGACTTCGGCGTTGGGCCATGTGTGGACGGCTCCGGGTTGGCAAGTAGAATCTTCACTTTGCGGCGTTGGTCGGAGCAGCCATGTGTTCGGCCTGTTTGCGCGGTTCACATGACCGCTGGCCATAATGCCCTCCGCGGATCAGGTCCCGGTCAACAGCACGCATTCGAAGATGCCATGGCCCATGTGGGTTGTCCTGATCGCCGGATCGACCGGCGCTGCATTAAGTGCTGTTCGCCCTCCCAACCGTTACGTCACACCGGATATCCGGTGTAATCTCGTCTCGTCACGCCGCAAGAGCAGCGGGTTCATTGTAACGTTCGTTCCTTGCCATCATCGCCCAGGCCATCCGGGCGAGTTTGTTGGCGAGCGCAATGGCTGCGACCTTAGTGGGGCGCCGGGCCAACAATCGAGTGAGCCAGGGCCGATGATCGGTGCCATGGATCTTGGCATAGCGGATCACGGCGAGCGCGCCAGCCGTGAACAGGCTGCGCAAATAGCGATCGCCTTGTTTGCTGATACTGCCAAGCTTGTCTTTGCCCCCGCTCGAGTTCTGCTTCGGCACGAGCCCCACCCAAGCCGAGAAGTCTCGTCCCGACCGGAAGGCCTTGGGATCAGCAACGCTGGCGACCAGCGCCGTTGCTAACGCCGGCCCGACGCCGGAGAG
>Ga0210406_10006929_pt1 | contig 11627 bp, 12 predicted proteins | sample IncBWC30MmetaG_FD_155454 | JGI IMG/M metagenome (GOLD analysis project Ga0210406, IMG submission 155454) | Forest soil microbial communities from Barre Woods Harvard Forest LTER site, Petersham, Massachusetts, United States - Inc-BW-C-30-M | ecosystem: Environmental > Terrestrial > Soil >... | reverse complement strand
TGTTTCTCGTCAAGTAGAAAAAAAACGAATCCCAAACGGAAAAACGGGCCGGCGCTCGCACAACATTGAGAGGCAACCATGAATGCTCTAGTTTTGCTGCCGCAAGCAGAGACCGGAGGCCAGGTCCAACAGATCGCCAACACCTTCGGCGTGGACTGGCCTCATCTGATCGCCCAGATCATCAGCTTTGGCATCGTTTGCTTTCTTCTCCATCGGTTCGCCTACAAGCCCATTCTCAAGATGCTGGAAGAGCGGCAGCGGCAAATCGCGCAGGGTCTTGCTGACACGGAGAAGATCAAAGCGGAATTGGCCCAGACCGAGGCTCAGCGCCACGAAATCATGATCCAAGCCAATGCGCAGGCGACCAAACTAATCGAGGAGGCGCGCGCTGCGGCAGACCGGGTACAGCAGCAGGAAGCGATAAAGGCCATCGCCGCGGCTGACCAGATTATAGAAAAGGCGCGCGAGGCCGCTGCCTACCAGCACGCCGTCATGCTCGTGGAACTTAAGCGTGAGGTCGGCGGATTGGTTGTGCGGGCGACCGCCACGATCACCGGCAAGATTCTAACGCCGGATGATCAGCGGCGCATGGCCGAGGAGACCACCAGGCAATTGGCGGCTTAGCCCAGAAGGAAACTGACCCAAATGAAAACGACCAAACAAGTCATGCGGGAGGCGAGACAGCTTTTTCGCGTATGTCTTGTCGATGGCAGGTTGGATGAGGGCCGTGCCCGCGTGGTCGTGCAGAGGGTCATTCAATCAAGACATCGCGGCTACTTGACTTTGCTGGGCCACTTTAAGCGATTGTTGAAGCTTCAATATGACCGGTTCACAGCCAGAGTCGAGAGCGCACTACCATTGCCGGCCGATTTGCAGGCTACCGTCCGAGCTGAATTAACAGGCGTATACGGTCCGGGGATAACTACCCTGTTCGCTCGTAACCCAGCGCTGATCGGGGGGATGCGCATTCAGGTGGGCAGCGATGTTTATGACGGCAGCGTGCGCTCGGGGCTGGCTACGTTGGAGAAAAGCTTTGGAATTACAAGTGTGAGCGGAAGGAACGCAGAGACCTGATCACCATTTCCGCGACCTTCGCGTTTAGCAGAACTAGGGTGAAAGCTATATGGCTGATCTACTCAAGGAACTTGAAGCCCAAATCGCAGGAGTGAAGACAGAGACTGCTCGGCAGAACGTGGGGGTCATTCGCGAAGTCGGTGACGGCGTGGCTCGAGTGGAGGGCCTTACCGATGCGATGCTCAACGAGATGCTCGACCTCGGCCACGGCATTACCGGCCTGGCATTGAACCTTGAAGAGACCGAAGTCGGAGTCATTATTTTAGGCGACTACACCAAGCTTGAGGAGGGCGACGAGGTCCGCACCACAGGCAAACTACTGCAGGTACCGGTGGGCAAGAAGCTCTTGGGACGTGTGGTGAACACTCTAGGAGAGCCGCTGGATGGAAAAGGGCCGGTCGAGAGTAACGTTTTCTATCCGGTTGAGAAACTCGCTCCCGGCATCATCCGGCGCAGCCCGGTCAGGCAACCGGTCCAAACCGGCATCATGGCGATTGACGCGATGATTCCGATCGGTCGCGGCCAGCGCGAATTGATCATCGGGGATCGGTCAACGGGCAAGACCACGATATGCATCGACACCATCATCAGCCAAGCTCGCCTCAACAGAGCCGCGGAGGAGGCGGGAGATAAAGACTATCGCCCGCTTTATTCCATTTACGTTGCGATCGGTCAGAAGCAATCGAATATCGCCCGCATCATCACCATTCTCGAAGAAGCCGGAGCCCTGCCTTACACGATCATCGTCGCATCGCCTGCTTCCGACTCAGCCACGAACCAGTATCTAGCGCCTTTCGCGGGGGCGGCGATGGGCGAGTGGTTCATGGATCACGACATGGACGCGTTAATCATTTTTGACGATTTGTCCAAGCACGCTGTGGCCTACCGGCAGGTTTCCCTGGTACTGAAGCGGCCCTCGGGCCGTGAAGCCTATCCCGGCGATGTGTTTTACCTCCACAGCCGATTGCTCGAAAGGGCGGCGCGGGTTGGGGAGAAGTATGGCAACGGTTCACTCACCGCCCTGCCGATTATTGAAACGCAGGCCGGCGACGTTTCCGCATATATTCCGACGAACGTGATCTCCATCACAGATGGGCAAATTTATCTGGAAACGGATTTGTTCTACCAGGGCGTGCGGCCGGCGATTTCGGTGGGTCTCTCAGTGTCTCGAGTTGGTTCCGCGGCGCAGCTCAAGGCCATGAAGCAAGTCGCAGGACAGCTCAAGGGAGACCTCGCCCAATTTCGGGAACTGGCGGCCTTCGCGCAATTCGGCTCAGAGCTGGACGCCAAGACGCAGGCGCAGATCGATCGCGGCAAGCGCATCATCGAGATCTTCAAGCAGCCTCAGTACAGTCCGATTCCCGTCGAAACCCAAGTAGCTTTGATCTGGGCGGTCCAAAACGGGTGTGTGGATGATGTGCCGGTGGACCGGATCAAGGAATTCCAGACCAAGCTGACGGAATTTCTTAGCACGCGTAAGACCGAACTGCTTCGGAAGATCGCGCAAGAAAAGGCGATGAGCGCCCCATTGACGACGGAGTTGAAAGCTGCGGCTGACCAGTTCAAAGAGACCTGGAGATGAAGACCGCATTGTATGTGCTAACGCTGGGCTGGAAGTCGGCTTTGAGTGTCTCCGATTTCGGCGCTGCTAAGTTCGGCACCTAGGACGATTATTATGCACAGCCCTCGCGATTTGCGCCGCCGGATCCGCTCCATTAGCAGTACCGCGCAGATCACCAAAGCGATGCAGATGGTGGCGGCATCGAACATGCGCAAAGCGCAACAAGCCGCGCTTGCCGGACGTCCCTTCGTACAGGTGCTGTACCGTATTCAGCGAGAAGCGACGACTCGAATGGGCGAGTTCAGTCATCCTTTACTCGCAGTGCGCGAAGTCCGGAAACGAGCCGTGATCCTGATCGCTGCGGACAAGGGCTTATGCGGGGCGCTCAACAGCAACGTGTTCCGCCTGGTCGCCGAGTTCGATCCCCAATCCACAGTCTTCATCACGGCAGGACGTAAGGCCGCTCAGTTCATTGCCCGCACTCATCGGCAGCTTTTGGCTGAGTTTGCATACGCAGACACACCGAAATTTGTCGAAGCCAGGGCGATCGCTGCCTTTGCCCGCGATCTCTTTTTGAAAAAGGAAGTGGACGAGGTTCGGGTTATCGCCACCCGTTTTGTCAACACTCTCACCCAGCATCCACTCTGCCTGGAATTCCTTCCGGTAGGGCAAATCAAGGCGATGAATATCCCGGGCGTTAGAGCTGCCGAAGATGAGCTTGCCGCGGATAGCTCCGAGTCCATCTTTGAACCCAGTGCGGAATTCGTCCTGACCTATCTCCTCCCGCACTATCTCGACATCTACATCTACCAGGTCTTACTGAATGCTAAAGCGAGCGAGCAGAGCGCTCGTATGGTGTCAATGAAGAACGCCACAGAAAGTGCCGAGGGTCTGATCAAGGATTTGACACTCGAGTATAACAAGCTGCGGCAGGGCAATATCACGAAGGAATTGCTGGAGATTGCCGGTGGGCAGTCGGATTGAGACTGGACCATGATGGCAATGGATCTTTGCAAGCGGGTGTAAATATGAACACAGGCAGAATTGTTAAAGTCCTCGGGCCGGTTGTGGACGTTGAATTTTCGGGAGCGCTACCTGGGATATACAACGCGCTGACGGTCGAATACGAAGTTCAGAAACAGCCTGCTAAAGTGACGCTCGAAGTGCAGCAGCATCTGGGCGACAAGTGGGTCCGGGCAATCTCCATGTCGGGCACCGAAGGCCTCAAGCGAGGCTTCGCGGTCACGGACAGCGGCGGGCCTATATCCATGCCCGTGGGCGATGGGGTCATGGGCCGGGTATTCGATGTGACCGGCAACCCGGTGGATGAGCGCGGACCGGTGGAAGCGGAGAAGTACTATCCGATCCACCGCCAGCCCCCGCCACTCGTGGACCAATCGACGTCTCCGCAGGTGCTCTTCACCGGCATCAAGGTGATTGATTTGATCTGCCCATTCCTGAAAGGCGGCAAGGTGGGTGCGTTCGGTGGTGCCGGCGTGGGCAAGACGGTCGTCATCATGGAACTGATCAATAATATCGCCAAGCTGCATGGCGGCGTATCGGTGTTCGCGGGTGTCGGTGAGCGTACTCGGGAGGGGAACGATCTCTACCACGAAATGTCCGAAGCCGGGGTCATCAGGCAGGACAACTTGCGTGAATCCAAGATCGCCCTGGTGTATGGCCAGATGAACGAGCCACCGGGCGCCCGGCTGCGCGTGGCCTTGTCCGGCCTCGCCATCACAGAATACTTCCGCGACGAAAAGAATCAGGACGTACTTCTTTTCATTGACAACATTTTCCGTTTTTCTCAGGCTGGCTCCGAGGTATCGGCCTTGCTCGGCCGCACCGCCAGCGCCGTCGGCTACCAGCCAACCCTCGCCGCCGAGATGGGCGCCCTGCAGGAGCGGATCACTTCCACCAAGAAAGGCTCGATCACTTCATTTCAAGCCGTGTATGTTCCGGCTGACGACCTGACGGACCCAGCGCCAGCCACAACCTTCGCGCACTTAGACGCGACCATCGTACTGGAACGTTCGATTGCCGAATTGGGGATCTATCCGGCGGTGGATCCGCTGGCGTCGACCTCCCGCGCCCTGGCGCCAGAAATCGTTGGCCAGGAGCACTACGACGCAGCGCGTGGAGTGCAAAAGGTACTTCAGCGCTACAAAGACCTGCAGGACATCATTGCGATTCTGGGCATGGACGAACTTTCCCCTGAGGACAAGCTGACCGTACTTCGTGCGCGCAAGATCCAGCGATTCCTCAGCCAGCCATTCAGTGTGGCGCAAGTGTTTACGGGCCGCGAGGGCAAACAGGTTCCCGTGGCGGAGACGGTACGCGGGTTCAAGGAGATCTTGGAAGGCAAGCACGACGACGTGCCGGAGGGCAACTTCTACATGAAAGGTCCGATTGAGGAGATCAGACAGAATTGAGGGTGCGGCGTTGAGGACGGAATCTTTTGCGCCGCACGAAATCGGCTATGGCCAACGCCATCAAACTAGAGATTGTGACGCCGGAGGCCACGGTTTACTCCGAAGATGTCGATATGGTCACACTGCCAGGCGTGGAGGGCCAGATGGGGGTTCTGCCTCAGCATGTCCGACTGATGACGCAGTTGGTGCCGGGTGAACTGATCGTGCGCAAGGACGGACACGATGATTTTATGGCCGTTGGCGAAGGGCTTGTCGATGTAAATAACGAACGCGTGTCCATTGTGACAAACATGGCAATTGCTGTCGATAGAATTGATGAAGCAGCAGCCGAAGAAGCTCGCCAACGCGCCGCTGCCCGCCTCCGCGAAAAGATCTCCTCTGAAGAAGTCGCGTCCGTAAACGCCTCTCTGGCTCGCTCACTAGCACAATTAAACGTTAAGCGACGCCATCGCTGACGACATCCGGGACGGGGCCATTGAACACTACAAGAAGCGTTTTCGTCTTGAATGACGAAGTACCCGAGCGACTCTTTGTGACCTGCTACTTTCACTAGTTCCAACCAGCAACGCTTAGCAATGTGTTAAGAGAGAGAGCTTCGGACCGATAGCGGTACTCGCCAGCCTTGCTCTTGTTGATGTCCACTTCTCGACCCATCGTGGGTATAGGAGTTTCGCCGCGAGCACCGTTAGTTTGCTAGTTCCGCAACCACGCCGGAGGCTTGGCACCCTTGCTGATGGAGTCAGAGCCGATGGTCTCGTTTGCCCGCACATGATGCCGACCTGGTACGGCCAACGATATCGATCGTGTCGCTCGAGGAGTGCGATGTCTTAGTGGAAGGTCAATTGCGGTTTCAAGGTAAACAAAATGAAGCAGTATTCCCACCATGACCACACTGAACGTCAATATAAGCAGCAAGATGGTAATCATGGTTTATTTTCCAACAAGCCTAAAAATCTTGGGTCGCAGCTCTCGCTAACCGACGCGCCAGGACACCTTCCTATGTGGCTTCACATAATTCGTAGCACATTTGGGAGTCGTGCGCTTCTGGCAGAACTGACAGCGAGTATGAGGCTCACGAGGACAACTCGGTTGGTGCAGCGAACCTGGGGCACTTCATCACCACCTCATCCAATTAAGTGATGCTTGATGGCGTACTGAATCAATTCGGCATTCGTTTTCAAACCGAGGGTCTCCATAATTCTGTATTTGTGGAAAGCTACGGTACCTGGTTTCACGTTCAAGACACCGGCAATCTCCTTCATCGACATGCCTTCCGCAAGCAGTTGCAGAATCTCACTTTGGCGGCGAGTGATCCGTTTTTCCGGAACATAGGACTGACGGCTTCTCAAGAGGAAGCCCACCGTTTCTTTCGTAATGAGTGGAGAAAGGTACGACTCCGACTTCAGAGCGCGTCGAATGGCTATGATCAACTCGGCCGCTGCCGAAGTCTTCACCACGTATCCCGACGCGCCACGCCGGAATGCTTCAGCCGCCACCTCCGGAGACATGTTCACAGTCAAGTAAACCAACTTCGTCGCGGGCAGCAGGTGTTTAATCTGATCGCCTGCGTCCAGCCCATTCAGTTGTGGCATGGCAATATCAAGGACCACAACTTCGGGTTTCAGCTCGCATGCCATCCGAAGCAGTGCCCGTCCGTTATCCACGATACCCACAACCTCAAACTCGGGTTCGAGGAGGTTCTTGCAGGCCTCGGCTAACAGCGTGTGGTCATCGGCAATCAGCAGTCGAGCCCTCTGATGCTGTGGCATTGTGAAGTCTCCGGACTACCTTGAGATAGCTTGCACATCGCACTCGAGTGCCAACGGGCGCTCAGCCGGAGGAGGTACTGCGCGCACCTAAGCTAATCACTGGAAAGCCGTGGCCATAACTGTCAGTTTCATCAGTACGTATCAGCAAATAGCACTAGATATCACTGCGAGTGGGCTCCGGTGAACGTCGACTGACAGTTTTGCCAGTTGGCGGTACAAACGGAGGCTTCTAGCTTCTTGTTGGTTGTCTTTACACCGCAACTCGACGCAGCCGTGCTGCGCCGCATTCGCACCCGTCAAAAGAAAGTCGGCGGCGCGCGCAAAGATGATGGCGGCTGGAATTCCCTGACCGGAGTTCTAAAGCTTAAAGAGGAGACCACAGACATGATCCGCTTCAATCTACCAAGAATCGCGTACGTTGCAGCCGCGTCGCTGATCGGGCTGGCATTGCTAAACACGATGGTTGCAGCCCAGTCCGTAAAGGTTGATGGCCTTATCAAAGCACGAGACGGCGAAACCATGATTGTGCAGACTTCGGAGTCTCCGAAGCTTCTCGTTTTGCTGACCGATCGCACGGAAGTGGGACAGGTGCAGGGTATGTTGAAGGCCCGACGGAAGGCAATGTCGATGGCTGCGCTTATTCCGGGACTCGCCGTCAAAGTAGAGGGAACCTACAACAACGACAACCAACTGGTAGCGAAGACCGTCTCTTTCAAAGGCAACGACCTGGAACGGGCTCAATCGATCCAGGCTGGCTTGCACGAAACTCAGGAGCAGGCGCAGCAAAACAAAGCGGAGTTAGAACAACACAACGCCGAACTAAAGGCTCAGAACGAGGCCCTACAACAGCAGCAGCAGCAGATCTCGGCAAACAAGGCAGCCGTCGACGCTGCCGTCGCGCGCTTCGGCCAACTGGACGATTATTACATTTTTGATGAGTTAACTGTTTATTTCGGCAACGGCAAAGTCAAGGTTGACCCCAAATACGGTCCGCAACTGCTGGCCTTGGCGGGGAAAGCCAAAACTATCAACGGCTACATGATCGAAGTGAAAGGCTACGCCTCATCCGTTGGCAGCGTGGAACTGAACCAACAACTCAGTGAGGACCGCGCTGGTGCGGTGACCAAGATTCTGCTTCAGCAGGCCCACGTTCCGCTCACCCGAATGCTGGCACCCGGCGCCATGGGAGAGAGCCACCAGGTCGGCAACGACAAGACGGCCGAAGGGCAGTCGGAAAATCGTCGCGTAGTAGTACGTGTCTTACAAAACAAGGCGATCGCTGGCATATAAAGCCTTCGCCTGAGCCAGGCCTTTGCGTCCTCGCATCGGCAGGACTTGATCGGCGACGCGCTCCAGGTGATACCCAACGACGGGCTGCGGCGCGTACGCTTTTTTACTCAAGAGCGTGCGGTCAATACTGGTGTCATAGGAAAACTTTTCTCGCGCCAGCATTCCACCGTTGCTCTCGCTAGGGAAAACTGTCGCTTTTGCCAGTTCTCGGCGCGCTCACCGTATCGTACGTTCACGAGTGGTCAGGATTTGCCCTTTTCGATGAGCATGCTTCACTCAACGGTAGAAAAGGGAGTGTCCTAACACAACCGTCGGGCTTCGGCTCACAAACATAAATTCTCGACTGGAGGAATACAGATGAACGCAATCAGCAGAGCAAGTCTTGCAGCAGCTTGCATTGTTATCCTGACATTGTCAGTAGCAGCGCAGGAGTTTCCAAGAGCGGAGCTCGCATTCGATTACACGTTCGCTCGTGTTAATCCCAGTGCTGCTTACACGAAGGGCCACAGCCTGAACGGCGGCGGCGGCGCCCTCGTGTACAACGTCAATCCGTACCTTGGTTTAAAGATGGATCTGCAAGGCTACGGCAGCAACACCACAAGCTTCGTAATTCCTCCGAATAACATCTTTCCGGGAGGTCTATCCGGTAGAGTGCACGGCAACCTGTTTACCTATATGTTCGGCCCTCAGATCAAGGTGAGGGCGCATAACTTCCAACCTTTCGGCCACCTGCTGTTGGGGGGAGGGCATTCGAACGTGTATGGCAACGCGTTCAAACAACTCTGCCAACCACTTCCAGGGTCCTGCGATTTCTCGAAGGCTCCCTCTGCTAACGCCTTCGCTATGGCCGTTGGTGTCGGAGTGGACATACAGATTAACAAGACCATCTCATTCCGGCCAGGCGAAGTAGACTACCTGCTGACTGTGTTCAGCAATCCCTTCACCAACGGCAACCAAAACAATTTTCGCTATACAGCCGGTATCAACTTCAGTTTCGGAGGAACCAAATAGATTTGTGGTTGCTGAGGGAACACGGGTCACGTTCCCAGTTCCCTTCTCGCGACCAGAGTGCGGGCCGGCCTAGTGGCGATGCGGTGTCGGCCCGGCGGAGGTCGAGGCTAATGGAATTTCCCCGCCGCCGCGTATCCTCTCTTGTAGGAAACTTGGACGGGTTTTTTTACCGCTGATGAGTTTACTCGTACTTTGATTTTGCGCCATTTGCCTGCGCTTTCGCTCTTGGGGTTGTAGCCGAGCACATATTGGTTGCGCATTTCCCGGCTGATGGCGGCCGCAGCTTTAGGGATGTTGTCTCTATCGTCCACGGTAACCGTGCGACCACCGGTCCGATCGGTGATCTCGTTTAGCCATTTTTTCCCAAGCCTTTCCTCCAGCGTATTGAAGAAAAAGGTGTCGAATAGTCCGATCGCATAGATCTGCACATCCGATTCCTGGACGAGGCTCTTTATTTCCCTAAGGGTATAGCGGCTTGCGTTGTCTCCGCCGTCGGAGATGATGACGATTGCCTTGCGCCGGTAGTGTGCGGAGCGGAGCTGGAACTCGGCCAGGTAGATTGCATCCAGCAAGGCGGTAGGTCCGCCGGGTTCTACCGCGATCAGCCTGCGCTCCACGTCATCAATGGACCGTGTGGGCCCCGCCAGCAGGCGAGGGTGATCGGAAAAGGTGATGGCGAAGTATTCATCATCCGGGTTTGCATTCCTGAAAAATTCAACAATCGCTGCCCGTTCGATATCGATCTTGTCGCTCATGCTCTTGCTCACGTCCAGAAGCACTGAAATTGAGATGGGGGCCTCCTCCTCCATGAAGTACCGGATTTCCTGTGGTTTGTCCTCCTCATAGACTGTGAAGTCCTGCTTGGCCAATGCGATAACTGGTCGGCCGAAAGGATCTGTTACGGTCACGGGTACCAATACCAGGTTCACGTCGACGCGTAAGGGCCGAGCCAAGGCATCCAAGGAGGCAGGTGTTTCGCCCGTCGTATGGGTGGTTGGTGTGCTACGCACCGAGACGTGTACTTCTTCAGCTGATTGTGCCCGCGCAACCCAGTTCAACAGCAGCACTCCAGCACAGAGCAGAACTGACCGAGCGCACATGCGCGGCTCCCGAGTTTGGCTGTCTTGATTAGCGTGTAGGACCTGGGGGAGGCCCCACAATCTCTCGCACCTATCATCTACGGAAGCAATAGCCTGTCAATCAAATTCTTGCCAGGATCGTCCGCGGAGGGCAGCGGGCGCTCTAGTAATACCCCGGCAGCAATTCGACAGGTGCCGGACAACCGGTGCAGAACGGTGACAGTTCGAAACCTGAGCGAGCTCCCAGCGGAGAGCAAGTACTATGCCGGGCTGATGGCGGGGGAGATAAAGGTTTTGCCCACTAAGGCCTGCCAAATGGCCGAAACCAAATCTGTGGCAAGGTGCGACTTGAGAACATAGCCGAGAGCCCCGGCGGAGATTGCGGCCTTGACCATGTCCGGGTCGTTGTGGGCCGTGAGGAAGACCACCCTTGCCAACGAGCCTTCCTCTCTCAGACGCCAAGCGGCTTCAATTCCGTTCACTTCCGGCATCGAAATATCGAGTACGACGATGTCGGGCGTGAGGCTGGCGGCGAGCTCAAGCGCACGCATTCCGTTTTCAGCGGTGCCGACAATCTGAAATTCGTCTTCGAGTATTCCTACCAAAGTCTGCATCATCTCTTGGTGGTCGTCAGCCAGAAGGATGCGGGGTGCAGTCATCGCAACGTCGGTCTTGGCAAGTGCTGCCGTTTTTCTTTGAGCGGTTGACCGCTGCCGGTCGGCTTCGAAGGTGTACAACACGAGCATAGCCTAGCCGATCGCCGCGGTCGCGTCTGCTAGCAACGCTTGCAGTATTCCGTGTTTAATTCCTAGGTCTGTCACTGTAAAAGATGTGGTGCGTGGAACAGGGCCGCGGATGACCGGCTTTCTCCTCGCAGCGCCAGATGTGCTCGCCGCGAAGGCCAACTGTAACTTCTGCCAGTTTTCCGGACGCCCTACGCACTCTACTCTTTTCTCGATTCATGCGAGAAGTTGTCTAACGCCACGAACAGGTAGAGAGAGTCCTGCAGTGCTCAACGTCGTGAAAGCATCGTTTTGGGCACTTCCCTTCCGCTCTTTAGCGGCTGTTTAGCAGCGAGGCTCTTCGTTCTTACTAGTTGCTGCTTAGGAGTTCCCATGCGAGTCGAACCTGAACCACATCCTTTCGGACTCCATATCGAGAATCCGAATTCCTACCGATCGCCTACATCACAGTTTTGGCCAGCCCACCGATACTTGATCATCCTGGCTTCGTTGCTCGGGGTGGCGCTGACCGGATGCTCCAAGAAGGAGGCCACGGCGGCGGCCGCGCCTCCAGAGGTCGAGGTTGCGGGAGTCATTCAACAGGACGTGCCGCTTTATACGGAATGCATCTCGATTCTCGACGGCTACGTCAATGCGGAGATTCGGCCGCAAGTAAGTGGCTATCTGCC
>Ga0210406_10006928_pt1 | contig 11627 bp, 12 predicted proteins | sample IncBWC30MmetaG_FD_155454 | JGI IMG/M metagenome (GOLD analysis project Ga0210406, IMG submission 155454) | Forest soil microbial communities from Barre Woods Harvard Forest LTER site, Petersham, Massachusetts, United States - Inc-BW-C-30-M | ecosystem: Environmental > Terrestrial > Soil >... | reverse complement strand
CCCTTGGTCGTCCTGGCCACCGCCGCCACCGTCATCGCATCCCAGGCCGTCATCTCCGGCGTCTTCTCAGTGACCACGCAGGCGGTCAGTTTAGGGTTGCTGCCGCGCCTGCGCGTGGAGCATTCCTCCGCGTCGGTCGCCGGGCAGATCTACGTGCCGACCATGAATTGGATACTCATGGTGGCGGCGTTGGCATTGGTCGTCGGATTCGGCAGCTCGGCGGCGTTGGGCGGAGCGTATGGCCTGGCCGTCTCCGGCGCCATGACCATCGTGACGCCGTTGACCTTGAGTCTCATCAAGTCGCGGACGGGCAAGGACAGCCTCGTCCTGCGCACGGGATTGTCGCTGCTCTTCGTCGTCGACATCGCCTTCCTGCTCGCGAATTTGACCAAGCTCGAGGATGGCGGCTGGCTGCCGCTGGTCTCCGGACTGATTATTTTCTGGCTGATGCAAACCTGGCAGAGCGGTCGCGCCTCGCTCATGGCACGACTGCTGCGTGAGCAGAAACCGGTGCGCGATTTTATCGAGGACTTGAGGCGTGACCCGCCGGTTCGCGTACCGGGCACATCGATTTTCCTGGACCAGAAGGCATCCGGAATACCGCGCGCCCTGCTCAACAACATCAAGTTCAATCGCGTCATGCATGAACGGGTGGTGCTGCTGACCGTCGTCACCCGCGAGGTGCCGCGCGTCGCGGCGGCCAAGCGCTTGACCGTCACGCCGGTTTGCGAGGGCATCGTCCGGGTCATAGCCCAGATTGGGTTCATGGAGAAGCCCAACATGACGGCGATCTTGAGGGAGGCGGAGAATCACGGCGTGCCTTACGATCCCGAAGACACGACCTTTTTCCTGAGCCGGGAAGAATTGCTGCCGGGCCGCCGCTCCGACCTGCCGCCGCTGCGCCGCAGAGCATTCATGCAGATGGCGCGCAACGCGCAGGTGATTGCGGATTACTATGGGTTGCCGCCCAACCGGGTCATCGAGATCGGCACCCGGGTGGAAATCTAAACCAGCGGCTTCTCAAGCCACATCCAAGATTCTCACGCCGCCGTCCCCCGCCACGATCAGCATGTCGGCGCGGCGCCAGGCGAACAGACCCACCGTCACCACGCCGGCAATTTGATTCACGGCGGATTCAAAGGACTTGGGGTCGGTAATCTTGAGATTGTGGACGTCCAAGATCGGATTGCCGTTGTCGGTAATGACCCCTTCACGCCATACCGGCTGTCCGCCGAGCTTCACGAGCTGCCGCGCGACGTACGAGCGGGCCATGGGTATGACCTCGACGGGCAGCGGGAAGCCACCCAGCACCGGCACCAGCTTGGAGTCATCGATGATGCAGATGAACCGCTTCGAGGCGGCGGCCATCACCTTCTCGCGCGTCAGCGCCGCCCCGCCGCCCTTGATCAGCACGCCATCGGCGGTGGCCTCATCGGCGCCGTCGACATACAGCAGAAGATCGCCGGCGGTATTCAGATCGAGTTCCTCGATGCCCGCGGCTTTGAGTCTTTCGGAAGTTTGGCGCGAGCTCGAGACTGCGCCGGAGAGCTGGATTCTACGGTCTTTCAGCACTTCTATGAGCTGATTCACCGTGGAGCCGGTGCCGACACCCAACACCATGCCGCGCTCGATATAGGGAACCGCGGCTTCGGCGGCGCGGCGTTTTTTTTCCGTTGAGTTGTCGGACGGCACGCGAGATTTCCCACCTTCAGAAACAACTGTGCCCGCTTACGCGGGCACAGTTGATTACTTTCGAAGGCTTACTTTTTCTTAGCGGCCTTTTTCTTTGCTACCTTCTTCTTCGCCTTCTTTGCTTTCGCTGCCATGATAGAAACTCCGTTATCGGGTTAGTCCGGGGTCCGAGTATATACACGATTAATTAATTTACAAGCAATAGCTCGCGCTCGGGCATGACTATGTGCTAGCGATGTGAGTCACGTCACTCAAGGCTGAGGATGTAATCCCAATCCTTTTTCGTCACCGGCATCACCGATAAACGATTCCCACGGCGCAGCAAAACAAAATCCTTGAGCGCAGCAGCGGCGTGCGTGCGCAGTTCATCGAGCGTGATGATGCGCTTGAACTTGCGCACCAATTTCACATCGACGACGAACCAACTGGGCGCATCCTTCTTGGAGTCGGGATCGTAGTGATCATGCTTGGGGTCGAAGGCGGTCACATCCGGATAGCCTTCGCGGGCGATGGCGGCGATGCCGGCGATGCCGGGCACATCGCAGCTCGAATAGTAGAAAAACACCAAATCACCCTTTTTTATGGAGTCGCGCAGCATGTTGCGAGCCTGGTAGTTGCGCACTCCGTCCCACGCCGTGGTTTGTTTTGGCGCCTTGCCCAGATCATCAATGCTGAAGCTGGCGGGCTCCGATTTGAACAGCCAATGATTCATAGGAAATGTTCCACTCCTGATTCGGTTGCCAGGGAATTCAATCGAACGTCCCACGCTTCCGCAAACCTGGCGTCGGTGCGCTGGCACTCGAAGGCGAGCCCGACCAAATGCGGTCCCTTCCAGCAGCGCCGCCGGCGGCGGAATGCGAGAGCTCGATCATAGTATCCACCCCCCATCCCCAATCGCCTACCGCCGCCATCGACGCCGACCAAGGGTATGACGATGAGGTCCAGCCATTGCGGCGAAACCGGCCTGACGCGCAGGCGCGGGACCGAAATTCCAAACGTGCCGGGGCTGGTCTGGCCTTTCAGCGGATAGAAGCGCAGGCGGCAATGGCGCCGATCGCTGATGACCGGCACGAAGATCCGCACGCCGCGCTGCCGCGCCGCGCGGATCAAGGCGGCAGTATCCGTCTCGCGATCAAAGGGCAGGTAGAGCGCAACGCGTTTGCCTGCGCTGAACATGCGCAACCGCGTGATGGCCTTGGCGGCCGCCGCGGAGCGCCGCCGATGATCGGAATCGCTCAATGAGCGGCGCTGAGCGCGTAATTCTTTGCGTAGCGATTCTTTCATCGAGGGATGGGGATGGCGCTACCCGCATATGCCGTTTTGGACCGTTGCTCCCGACCTGAGCAACAGGTGGGGCCGACTGCCGGCACTTAAGGCTTTCCGCTCGGGGCGGACTTGCACAATGTTGCCAGCAAGCATTGGCCCCTGGGGTTTACAAAATTAGGGTCAGGAGGTAACCCGATCCGCATCGAACACCGCAGGCAGCGCCAAATTTAAACGTCAAGGGAACTCATTCACAGCTCGAGCTGTTGACCCTTCTCCAAGGCCGACTCTACGCGCTCGCGCAGGATACGCAAGCGTCCGCCGACGTCGGAATCGAGATTGGTGTCACGATTGCGGAATCGAATCAATTCATTCGCCATGTTGAGCGCGGCGATCACCGCGATGCGATCCAACCCGACGACTTTTCCGCTGTCGCGGATTTCGCGCATTTTGAGATTCAGGAATTCGGCGGAATCAAGCAAGTCGGAGCGCTCTTCGATGGGACAGGTGATGTGATACTCCTTCTCGAGTATTCGCACGCTCACCCGCGCTTGATTGTCACTCATGCCTGTTCCATGGATTTCAGACGGCCGATCATGGCCTCGACCCGGGCGCGCACTTGCTCATTTTTCTGAAGCAGAGTTGCACGCTCGGCCGTCAATGTATCTTGACGCTGCCGCAACGCCCGATTTTCCTCCTTGATGTGATTCACGGTCACGATGAGGTCTTCCAGGCGCTTTTCCAAGCGCTTCAGCTCGAGTTCGACAGCTGACTTCGAATTGGGTTCGTTCATAGGCTGCCAATATAGAGCGGGGCATAGCGCAATGCAAAGGGCGGTTTATGCCCACACTGCGGTATTATCCGCTTCAATATGTTGTCGGATATCAGGTTCAAAGATTTTGAAGATGTGCTGGCCACCGCCGGCGGCCTGGCGGACGCCGCTGAGGCGCATGGCTCCCTGTGCGGCGCCCTGTGTTCGGTGTCGCCTTACAAAATGCAGGACTGGATCAATGAAATCCTGCCCGACGGCACCGCGCTTTCCGACGAGTCGGCGGCCATGATCGAGCGTGTCTTTACCGCGACAGCCTCATCCTTCGGCGAACAAGGCATGGAATTCGAGCCCCTGCTGCCCGATGATGAGCAGCCGCTCAATGGCCGCGCCAATGCGCTTGCATTATGGTGCACCGGATTTCTCTATGGATTGGGGACCGGATCCATCTCGGACCTCGAAGCGCTCGGTGGCGATGTCGGAGAGATCGTCCGGGACTTCACCGAAATTTCGCGGGCCACGGGCGATGACGCGGAAGGGGACGAGTCCAACGAGCAGGCTTATGCGGAACTGGTGGAGTTCATCCGGGTCGCGGCCCAGGTCGTCTTCGAAGAATTACTCCCGCTTCGCAGGCAGGTCTACCCGGCGCAGCAGCGGCTGCATTGAACCGGATAGGTTCCTAACGCATGGATCGCAAGGAGTTCGCACGCCGGCGGCGCCAATTCATGCGCATGATCGGCAAGGAGGCCATCGCAATCCTGCCGGCGGCTCCGGTGCGCCATCGCAATGGCGATATCGAGTATGCGTATCGTCAAGACAGTCATTTTTATTATTTGAGCGGCTTTCCGGAACCGGATGCCGTCGTGGTATTGGTACCCGGCCGCCCCCAGGCGGAATACCTGCTGTTCGTGCGCGAGCACGATGCGCTGCGAGAGTCCTGGGACGGCGCGCGGGCCGGCACCGAAGGCGCGGTAGCGCACTACGGGGCCGATGACGCCTTCCCGATTGAAGACATCGACGAGATCCTCCCCGGGCTGATGGAGCAGCGCTCGCAAATCTTCTATTCCATGGGGACGCACCTTGATTTCGACCCGCGCATCTTAAGCTGGGTCAACGGACTCAAGGTGCTGTCGCGTCAGGGAGCGGGCGGCGCGCAGGAATTCGTTGCGTTGAACCACGTGCTCGATGACATGCGCCTGTACAAGAGCCGCCCCGAACAGCTGAGCCTGCGGCGTTCTGCGCAGATCGCCTCAGGCGCTCATCGGCGGGCGATTCGCTTCGCTCGCCCAGGGCGGATGGAGTACGAAGTGATGGCCGAAGTGCTGCACGAATTCCGCTCGCACAATGCGGACATCTCCTACCAGCCGATCGTCGGCGGCGGCGCCAATGCCTGCGTCATGCACTATCGCGACAACGATCAGCCCTTGAGAGATGGTGATCTGCTGCTGCTCGACGCGGGCTGCGAGTATGATTACTACGCCTCGGATATCACGCGCACCTTTCCGGTCAGCGGCAGATTCACTGCAGTGCAGCGCGCGGTGTATGAGGTGGTGCTGGAAGCCCAATTGGCCGCCATCGACAAGGTTCGGCCCGGCAATCATTGGAATCAGCCCCACGAGGCCGCCGTACGCGTGGTGACGCAGGGTCTCACCAAGCTCGGTATTCTCAAGGGACCAACACAGAAGCTGATCAAGGACCAAGCCTACCGGCCCTTTTTCAATCATCGTACGGGCCACTGGCTGGGACTGGACGTGCATGATGTGGGCGATTACAAAGTGGGCGGCGAATGGCGCGTCTTGGAACCGGGGATGGCGCTCACGGTCGAGCCGGGAATTTATCTGCGGCCCTCGCCGCGGGTTCCAAAGGAATTCTGGAATATCGGCATTCGGATCGAGGACGAGGTGCTGGTGACGAACGGCGAGCCTGAGGTGCTCACGGGTGCGCTCGAGAAGACGCCGGACGCCATCGAGTCGCTGCGATGAGCTTCGACGTCGCGATCGTCGGCGGAGGCATGGTCGGCGCCAGCCTGGGTGTGGCGTTGGCGCCGCTGAATTTGCGCGTCGCCATCATCGAAGCCATTCCACATAATGCAGCCGCTCAGCCGAGCTTCGACGAGCGCACCACGGCGCTCTCGAACGGCAGCCGCAGGATTCTGGAGACCTTGAGTGTCTGGCCCGCATTGAGCTCACTCGCAACGCCTATCGCCAAGATTCATGTATCCGAGCAGGGACGATTCGGCTTCGCGCGGATTGATGCCGCCGAACAGGGCTTGAGTGCCATGGGCTACGTGGTGGCCAATCGGGACTTGGGCAACGCACTGTGGTCGCGGCTGTCGAAGAGCGCCGCTCCTGGGAAGAGCGCCGCTCCTGGGAAGAGCGCCGGCCTCGAAGTCTACTGTCCTGCCGAGGTCTCGCAGGTTACCGCGCATGATGCGTCGGTCACGCTCGAGATCGCGCAGAAGGGGGCGAAGACCACGATCGATGCCAAGCTCATCGTCGCCGCAGACGGTGCGCAGTCCGCTGTGCGCGGCGCCTTCGGGGTCGATGCAGAGGTGCGTGACTACGAGCAAACCGCCATCATCACCACGGTATTGCCGCAGCGCTTCCACAACAACGTGGCCTACGAACGATTTACGCCGAGCGGTCCCATGGCGCTCCTGCCGCTGGACGGTGGACGCTGCACCCTGGTGCTGACCCAACCCAAGGAGGCCGCGCAGTCGGTGATGGCGTGGTCGGATCAAGAGTTCCTTGCCGAAGTGCAGCGCCGCTTTGGATTTCGTCTCGGGCGATTTCTCAAGGTCGGGCGCCGCGTGCCCTATCCCTTATTCCTGACGCGCGCGACGCGCACCAGTTCCGGGCGTTGCGTCATCATCGGCAATGCCGCGCAAGGGCTGCATCCGGTGGCGGGCATGGGATTCAATTTAGGGTTGCGCGATGTCGCCAGTCTCGCGGAACTCATTGCCGAGCACGCGGGGCTTGAGGATGCGGATCCGGGGAGCCCAGGACTGCTGGCGGAATACGATGCTTGGCGGGCGTCGGACCGCGGCGGCGTCATTGCATTCACCGACGGTCTGGTCAGGATGTTTTCAAACCCCTTGGCTTCGGTGCGGCGGCTGCGCAATTTGGGATTGCTGGCATTCGACCTGTTGCCCCCTGCCAAGGCTGCCTTGTCGCGCCTCAGCACGGGGGGCAGCGGCCGTGTGCCCAAATTGGCGCGCGGTGTAACGCTCAAATGAACCGGCTCAGGTCCGGCGACTTCGATGTGATCATCGTCGGTGCCGGCGTGACCGGCACCGTGATGGCCGGCCTTTTGGCGGCACGTAAGTTGAGCGCGGCGGGCAGGGTGGCCATTGTCGCCGATCGCTTGGCACAGGCGCCCCTCGAGGACGCGGACTGGGACTTGCGCGTGTTTGCGATGAGCCGCGCCTCGGAGCGTCTGCTCAAGGCCTGCGGAGTTTGGAACTCGCTGCCGCCGGCCCGCGTATTTGCCTACGAACGCATGTGTGTCTGGGATGCCGGCGGCACACCGCTCGGGTTAGGCTCACTGACGTTCGACTGTGCGCAAATCGGTGAACCCAATCTCGGATACATCGTGGATGGGCGTGCCCTGCAGTGGCAGTGCCTGCAATCCGCCCGCGCTGCCGGCGTGGTCCTGATCGAGGGAGCCGTGCAATCCGTCGTGGGCGGCGACCAGGATATCGCGCTGCGCTTGACGGACGGCCGGGAACTGAGCAGCAAGCTGTTGGTGGCGGCCGACGGTACGGAATCTAAAACTCGGGAACTGCTCGGCATCGCTACAGCCGGCCACGCCTACCAGCAAGATGCCTTGGTGGCGCACGTGCAAACGACGCGATCCCATGCCGACACGGCGTGGCAGCGATTCTTGAGCACAGGGCCCGTGGCTTTCTTGCCGCTCAACGACGGCCGCTCCTCGATCGTGTGGAGCGTAGATCGAGCCGAGGCCGCCCTCTTGAGCGCCATGGATCCTGATGCCTTCGGTGAGGCACTGACGGCAGCCAGCGGCGAAGCGCTGGGGCAGTGCACGCTCACCACTCCATTGGCGAAGTTTCCGCTGAAACTTCAGTACGCGGTCGATTACGCACGGCCACGCGCAGTATTGCTGGGCGATGCGGCGCATGTGGTGCATCCACTCGCCGGGCAGGGCCTGAACTTGGGGTTATTGGATTGTGCGGCGCTGGCTCAGGTGCTCGGTGATGCCGGCGGCCCTGAGAATTTCGGCGACTACCGGCATCTGCGGCGCTATGAGCGTTGGCGGCGCAGCGAGAACCTGTTGGCTGCGGCCGCGCTGGACGGATTGGAGCGATTGTTTTCCCGCACGGACCCTTTGAGCGCCGGACTGCGTGGTGCGGCCTTGAGCGCCGTGGGCAGAATGCCATTCATGAAGCGCCGCTTGGCGCAGCGCGCCCTGGGGCTGGCCGGGGATGTGCCGGATTTTCTAAAGGCGATCTAGTTTCGCCGCGCAAATAAAATCATTCACCGACAGGCCGCCGATGGAATGGGTGGAAAAGGTGACGCGGCAGTAGCCATAGCCCACCTGCATGTCAGGATGATGGTCCTCGGTGTTTGCAATATGGCCAAGCGCGTTGACGAAGCTCATGGTCCGGTAGAAATCCTTGAACTTCAAGGAGCGCGTCAGGCTCTTGGAGTCCTTGGCGATTTTCCAGTCCTTGTGCAGCTGCTTGGCGAACAGTTTGGCCTTGGCCGGCTTCAAGGGCTCGACGCCGCCCTCGCACGGCGCGCATTTCTTCTCGGATAATTCCTTCATGTTGAAATCCGGGCATAGGTGCGCTCGATGTAGCGCTCGACCAGGTCCTGAAATTCCTCGGCGATGCGATCGCCCTTGAGCGTCACGGTCTTCGCACCGTCTTCGTACACCGGCGCCACCGGATGCTCGCCGGTGCCCGGCAGGCTGATGCCGATGTTTGCGTGCTTGCTTTCGCCGGGTCCGTTGACTACACACCCCATGACGGCCACCGTCATGTCGGCAACGCCCTCACGCTGCTTGCGCCACTCCGGCATGCGATGGCGGATGTGGCTTTGGATTTTCTGTGCCAATTCCTGGAAGTAAGTGCTGGTGGTGCGTCCGCAGCCGGGGCAGGCGATCACCATGGGTGTAAAGGCGCGCAGACCCATGGTCTGGAGTATCTCCTGCGCAACAATGACTTCTTGGGTGCGATCGCCATTCGGCTCCGGCGTCAGCGAGACGCGAATGGTGTCGCCGATGCCTTCCTGCAGCAGCACGCCCATGGCCGCGGTTGACGCCACGATGCCCTTGCTGCCCATGCCGGCCTCGGTGAGCCCCAGGTGCAAGGGGTAGGTGCAGCGGCCCGCCAGATTGCGGTATACGGCGATTAAATCCTGTACGCCGCTGACTTTGGCGCTGATGACGATCATGTTGGACCCCAGCCCCAAGGATTCCGCGCGCTTCGCGCTGTCCAGAGCCGAGACGACGATGGCTTCGCGCATGACATCGATGGCCCCCAGGGGCTCTTGCAATTTCGAGTTCTCATCCATCATGCGGGTCAGCAAGTCCTGATCGAGGCTGCCCCAATTCACGCCGATGCGCACCGGCTTGCGGTATTTGACGGCGGTCTCGATCATTTCGGCGAACTGCGGATCGCGCTTGCTGCCGCGACCGACATTGCCCGGATTGATACGCAGTTTCCCCAGCGCCTCGGCGCAGGCCGGGTGAGCCTTGAGCAGCTTGTGGCCATTGAAATGAAAATCGCCGACCAGGGGAGTGCTGATGCCTTGCGCGTCGAGGCGCTCCCTGATGTGAGGAACGGCCGCGGCGGATTCATCGTTGTTGACCGTGACCCGCACCAATTCGGATCCGGCGCGCGCCAGCGCTTTGACCTGGGCGACCGTGCCGTCGATGTCGGCCGTATCGGTGTTGGTCATGGATTGCACGACGATGGGCGAAGCGCCCCCTATGGAGACTGAACCCACTTTTACAGTCAGGGAATGTCGACGAGATCTCATGCCGCCATTATACCTGGAGCGCCGGGGAGGGTCAGGCCGGTATACTTTGGGAATGCATTCACTCGAGAAGGAGTGCCTGGAGCTGCATGGCGCAGGCTTGATCGACGAGTCTGCCGCATTGCGGGCCGCGGCCTTGGAGCGCGGCAGCATTTTCTCGGTCTTTGAGGAGCTGCGATTCGCGCTCTATGCCGCGGTCGCAGCCATCACCGCGGGCATTGGTCTGCTCGTCAAAGATAACTTGGATCGCATCGGGCCCATCACTTTGATTGTAGTGCTGGCCCTGGCGTCGGCGGGCTGTTACGCGACGGCGCTGCGCACTCACCGGCGCGGCAAGGAGCGATCGATCGGCGGGGATTACCTGCTGTTGCTCGGCGCGCTGATCATCAGCGCCGATCTGGGATACGCCGAATCCCAATTTCATTGGTTGGGCACCGAGTGGCAATGGTATCTGTTGATCCTGGCGGCCTTCCACGGCGTGACCGCTTATGGTCTTCGCTCGCGCCTGGTGCTTTGCACCTCGATCGCCGCGCTGGCGGCTTGGTTTGGAATCGAAGGCCGGGTCGCAACCTTGTTGAATGCCGGGAGCTCCCGTCTCTTGGGAACTCATGCCATCGTCTGCGCCGTCACACTGCTTGTTTGGCGCGCGGCCAATCGCCGCCTCGGCGGACCTGAATCCTTTGAGTCAGTGTTCGAAAATTTTGCAGCCAATATCGGCTTCTGGGGCGCACTGGCGTTGTGCCTCACGCCCGGCGCCAGACTCTTGGGCCTGGGGCTGTTGGCGGCGCTCGCGGCGGCGTCGATTTTCAAGGCATTGCGCAGCGGGGAGGAGATCTTCGCGGTGTACGGCACAGCTTATGCCGCACTGACGCTGTGTAGCCTGGAGGCGCAAGTCATCAAGTACGGACTTGCCGTGCTGCTTCTGGAGTTGGCGACCGTGGTTGCGGGAGCGCTGTTGCTGTGGAGTCTCCATCGCAACGCGGCGGCACGCGCGTGATTGAACTTAAGCCCACGCCGCAGCAGGAGCGTTGGATGGCGGCAGCCGCACGGCTCAAGGTGCGCAATCATCTCTGGATTGCGCAGCGCACCGGCGGTTGGAGCGCGCCCACTTTCATCGCGCGCTGCGCATTCTTCGTGCTGGGCGTGGTCGCCGGCGGTCTCACGACGGCGGTTTTCGAAATACTCTTCAGACCCGCGGTCTTGGTCGCAGCCGGCGTGACGATGCTCGTCGCTGCGGAATGGTTGATCTTGCGCAAGCGTCTATTCCATGCGGGTGTGGAAGAGGCGCTGTGGGCCGGCGGGATACTGGCGCTTGCCGTGCATTTCGTACCTTCCAGCGGAGACTTCGGGCTGGCGGTCGCCGTCGCGCTGGTGTTGGCCGTCGCAGCCATTCGATTGCTCAATCCATTTTTATTGACGGTGGCATTCGTGGCTGCCTCGATCGCCATCGAACTCGCCGGCGGCCGCAGCCTTTGGGGCGAGCACGACGTGGCCATCGCGGCCAGCGTCTTTTGCTACGCGGCCGGCGCAATCGCGTTGTTGCTCGCACGGATTGACTTCTCAAGGCCGTCCCATGACCACATGCTGAGTTGGCTGATGATCACCATGCCGCTGTGCGGATTCCTCTGGCTTGCCACGCAACACGCCCCGGCCATCCGAGTCGGCACCGGCTTGGCGAGCGGCATCTACGCGCTCGCCGCGCTCATCGTCGGCATACGCCGGCGAAGCCATGCGCCGTTGCTGGCCTGCATGGCGGCGCTGGGTTGCGTCGCCTATCAGCTGCGAGACTTGACCGCCCTGCCTCTGAAATTGAAGTTGATCATGTGGGGAAGCGTGGCGCTGCTGGCGGCGCTGGGACTGGATCGATACTTGCGCACGTCGCGTCGCGGCGTTACTTCGCATCA
>Ga0210406_10006927_pt1 | contig 11628 bp, 8 predicted proteins | sample IncBWC30MmetaG_FD_155454 | JGI IMG/M metagenome (GOLD analysis project Ga0210406, IMG submission 155454) | Forest soil microbial communities from Barre Woods Harvard Forest LTER site, Petersham, Massachusetts, United States - Inc-BW-C-30-M | ecosystem: Environmental > Terrestrial > Soil >... | reverse complement strand
ACAACGGCCGAGATGCCGTTGACAGATAGATTTCTTCAAAATCCGTTGGATTTCCTTGATCGGGAATTTCCGTCGTCCGGCGGGATGGTTCAGACCGGCGCCAAGGAATACTGTCTGGGTGACCCGGCCGCGGCACGGGCTGTCCTGCTCAATCAGGGCAAGCTGTACGAGGAGGACTCGGATTTTTTCACCACACGCATCGGGTTGTTCGGCCCGCGCGACGCGCAGCTGGATATCCGGCGCGAGTCGCGCGCGCTGTTCCGGAACTTCCTGGACCGCCATGGCGGGGAAGCCTTGACCTCCTTGGTCAAGATGAACGTGCCCGAGGTGAGCGAATGGCCGGGCACCGGCAATCGGCTGGTCTATCGCTATTTGCGGCCTTTGCTGCTCGCGCCTGACAGCCCGCCCAAACTGCTGCGGCTGCTCGACGACATCGTCGAGCGCCTCATATTGAGGAGTCCGAGCCTGCGTCGATCCGTTTGGCAGCGTCGAATTCTGCAGTTTCGCGTGACCTTGCTCTTTTCGGGCGCGATAGAGGCGCGGCAGGCGGGGCGGGCGGGGCAGGAGCGCCCTCAGCCGCTTGACTTGCTCGATGTCGTGGCGCGCGCGTCAGCTCATGGGCGGAGCAGCGCTGAATTGGCGGAAGTGTTCATGTCCTTCGTCCTTTCCATCGCGGGCTCGATCGGTTTTGTCCTGGGGTGGTCGATCTACCTGTTGGGAACTCACCCGACCCGCGAGGTGCCGCCCGAATGGGTGGTGCAAGAGGCCTTACGGTTGTGGCCGGTGGCCTGGAGGCTGGCAAGGCGGCCGGCCAAGGACCATCAACTGTCGGGCGTCAGCGTCGGTGCGGCCCACAAGATCGTGGCGTGTCCCTATCTGGTGCACCGAAACCCGGGGTATTGGAGCGACCCAGCGGAATTTCGCCCGGAGCGCTGGGCGGCTGAGGAGAGCTGGCGCAACCCCGCATTCATTCCTTTCGGTTACGGTCCCCACCAGTGTGTCGCCGCGGATCTGTCGACACAGCTGATCAGCAAGATGGTGGCAGCCATCACGCGCGAGAATGTGCTGTCGGTTACCCCGCGCGACACGCGGCCTGCGCCTACGGCGGTGTTGGCCCCACCCCCCTATTGCCTGACCCTCCGGCCCCGGCGCTAGCAGGATAATGCGGGGAAGCCCCGGCTGGTATCGCCTCGAGCTAGGTGTTATACATAACCCGCATTTGCCTTATTGTACTTTCTACACATAACAAATCAGGGGCTTATATGAAGAAATTGTTACTCGCGGTTCGTGCGGCTCTAGGTGTTCGTGGCTCGGCCGGCGTGGATTATAGATTTTATAGCCACATCTGAAGGCGAGATACAGGAAAGGCGCTTTACAGCGCCTTTCCTGATTTCTCTCGGCGGCAGTCCGATTTCGGGCGTTCGGCCTACGGATTGGCAAAAAACGACTTGACCGCCGCGAAGCAGAAGGGTGCCACCAGCATCGCGTGATAGGCTTCGGCGACCGCCAGCGCACCACCGTCCGTAGCTCCCTGCGCAACGGCGGCCGCGGCGACCAGTTCTTTTGCGGTCGCGAAATCCTTCTTCAGATTGGCATAGGGATCATTGCTCGACGCCGAGGAATCGAGGTCGAGCACGCTGATCGGTGCAGATGCGGTTCCCTGCGACGCCCAATAACTCTGCATCAGCTCCGTGTTGAGCCAAAAGACGAGCGGATCGGCATCGCCGCCGCACAGGAGCACCGGTGTGGTCGGAGCCCAGTTGCGCAGATCATTGATTTGCAAAGCGCGCCGCCAGGGAAGCCCTGGATTCGCGGCTGCGACCCCGGTGGTGATGCTGGGCCAGCCACCATCCGGATTGGCCTCTGCGTCCTGCAGGTAGCTCAGACGATAACTGTTCTGAATCAAATTGCCCGTACCAAAGCCGAGTGCGAACACTTCAGCCAGGTTCGCCGGGGTCGTCGGCGGCGTATCACCGGCGAACGCAGGATCGGGAGGCGTTGAACTAAAGAGCGCATATTCGGGAAGCTTTCGCTGCGCGTACAGTTGACTCCTCGGCGTGGTACTCGGCAGCAAGGAGTCGATGCCGCTCGCGTACTGGTTCTCGAAGACATCGACGGGATTGGCGTAAATATTGCCGTAGGCCTTTTGATACGCGGTCAGCAGAAGAGTGGAGGATATTGTCGCGTCGCCGTTCACCTCGCCGTAGAATACGGCGTCGACAAAAGCGGCAAGCGCATACGGTCCCGACATCGGCGCAGCCGCCGTAACCTTCATTCCCGCAGCCTGCATGGCGCGATGGGTGGCCATCGCGACATAGCCGCCCTGCGAATAGCCCGTGACGAACAACTGTCCGCTGTCCTGCGTGAGCGTTACGGAGGCCAGCGGCAATGCCGTGCGCGCCGCTGTCAATGCATCGATCATGTCCTTGGACTGCTGGTCGGCGATGAGGTACGGATGGTAGGGAAGCAGCGACGTGTCGTAGCCCGCGTAGTTCGGCGCCACCACGATGTAACCCTTGGTTGCAAACAACGCTGACAGGAAGAGAGTCTCCGTGTTCTGTAAGGTGGCCATGGTGAATGCGCGGTCGGTGCTCGTGCCGTGCGCGTACAAGAGGATCGGCCGTGGGCCGGTGCAGTTCGCGCCAAGGCCGGTAGGGACCAACAGCGCGGCCGACGCAGTCGTGGCTTCATTGGCGCCGCCCACCGTCTCGTACCGAATGTCGTAAATCAGGATGTCGCAGACCGGCGTGCCGCTCAGGGACAGAAGTTGCTGATTGGTCGCGGCGTTGAGCTCGAGCAATAGGGCCGGTGCGGTGAGCGTCGACAGAAGCTGGGGCGGACTCTGCAGCAAGGCGCCGCGCATCGGCGCCGCCGCGGTGCCGGAGTCCGCGTTGCCGCCCCCGCCGCCGCACGCAGCCACGAGCAACGAAGCGAGAAACGACGCAGACTGTTTGATCAGCCGCATGCCTCCGCCCTCCGCCCCTAGCCTACGAGTCGTTTGACTCCGCTCTGCGGTGCGTAGTTCCTCGGGGATTCGAGATGTCGGGTAGACTCGCCCCAAAGGACGACAGATTTGGGGTGCGGGACGGGAGGGATGCGAAGTGATGAACGCTGTAGGGCGCGAAACGGCCGCGGGATCACCCTGGTTGCTATTCGATCTCGTCGGGAGCGGCGTCGCGGTCACTACGCCCGATGGAGCCTTGGATTTTTGCAATTCCGCGCTGCTGCAGCTGCTGGCGCAGGATGCACAAGGGCTGTTGGGATCGTCAATCTTCGGCTTGTTGGACGGCGGCGCGAATAACGAGTTGGAACGGCTGCACCGGGCCGCGCTGGCGACCAACAAGGAATTACGCACCCAAGTTCGCAGCTCCAGCGGCAGGTTCGTCGCGAGCGCGGCCATGCGCCGGGCGGAATCACGTGATGGTCTTCGTGTGATCTGGTCGTTCGTGGATGCAAGATGCAATGAGCCCGTTCCCGAACTTGCGTTATGGGGTACCGAGATCGGTCTTTGGGATTGGGACGTCGTGAACGACCGGCTGACGTGGATCAACGATTGGTGCGAGCACTCGCAGCTTGCGGCGTTCTCCGGCTATGGACACGAGGAGCTATGGTCGTCGCGAATACATCCCGAGGATCTGGCGGCCTACCGGGAGGCGTTGACCCGGCATCTGGGCGGTCAGACTCCGCCGTACGACGTCGAGTATCGGCTCCGCAATCGCGACGATGCCTGGGTATGGATCCAGGAGCGCGGCCGCGTCATCGAGCGCGACTCGACCGGGCGAGCGCTGCGCGCAGTGGGCCTGTGTCTCGATGCGGATGACCGGCACAAATCGGCGCACGCCTTGGAGCGCAGCGAGTCTCGATTCGCGCACGCCGTCTGGGGAGCAAGCGTCGGTTTCTGGGATCATGACTTGGTCACCGACACCGTGCGTTGGTGGAACGACTGGTGCACCAGTCTGGATATAAATCCCTGCGACGACGGTCCCTATTCAGTCCACCAGGACGCCAACGTGCACCCCGAGGATCTTTCTCATTTCAAGGAGCGATACCAGGCGCTGCTGGACGATCGACGCGATGTCTATGAATCGGAGCACCGGCTCCGTACCCGATCCGGAAACTGGCGTTGGGTCATGAGCCGGGGACGCGCCGCCGCGCGCGACGACATGGGGCGCACGGTCCGTGCCGCCGGCGTAACGATCGATATCGACGCGCGAAAGCGCACGGAATTGGCGCTGCGCGACAGCGAGGCGCGCCTGCGGACGCAGGCGATGATTTTGGAAACCATGCGCGAAGGCGTCGTTCTCGTCGATCTCGACGGGCGCATAGAGTTCACCAACCCGGCGTTCGACCGCCTATTCGGCCGCGAGTCCGAGGGACTGGTCGGGTTCTCGGTATTGGAGTTGTTCAATACGAGGCAGGCTCAAACTCCGGCCACTGTATTGGAAGGCCTGCTCGAACAGCATGGCCGCGGCGGCAAGCGCGACATGCTGTTTCGCCGGCGCGACGGCAGCCATTTCGCGGGAGAAGTGTTGTCCGCGGAAATCGAACTGAGCGGCGAGAAGAGGATTCTGTTCGTGGTGCAGGACGTTTCGGAGCGCAAGCAGTTGGAATCCGAGATCATAGAAATCACCAATCGAGAACGGCGGCGCCTGGGCGCCGATTTGCATGACGGCCTGGGCCAAGAGCTGACAGGCATCTCGCTCATGTTGCGCAGCCTCGCAAAGCGAGCCGGCCTCGCGGCATTCGAGGCGGTTCCGGAGCTCGACGAAATCATCGCCCTCGTGAACCACGCCATTCAGAGCGCGCGGAAGATGGCGCTCGGCATTTCGCCGGTGACGCTGGAACGCGGCGGATTGCTGCCCGCCTTGCAGACTCTCATCGGATGGTCCCGAGCGAGCTACAGTGTCGACGTCCGATTGCGTCTGTCCGTCAGGTCTCCGCTGCTCATCGGCGAATCCGCCGCGGCCCATCTCTACTTGATCGTTCAGGAAGCCATCAACAACGCCGTCAAGCACGGCCGTGCTCGATCGATTGCCGTAACCGTGCGCACCAACCGGGCGCGGCTGTCCCTGTCGATTACCGACGATGGCGTGGGGATCGCGGATAATCCGGCCCGGGGCGCCGGCATGGGGCTCAAGCTCATGGAGTACCGTTGCGCCGTGATCGGCGGAGTCATGAAGATCAAGCGGCTGCCGGATGGCGGCACTCGAATTCGCTGTGTCTTCCGGCAGGGACCGGCGCGATGACAGCTGTGCGTACGACGCCGGCGTCTCACTCCGCAGGCTTCACCCGCGGCCCGCCCCGCCGGAGCAGCGTGAGCGCCAGAACCGCCGACGCAATCATGAGAAACAGACTGACCGCGTTCAGCACCGGAGTCGCACCTTCGCGCATCCGTCCGTACATCATCACGGTCAACGGGGTATCCGCGCCGACCAACATCAGGGTGGTGTTGAAGTCCGCGAACGACATGAGGAAGGAGATGGCTGCCGAACCCAATAGCGCGGGCCGCAGATAGGGCAGCAGGATGGTGCGGAACACCGCCGCTTTGGAGGCGCCGAGATTGAGCGCCGCTTCTTCGAGAGTTCGGTCGAAGCGTCTCAGGCGGGCGCTGATGGTCAGCGTCGCAATGGTCGCGATGTACGAGAATTGACCGAACACGACCAGGGGCAGCCCGGGCCGCAGAAAATCGAGTTCCAGGCCGAAAGTGTCGTCCGCGAAATCCGCGACGCGGCTCGCGAAAGCGAGGATGGAAATGCCGAGGATGACGCCGGGAATCACCAGCGGCGCCAGCATCAAGATCGACAAGGTCTGCTTGCCCCGGAAGCGTCCGCGCTCGATGAGGAATGCATTGGTGGTCCCGACCAGCGCCGACAGCGCCGTCACGCAAATGGCGACGATGCAACTGGTCCAGATGCTGCCCAGCAATTCGCCGTCAGCGAAGAGGCCGGTACGCCCGAGCGCGGCGTTGCCGAGAAACCAATCGAGCGTGAAGCCGCGCCAGGGCGGCGCGGGGTAGGGCGCGTCGTTGAAGGCGAACACCGCAACCACGGCCAAGGGCAGAAACAGGAAGGCGAGGAACGCGATCAGGTACGCCACCGTGGCCGAACGCAGCCAGACTGGTCGCGGCAGGGAGGGAATCAAGTTCGCCTCATGACGTCGCCAAAGCGCTGCCCGCTGATCCGGAGGCCCAGGATCACGAGCGCGGTGGATAGCGCGAGCAGCAGGAAGCCGAACGCGGCGCCCTGTTCCCAGTTGAAGCGGGTGATGAACTGGGTATAGATCTGCTCGGTGAACCATTGCGAATTTTTACCGCCGAGCAGCGTCGGCGTCAGGTAGTTGCCCAGCGTCAGCATGAAAACCACGATGCAGCCGGCCGTGATGCCGGGCGCGGCGTGGGGAATCACGATGCTGCGCAGAATGGAAAACCCGCCCGCACCGAGGTCGTAGGCCGCCTCGATCAGCGAATTGTCCAGACTCTCCAGGCTCGATACCAGCGGCACCACCATGAAGAGCAGCGAGGTGTATACCAATCCCACCAGAATGGTCGCATCCCGATACAGGAGTTCGACGGGCATCGCCGTGAGGCCGAGCTTTACCAGTAAGGCCGGCAGAACGCCGGACTCTCTGAGCAATATCATCCACCCCAGCGTGCGCACGGTCTCGCTGACCCAGAACGGGATCAGGCAGATGATGAACAGCAGGGAGCCGGCGCGGCCCCGCGCGAGCTTTGCAATGATCCAGGCGATGGGAAACGCCAGCAGCAGCGTCAGCAAGGTCGCGATCACGGACATGACTGCCGTGCGCAGGAATACGTGCCAATACAGAGGTTCCGCGAAGAAGGTCCGGTACTGCATGAGACTCGCCGCGTACTGGCGGGGTCCGACGCGTTCGCGGAACGAGAGCACGGCCAGATCGACGTGCGGCAATATGATCAGAGCGCCGAGCCAGAGCAGAGCGGGTGCGAGCAACAGACCCAGCGCGAGGCGTCCGTGCCAGCGGGAATCCATTGCCGCCTCAGGCATCCTGCCCTTCCGTGCCGCTACGTGCGGCGAAGCACACCGCCCGGGAGGGATCGAAGCTGAATATCACTTTCTCTTGAGGCTTCAGATCCGAAAACTGCCCGGTCTGGGGCAGGGCGATCCGAAATTCGCGGCGAGTGCGCGCTTCCTGAAGAAGGACCGCCGAATTCGCCCCATCGAACAGCACGCTCTGCACCTCTCCCGCATGATGCGGCTGGTCGGGCGGCAATTGCGCCTCGCTGCGCGCGAGAATGGCAACTTCCGGACGCACGAATACTTCGACCGCGCTACCCAAGGGCGTAGCGCCGATTTTGAGCGCGCGCACGGTCCAACCATCCGCGGTGGCAATTTCAGCGATCGCGCCGTCCGTTCGTGTCGTCCGCCCGACGATCCGGTTGTTCGCGCCCACGAATCCCGCAACGAACGGCGTCTGCGGCCGGTAGTACAAATCCTGCGGAGTGCCCAATTGTTCGAATCGGCCGTGATTCATCACCCCGACGTGATCGGACAACACCAGCGCTTCGGATTGATCGTGGGTGATGTAGACGAAGGTCGTGCCGAACGACGCCTGCAGCTGCTTGAGCTCGATTTTCATGTGCTCGCGCAGCTTCAGATCGAGCGCCCCCAAGGGTTCGTCCAACAGCAGCAGCGTGGGCTCCAAAACGAGGCTGCGCGCGATGGCCACGCGTTGACGCTGGCCGCCCGACAGTTCGTCGACGCGCTTGTCCGCGGCATTGCCCAATCCCACCCGTTCCAGCATTGCATTGCTGCGTCTCAGTCTTTCCGCCTTGGGCGTGCCGCGCCGAGCCAATCCAAATGCGACGTTCTCACCCACCGACATCATCGGGAACAGCGCCAGTTGCTGAAACACCATATTCACCGGGCGGCGATTCGGCGGCACATCGCGCATGCTCTTGCCGCCGATGGCGATGTCGCCGCCGTCCGGCGCGATGAATCCCGCGATCATGCGCAGGAGCGTCGTCTTGCCGCAGCCCGACGGACCCAGAATCGAAAAGAAGCTGCCGCGCTCGACCGAGAATGACAAGGAATCCACGGCCACGTGATCCGCGAAACGCTTGACGACGGCGTCCGCCGCCAGATCCGGCGTGCTCAATTGGCGGCCTTCACGCGGTCGAGCACCCGCCCTTCCAATTCCTCGAGGCCGGGCGGTATGGCGGGGTACCAGTGGATGCGCTTGAGATCGTTGTTGGGGAATGCGGCCGCGAACTGCGCCTTGAGGCGCGGGTCGATGAGCGGCGCCGTGTTCACGGCGGCCGAGAAACTGCCCACGGACTTGATGACTCGCGCGGCATTCTCCGGGCGCATCGTGAAATTGATCCAGGCGTAGGCGGCGGCGTCGTTGCGGCCGCGCGCCGGCAGCGCGAAGGTGTCCAGCCATCCCAGAGCGCCGGAGCGCGGAACGATGAATTGAATGTCGGGGTTGTCGCGATTGAGCGTCCAGCCGCCCGTGTCCCACATCATCGCGGCCACGACCTCGCCCGAGCGGATGCCGTTGAGCAGTTGGTCCTTGTTGTCGTAGAAGAACTTGAAATTCGCCTTGCAGGCGATGAGCGCGGCACCCACCTGATCCATGAGCGCGCCGTACGCCTTCGGATCGCCGTAAAGCGCGAACGGATCCTTGCCGGCCGCGAACGCGAACGCCATCAGCGTCGGACGCCTCAGCCGGACGGCGGTTTTGCCTTTGAGATCCGGCCTGCACAGGTCGGTATAGTCGGCAACTTGGGCGCGCTTGGCGTTGGCGACGAGGCCATCGGTGCCCCACAGGTACGGCACTCCGTACACCTTGCCGTCGACAGTGGTGTTCTTGCGGACGATGTCCAAAAATTCAGGCTGAAACTGGTCCAGCTTGAGCTTGGTGAGATCGAAGGGCTTGTAGATGCCGAATTCACGCTGAGCGGCCACGATGCGGTCCTGGGACGGCTGCGCGAGATCGTAGCCGGCGCCCCCGGTTGCGCGGAGCTTGGAGATCATTTCTTCGTTGTTCGACAGGGTCAGTTCCACGTCGATGCCCGTCTCTTTCTTGAATGCGGCGATCAGGTCGGCGGGCACGTAGTCGGCCCAGCTGATGATGCGCAGCTTCTGGCCGTCGGCCTCGGCCCTGCCGGCCCCCAAACTCAAGGCGAGTACGAGCCAGGCTGCCAAGAAGTGTTTCATCGATGCTCCCCATGGACGGCGGTTGTCCGCCAGGTCGGGTCGTCGCCCGCTGTCAAAACTCGCTTCATCTTACCGAATCGGCCGGCAGCCGTCTGTCCTCGCCGCGTCACGCGAGCGCGGCCGCCGGCGGGCGTGCGGCAGGAATTCGACCGGCAAGGCGGCCGGCGGCGAGGCATAATCTCACTAGTCGCGGGAATGAGAGCCGTCATGGACATCGCTCAATGGGAATTCGCTTATGTGCCGACCACCGGTGTGCGGCGGGCCTATGAAACTCCCATCGTCCTGGCCACGGAGGCCAGTCTGGAAGGCTTTGGCCGTCTCGTCGATGATCCCAAAACCTTCCCCATCGAGATCGTCCGCTGGCCGGCGCAAGGGTGGCGGCCCATCGACCCCAATTCCGGCGATCAGGGCGGAGTTACCGAGGGGCTGTTCGAGTTTTGCTGGAAGGGCGAGACTCTGTATGCGCGAAACAATGCGGTGGGCGACAGCTATCTATTCGGCTGGAGCAACTGGCCGGAAGAGGCCGCCACGGGCGCCTGCGATCGATTGCGCGAGCGCGCCCTGATCTGGCGCGCGAACTATCATCCGGACGGCGGTCAGCTCTTCTATCCCCTCAACGGACAGAGTTTCGTCATTCCGCTGGCGCCCCCGGGAGACGATGTAACTCCGGAAAAGTTCGTGACTTTCTGGTGCGACGGCGGCCGTGGCCTGTACCTGCACCCCAACGTATGGCACGGGGCGGTCGTGCCGCTGGACGAGGAGGCCGAATTCCTCGACCGTCAGGGCCGCGTTCACGCCCGCGTCTCGGTCGACTTCGTCAAGGAGTTCGGCTGCTATCTCGCGGCGCCGATGCGGCGGCCGCCGGCGGCGCGATCTTGAGCGCTGCTCACGTGACACGCAACAGGACAGCTTTTCTATTCGACCTCGACGGCACCCTGATCGACAGTGTGTATCAGCACGTGTTGGCATGGAAGTCTTCGCTCGATCAGGAAGGTATTCCGCTGTCGGTGTGGCGCATTCATCGGAAGATCGGCATGAGCGGCGGTCTGTTTACCAACATACTGTTGCGCGAGACCGGGTTCGACAGTACGCCGGAGCGTCTGGAGCGGCTTCGTGTGCGTCATGCCGAAGCCTACCGCGAGCTGTCGGCCAGCGTTCAACCGCTGCCGGGTGCGCGCGAGTTGCTCGACTATCTCACCGCGCAAGGCATACCCTGGGCAATCGCGACCAGCGGGCGAATGGAAACCGCAGGGCACAATCTCGCCGCGCTCGGTGTCGATCCGGCCAAGGTGCCGGTGGTCACGCGCGATCAGGTCAAGTACGCCAAACCCGATCCCGATTTATTTCTCACGGCGGCCGACCGCCTCGGCGTCGATATTCGCGACTCGCTGGTGCTCGGCGACAGCATCTGGGACATGATCGCCGCGCAGCGCGCACGCGGGCTCGGCGTGGGGTTGTTGTCCGGCGGTTACGGGGAAGAGGAACTGGCACGCGCCGGCGCCTTCCGCGTCTATGAAGATCCTGCGGATCTGCTCAGGCATATCGACGAGGTTGCCGCGCGGAGCTGATGCACGCCGCCTATGGCACGACGGTGGTGAACAGGTAAACGACAAAAATGGTCAGCAGCACGACGCCGTGCAGGATGATCGTGCGCCCGGTTCGAAGCACAAGCACCGAGACGAACAACGAGAGCAGGAGCAGCACCGAAGACTTGGCGTCTATCCCGAGGCGCAGGCGGGAGTTCATATAGAGCGACACGAAACTCACGGCGGGAATGGTCAGTCCGATGCTGGCAAGCGCCGACCCCAGGGCAAGATTGAGACTGGTCTGCAGATGATTCGAGAGCGCCGCCCGCAGCGCGGCCAGCCCTTCCGGGAGCAGCACGATGCCGGCAATGATCACTCCGACCAGCGCTTCCGGGGCTCCCATCTTCAACACCGCCGCCTCGAGGCTGGGGGCCAGCTTCTTCGCCAGCAGCACCACCGCTGCCAGGCACATCAGCAAGAGGCCGCCGCTCAAGGCCGCTGTCGTGTTGCTCGGCTGCGCCGTGTGCTCGGTCGACGTTTCTGCCTCATCATCCTGCAGAAAGTACTGCCGGTGGCCGATGGTTTGGGCAAGCACGAAGGTGCCATAGATCACGAGCGTCACGACGGCGATCAGTATCAGCTGACTGGTCGAATAGTACGGCCCGGGAGTGGTTACGGTGTAGTTGGGAAAAATCAGCGTCATGATCACGATGGTCGCCAATGCAACCAGCGCCGCACTGACGCCGTCGAGGCTGAAGGTCTGCTCGCGGTGCGTGAGGCCCCCCACGAGCAGACACAGGCCGATGATGCCGTTCAGAATGATCATTACGGCCGCGAATACCGTGTCGCGCGCCAAGCCCGCCGCTTCCTCCCCACCCGCGGTCATCAGCGACACGATGAGCGCAACC
>Ga0210406_10006926_pt1 | contig 11629 bp, 10 predicted proteins | sample IncBWC30MmetaG_FD_155454 | JGI IMG/M metagenome (GOLD analysis project Ga0210406, IMG submission 155454) | Forest soil microbial communities from Barre Woods Harvard Forest LTER site, Petersham, Massachusetts, United States - Inc-BW-C-30-M | ecosystem: Environmental > Terrestrial > Soil >... | reverse complement strand
TACAGCGGCGAAGGGCCAGCTCCACCGATTTTCCTTCACCGCGGATGTGGCTTTGCTATAATTTCTATAAGCTGATAGCAACCGCCCCTGAAAGGCAGCAGTTTCGTCCCACATTTATGAAAACCCGCATCGCCCGCCATGTCGCGATCTATCTTTTTATCGCCCTCACCGGCTACGGCATTGGCGCTTGTCGCCAGAACGTAATGCTTCGTCCCACCGAAGACGATCTCATCGTTCTCAACGGTTGCGTCGTCTCGGCCTGCAACTATCTGGCGGCGGTCAAAACCCAACACACCCTGGAGGAAAACTTTTGGGCGAAAATTCTTCTGGTCCGTTATGCCAACCATCCCGCCGGTCATGCCTATTGCGTTTGGGAAACAGACGGCACGATCTACGGATACGACCGCAACGCCGGCGGATTCCCTATTCCGGTTTACACCCGGGACGCAAAGTCGATCGCGGTTATTTTGGCCCAGGAATTATCGAGGCATCTTAAAGAAAACCTCTCAGTGAGCCACGCGGATTTCGTCGAGCCGTCGACCAAGGTGCAGCGCTTCTAGACATTCCACAAAGGTAAAAGGGCAAGTTTCGGTTCCCGCCGCCTCGTACCTCTGGCCTCTCTCCTCGCGCGGGAAAGAGAGTTAAGGTGCAAATCCCGTGAGGGGGCTAACGGGTGTCAGGCTTCGCATCGGTCCACTTCTTCTTTTCAAACGCCTTTCGCCCCGAGCCAACTTCAAACATCTCAAAGTCGGTTGGGTTCTGCTGATAATATTTTTGATGATACTCTTCGGCCGGCCAGAATTTCATCGACGGCAAAATCTCAGTTACAATCGGTTTATCGAACCGGCCAGAGCCCGCCAGCTTTACCTTTGATGCTTCCGCGATCTTTCGCTCTTCGTCGTTCCGCACAAAGATGGCGGCGCGATAACTCGGTCCAATATCGGTAAACTGCCCGTCGGATTGCGTGGGATTGATCTGCCGCCAGTAAATGTCGAGTAGCTGGTCGAAATTAATTTTGGCGGGATCGTAGGTGACTTCGATGGACTCGCGATAATTTGTCTTTTCGGAGCCGACAAGTGCATAGGTCGGATTCGGCTCCGTTCCCCCACAGTAGCCGACGACAGTTTTGATTACACCCGGTGCCTTATCGAAGGCGGGTTGGATACACCAGAAGCAGCCGCCGGCGAAGACAGCGGTTCGCGTTTGCGGGAGTGGATCGGCCAGAAGCAGCTGCGCCAGGAAAATATGAGCCAGCAGGATGAGGCGTTTCATGGCGAATTAGACAGCGCATGAGCGGGAATGTTTCAAGCAAGGGCTAGCGTCCAAACCGGCCCTGCTGCCGCTGCCAAAGCAGAGACGGTCCAGCCAACGCGCCGGGTAACAACGTCTCCAGAGAGCGCACAGTGAGAACCGACCCGGCTTTCAGCGACTTACAAGTTTGGAAAATTCTCGTTAGGCTTGAGCCAGGAGATATCCGGCGTCAGGCCTTGCGCACGAGCCGTGTTATACAGCGAAACCATCTCGTCCACGACGGCGTGCAGGGCGTCGCCTTCGCTATCGCCGTCATCAGCATGAGCGGCCGGCGCCGGAGCCGCGACCCGCGGGATTGATAGATCGTGGCTTCGCCGCACCACAATTCTGCCGGAATGGAGCGGGCGATAAAGCCGTAGAATAATTTCGGTCGGAATATCGCGGAGGCGAAATCGAAACTCCGAAGTGAACATCATGGGCTCTCGCACCGCAGGATCGGTAAGTGCTTCTTCTCTGCTCCAGCTCATGAATGGCAATTTAATCCGGGACGGTGTCTCCTCGCAATAACGATCTGGAAATCAAAGCGAAGAGGCGAGCGATTGTAGTCGATTCGCGGGCCGCCAGATTGGAAACTTCTCCACTTAATCACATGCGGGGTCGAGCTAAACTGCACACAGACGAGGCGGGCGTCGAATATGTGCCGAAATCTCTGACCCGCGTACTGGAGTTCGACAAAGTTTTTTCGCGCCTTGCGCCGCTCGAGATCGATCTCGGTTGTGGCGACGGTGCGTTTCTTGCCGTTCTGGCACAGGAAAATCCTGCGCACAATTTTCTCGGGATCGAACGGCTGATGGGAAGAGTGCGGAGCGTTTGCCGCAAAGTTGCGCGGCTGGATCTGAAAAACGCGCGGATATTGCGAATGGAATCACATTACGCAGTAACGCAACTGTTGCCGCCCGCCTCCGTAACGACGTTTCACCTGCTATTCCCCGATCCGTGGCCAAAACGGCGACATCACCGGCGACGTGCTTTCACCCCCGAATTTGTATCCTCCATTCATCGCGCCCTCATTGCCGGAGGCTTATTTCACGTTGCCACCGATCACGCGGATTACTTTCACCAGATCGAAAGAGTGATCGCTGCCACCGACCTATTTTTCGTCTCGCACGAACAATATCATTTTTCACCCACTAGCTTCGAACAGAAATATGTCGCTCGCGGACTTTCCATTCATCGGCTGCTGCTGCGAAAAGTTTCGCCAGTCAGATAAGCTCGTGTTCGCCATTCTTCATCGCCGAACTGAATTTCGACCGCGCCGGTCTGATCCTGGCGGAAAAGTTTGATGCCACGCTGCGCGATTTCCTTGGTCCATTCCTCGGTGATCTGTTCCGCGATGGGAGATGGACGCGACGTAGCAATGATGATTTTCGGTTTTACCGCCTCAAGAAATTGGGCGGTGCCCGAGCCGCCAGAATGATGCTGCCCCTTGATCAAAATATCGCTCTGCAAATTGTCACCTGATTCGAGCAGCGCCGTCTCCGCGTTCGCGCCCGCGTCGGACTCAAAAAGCACACGTACGTTTTCAATGACGAGTTGCACAATCAATGGCGCGTCATCCGCCGCAGTGATCTTAAGGTCCGGCGTCGGGTAAAGTATGTCTGCGTGCACGTCGCTGCCAAAGAAAAGCGAATCACCACGGACTAAGTGCCGCGGTTTTATTCTCGCGAGCTGAATCGCCGCAGATAATCGGCGTTGGACCGCAGAGCGAACATCAAGCGGGTTATCATAAATTTCGCGCGGGGCGAAATCAACGACAGCGTCAGCGGCACCGCCGATGTGTTGTGCATCTCCGTGGCTGAGCAGAATTCCTTCGATGCGATTGATGCCATTACTGTGCAGGAACGATTTTAGAGTGTGCTCGTAATTTCGTTGGCCGCCGCAATCGATTAACCAATCGTAATTATATGCACGAACGTGCGCGGCACCGCCGGTCCCTTCGTCGAGAACGGTGATCATGATTGGGGCATGCCGTTCAGTAAATCGGGGCAGGTAAACATGTCCACCCGGCAGCAAAGCAAAGAGATTAACGAGGTAGAGAACCGCGTGCGACATCAACCAGTTGGCATTATTAAAAACAATTGAGAGCCCGGAGGAAAGCGGCGCAGCGATCAGCGACAACATGGCGAGCGCGAGAACAAAATACGCGATCGGTACCACCACGAGATTGGCTAGGAGCGATACCGGCGTTATGAGATAGAAATACCAATAAATAAGCGCCAACGATCCAATCCAGGCTGCCAGCGAAACTGATGCGCCGCGCGCGAGACCACGCCCCATCGCAGCATAGATTCGCTGCATCCGACTCAAGAGTGGAGGTGGCAAAAATGGATCCGGGGCAACGATTCGCTCAAAGCGAACAAACATTGGATCGGCCAGGAGGATGATGGCCCCCACCACCGCGAACGACAGTTGAAACCCGCTGGTAAAAAGCTGGTTTGAATCGAAGAGTAAAATCAGAAATGCGGCCGCAGCCAGGCTGTTGAGAGCAAGAACCTTTCGATCAAAGAATATTCCACCGAGCAGCAGCGCGCTCATGACCGCGGCACGAACGCTCGCTGTATGCAGGCCTGTGATCGCAGCGTAGAAGAAAAGGAGAGGAATGATCAGAGCAGTGGCGGCCTTGCGCGGCAGGCGCATTACCATCGCGAGAGTCCAGAGTAATCGCGCGACAATGCCAACGTGCAACCCAGCAACCGCAAACAGATGCAACGTTCCCGTTTGTTGAAATGGCTCTTCGATATCATCGCGCGTTTGATGGCGAAGCCCAAGAGCGGTACCGCAAATGAGTCCGACGACATCTGGCGAGTCTTCGAGGTCGCGGCTAAGGATGCGCTGCATCCATTCGCGGGAGCGAGCTGCTGCCCGCAGGACAGAAAATCCGCTCCCCGGCGCAAGAATTCGACCATTTTCCGGATACCGAACGATAAATAAATTTTTTACATCGCGTCGTGCGAGGTAGGCGCGCATATCGAATTCGCCGGGATTTCGCGGCGGCTCGATTGGTTGCAAAGTTCCAAAGAGTGCTACTTCATCGCCGACGTTTGGCCGGCCGCGCCAGCGAACGAAAACCGTGGCGTTTGTTTCAAAGTTCTGGCCGGCAATTTTCGCTTGGTGCATTCTCATAAGAAAACTGGCGTTGCCGGTCGCTTCGATTTTTGGCTCGGTCGTGACAATGCCGGTCACACTCGCGGGGCGCGCGAGTCCGCCGGCGATTTCAGCAAGGGCATCGGCCGGCGTGCTGGTGATTCGTGCGCTATGAAGAGCGAAAAATGTCGCGACGACCAGCGCAAAGACGAGCGGCCCATAACTCCAGCGCAACCCCGCCAGTGCGCCTAGAATCGCAATAAAGAGGATCGGGCGGCTGATCGCAGGAAAATAATCGGCGACGACGATGCCGATGATCGCAGCCAAAACAAGACCGACAAATGGCTGCCGCATCGCGCCGCGCCACTCAATCGCTCACCACGAGATCAAGTCTAACGTCGTGCCGGTCGAGCGGTAGCGATTCGACGATCTGAAAACTAAAAGCGATCCCGATCTTGATTGCGCGCGCGGCGCGATGAGCCAGAAAGCGATCGAAAAAAGCCGCGCCGCGTCCGATTCGCGCCCCTGCACGGGTAAAAGCGATCCCGGGAACAAGGACAAGGTCGATCGGCGCGAAGATCGCGACATCGTGCTGGCTGCGTGCGGTCGGCAAAATCGTAATGATTTCGCTGCCGCGCCGGCGCAAATCTGCGATCAATGGCGCGATCTCAGGTTCGTAATTAAACGGTTCGAAGACGACAACCACCTGAGCCCGTTTCCAAACCGGTAGCTCGAGCACGCGGTTGCAGATTTTTAATGATCGGCCGCGCCGGTCTTCCGCATCGAGCGCCTGCAACTGTTCCTGCATTTGCGCCCGGAGCTCCTGTTTGGATTCATCGATGTTCATCGCGGCAATATCTTTTGAACTGTGGTCGCGAGCTTATATGCTTCTCCGCAGGTGCCGATTCCTTTTTCAAAAAAAACGCGGGTCGTGCGACAGGCGACCGCGGATGGTGCGGATGAGAAACGATCGACGCGCGTAACCTTAAAGCCAGGCATCGACTGGCATCGGCGGAATTTTTTGGCCGAGGTCCTCATTCCGTCCCTTTTTACCAGACGGTCTGGCAAACGCGCAGCCCCGCGTTTTCCCAAAATCCGGCCGGGTGAATTTTGCATCACCTGGATCGGGCACGCTTCCTTTCTCATTCAAACGCACGATCGCAATATCCTGGTCGATCCGAACTGGGCGAAATGGTTGAAGGTGATCAAGCGGTTGAAGCAACCTGGAATCGAACTGCATCATTTGCCGGATATCGATTTGGTGCTGGTCACACACGCGCATTTTGATCATCTCGATCGCCGAACGCTGCGACGAATCGCTTCCGATCAACCGATCGTCGTGCCGGTGGGTGTTGGCAGCCTCGTTCACGATCTCGGCTTTAATATTGTGCACGAGCTCGATTACTGGCAGACAGTGCCGCTCGATGCGCTGAAAATTTCGCTGACCCCTTGTCATCACTGGGGCGCCCGTTTTTTGGCCGATCTGCATCGCGGCTTCGGCGGTTTCGTTATCGAAGCGAATGGTCGTTCGATTTTTCACTGTGGCGACAGCGCCTATTTCCCCGGGTTCAAGGAAATCGGCGAACGCCACGACGTCGAGATCGCGCTTTTGCCGATTGGCGCGTACGACCCGCCAAGCGGGCGTGAGGTGCATATGAATCCAGAGGAAGCAGTGCAGGCCTTTCTGGAACTGGGCGCAAAAAAATTAGTGCCGATGCATTACGGCACATTCCGTCTCGGCTACGAGCCGTTGGACGAACCGCTCACCCGGCTGCTGGCACGTGCCCGCGAAGCCGGCATCGACCACGACGTTCTGGTCATGACTGAAGGCCAGCCGGTGGTTCTTTAGTGAATGGCGAGTCTTAGTCATTGATCACTGTTGACCAATCACCATTCACACGCCGCAGCGCGCTTGGCGCGACGATCGCCGCTCTAATCGTCATCGCCTTCAGCATCCTCCTGCTTGCACACGATCCCCTCATTTTTTGGAACGACGACTACGAAATTTCCATTCTGCCAGTTTTCGCCGATATGGCACGGGCATGGAACCACGGCGAGATCCCGCTGCTGAGCCCTTTCTCCTGGGTCTGCGGAAATCTCGCCGGCGAATTTCAATACGGTGTTTTCTCGGTTTTCATTAATGGACTGATTGTTTGCGTTTGGAAACTGCCGCTGACGTTTTCGCAACAAGCAGCTGCTGTTTCCACGGCACATCTGGTGGTCCTGAGTGCCGGCGCATTTTTGCTCGCGCTTGGCCGGAAACTATCCGTTCCATTATCCATCTTTGTTGCGGTGGTCGCGTCGCTGAACGGCTGGATCATATGCTGGGGAGCAAGCGATTGGTTCGGCGCGCTGGGCGCGTTTGCATGGCTGCCGTGGGCGTGGTGGGCGGCAGAGCGAGCTTTGGAAGCGGAGAGATCGCGCTGGCGCTTTCTTTGGCCTGCACCATTCGTGTATCTGCTCATTACCGGCGGCTTCCCCTATACGGTTTTGATGCTGGCGTTGGTGCTCCCGTGGTTGGCGCTGCGCTGGGCATTTGAGGCAGATAATATTGCCAGTCCGCCTCGGACTCGCCCGGGCGGCCTCGCGCAGCTAACGAGAATTGGACCGCTAGTCGCGGGCGTCACACTCGGTCTCGGGCTGGCTGCCCCGGCCTGCCTGGCATTGCTTGATTACGTCCACGGCTCCGCGCGGGAATCCCTTCACCCCTCCGCCCATTGGCAATGGCTCGTCCCGTGGAATGCATGGCCTGGCTTGATCCTGCCATCGTGGACGGTGAACTGGTCGAATTTTTTGTCGCGGTCTGTGCCACGCGGGGCGACAGAACTCGCCTGCGGTCTCGTCCCGCCCGCTGCGCTGCTCACTGGATTTCTCGTGAACGGTCGTGCCCTTCTAAAAAAAATCCGTTGGGAAATGGCTTTACTTCTGGTCGTCTTCACTCTTGCAATGATTCCCACCGCCGGTGTTTTTCGTTGGAGTTTCCGCTGGCTCCCGCTCTTCCATCTCGTCCTCGCACTCTGTGCCGCCGAAGCACTCGCATTCTTTTCGCAAAAACAAAGACGTCTCGCCGCCTTCTTCACGCTCCTGCTCGTAATCATGCTCATAATCGGGGCCTGTGTTTTGCGAACTCGCGGCGAGCATCTCTTCCCCCTCGCCTGGATTTTTCTCGGCCTCGCCCTTGGGTGGCTGATGGTCGAGTCGCTCCAACTTAGTTTCTTGCGCGAATGGGCTCCCGCAGCTGTCGTTTTCGCCGCGCTTCTCGCGACTTACATCTGCATTCCGCCAAACTCCGGCGTCCCCAAATACAATCTTGCCCAATCCTTGTTAGAGCCGCAGCCACTCGATCCACATCGTCTCTATCTCAGCCTTTATCCCACACCAGCAACATTTTATCGAGTGGAGGCGAAACCGGGACCGGTTGGACAAATTGTCCGCCTCGGCAGCACCTCAATGTGGGCCGGCTTGCGTTTCGTCAACGGTTACAGCCCAATCCGTCCTGCCGGCGTTGCGCGCGAATTCGCCAGCGCCATTCACGGCGATGTCGATCCCGATCTGGCGCAATGGTTCTTACAGCATCAGGCCGGTGAAGACGGACTGCTCGAGCGCATCGGCATCGATGGAATCATCGTCGCGCGAGAGTTCAATTTCACCCCGCAACCGGCAGCCGAATGGGAATTGGCAACCGAGGCCGATGAAGGCCGCGTTTTTCATCGCCGTGGCCAGCCGATCCCAATGGTTCGTTCCGTGAATTTCTCTGGAAAAAACTCGATCGCGAAAATCACGGATATCGTGGCGGGGCGAAACTGCGTCAGTGCATCAGTTGCCGCTCCCGATGGAGATCGGCCAGCCCTGATCGCAGTCTCTCGCCCGTTTTTTCCAGGCTATCGCGCGCAAATCGATCGGCGCAACCTTGCCGTTTTTTCTGAACGCAATTTGACCCCTCTAGTCGAGGTTCCGCCGGGAACGCACGGTCGTCTCATCCTTTATTACCGACCCGATTGGCTGATTTACGGGAGCGCGCTCGCTATTACCTCGGCCGCCGTTTGGCTCATCTCCGCGTTTTTCGCGACACGACGGCCGATTCATTCACCCAAGTAAATTACGATCTCTCTACTATTACGAGTGGAAAAAGGAGCGGAAGACAGGTGTCCTTTCCGTCGAGGATTATGATGGGGACAAGCTGGGAGCTTGTCGGCCCAATGAAGGCTGGAAGCCTGAGTTTCAACCCTCGCTAAATCCTCCTTTTTAAGGGAGCGGCGGTTTGTAACCGCAGGTAATCTGAATCTGGAGGCCGCCACGGCTTGAATCGTCTGTCGCTCGCTCCAAATAACTTACGGCGTGATCGTGATCCACTCGTTGCGAGCACGAGAATCAGCGACTGCTTGCACTACTCGCATGTAGCGCAACCCGTCTTCAAAAGTCGGATAGGGCCGCTCGTCATCGCCTGCTTTCACGGCATCGAGGAAATCATTCTCGACCGTCCATTCCCGGGCGAGTTGCTTTGGCACTTCCACTTCATGCAAGGCCGGATCGCCTACTCGACCGGCTTTGATCACATCGGCACTGAAATCGTAAACCAAGGTCCCAGTAGAGCCGTAAACTTCCAGGCGATCGCCGGTGGCATGAGCGTGGATACCGCTGAATTCGAGGACGCCTTCCGCGCCATTGGCGAAATGGCAGAGCACCGATAGGGCGTCGGGAATGATAACGTTGTAACCCTCGCGGTCGGGATACAGAATTTTTCCGCGCGCAAACAATCCATCGATATCGCCGAACCAGCGCTGCAGCACTTCGACGTAAATCCCAAGCGTCATGACATTGAGCCCGCTTATTTCGATGCGTTGCCGCCAGTGGGCCGGCGCGTTCGGGTTCAAATAATTCCCGTTAAAACTTTGCAGCCGAATGGTGTGCAGTTGCCCGAGAAAATTTTCCGCGAGCAATTTTTTCACAACACGATCGCCGCGCAGACCGTAGGGCGGCGGGCACAACATGGTCACTTGCTTGGGAAAGCGGCGCGAAGCTGCCAGCATTTCTTCCGCTTCGGCGCGATCGTTCGCCATTCGGGCCTGACAAAACACATGTTTGCCCGCTTCAAGCGCGGAAACGGTGACGGCGGAATGCATATAGGGGGGCGTTCCAATCCAGACGATATCGATGTCTGGCAAAGCGACGAGGTCGGGCCAGTTAGCGATGGGGACTGCGGTCGGAACATTTTCCTGGCAGAACTTTTCTGCGCTTTCATAAGTGGAATTTGAAATCGCGACGATTTCCACGTCGGACCGGCGTTTGAATGCGGGCAGATGCCGTCGCTTCACGATCCCGCCCGCCCCGATGATTCCGATCCGTAGTTTGCGGTTGCCGTTTCGACTCATTGTATGTGCTTGGTAGAAGAATCTTTGACCACAGTGCGGCCCTACTGTTCAACTCTGAAAGTATTTCACTCTGTTGAAAAGATTAGAAGCTCCGGCTGTCATAGATCGCCGATACAGCGGAGGGACGCACTTCTGTGCGTCGGGGACCTGCAGAAGTATGTCGCTCCACAACGCTAGCGCGTTCGCTCTGCCGGATAAGATGGGTCGTGCACCCCACAGGCCGGTCGCCAATGCGCTAAGAATCGCTTGACCAAAACAAACCGACAACGCACCTTACGCTCCCGTTTTTATAATCCAAGCGATTGCCTCAATCGTTTATCTTCCGCCATGTCTAAAGTTTGCAGCATCACTGGGTCCCGCGTCACGCGCGGTAGCACCATCCACCGCCGTGGTATGGCGAAGAAAAAAGGCGGCGTTGGTCGCCACGTCACAAAAAATGTACGGCGCGAATTTCATCCGAACCTGCACGAACACCGGATCTGGGTGCCGGAGCTGAAAAAATTCGTGCGCATCCGGGTGACGGCGCGAGGACTCAAGACGATCAACAAGAACGGCGCGTATCGGGCTTTAAAAAAGGCCGGCGTCGTCGCGGGTTAGAGCTTCGGGAAAGCGGCGGGAGGTTAGGCGCAATGCAATTGACGCTTCTGAAATCGAAAATTCATCGTGCCACAGTGACGGGGGCGAGTTTGCATTACGAAGGCAGCCTCACTGTTTCGTCCGATCTGGCTGAGCTGGTTGAGCTGCGCGAATTCGAGAAGATTCTCGTTGGCAACTTGAGCAACGGCGAACGCTTTGAGACTTACGTGATTTACGGCGAGCCGCAGAAAAGTTTGATCGAACTCAACGGCGCGACCGCGCATCTCGGGAAAATCGGCGACCGCATTACGATCATGAATTTCGGGAGTTATTCGGCGGAGGAAGCAGCCAGACACCAGCCGCATATTCTCGTGCTCGATGAGAAAAATCGGGTCCTCCGGCAGGAAGGCATCGAGCCGTCACTCAAAGTCGTCGGGGAATAGTTTTTTCTTTGTCATCCCCAGCGAATGCGAGGGACCTCACATTTGGTCACCCACATCCGGACGCTCGCGAGGTCCCTCGGTCCGAGCCGGACTGGCATTATCTTCGCGGCTCGGGACGACAGCGGAAACATCGGTGCTGCCGCCAATGACTGCGGCAGCTACAAGGCTTTCCTCAGTTGTCGGTGCATCCGTTAGAGTTGCCGCTGGCTCTGCTGTAGCTACCGCCGTCTCTGGCGGCAGACCGATGCTGACTTCACTAGGTTCCTTTTTCGGTGGCTTTGCCCTGGGTAAATCAAGCGATCCGTCATTGAATTCGATGACATGTCCCTCGCGAATCATCCAATGCAAATCGGACGCCAGCGCCAGTTTCGTTTTCTCGGCTTCGGTCACCTCGGTATCCGGTCCAATGAATTTTTCCGCGAGTTCTTTGCGATTAATTCGCGGCGACGCTTTGAGTGTTTCTAAAATATGACGAACCGAATCGGATACCACGGTTTCATCGATCGCTTTCAACCGAATGGGCGAGACGAAAAGCATTCCCTTGCGATGCCGGAAGATTTGCAGGCCCGCACCGCGGAAACGGCCGGCCAGCTCCTGCATCATATTGGAGGGCGAGCGGACCTCCACAGACCAGGCGTTTTCAATCACGCGCGCAATCCCCCGATCCGATAACTTGCGACTGGTAACGCCGTCGATCTCCGCCTCGTCCGTTTCTGAAATCAGCGTTGGAAGATATTTCTCGCGAAAATGCCGTTCCGCTTCGGTTTCGGCATTGAAAGTTTGGGGCGGTTCCTCCTGCCGCGTGGTGAATGTCGTTACTTTGCGCGCTTCTTCCTTCCATTG
>Ga0210406_10006924_pt1 | contig 11630 bp, 8 predicted proteins | sample IncBWC30MmetaG_FD_155454 | JGI IMG/M metagenome (GOLD analysis project Ga0210406, IMG submission 155454) | Forest soil microbial communities from Barre Woods Harvard Forest LTER site, Petersham, Massachusetts, United States - Inc-BW-C-30-M | ecosystem: Environmental > Terrestrial > Soil >... | reverse complement strand
AGAAGCCTTCCGCTCTTGCAGGCGTAAGACTTCGCCCAGAGCGAATCAAACAGAGCTTTCGCGCTCGCCTCCACTTGCATGTCACCCGAATAGCTGATCCTCTCCGCGTTCCATTCCAGCGTCCCGTTTCGGCCTTCGTTGCCGTGGAACTTGATGAGGTGCGGGGAAGCCTGCGACGGCGGAGAAGTTTTGCCAGGTGCATTAGCAGCCTCGTTCGCGCCGTTTTCCGGTTTGGCTGAAGACATGGAAATGATCTGTGTTGGATACGGCAGGTCCACGGAACCGATCATACCGGTCCGCGTATCGCAGACCAGCAATCGAATGCGCGCAGTCTCCGGCTTTGGCACAAACGAGATCGTGTGCGAAATCCCGTGTGCTTTCACGGTTTGATACTCAGTTTCCGTAAATTTCTGTCCGAGGCTCTGACGATTGTATTGCAGCGGCAGCCCGCGCGCGTTGAACATGCAAGTTGCAAGTTCAATCTGCACATTTTCCTCGCCACCTGCCGCTCCGAACGAAACAGCGTTCGGGTCGATGAGCAGAAAATATTTTGTTTGCCCCGGCCGATCGGGAGGCAAAGCGCTGGCTTCCACAAAAATCGAGGTAGCCGTCAAGAAATCGTTGCACGCCGCTTGAGACAACTGAGCATCCGTGGCCTTAGCATCCTTAGCCCAAATCGTGGCGTCAGCTTCGCGCGCAAAGTACCCTTCACGGAACGAGAGCTGCACGCCTGGCCGTGATGTATTCACGAAAGTCCGCCGAAACTCTCCGTGCCAATTTTTGTCGGTGGGGTAGTAGCTCAATTCATAATAAGATGAAGAATCGTCGATTGCTCTCTTCACGCAATCCGAGAGGTTGTTGTTATTCATGCAGATTTGTCCGCCGGTTTGCTGCGCGAGGTTTTCCATTGAGTCTTGGGTTAAGAAACGCACGCTGCTCTCGCGGTTCAACGTCGCTCCTTCCGAAAAAGGATTCGCCTTCCCTCGCGACTGTGCGTCGAAGAGTGCTTGCGTTTGCATACCTCTGGGGTCAACGGGATAAACTGCGATCTGGGCGTCCGTTAGCGCGCTCGCCACGGCGCTCATCTCGGCACCGTAGTTGCGCATTCCACTGAACTTGGCCACCATCGTGAGGTTCGCGTCCGGCGTGATAGCTAGGGGAAACGCGGACGATAGCCATATCAAGTTTTTCCTGCCGGGGTAGCCATTGACGTGGCGTGCAATCAAACGCAACGCGTCGAAGGTCAGCTTCACGCGCAGGTCCATCGACTCCGCGTATTGCTCTCTCTCAAATCGCTGCAGTTCCAACGCGCGCATCGCCAGCATTGCGTTGGAGTTACTGCCTGGGCGTGGCGCTCCTCCGGGAACGTCGCTTTGCCCCTCAGCACCCGCCATTTGTTCCAGCAGCGAAGAGTGACTCAACGTGTCGTCCCGAGCGTCTTTCGCCTGGAGGTTGGTAGCCTCCAGCGACAGAGCCCGTTGCGCCGCAGAATGGAGCAGCTTCGTGTCAGTGGTAAAACCTTGCAGCAATCGCAGTTCTCTCCCGAGCAGGAAAACCGCCATTGGAACGTCGCTCGGAGCGGAGGCCAGCAGCCGAACCATTTGCTGCCGCACTTGCAATTGTATTGTGGCATCCGTGTTCAATCCATCCACCAATAAAATCGTTGGCGGCACGGACAAGCTCTTTGTGGACACCAGATTCGTAAACACTCCGGCAGGAAGCTGCAGCGCCGCACTTTCCGAGTCGGAAGCGTTTTTCAAAGAACGATCCAGCAGCCGGAAAGATGCGATTTGTTGTTGGCTCTTGTGTGACCCTGATTGCTCGGAAATCTGAAAGTCCTTCGCAGTCAGGTCGCGCACCGGATTTCCATGGCGATCTCTCGCCACCACGTCCACCGTAACCAGGCGCGTAGTCACTTTCAAGACTGCGGGAGGTTCCGGCAGGGAATGGGGAGTTTGCGACTGGTTCCTTTCCTGGGAGACTCCCGTCGAACACAGAAAAAGAAGAGGTGCAGCGATGGAAGAGAATCGGACGGCTGTTCGCATGTTTGGAGAACACGAAATATGCATTTCAGTCGGGCGCCTGCCGCCCGGTCTTACATTCCGTGATTTTCGATTCAGCGTAGCCGGTTTCAGTCATTTGATGAAGGCTACCCCGCACTTGGTGCGGGAGGCGACCGCCACTGAACTCTGAAGCGCCGAAGCCATCCAAATGAACCCATAGGACGACCGTGCATGTGAGGCATGCAATCGCCTGCAACATCTTTTGCCTCTGGTTTTGCCTCTGGAATTTCCCATTCCAACGGTCTCGGTCAGTGACCCGATGACATTCCACGCTTGATAGATTAGCCCAAATTACCACCCATTTCGCACATGCCTGGCAAAAACGTTAGCGCTTTACCGGATGCGCGTTCTCGCTGGAGAGTGAACGGGTGCGGACGCGCAGGGAAGCGGTGATTCAATTTTGCTTCCCAAGCTTCGGACTTGGGTTCGATTCCCATCGCCCGCTCCATAAAACCCGATGGATCAATTGGCTTTACCCTGCTGACTACTCAGAATACGACGCGAAAATGGACCGTTTTGGACTGAACTTGGACTGAACTGAAGTCAATTGGACCGAACTATACTTGCTCGGCATTTATGTTTCAGACTAAACAGAGCGGGAGGTTAGCGTATTCGTGGAAACCGTCAGGCATCGATACGACCACCAGGCTATCTCTCAGCATGGTTGCGTCCCAGCCGAGCCGCTTCCGTTTCGCCTGCCAAGATCATTGTAGCTCCACCATGCCCATCAGTCTCAACTTGCGGTTAGCCCGTGATCCGGGAGGAATCCATCGCACCTGCGCTGTGCTTGCCCAAGGTCCGAAAGTGCGACAGGGTTGGCCGCTCATCGTTTCAGATTTGTCGTAACTATAGTGACAGGCACTTCCATTCTGCCGGCGTTGTGAATTCATGGAATCGGTATGCGGTACAGGTTCCGCTGGATCGTGCCGCGACGGAACGCGTAAACGTCGGGAGACGGGCCGAGCACAACCTCCGCGGCCTCTATGCGGCGCGCTCCAGGCAATCGGGCAATTTCCTCTTCGGAATGAAATCCTCCCGCGGGAATTCGCGGTAAAGTCTCGCCCCGCGCCAGTGGGATGACGTAAGATCCGCCAATAAACGCGAAGTGGCCATCCAGCGACCAGCTCAGGAAAGTGAAAGAGTCACCGACTTGGATAGCTGGCCTCCCGTCCATCGGAAAAGCCTGAATTGCGGGTGGTCCGCCACCGGGAAGCGGCGCCCAACCCACGATCCATCGGCCATCGTGTGAGACACTCCACAGCAGGAACACCGGTTCTGCGAGCGCCTTTCGCAGTCCGCTGCCGTCTGGGCGCACGCGGTAAACAAACGTGGACATCCCTTCCAACTTGCGAAAGAAGACTTCACCGTCGGGCCCAAATCTGGGAGACCCGCCCTCGACATTCGGGACCTGTAGGGGCGGCGAGCTTCGATCGAACGGCGCCACCCATAGCCGCGACCTGCCCTCGCTGTCTGTCGTCGACATCACAACCTGTCGGCCGTCGGCAGAGACGTCATAGTCAAGCACCGAAAAGCCTGGCACCAAGGGCTCCGAACGGCCGGATTCCACGTCTGCTATCTGTAGTTCCCCTAGATTCCTGTACCATGTGAAGTCGTTTGGAGCCTCTCTTACAATGAGGTAGCAAAGCTTCTTGCCATCTGGTGTGAATTTGGCGTCAGTACCGTTGCCTTCTAGTGAAATCTGCCGTTCGCCCTTGCCGTTGTGGACCCAAAGAGAGGTGTTCTGGAGCGCCACCGCAGTCACGAAGGAGCGGCCGTCTGGTGCTATTGCAACGCCTTCCTCTTCGGTTGGGCCGGAGGTGATCTGTTGCGGCTGGCCATCGGGAAAATGCTGCCGCCAGATGTGATTGACCCCACCAGGATTAGCGGTGAAATACATCCATTTGCCATCCGGTGACCACGCGGCTGACGTGCAGCCGCCCCCGAGAGGCCCCACATGTCGGCCATGCATACTGCCATCCAGCAGAACTAGCCCGCAGGGCAGCCACCGATGGTCATGATCCATTTCCACAAGCAGCACCCATTTCCCATCGGGTGACAAGTGGGACTCGTGCGCCATTGCCGGTTCGTCTTCAGGCAGGTAAATGTCTCGCTCCCCGATCCGGCTCTCTTCCGACGAGACGATCCCCATGTGGATTCCTCTCTTGATCTCCGAAAATAACACCTGCCGCTGACCCGTCCAGACCAGGCCAGACGCGTTTCGCAGCATTGTTCGCGGCTCTCCGCCTAGGGTCGGGGCCACCCAAGTGTCCCAGTGAAACTGCGGGTCCAGGGTGGTGTACGCGATGCGCGAGCCATCGGGCGAAAATGCCGGCGCCATTTTCAGTAGGTTGTCGTGCGTTAGTTCCACAGGTACGCCATCGGGGAGCATCTTCACATAAACTTGGCCGGGTCCGATCCACGTGGAGTAACCTCGAACAAACGCCAGCATCCGTCCATCCGCCGAAAGCGTCGGCTGTGTTACTGAATCAGGAAACTTTGTGAGCTGCACCCATTGTGAGCGGTCCGGCAGGCGGGGGGAGCTGCGCCACCGCAGAGCAGCCCCAATCACAAGGATCGCTAATGCCGTTGCTGCGACCGCCGCGAGCCTGCGCCTCGACCGGCTGGCATTCGAAGGAGCCACACTGGCCACAGCCTGCTCCGGCGAATGGCGATCCGTGGACAGGTCGCTCGCAAACCCACGCCGCTCGCCCAGCGCCTTTTCCGCACTTGGCAACTGGCGCACGGCTCCGACGAAGCGATAACCGCGCTTAGGAACCGTCTCGATGTATTCGGAATCGTCGCCCAAGGCCTTCCGCAGGACGAAGATGTTGTTGGACAGGCTGCCCTCCTCGACGAAAGAATCGGGCCAGAGCATCCTGAGTAACTCATCCTTCTCGAGGAGGCGTCCGCTATTGCGGACCAAAAGCACCAGGGTTTCGAACGCTTTCGGGGTGAGTACCACAACTTCGCTGCCGCGCAGTAGCTTGCGCTCGGCGGGTTCCAGGCGAAAAGGGCCAAACTCGTAAAGTTCTCGCCTATCTCTGTCCGTCGTATCTTTAGCAACAAAGAGAGAATCGCGGCTCCTTATGGAGCCACCTGGCCGACCACTTTCGTCGCTCATGGCCCTCTCCCAATCCTCTGTGAGAATTTTTAGAGAATTCTGTGAGCGCGCCGAGAGGACTTCCACGACCGTGCGCAGGCTAAGCTGCGACAACAGAACAGCCGGAAAACCCGTGTGACGCGGATTCTAGCACCGGATTTCGGTTGTTTCAAAATCTCTTTATGTGAGAACTCTATAGCCCGGTCATGGAAAGGACGCCCTCTATGATTACCAATCAAGTCTTAACCAACCGAAGCAAGTCCGGAAACGCACAAGAACCGACTAACATACCAAGAAGAACTTTGATCGGCGGGTCGTTGGCCGTTCTGCTTTCATCCTCTGTACGGGTGATGGCGGAAGAAAGCGATGCACGGCCCAACGACCCTTTCATCCTTCTGCTAAAGGGGCTCTATCAGCCCGTGCCCGTGGGTGACGGGCCAGCCAACAACCTCGGCCTATCCGCCGTAAACCTGAGTGATGGTTCGTACTCCAAAACGCGGATCTACCCCGTTTGGATCGGAATCCCGGATAGCCAGAATCAGGAGAAGGCTATCGGCAACTTTTACGTTTCGTTAGCAACGGGTTTGTGTGCCTACGACCTCCCCGGAGGCGCGCTCGCCATGCAATTCATAGCAGGTGGCAACTTCCCTGTCGTTTTCCCCGACGGGAGGGGCGGGCAGTACGATGAAGGAACCATTCCGCTAACGATACTGGAGGCGACCGGAATTTATCGAGCTTTTGCAGGCGGTCATAACAACATGGTAGATAAACTGCATCAACTGGTAGCCGGCGCTCCCTTCGCTGGATTTCCCGGTTCCGGCTACGACGAATTCTGCTTCTGTATTATCAGCCAGTATCAGTTCCCATAAAAGGAACTGGATCGGAAACAGTCCTCTGCTAAGAGGAGCGTCGATAGGGGCGGAACTACAACCGCCCCACTACTCATAAGGCGCGGTGTTGCAACCACTTACGTCTTTTGAATATCACGTCTAACAGGCAACAACTTCGTTTGCGAGTGATTGTTAAATACCCAATTCCTGAAGGTTGCGGTGCCGCGGGAAGGGAAGCCAGGACATTCAATTGCTTCCCAAGCTACGGACGTGGATTCCCATCGCCCGCTCCATAAAACACGATGGACCAATTGGCTTTACCCTGCTGACTACTCAGAATCCAACGCGAAAATGGACCGTTTTGGACTGAAGTTGGACTGAACTGAAGTCAATTGGACCGAACTATCTTGCGCGGCATTTATGTTTCAGACTAAACACAGGCATGGTTGCGTCCCCGCCGAGCCCGCTTCCGTTTCGCCTGGCAAGATCATTGTAGCTCCACCATGCCCATCCGTCTCATGAACCGGCCATCAAGATGCTGGGCGAAAGGGGTGAGAAATCGAATGTGAGTATGGACTACCGCGACGGCATCAGCGCAAGGTAGCTTCCGGATGACGTACCTAGCTGTTGTTGGAGGTTGTACCTGCGTTTATTGGTTTGCCCGTGTTTTCGCCGCTGCTTTTGATGCGTACAAAGATTTGCGGAACACTTGGGTTATGTGGAAATCAGGGGAATAAATCAACGGGAGGTGCGGTCTGTTCTAGGCAGCGAACCATTCTGCGCAAGGGGCAGGAGAGCTAGAACCGAATACGTTTCCAGGGAGACTAAATGTTAAGCCGCATTTTTCAGTCTGCTGCTCGTTACTTGCCTGGCTATGGGCACGTCAAGAGCAGCGAACGATCCCTTTTGCTGGCGGATGTACATGCTCTTGCGAAGGCGTTCCGCCAAGACCTCTTGTGGAGTTGGGTGGTCTATTGGGTCATCTTTGGCGTGATCCAGACTTTCCGATACTACGAACACCATCGCGCTAGTGAACTGCGGCTGGAGAAAATGGAGCGCAGCTTTTCGCAAGCGTGCCCGTCATCCGCTAAGAGCGAAGCGTGTTGAGACTGAGCTTTTGTGGGAACCTTTTTCATTGGCCACGCGTAATCAAAACAGGATTCCCCCGTCTTGAAGGCAGGCAGGTTTCCAGACTCTAGCGCCGAGACTCAACCATGGACACAATTTTGCTGGATTTGAAATATGCCGCGCGTTCGTTGTGGCGCGCGAAGGGATTCGCGGTAACCGTGCTGATCACGTTTTGTGTTTGCGACGCGGCGAACACGGCGCTTTTCGCCATTGTGAATTCGGTGGTGCTGCGGCCGCTGCCCGTGCCGGCCGCCAATTCCATCTTGCTCCTCTCGAACGAATATCCGAAAGCAGGAGTCGTCGGAATCAACAACAGCAGCTCGGGAGATTACTTCGATCGGTTGCACCAAATGACCGCCTTTGAGAGCCAGGCAGTCTTCAAAGACCGCGATCAAACTGTCGAGTTGGACGGAACCCCCCAACGGATTCACGGAATGGCGGTCACGCCATCTTGGTTCCATTTGCTGCGCGTGTCCCCCGCCTTAGGCCGTCCGTTTTCCGAAGAGGAAGGAGAAGTCGGGCGAGACCACGAAGTCATTCTCAGCCATGGTCTCTGGGAACAATTGTATGCGGGCGATAAATCCGTGCTTGGGCGCAACCTGAGGATCAGCGGACAGCCGTACACGATTGTCGGCGTAATGTCGGACGGCTTCAATTTTATTGATCCAGAAGTACGGCTCTGGATGCCGATTGCTTTCACCGCTCAGGACAAGACCGTTCACCACAGCAACAATTGGTATCACATCGGTCGCCTGAAGCCGGGCGCGACCTTGCAGCAAGCGCAGGCGCAGGTCAACGCAATCAATGATAGTAATCTGGAGCGATTCCCGGAGTTTAAGGAGCTGCTGATCAACGCCGGGTTTCACACCATCGTGACGCCATTGCAGGATCTCGTGACGGGAGGAGTAAAGAGGACTTTATACCTGCTCTGGGGCGGTGCGGTGCTGGTGCTGCTGATTGGCGGACTGAACATCGCGAACCTGGCGTTGACGCGACTCGCGTTGCGGCGCAAGGAAATAGCCACTCGTATGGCGCTTGGCGCGGGACGTGTGCAATTGGTTCGCCAGCTGCTCCTCGAGAATTTGGGATTGGCTTTACTTGGAGGAGTTTGCGGCACGGGTCTCGGTGCAGGCATACTGCGAGCGCTCAATCTCATTGGATTGCAGAACTTTCCGCGCGCGGGAGAAGTGCGCCTGGACGCCACGGTCGTACTGGTTTCGCTGGCTCTTTCGGCAATGGCCGGATTGTTCGTTGGATTCTTTCCAGTAGCGAGCGCTTCCAAGATTGGCATCAATGACGCTCTGCATGAAGACAGCCGCGCTGGAACAACCGGCAAGAAGACGCGAAGCGTGCGCCAACTACTGGTGGCGGCGCAAATTGGCTTTGCGTTCGCGTTGCTCACGGGCGCAGCGTTGTTTCTGGCTAGCTTCCATCGGCTTTTGCAAGTCGATCCGGGATTCAGACCGGAGGGCGTAATGACCGCGTCGTTGGCCTTGCCGCGCTCGAAATATGCGAAGCCGGCAGACTGGCGAATGTTTACGAACCGCGCGCTGCCGGCAGTGCGAGCCATACCGGGAGTCGTACTTGCCGGCGCGACCGATATAATTCCTCTGGGAGGCGACCACAACGACAGCGTGATTCTGGCAGAGGGTTTTCAAATGAGGCCGGGCGAATCCATTATTTCGCCCTTGAATATGGCCGTGACGCCCGGTTATTTCGAAACTATGAGTATTCCGATTGTCCGGGGGCGCAGCTTTGAAGACCGCGACAACGAGACCGCGCCACGCGTGGTGATCGTGGATGAACGCTTGGCTGAGCATTTCTGGCCGAATGCCGATCCAATTGGCCGGCGCATGTACCAACCCAACGACGCGAAAGACCTGATAAAAATTGATGAGCGTACCGTGTGGTTGACGGTTGTGGGCGTCGCGAAAACGCTGCGTTACGAGCACATGGAAGATACGGGCGCAACTGTCGGCGCGTATTATTTCCCTCTTGCGCAGCAGCCAGACACTCTTCTCACCTTCGCTCTGAAGGCGCGCGCCGACGAGGATTCCGTGGTGCGCGCTCTGCGGACGGAAATCTCAAGGCTCGATCCGGATTTAGCGCTTTTCAATGTGCACGCGATGTCGGAGCGCATTGACCTCTCTTTGGCGCCGCGCCGGGCTTCCATGTTTTTGGCGAACGCGTTCGGCGGAATCGCGTTATTTCTGGCCACGCTCGGAATCTACGGCGTGCTCGCCTATCTTGTGGCCCAACGTACACGCGAGATTGGAATTCGCGTGGCGCTGGGCAGCACGCGCTCGAATATCCTGGGAATGATTTTACGCGAAGGCTTTCAACTCATAGTGGCCGGACTTGTTCTGGGAATTATCGGCGCTGGCTCGTTACAAAAAGTGATAGCCGGCGAGATTTATGGCGTGCGCCCGCTCGACCCGCTAATCTTGGCAAGTGTTACGGTCCTGCTGACAGTTGTCGCGCTTGCCGCCTGCGCCGTGCCCGCGTGGCGAGCCATGCGAGTCGATCCGATGGTTACATTAAGAAGCGAATAGAACCGCAAAAGAGCCCGCCAACTTCTCGGAGGGATCTCGTCTAAACGCGGTGAGAATCCGCATATCTGTGTCAGCTAACCGGCCAAGAGGATTATTTCCGGATGGTCGCTAGCCTTACCTAATCGCGTTAACGTCAGAGTCGCGCCGTGTTCGACTCCTTCTTTGAGGTCTTCTCAGTATTTTTCGCGAGCGACTTTGAAATCTCGCGAATAAACTCCACTGGATGGATCTTTTTTGTGCGGTGCCACGCGCACAACGCCCGCAGGTACCTGTTCTACGCGTTGATGAATTACAGGTATATGTGAGAGTCGTCCAGTTTCGCCTTCGCGACCCTAAGAAATCAGACTATTACGGGAAGTGCCTTCAGACCTCTTAATCCAAAGTTCGGAGCCCACTCGATGCGTTGCTCAGCGATCCGCATCCGAGGGAACTGCTGAACCAGCCCGAGGATTGCTATTTGGCAAATTGTATGCAAGCCCGTAGAGGAAACAAGAAGGATTAGGACAGTAAATACCGCAACACCGAGGGCACTTGTGCAGCGATTCTAGTGTTGGCCTTCGCGGCGCGTTCAGTTCGGATTGTGATGGTCTGTTGTCGTCAACAGGCGGAAACGATAATTGACTAGGTCTGTTAGATTATAAACTAAGTTTTGATCTGCCTCTTTAAGGACGTGTATGCGACTTTTGCCTTCAGATCCTGACGTCGAAACGATCGTAAGTCGTATTAGGAGTGGCGATATAGATCTTCAACCGGACTTTCAGCGTGGCGAGGTCTGGGGCAGACCGAAGAAACAGCGTCTCATCGATAGCATTCTGCGCGACTGGCATGTGCCTCCGATCCATGTTATCGAGAATCGTAAGACCAGAAAGCAAGAAGTATTGGACGGTCAGCAGCGACTCGCTTCGATACGAGATTTTGTAGAAGGGCTGTTTCCGGTGGATGGAAACACGGAACCGCTTGATCCGGCGATTCGAGATCTCGACGGCAAATACTACAAGGATCTTCCTGAAGAATGGCACAGAAGATTTAATCAATTTACGATCCGAGTATTTCGCATAGTCGATTATCAAGCGAGCGAGCCAGCAGAAATTTTCTTTCGCCTGAATCAACCGGCGAGCCTTACTGGCGCGTAGTTCGACGCTTGAGTTGGTGGACAAACGTACTCTGGGTAGTAAACTCCTACCCTAGACGATATGGATCTGGCTTCCCAAGATCATGTTCGCTTTGGCCCCTTTGAAGGTTGTATTAGGGGGGAAAAGAGAATCTTCCGTGGCCAGATCGTCCTCCCGTGAGCTGACAGAAGTCAAGCGCCAGGAGTAGTAGGACCACTACTGCATGCCAACCAGCAAGCCAACAAACTTTATTAGCTCGGCGAATTGAGCGTGCGGGGTTAGCCCTACCCCAGTGCAGGAACGCAGCCAACGAAGGGTCTGAACCTAATTGGAAAGTCGCGGACTTGTTCACAAAACCCTTGCGAATAGCAAACCGCTCGCGGTTTGAAACGGCGGTTAGCGGTGAGACTGTTTTTTAGGCAATTGCTCGTCGGCGATCTCGCGCACAGAACGGCCCTAAGTGCGCCACACGCATACCCTCATTGCGTCAGCGGAAGCTCGTGGCCGTCTAGGCAGCGATAGATACCAGTCGCCGCACTGAGCCTTCGGAGATGTGCAAGTGTCTGCCGATGGCACGAAGCGAAAGCCCGGAAGCTCTCAGGCGTGCGATCTCTGCGGGCTGCACCTTTAGGCGGGGCCGGCCAGCGAATCGCCCGTTGGACTTCGCAACTGCTAACCCGGCGCGGGTGTGCTCACTCAGGCGGACTCTTTCTTGTTTCGCAATGACGGCGAGGATGCCGATCAGCGTGCGCATCCGCGGTGGTGCTCCCGAGCCGACTCCGGCAATCACTAGGGCGGCAAAAGTTGCTGCCAGGACACCAGAACTTCCTTTTATGTTCAACATA
>Ga0210406_10006922_pt1 | contig 11634 bp, 11 predicted proteins | sample IncBWC30MmetaG_FD_155454 | JGI IMG/M metagenome (GOLD analysis project Ga0210406, IMG submission 155454) | Forest soil microbial communities from Barre Woods Harvard Forest LTER site, Petersham, Massachusetts, United States - Inc-BW-C-30-M | ecosystem: Environmental > Terrestrial > Soil >... | reverse complement strand
ACTGCCCTCGCACGACTTTGCACGGGGGCAATCATGAGGACACGGGAAGATGTGATCACTGTCATCGGTCCGCTCCTTCTCCTCGTCGGCCGGGCTCGGCGCGACGCTTGCGTCGCGGGATGGCCGAGCAACCGAACTCGGGTTTGCCCGAGCTCGTCGCTTGTTGAGTGACCGAAGTCGGATATATCCGACGTCGCCTGAGAGGATTGGGGTGAGGGGCGCCCCAAGCACCGGGTCCGAGACGTGCCCCTCACCCCAACCCTCTTCCCGCAAAGAGCGGGAGGAGGGAGTTCCACCGAGTGTGCCGCACGCCTGTGCGTCAACCTCACGGGAATGCGCGCTAATATCCCCGGCGATCTCGCTCCGCTGGGCCTTGCGCAGAGGGTGGCGCTGGGGCCGGCTTGCCGGCGACATGCGGAGCAGGATTCGCCGCACGTGCGAACATCGTGAAAGTTGCGAGACGGCTGTCGAGGGACAGTACCAATCTGCGCTGCTCGATCTGGCTCACCTTCCACCCGTCGATGTCATCTCCGATGCGCACCCGCCGGATCTTGCTGCCCGTTCCCGTCTGCACCACCGCGCGCGCATCCTCGTCATCCATCACGACGCCGAATAAGGTCAGGTTTGGCGGCGGCGGAGGTGGTGGAGGAGCGCTTGCAATCGGCACAGGTGGAGGAGGCGGGGGCCGGCGGCTGGGAGAGAACAGGGGCCGCTCGCGAGTGACCGACAGGCGGTCCAGCGAAAGCGCCGCAACGGGGTTGGCCAGATCACCCGTCGCCTGGGTTGGTGTTTGAGCTTGCACCGACGATTGCGCCCGGGCTTGCGCGAAGGCAGCGGCCGCGAGCACCAGGACAAGCATGCTGCGATTCGGGTAACGTTTCATGCTGGCCCTCGCCGCCAAAGCGCGCGCAGGCCAAGCGTCAGGCGCAATACAGGCTCCTGCGTCGCGCGCGGCGCTGTCGTGCTCGGCGGCTGCACCGCCATGACCTCGACGAATACATACGGCGTTCGACTTTCCAGGTCATAAAGCAGCTCCTGCAGTGCTTTCTGGCCCACATCGAGAACGGCCTGCACCCGGACCGTCTCGGAGGAATCCTCCCGGTGCGTCGGCTCCGTTCCGTAGGAAATGAGAGTGGCATTGTGGCCGGCGATGACTTGCGAGAGGTAGCTTTGCAGCTGGGCTGCTGCGAGGCCCGGCGTCGCTGCATCCAGGAACGCTATGGGCGGAGCTGCTCCCCCTTTGCGGCTGCGGCCGTCCAGGGCGGATCGGACACGTGTCTGCAAATGTTACAGAGCGTCGCGACGTTCTGCCAGCTCTTGACCTGCATCCGACCGCGCCTGCAGCGAGGCGCCCACTGCAAAAGCGCACGCCACAAGCAACAGGCAGAACGAGCCGATACAAATCACCTGATCGCGGTTGAGCCGCACGACTGTCAGTTCTCCGTGATCTCGAGGTGGGGTACGACCCGCGCCTCGATATGAAATCGAAACAGCGCGCCATCCGGTCCGCGCGTGGTCGGCGCGGCGAAGCGTACGTCGGCAAAATGGCCGGAGCGCTCGAGCGGTGCAATCAGGGCCGGAGCGTTCGCAGCCAGCCCGATCACGCGCAATTTCATACTGTCGATGCGCAGCTCCGTAACATAGGCGTCGTCAGGAAGGGCACGCGACAAGGCCTCCAGCACAACGACTGCGGACGACGAGCTTTCCTTCAAGATCCAGGCGCGTTCCTCGGGACGGGCAGATGCGAGGGCCTGCGGCGTACGCGCTTCCTGCAGCTGGCGCTGCAAGTTCCTGGAACGCCCAGCCAACTCGTCGCTCTCTGTACGCAGGGAAGCTGCCGAAAATGCAGCCCATAGGCTTACACCCAGGCTCGCCAGGACAAGTCCCATGATCGACGCGCCGATCTGGCGCCGTTGCCGCTCGATCGCCTCGCGCGGCACATCGGCCAGGCGCGACCAAAGTGCAACCGGCGAGATTCCATCGGTCATCTGCGCAACGATGCGGTCCGCAGAGAGACCAGTGCCCTCAAGCGCGTCACGAGCACTGTCAATTGCAGGACGCGAGCATATGAATACTCGCACGTCGAGGGCCGCAGCATCATCTGAATTAGCTACGGCATCGAAGCCGTAAACGGCCTGGTCCGCCTGCCACGGAGACAGACGATCGACCTGATTGCGCACGATACCGGGCAGAAACTCCCGCGCCTGAGCGGGCACGCTGAGCCGCCGCATCACAACGTCCTCGTCCGCGATCTCGAGCAGGACTAACCCGCTTCGAGCTGCACGCAACACTTCATCTGTGGCGCGGGCTCCCAAAGGGATCGTTGCCAGAACGGGGTCACCCGGTGCGTCTTCGGAATCCGTGTGCCGCGCTGTGCGCAGGAGGCTACCGCGGCGGGCGCTCGCCTTGTGCACGATGAAACTGTCATTGTCACGGCGCACAAGTAGTGAGCTTCGCGCGCGCCACATTTCGCGCCAGGCAAACAGCACGCCGGCGAAGACTTCGATCCACCGAGTCAAGATCGCTATGGCGCGTGTTGCGATATCCTGCATCGGAATGCTCACTCGTGCGGGCGGGATGAAGGATTCCAGACGAGGACACGATATGGCTCTTGATCTTCCCTCCTGACCACGATCACCGCCTGCGCGCTCTCGCTAAATCCATCAGCAAGACTCACCGCAAGATCCACCCGTGTGACCGGCTGCGTTTTCACGTCCAGATATTGTTGTGCCGTTCCCAGCATCGCCGCCATCGCGGAGCTATCGGCCGGGCGGTTGGCGCGCGTTTGGATGAATGCATTTATTCGGACCGCATCCACTCCGGGCAATGCAGCAATGACCTCCGCAGGCGCCGTGAGCGGGTTGACGGTTTCGCTGCCGTAAACGGTGGTGAGTGGCGCAATTGCGCTGACCCATTCCGGCAGCATACCCGGAACTTGCAGGAGCTGACGAATTTCACTGAAGGGCGGGCCTGCATGAGTCGCTTCAGCCCGCACATCAGGCGAAGCGACATCCTTGTTCCGAGGATCGGTCGCGGGCTGGCGCCATTTGGCAACGGAGCGAGCAATATTCTCCGATTCCGGCGCCGGCACTCCGACGGAACGGAACAGAGCTGCCAGCACTTCGACGGGCGCCTTGCCGATGTCGATGCGGCCCCCTTCATCGCTCAGGTGGGCGCGTACTGACCCGTGAGACAGGACAACGTTGACGTCCATTTGATCGAGAGGAGTGTCGCCCAGAGCGTCGATTGTGTGAGCAGCAGCCTCGACACCTGCCGTGAGCAGTGCGTCTGCCTGGACGCGATCCCGGTCGAGCGCAATCACCGCGCCGAAACCGCGGAAGGTGATCGACGCGGCCATCGCGAGCGCCGAAAGGAGCGCGATGAGCCACAGTACAGCGACCAGAACTACGCCGCGCCGCGAATCATTCATCGTGAGCCCTCCGAGCTCTGGAGGCGGACCCGGCAACACAACCCGAGGCACCATATTGCGCACAGTCGGCGGAAGCATCGGCGCGAATGACGAATTCATTTCCCGCGAGCAGATCGGCACCGGTGCTGCGATCGCGCAGGTTCAGGCGCACCAACCGCGGCAAGGTCGCCTGACCCTTCCAGGCGTCACTCCACGCTACGGCGCCATCTGCCGCGACGCGGCCAAAGTCGAATGACATGAGGAACTTTCCTTCGAGGAGAATCACGGGATCGCTCAACGTGAGGTCCTCAAACCGCGCGCGCGGTCCCAACCACGCGGCGCGGCGCCTGACGAGGCGGGTGAGCTCATCCACTTGCTCGACAGTCAAGCTGACAACCTCCTCTCCCTCCCGAATTAAGCCATTGCCGCCACCCGCTACGAACATCATTTTCGCCGGCTCTTGACCGCTGGCCGGCTCGCCGGTGAACGCGAGGCTTGACCCGGCTTCAGCCGTTCGCATCACAAATCGGGCCGATCCGATATCGGTGGCCAAGCGTTCGACGGCCAGGATCAAACGCTCGCCGTCGCCGACGCCACGCGTTCCTTTGTCGAAATAGAGTGCTACGTTGTGCACCAGCGCCGTTGTCGCTGCGATGATCACCGAGGTGATCGCGAGCGCAGCCAGAACCTCCACCAGTGTGAAGCCATTCTGTCGGGCCGCACGCCTGCGCCTGGACGTCATCTGGGCTATTCCGCTTTCGCGAGGCGCACCGTATCGGCGCTGATGGATCGCCCCGGACCCCACCATACGGTGCCGATCACGCGAAACGCCGTCCAGGCTGGCCGTTCCGGAGCGGAGCTGTCCTGCTGCCCCCGGCGTGACCTATTGAGCTGCCGCGCTGATACCAAAGCATCAATGAAAATGGGCTCTGCGCTTATGCGCCAGCGCAATCCGGCCGCCTCGCCTTCGCGCGAAGCTTCCGGAAAAGATGCTCGCGTCAAAGGCGTCGCAAGCAACGAACGCAGTAGGACCTGCGCGGCAATGCGGCCATCGGCGCCGGCCATAATTCGCCGTGCGTGGAACAGGTAGGGGCCGAGAGCCGCGGCAAAAGCCACGATCAATGCGAAGGCCACAAGCGCCTCGAGGAGGGTAAAGCCGGCGCGCTTGCGCCGGCTGTTACGGTGAAACGACCGTAACGCCACCCGTGTACCAGTTGACGCGGACTTCATACCCTGCCCCTTCGCGTGAAAACCTCAGCACCGCCCCGGAAGATGCCCCATCGGGATGGAAACGAGCCAACAGCAAGCGGCCCGACCACGATTCATTTGCACCGAGCACGTCGATGGCGATGTCCGGCGGAACAGGGATGAGATCGCCTCCATCGCCAACAACTGCGCGGCGCTCCTCATCCAGGGAAACCTGACGATTCTGTCCGGTCATGATCGCGCCCAGACGCTCGCGCCGAAGGAGCGCCGCGGTCTGCAAGGTCAAGGCCTTGAGTTTCGCCCGCCCGCTACCCGGCGTGATCGTGACGACAAGAGAGCCGATCAGGGCGATGATCAGCATCACCGCCATGACCTCGATCAGGGTGAAGCCTGATTTGCGGTCAGTGCTCGACATTCGAGATGTCGGCTGCGTTGCCGGTTCCGCCCTCATGACCATCCGAGCCGTAAGAGACAATCTCGTAGGGAGCGCGCTCGACAGGGGAGTGGTACAGGTAGGCATGGCCCCACGGATCGGAAGGCACGCGGCCGCCCTTGACATAGGGCCCATTCCAAATCTCTACGCCAGTCGGCCGCTGCACCAGAGCGTCGAGACCCTCGGAGGATGTCGGATAGCGGCCGGTATCCAAATAAAAGAGATCGAGTGCCGAGCCGAAGCTCTCGATCTGCAGCTTCGCGGTCTTGGTCCGCGACTCGCCGAGGTAATTGAGCACCCGCGGTCCGACCAGGCCCAGCACCAGCGCGATGATGGTCAGGACCACCAGCATCTCGACCAGCGTGAACCCGGCGTTTAAGTACGTTGCCTCACAATTTACCCTCCGCGTCATTCCGGGGCGCCGGAATGACAGGGTTGAGGATTTGTGACCCAGTGCCTTTTGAGCAGCCGGATGAATGCGATTGCGTATCGGGAGAGTGGGCAGAAACAGAGATTTCATCATAGTGCGAGCTCCGTGATATTAAGAAGTGCGCTCATGATGGACACCACCAAGGCTCCGATAACCACGCTCACAAAGACGATCGTCACCGGACCGATTGCTCCCATGAGGCGGTCTAGCCCGATGCCGAGCTTGTGCTCGTAGAATTGCGACGCGTGCGCGGCGATGGACGCGAGATCGCCGGTCTCGTCTCCAACCCGCAGCATGCGCACTGCAAGCGGCGGAAGAAGATCGGTCTCGGCAAGGGCATCAGCGAAGCGGCGGCCATTGCGCAGCTGGTCGTGAACGTTGTCGATCGCGCTGACTAAACGCGGCTCGGTGATCACCTCGCGGAGGATTTTCAGTGTGGCCGGCAGCGCTACGCCATTTGAAACCAGAAGGCCGAGCGTTCCAATGATACGCGCAGTTCGCCGGTCGCTCATCGGCCCGGCGATCCCGGGAATGGATGCCACAGTCGCTATGATCCTCGCCCTGCGGTCACGATTCATGAGCACTAGCCACATGCTGAGAACAACAGCCAGGCAGATTCCGAGGAAAAGATCGAGGTTGGTGCGCAGCCAGTCAGAGGCCGCAAGAACGAACGCCGCGCCCGAATTGAGCCGAGCGCCGAGGTCCTTGAACACCGGCTCAAATTGCGGCACGACATAGATCAGGAAAAATAACAGAATCAGAACAGCCGACGTGACAAGGAATATCGGGTAACGGATCGCTGCGCTGAAGCGCTCGTTGAGGAGCTCCCGTCGCGTGCGATCCTCCACGATGGCTCGTAGGACCGCGTCCAGCTTGCCGGAAGCCTCGCCCGCGCGGACCATCGCGACGTATGCCGGGTCGATCACCGTTGGATGTTGGTCCAACGCTTCCGCAAAACTGTCTCCGGCCGAGATGGACGAGCGCAACGCGCTGGCAAATCGCACCATCGCCTTGGCCGTATCATCCGCGAGCGTTTGCAGTGCGCCTTCGAGCGTCAGTCCCGATCCGACAAGGAGCGCGAGCTGGCGCAGAAAGATGGTGACATCGCGAGGACGCGGCGGCTTGCCGATGCGCCCGCGGGCGCCGAACATGCTCTGCGTTGCAGCTTCGGCCTCGATCGGCATATGGCCCAGATATTCGATGCGCCGCACGACCTCCTCGCGCGAGGGGGCATCGACCTCGCCGACGACAATCTCGCCCGCCGGCGTAAGAGCGCGATAGCGAAACTGCGGCATCTGGCTGCCTACAAGCTTGCGGACACGCGAAAGACCTCATCAATGGTCGTGAGGCCCGTACGACATTTGGCCACACCATCCTCGGTCATGGTGGTCATGCCCTCGCTTCGCGCCAGTTGCTCCAACTCGTTCGCATCGGTCTTGGGCCCGATCGCGCGACGCAGCAGCGGGCTTACCTCCATCACCTCGAATACGCCTTGCCGACCGCGAAAGCCGGTCGACGCGCACCACTCGCAGCCTTTGGGCTGGTGAACGACTTCCCCGATGGCAAATCCTAAACTCTCATAGCGGTGGTCCTGCGTGAGATCCTTGGGCGTAAGCTGATGTGGCTGCTTGCAGTGCTCGCACAGAATGCGCACAAGGCGCTGCCCTACGATGGTCCGAACGCTGGATGCGAGTAGAAAGCTTTCGACCCCCATGTCGATCAGTCGCGTAATTGCGCCGGCGGCGGTGTTGGTGTGCAACGTGGTGAGAACAAGGTGCCCGGTTAGCGAAGCATGGACGCCGATGTGGGCGGTCTCGGAGTCGCGCATCTCGCCGACCATGATCACATCCGGGTCGTGTCGCAGGAAGGAGCGCAGCGCGGATGCAAAGGTGAGCCCGATCGTCGGGTGCACCTGCGTCTGACTGATGCCGGGTATCTGGTACTCGACCGGATCCTCGACGGTGAGGATCTTCCGGCTTGGCTCATTGATGAGAGCGAGCGATGCCGCGAGGGTTGTCGTCTTGCCGGAGCCGGTGGGTCCGGTGACAATGATCATCCCGAACGGTGCTTGCAACGTCCGGCGAAGGATGGCTTCGCCGCGCTCAGGCAGCCCAATCCGGTCGAGGGCGACTAAGCTCGAGCCCTTGCGCAGGAGCCGCACGACGGCGCCTTCGCCGTGCATGGTCGGCATCGTCGCCACGCGCAGGTCAATCTCGGCTCCGTTGACCACAAGGCGGGCGCGCCCGTCCTGGGGAAGACGTCGCTCGGTAATGTTCAACCCAGCAATGATCTTGATCCGAGACAATAAGCCCCTCGCCATGCTCATCGGGGGCGCGGACACGGCTTTCAGCAGACCGTCGATGCGCACGCGCGCCTGAAGTGCCCCGGCGAACGGCTCGATGTGCAAGTCAGTGGCCCGCTGCTCGACCGCGAGCCTGAGAAGATCATCTACCGCGCGCACGACCGGAGCGCCGCCGGCGAGATCGCGCAGATCATCAATGTTGTCTTCGCTCGCTGCCGCCTCGCCCTGGACAGCAGGACTTGGACGCTCCGTCTCGATCTTCGATGCGAGCGCCGCGTCGATGTCCTCTGCCGTCGCGACGGCAAGGATCACGGAGCATCGAAGCGCGATCTCTATGGCGCGAATGGTTTCGGCATCCACGGGCCGCGCAATTGCCAAGATCACGCGGCCGGATGCATCCTGGTAAGGAAAAAGGCGCCCCTCCTTGAAAAAGCGCGCCGAGAGCTGCGCTCCGGCGAACTCGCTGCCGACCAGATCGCCGCGTTGCACGCGGCCACACCCAAGAAAAGCGGCGAGTTCGTCGGCAAAAGCGGAGGCGGTCAGTTTCGTATGGCCGACCCAATCAATATCGCCGAGCCCGTCCGCTGCACGCGCGTTAAGTTTACCTTCGAGGACTTGTGGAGACTCGCGCAGCGTGCTCTTGCGCGCCAGGTGGGCGATGAACGCGTCGGCCATCTGCAGATCGCGCGAGCGATTTTGCGCCTCGCCCGACGACGAGGGGCCGCTCCAGCCTGAATGCTGAAGTGCCGTCGCTCCGCGAGCAGACGATGCTATTCGGTCGGGATTGAGCATGTTCACGCCCAGCCAATGTCAAACAATGATCTCGAACCATTATGGCAGAATGCTGAGCGATTGACGCAGAAAGTGTAAGCAGGCGCTGGGTAGATAAAGATCAACAAGTTCATTTCGTACTATCGTACCCAACTTTACTTACTTTATTGCAGCTCATTGCTCATCATGATGCAGAAGCATCATATGGGAAAAGGAGATGTCTCGCGCACGCAAATCTGCATAAAGATCTACACACACGGTCTGACATTTGAGTAATCGTCGCGTGCCGGCCACAATTTACCAATAGCTCTGAAAAGAGTTCAATGAGCATCTGCTAATATGCAGAACTGAAAACGTGAAGTAATACGGCTTGGTGGCCACCGCTTGATGATACTGTGCTGCGGGTGATTGTCGAGCGAGTACATAGGGGGGAGGGTTTGTGCCGAGGGCCGGGGGGCACTCTTTGTTGTTCCGAGCGTCGCAGGCGTGTGCAACCGCTGCGCTTCTCTTCTCTTTGCTCGGGTGCTCGGCATCTGAGAAGGAAAAGTTCGCCGTTGCCCCGGCACACGACACTGTAGATCCAATTCGCAACGCTGATCTGCGCTCGCGTTCCCCTTTCGGAAGTGATCGCCAAGCTCAGACGTCGAGCCAATCCTCTCAGCCACTCTTATTCCCAGGATCGTCCGTCGAGCCGGCCGCTCCATCGCGAGATCAAGCCAGCGGGCTCAGGGTTGCTTCAGCGGATCCTGCTGCGCTCGTTAGGGGCGCAGGCGTAGAGCTTAATTTCGACGGTGCCGATGTTCAGAGCGTCGCGAAAACGGTGCTTGGCGATACGCTTGGAATCAATTTCGTGGTTGACCCGCGGGTTCAGGGTACCGTGACCTTAGCTTCGACCGGGCCAATTCCGCGCCAGGACGTGTTGCCGGTGTTTGAAAGCGTCTTGCGCATGTCAAACGCCGCGATCGTGCACGAAGGAAGCCTCATCAAGATCGTCCCCATTGCCGAAGCCACAGGCACGGGAAGCCTCAGCGTTGGAGCCGGCCAGCCCGGATACGGCATCTCGATCGTGCCGCTGCATTATACCGCCGCGGCCACGGTCGCGCGTACGGCCGAAAACTTCGTGTCGCGGCAAGGCGCCATCAAGATCGATCCGGCCAGAAACCTCTTGTTGATTCAGGGCACGACGGCGGAACGCCAGGCCGCTCTCGATGTGGTTTCCGCCTTCGACGTGGAATGGCTGCGCAATCAGTCCGTCGGGGTGTACCCGTTGAAGTCGACGTCGCCCGAAACCATGATCCGAGAGCTCGAACGCGTCTTTGAGACCGGCGAGGGTGGTCAAGGCAACGGGGTCATCCGGTTGCAGCCGGTTTCCCGAATGAACGCCGTAATGGTGGTGGCGAAGAATCCCAAATTCCTGGACAAGGCGACGCAATGGGTAATGCGCCTCGACCGCTCCGATACCAGCGGAACGACCGTCCGGGTCTACCGCTTGAAGTACGGCAGCGCGCCGCAGGTAGCCAAGATCATGAACGAGATCTTCGTTGCGCAGCGGTCCGGTAGCGGCGACACGGCAGTCAGTCAGATCGCTCCAGGGACAAACGCTACGCAGTCCCGGCTCGACTCGCTCAAATCAGCGGGTAGCGACCGGGGAGGGAGCGGCGGCAACTCCACTGCTCAGGGTGGGGCAGGAGGAGGAACGAACACACGCGTCGCCGGTCCGATTGCGGCGGCGTTCGAGAACTTCAATCGCAAAGATCCGGAGACAGAGACGATGACCAGCTCGTCTCCTCCTGCGCCAGAGGCAACCGGACGCGGTGTGTTCCAGAACGTGCGCATCACACCGGACACGGCTGACAACTCAATCGTCGTATATTCCAATCAGGAGGATTACGGAATCATTGAACGAGCGTTGCGTGAAATCGACCGGCCGAGATTGCAGGTCGAAATTGACGCAACGGTTGCCGAGGTCACCCTGACCGATGATCTGCAGTTTGGAGTGCGATACTTCTTCACCAGCAACGACGCGAGATACGCCGCTGACAAGGGTTCGGTCGGGTTGCTCCCCGCGCCTGCGCCGTCGCCGGCCGTGGACGCATTAGGGGTGGTGCAATCAGCGGTTCAGTCGGCATTCATCCAGCGCGTTCTGCCCGGGTTCAACTTGTTGCTTGGGCCCGAAGCGCAACCGCGCGTCATTCTGAGCGCACTTTCCACCTTGACCCAGGTGAAGGTGCTGTCCGCTCCCTCGCTGGTCGTGATGGACAATCAGCCGGCGCTGCTGCAGGTCGGCGACGAAATTCCCATCTCGACCGGCGTCGCTACTGTTCTTTCCAATGCAAATACTCCAGTCGTCAACACCATCGAGATGCGCAATACCGGCGTCATCCTGAAAGTCCTGCCGCATGTACATGCGAACGGAACGATCCAGCTGGAGATCGAGCAGGAAATCTCCAATGTGGTCAATCCCGCGCAACAAACCTTGACTCCGACCATCTCGCAGCGACGCGTCCACTCCACCGTGGCCGTGACCAGTGGACAAACCGTATTGCTCGGAGGTCTGATCAGCGAGCAGGAGCAGAAGACCAAGGCGGGAATACCGGGCCTGAACGAAATCGAGGTCCTTGGAAACCTGTTCGGTACCACCTCACGGACCAAGCAGCGCTCCGAGATCATCATGTTCATCAAGCCGCAGCTTGTGCGCAACAGTGTTGATGCTCGCCGCGTGGCGGAGGAATTCCGTGATCGACTGGAGATGATGCGGCCCACCCGCTCGGTCGTCATTGGGGCGGACCCACCGGTATTGAAGCGATGATCGCTGAGGGGGCGGTAAAGCCGGAGGCTCTTCGGCCCAATGTGGCGGTTCTCTGCGCCGGATCCTGCGCTGTAGCCCTGATCTCCGCCTTTTCGTTGCCCTGGCCGGCTGCCATTGCATCAATCACGCTCGGAGCATTGATGATCGCGGGCGCAGACGTAGACGCGAGAACCTATCTCCTTCCCGACATTGTCACTTGCGGCTGCACAACAGCGGGGATTCTGGCCGCGATGGCCCTCGATCCCGCGCGGCCATGGCTTGGCGCCGGAACGGC
>Ga0210406_10006921_pt1 | contig 11634 bp, 7 predicted proteins | sample IncBWC30MmetaG_FD_155454 | JGI IMG/M metagenome (GOLD analysis project Ga0210406, IMG submission 155454) | Forest soil microbial communities from Barre Woods Harvard Forest LTER site, Petersham, Massachusetts, United States - Inc-BW-C-30-M | ecosystem: Environmental > Terrestrial > Soil >... | reverse complement strand
CGGAAATTTCAATAGTATCGGATTCCGGGCGCAATTGCGTGCTGACGGCGATTTCGCGGAAGGGTTCGCCTTCGAGGGCTTCGGCGGCGTTGTCGATCAGGTTGACGATGACGCTGCGGAGGAGTTGGCCGTCGGCGCGGATGGCGGGGAGGTTCGGCTCCAGATTGATTTTGAGACGGATGCCGTCGAGGCGGCCGGAAAAGAGCTGCAGGGCTTCGCCAACGATGATGTTCGCGTCGGATGGCAGAATCTTGGCGGTGGGGAAGCGGACGAACTGGGAAAATTCGTTGACTAGCGAGGAGAGCGTGGAGACTTCGCGGACGATCAGGCCGGCGCATTCCTGGGTGATGCGGGTGAGTTCGGGATCTCTGGGAGTCTCGTGAGCTTCCTCGCGGCGCCGGAGTAGAAGCGTCAGGCGTTGCGCGGAAAGCTGGATGGGCGTCAGCGGATTCTTGATTTCGTGGGCGATGCGGCGGGCGACTTCCTGCCAGGCGGCGGATTTTTGTGCGTGAAGCATTTCGGTGAGGTCGTCAAAGACGAGGACGTAACCCATGTTGGCGCGGCGTGGGCCGAGGGAGCTGACGGTGGCGGCGAGGTGGCGGACGCGGCCGTTGACGATGACTTCGATTTCGCGGGAGACGACGCCCATTCGGAGGGCGCGGCGCATCAGGGATTGCACGGTGCGGTGAGGGTCGGGGCCGAGGAGGCTTTCGAGCGACTCGATGATTTTTTCGCCGATGTTGAACATGCGGAGGAGGGCGGCGTTGGTGCGCTGGATGACGCCGTCAGCGTTTAGATAGATGACACCGGCGGGAATGTTTTCGAGAACGGTTTCCATGAGCTGGCGGCGGCGTTCGAGTTCCTGGACGGCTTGCTGGAGATTGCGAGTGAATTCGTCGATTTGGGAGCGGGAGTCGCGGAGTTGCGTGGTCATGGTGTTGAAGGAGCGGACGAGGACGCCGAGTTCGTCCTGAACCTGCTCGGGGACTTGATAGTCGAAATTGCCGGTGGAGACTTCGCGGGTGCCTTCGGCGAGGGCCTGGATAGGGACGGTGACCTGCTTGGCGAGGAAGAGTGCGACCCACATGGCCGCGGAGAGAACGAGAAGCGTGAAGAAGAAAAGAATGAGCAGCATCTGCTTTTTCAATGCTCGAAGATTCTGCTTCAAGTTTTCGTAATCGCTGATTTGCTGCTGAATGACGGTCCAGCGCTTCAGGAAATCGGGGCCGGTGCGATAGGCGGCGACGAGTGTTCCTTGTTCCGAGCCGTCGAGCGTGACGGGAACGTGGGCGGCAAAATAACTTTTGTTTTTGGACTGCCAGATTTCGACGCCGCTCGGCAATGAGTTTTGCAAAGTGCCTTGTTCGCCGCTGACGCTGCAGATGTTCAGCGTGCGGTCTTCCTGCTGGTCGTCGCAAAGGACGCCGCCTTTGACGAACTTGCCTTTGGAGTCGAAGACCCAGACGGCGTCGAGGCCCTCGGTAAAGGCGTGTTGGAGAAAGGTCTCCGGAGTTTCACCGGCGTGCTGTGCGGCCTGGTAGCCCAGGGTGTGGAGACGCGGAAGCATACCTCGCCCGAGGTCGTTGAGGAGCTTCTGCGTCTCTTCGGAGGCGATTTCGAGAGGCCGGGGGAACCAGCGGCCGAGTGTGCGGTTGAGAAGGGCATAGCTGATAAAGAACATGAAGATGACAGGGAGGAGAGAGACGGCCACGGCTCCTATCACCATTTTGGTTTTGAATCGCGCGCCCAATTGCTCTTTGCTGCGCTCGACCAGCAACCGAACGATGTTGCGCAGGATGATGAGGCCAAAGATGAGCAGGGCCGCGGTGATGAAGCTGTTGACGGCAAACAGAGGGATGAGCTCGCGCCAGGACCCCGGTTCAAATGGCACGTCCAGCGACCCCATGGTAAAGACGGCGCCGAGGAGCAGGGTGACAAAGATGCCCCCGAAGGCCAACTTGAGGCGCGATTTGTCGGTGGCGGGGCTCATTGGGAACCTTCCACGGGTTGCGGCAGGAATAAACGGAGGGCGCACTGGGAGCAGAGTGGGGCGCGGGTCCGGCAGTAATTTTTGCCGGTGTGGACGATCAGGGCATGAAATTCGTTGAAGAGTTGGGGGCTGTTGGGTAAACTTTTTTCGAACAGCCCTCGAAGCTCCTCGTACGATTCTTTTCCGGTAGCGAGACCATGGCGTTGAAGAATGCGCCGCGTATAGGCATCCACAACGAAGACCGGGTGATTCCCTGCGTAGAGCAGGATGGAATCCGCGGTTTCGGGTCCGATGCCGTGAACGCGCAGGAGTTGCTCTCGCAACTTTTCCGTGGAAGTGCGAAACATTTCCGCGAGGGAGCCGCGATGCTCTTTTCGGAGAAACTTCACGAATGCTTTGAGCTTCCGCGCCTTTTGCCGGAAGTAGCCGGAGGAGCGGATGAGGCGGGCGAGTTTCGGCTGGGGAGCCTTTTCCATGGCGGGGGGTGTGAGCAATTTCGCCTGGCGCAAATTGGCGATCGCGCGTGCGGCGTTTACCCAACTGGTGTTTTGAACCAGGACGGCGCCGACGATCACTTCAAACGGCGTTCGGCCCGGCCACCAGTACTGCTCGCCGTGCGCCTGAAACAACGCATCGAAGTATTGAGGAAGGATAGGCAGGCTCTCCGGAGCCAGCGTGGCGCGAGATTGAGGGCTGCGGCGGACGGATTGGTTGATCGGTGCGGTTGCACGGTGGGGTGCGGGCAAAGTTGGGCTCGTACACATCTCTTTCGCACGATATCCACGCCCCGCGGGCAAGTCAAGAACGCGTACCTGTCCTTCCAATCGGTACCCTGTTCAACTGTACAGGTATTAGCGAATTCACAACGGTGGTTCAAAATCGGACGCCGAACAGACAGCGCGTTTGCTATGTTTGGCGTTGGGTGCACTACTTCTAGGGAGCGCTGCGGATGTCTGTCCGTCTTGGCGAAATCTTATTAAAGGAAAGCCTCATCACCCAGGACCAACTGGATAAGGCGCTGGAATTTCAGCGTTCAAACGGTGGGAAGCTGGGAAGTTGCCTGACGAAGATGGGCTTTATCACCGATGATGACATCACCGGTGTGCTTTCGCGCCAATACGGCGTGCCCTCCATCAACCTGAAATATTACGAAATCGATCCCAACGTCATAAAGCTGATCCCGCAAGACACGGCGCTGCGCTACCAAGTGGTGCCGCTTTCCCGCGTCGGCTCGGTGCTGACGATTGCGATGACGGATCCAACCAACGTCTTCGCAATGGACGACATCAAGTTTATGACCGGCTTCAACGTGGAGCCGGTGGTGGCGTCGGAATCGGCGATTGGCGAAGCGATTGGGCGGTTTTATGGCGGCGGGAATGCCAGCCACGAAGAGTTAAGCAACCTGATGAAGGACCTGGTGGACGAGGACCAGGAACTGGAGCTGGCGGCGGAAGAGCAGGAACTGGACGCGGCTTCGCTGGAAAAGGCCGCGGAAGAAGCGCCCATCATCAAGCTGGTGAACCTGATTTTGACGGATTCGGTGAAGCGGGGCGCGAGCGATATTCACGTGGAGCCGTACGAAACGGAAATGCGGGTGAGGTTCCGTGTTGACGGCGTGCTGCAGACGGTGATGAATCCGCCGATGAAGCTGCGGGACGCGATCACGAGCCGCATGAAGATCATGGCCAAGCTGGACATCGCGGAAAAGCGGCTGCCGCAAGACGGCCGCATCATGATCAAGTACAAGGCCGATGGAAAGAAGAAAGAACTCGACTTCCGTGTTTCGACGGTGCCGACGCTGTACGGTGAAAAGATCGTGCTTCGGCTTTTGGACAAGGAAAACCTGCGGCTGGACATGACCAAGCTGGGTTTCGAGCCGGAGTCGCTGAAGAAATTCGAACGCAACATTTTGAAACCGTACGGGATGGTCCTGGTGACGGGGCCGACGGGTTCCGGTAAGACAAACACATTGTATTCGTCGGTGGCGCGGTTGAACCAGGTGGACACCAACATCATGACCGCGGAAGACCCGGTCGAGTTCCAGTTGTCGGGAATTAACCAGGTACAGATGAAAGAGCAAATCGGGTTGAACTTCGCCGCCGCGTTGCGCGCCTTTTTGCGGCAAGACCCCAACATTATTCTGGTCGGAGAAATTCGCGACTTTGAAACGGCGGAAATCGGCGTGAAGGCCGCGCTGACCGGCCACTTGGTACTCTCGACGCTGCACACCAACGATGCGCCGTCCACGATCAGCCGCTTGATGAACATGGGTATTGAGCCGTTCCTGGTGGCGACTTCGGTGAACCTGATTTGCGCGCAGCGCCTGGTTCGCAGGATTTGCGCGAACTGCAAGGAAGAGCTGGAAGTTCCGGAGCAGGCCTTGATCGATGCGGGATATACGCCCGAAGAGGTAAAGACGACGAAAATTTACCACGGGAAGGGCTGCTCAACCTGCAACAAGAATGGCTACAAGGGACGCACGGGTTTATATGAAGTGATGGAGATTAACGACGAATTGCGCGAGCTGATCCTGGTTGGCGCTTCTGCCCTGGAACTGAAGAAGAAGGCGATTGAACAGGGCATGATTACGCTTCGCCGCAGCGGACTGATTAAGGTGGCGCTGGGACAGACCACGATGGAAGAAGTATTGCGCGAAACAGTTTTATAGGCCGGAAAGGGTGCAGAAATGCCAGGAATAACGCTCAGCGAATTGTTGAAGAAGATGATCGAAATGGGAGGCAGCGACCTTCATATCACGACGAACAGCGCGCCGCGGGTGCGCGTCCATGGGCGTTTGCGTCCGCTGGACATGCCGCCGCTGACGGCGGCGGACACGAAATCGCTGGCGTACAGCGTGTTGACGGACGCGCAGAAGCACCGGTTCGAAGAGAATCTGGAACTGGACTTTTCGTTTGGCTTGAAGAATCTGGCGCGGTTCCGCGGCAATGTGTTCAATCAGCGCGGCGCGGTCGGAGCGGTGTTTCGTACTATTCCGTGGGAGATCAAGGGATTCGACGCGCTCGGGCTTCCCCTGGTGGTCAAGGGCCTTTGCGACAAGCCGCGCGGGCTGGTGCTGGTGACCGGACCGACGGGTTCCGGCAAGTCCACGACGCTGGCGGCGATGCTCGACAAGATCAACGCCGAACGCGAAGAGCACATGATCACGATCGAGGATCCGATCGAATTTCTGCACAACCACAAAAAGTGCCTGGTGAACCAGCGCGAAGTCCACGCGGACACGCACTCGTTCGCCAACTCACTGCGCGCCGCGCTACGCGAAGACCCCGACGTCGTGCTGATCGGCGAAATGCGCGACCTGGAAACGATCGAATCGGCGCTGCGCATCGCGGAAACCGGCCACTTGACGTTTGCGACGCTGCACACGAACTCCGCCGCGTCCACCATCAACCGCATTATTGACGTCTTCCCGGCGCACCAGCAGCCGCAGATTCGCGCACAGCTTTCGATGGTGCTGGAAGGGATCCTTTGCCAGGCGCTGTTGCCGCGCTCAGACAACCGTGGGCGTTTGATGGTGATGGAAGTGTTGATTCCGACGCCCGCGATTCGCAACCTGATTCGCGAGGACAAAATCCATCAAGTGTATTCGGCGATGCAGACGGGCACCACGCAGACGGGGATGCAGACATTTAACCAGGGGCTGGCCAACGCGTATTTCCAGAAGCTGATCACGCTGGATATGGCGTTGTCGCGCTCATCGAACTCCGACGAGTTGCAGGACATGATCAACCGAGGGGTGGCTACGACAGCGGGATCAACGGGTAAAGCCCCGGCCGGGAAGAGTCCGGTGGGCTCGAAACATTAAGGGATTGTTTTCGGGAAACGGAAAGACAAGAATTTCAGCGGTTAAGGAGGAAAGGTTATGCCGGTCTTTACTTATCGAGGAACGAATCGGTCGGGCGGGTCGGTCGCTGGGGAGATGACGGCCTCCAGCAAGGCGGAGCTGCAGAGTTTACTGCGTCGCCAGCAGATTACCCCGACGAAGATGTCTGAAAAGGGCAAGGAGTTCAACATGCCCACATTTGGCGGCGGCGTCACCGCCAAGGAACTCGCAGTGTTCACCCGGCAGTTCTCGGTGATGATCGACGCGGGTCTTCCGCTGGTGCAATGCCTGGAAATTCTGGCCAGCCAGCAGGAAAACAAGATGTTTCAGAAGGTGCTGACGGGCACGCGCGCCGCGGTGGAAAGCGGCAGCAACCTGTCGGCGGCGATGAAGCAGTATCCGAAGGTGTTTGACCCGCTCTACAGCAACATGGTGGAGGCGGGCGAGACGGGCGGTATTCTCGACACCATTCTGCAGCGCCTTTCGACGTACATCGAAAAGAACGTGAAATTGAAGGCGGCGGTTAAATCGGCGTTGATTTACCCGATCGGCGTCATAACCATCGCTGGAGCCGTGATTACGCTGTTGCTCTGGAAGGTGGTGCCGATTTTCGCGACTTTGTTCGCGGGCTTGGGCGTGGACCTGCCGTTGCCGACGAAGATCGTGATCGGATTGAGCAACTTCGTGGGCAGTTACTTCGGATTGTTAATCGTGGTTGCGATTGTGGCGGGAGTCGTCGGCCTGAAGATATGGTACGGGACGCCGCAAGGGCGATTTATCATAGACAGCATAGTTCTAAAGCTGCCGGTGCTGGGGATGCTGATGCGCAAGATCGCCGTGGCGCGGTTTACGCGAACACTGGGTACCCTAATCTCGTCCGGTGTGCCAATCCTGGAAGGATTGGATATCACCGCGAGGACATCGGGCAATGCGGTGGTGGAGAGAGCGCTGTTCCAAGTCCGCAAATCCCTTGAGGAAGGCAAATCACTTACCGAACCGTTGAAGGATTCCGCGGTATTTCCGGGCATGGTTACGCAGATGATCTCCGTCGGTGAACAGACCGGCGCGATGGATGCCATGCTGCAAAAGATTGCGGACTTCTACGAGGATGAAGTGGACGCGGCGGTGAAGGACCTTTTGACCGCACTAGAACCGGTGATGATCGTTTTCCTGGGCGTGGTCGTTGGCGGCGTGGTCATTTCCATGTACCTGCCGCTGTTCTCGCTGATCGGGAAACTCAGTCAGCACTAGGAAGATGGCAATTTGGAAATGGAGGACAGGAGAAATGCTCCTGTCCTCCATTTCTTGTTTAAGATAGGAATAGGGATGAGCGCGCAAACCGGGGGGCTGCCGCTCGACGCATGGAACAGTCGCTAAATCGCCGTGAATGGGTGGACTGGCTCACGCGTGTCCGCCTGCTGTTGATCGCGCTGATTCTGGGAGTCGGCGTGGTGTGGCCGCAATACGTTCCGACGAATACTTCGCCGCGTTATTTCCTGCCGATCGTCATCCTCTGGATCACCATTGGAATCTTGCACCTGATCCTGGTGCGGTTGCTGCCCGGGGCTTCCTGGCTGGGCGGGCTGCAGGTCTCGTGCGATGTAGTGATGATCACGGGCATTGTGTATTCGACGGGACTTCAGGACAGCTACTTTACCTCCCTCTATCTGCTGGTGATAATCGTGGCGAGTATTTTGTTCAGCCGGCAGGTGGCGTACTTCACGGCGGCGTTGTGCTTGTCCGGGCTTGGGGTTCTGACGTGGCTGGTGCAATCGGGGCGGCTGCCGCAAACCTCGGTGGCGCCGCCGACCACGGAAAGCCTGCGCACGTGGTTTCTGAGCAACTCGCTGGGATTCCTGGCGATCGCGTATCTTTCCAGCCTGCTGGCCCACTCGCTTCGCAGCAAGAGTTTCGAGCTGGAGGAGAAACGGGAAGAGCTGCTGGAATTGCAGGATTTTACGTCGGACATAATCCACTCGATGCGCGGCGGGCTGGTGACGACGGATCTGGATGGGCGGGTGGTGCTGCTGAATCGGACCGGCGAGGAAATACTTGGAAGGACATTCGCGGAATTGCGGGGACGCGATTTACGGGAAGTGAGCGCGGAATTCTGGCAGCACGAGATGAGCACGGCGCCAGAGAAGCTTTCGTTGCGCCGGGAGATCGAGGTGCGGATTCCCGGGGGGCAAAAGCGCTATTTGGGGATTTCGGTGTCACCGCTGCGGACGCGGGACACCCAGCGCAGCGGATACGTTTTCAATTTTCAGGACCTGACGGAGCTCCGGCGGCTGGAGCAGGAAGTGGCGACGAAGGAGCGGATGGCGGCGGTCGGGCGGCTCTCGGCGGCAATCGCGCACGAAATCCGGCAGCCGCTGACAGCCATGGCGGGAGCGGTGAAGGAGCTGGCGCGGCTGGTGCCTCTTGAAGAGGACGAAAAGCACCTGGTGAATATCGTGAGCCGGGAATCGGAGCGCCTGAATCAGATCATCACGGACTTTCTGAATTTCTCGCGCGAGAAATCGTTTGCGTTTCAGGAGACGGACGTGCGGCCGCTGCTGGACGAAACACTGACGCTGCTGGAGCGGAAACCGGGTGCGGCGCAGAAATTGCAAATTGTGCGGACGTTCAACGGAGAAGAGTCCGTGGCGCGCGTGGATCCGAACAAGATGAAACAAGTGTTCTGGAACCTTTGCGATAACGCGGTGCGAGCCATGCCACAGGGCGGAACGCTGACGGTGGGAATGGATCGCGTTCCCGACTGGCTGCGAATATCGTTCCGGGATACGGGCGTAGGGCTGGACCCGCAGCAGCGGGCGAAGATTTTTGAACCGCTGCAATCGAATTTTGAGGGCGGGACGGGCCTTGGACTGGCGATCGTTTACCAGATTGTGCAGGCACACAACGGGCGGATCATGGTCTACAGCGAGAAGGAAAAAGGCGCGGAGTTCATTGTTGAGCTCCCGCGAACGGAATGAGGCGCTATGCAGGCGACGAAAGTGGCGGCGAAAGAGACGAAGCGGGAAGCGGCGCATATTCTCGTGGTGGATGACGAGAAATCGCTCTGCGAGCTTCTGGAGATCACTTTTCGCAAAGACGGTCACCGCGTTGAGGTGGCCAACGGCGTGGAGGCGGCGCGGCGCAAGCTGGAAGGGTCTTTGTTCGACATTGTAATTTCCGACATCCGGATGCCGGGGGGAACGGGGCTGGAGCTTTTACGGTTTACAAAGGAAATCGCGCCGGATTCGTTTTTTCTTTTGATGACCGCGCTGCCGGACCTGGACACGGCCGTGGATGCGCTGAATTCCGGAGCAGACCGGTTTGTCATCAAGGATCACAATTACGTAGAGCAGCTGCGCCGGGCAGTGGGCGAGGTTTCCGAAAGCTTGAAATGGAAGAAGGAGGCCGGGTACCTGAGGCGGGAATTGCGGCGGCTGACCGGCCTCGACAATATCATCGGACAAAGCCCGAAGATGAAAGCCATCTTCGACATGATTCAGACGGTGGCGCCGCAGAACAGCCGCGTGCTGATCACCGGGGAAAGCGGGACCGGTAAAGAGCTGGTGGCGCGGGCGATTCATGAAAACAGCGCCAGAGCGCAGACGCCATTCATCACGATCAATTGCGGAGCTTTTCCGGAGACGCTGCTGGAGTCGGAGTTGTTTGGCTACATGAAAGGCGCGTTTACCGGCGCGAACGAAAATCGCCGGGGATTGTTCGAAGCGGCCGACGGCGGCACGCTGTTCATGGACGAAATTGGCAACATGAACCTGGCGATGCAGGTGAAGCTTTTCCGCGTGCTGCAGGAGGGGAAGGTGCGGCCGCTGGGAAGCACGGACGAACTGGACGTGGACGTGCGCGTGATCGCGGCCACGAACAAAGATCTCGAGAAGGCCATTGCCGCCGGGGAGTTCCGGGAAGATTTGTTTTACCGTCTGAGCGTCATTCCCATTCATGTGCCATCGCTGAGGGAACGGCGGGAAGACATTCCGCTGCTGGCGAGGTATTTTCTGGAGCAGTTCCGGAAGTCCATGGAGAAACCGATTCAGGGGATTTCACCGGAAGCGATGAGCCTGCTGGAATCTTACGCCTGGCCGGGAAATGTGCGCGAATTGGAGAACACGATCGAGCGCGCCGTGGCGCTGGAAACCAGCGCGGAGATCAGCGCGAGAGTGCTACCAGAACGGGTGCATGGCATTGCGCCAGCGGTGGGGGCATCGCTTTCGCAGTCGGCGCCGGTGGAGATCCCCGAAGACGGAATTGATTTTGAGCAGGTGGTGGCCGGCACAGAACGGCGCTATCTGCAGGCGGCGCTGGCGAAAGCGGACGGAGTGCGCACGGAAGCGGCGCAAGTCTTGAAGATCAGCTACCGGTCGTTCCGGCACTACGCGAAGAAGCACAATCTTTGAGTCAGCTCCTGGAGATAAAAGCGCAGAACTCGATGATGGGGCCGCACTTTCGCACGGTCAGGAATTGTCGACAATTTGTGTCACTCCTTTGTGCCCTTAATTGCCTCTATTTCGAGCATGGTCAGGGATGGAACATAAGCGCGGCGTTAGGAAGGAGAACTGGTTCTACTCAACTCCATGATAATAATGGACTAAAATGAATTGGTCACGGTATTGGAACCTCTGGGAAGATTGGCACGCCTCGTGCACTTACTCCGAGCGTGCTAAGGCACCAAACACTCTCTCAAGGAGATTTCATGAAGAAGCAAAAGGGTTTCTCTCTTATCGAATTGCTGATCGTCGTGGCGATCATTTTGATCATCGCGGCCATCGCGATTCCGAACTTGCTACGGGCGAAGATGGCGGCGAATGAGTCTTCGGCTTCGGGATCGGTTCGTACCATTGTTACCGCCGAAGTATCCTACGCTAGCTCCTATGGCGCTGGCTACGGGACTTTGATTCAGCTTGGTAGCGCTGCGCCTTGCGTTCCAGGAACGCTCGCGACTGCGGCTGCCGCGTGTTTGATTGACTCCGTTTTGGCCGCTGGCATCAAGAGTGGTTACAACATAGCCGCCAATCCGCTTGGAGCGAATAACTCCGGGTTCGAGGCTGCTGCGTGGCCAGTGACTGTGGGCGTGACCGGTCAGCGTACGTTCTGCACGGAGGAATCCGGCGTGATTCGCGTTAACGTTGCGGGCGGCGCCAATCCTGGCACTGAGGCTGCGTGCGACGCGTTCCCTGCAATGCAGTAACAGGCAAGAGTGTAAGAAGATCCGGGGGAGGACGAGAGTCCTCCCCCTTTTTCTTCAGTAGCAGGATTTTGAGTCGACGGCGGAGTTCAGCGGATTACAATCATGCTCAAGCAAAGCGAACACAACCCAGCAAAATGCGAACGACGACCACAACGGTTCTCGCGAAGTCTCTCGCATAGGCCGGTTTTTGTCATTTGTAGTGACACAAAGTGGCAATTCGGCATGGACCGCACTAACCCCAGACTGCTGGAAACCAAAGCTGGCAATACCTCAGAGCAGACAAGACGTTTATATTCAGTAGGTTTGCCTTGTAGGGCTCACAAGTAGAAGTGATCCGAGAAATGGCATTGATCTTGCTTCAAGTTTAAAGAGCACCTGACGGAAATTCATATTTCAAGGAGATTTTGATGAAGAAGCAAAAGGGTTTCTCTCTTATCGAATTGCTGATCGTCGTGGCGATCATTTTGATCATCGCGGCTATCGCGATTCCGAACTTGCTACGGGCGAAGATGGCGGCGAATGAGTCTTCGGCTTCGGGATCGGTTCGTACCATTGTTACCGCCGAAGTATCCTACGCTAGCTCCTATGGCGCTGGCTACGGGACTT
>Ga0210406_10006919_pt1 | contig 11635 bp, 10 predicted proteins | sample IncBWC30MmetaG_FD_155454 | JGI IMG/M metagenome (GOLD analysis project Ga0210406, IMG submission 155454) | Forest soil microbial communities from Barre Woods Harvard Forest LTER site, Petersham, Massachusetts, United States - Inc-BW-C-30-M | ecosystem: Environmental > Terrestrial > Soil >... | reverse complement strand
CGCGCGCGAGCGGCTCGTGCACAACGTGGTCCTGTCACTCCTCGGTCTTGATCGCCGGAGATGGAATCCGTGGTCTATCCTCACCGCCGATCGGGACCTCTACGCGGCCGCGCACGACGCGCTCCGGCGCGTTGGTCTTGGCGACAGCGCAGAGCGGATCGTGATCGAGACCTCGTATGGCGAGCGGCGCCGGCTCGAGCTGGCCATGGCGCTGGCGCAGCAGCCCCGGCTCTTGCTGCTCGATGAGCCACTTGCCGGCCTCTCCCATTCCGAGCGCCAGACCGTGCGTGTACTGCTCGACAGCATCCCGCGCGATGTCACCATCGTCATGATCGAGCATGACATGGACACGGCGCTGGCGTTTGCCGAACGCATTACCGTGTTGCACTACGGCGAAGTCATTGTCGAAGGCACGCGCGCCGAGGTGGTCGCCGATCCGCGCACGCGGGAGGTCTATCTTGGCGAGTGAGGCGCTTGCGGTTTGCGGAATCGATACGTTCTACGGGGACAGCCATGTGCTCCATGACGTCTCGTTCGCGTTGCGGCCGGGTCGCTTGCTGGGGCTGCTCGGGCGCAACGGCGCGGGGAAGACGACCTGCATGTCCACCGTAATGGGCTTCCTCAAGCCGCGGCGCGGTGCCATCGAGCTCCAGGGCGAAAACATTGCCGGACTTGCGCCCGATGCGGTTGCGCGCAAGGGCGTCTGTCTCGTGCCGCAGGGCCGGCGGATGTTCCGCAATCTGAGCGTCAATGAGAACCTGATGGTTGCCGCACAACGGCACCGCGACGGCGCACGCACAGGCTGGTCGCGCGACCGGGTGTTCGCGCTGTTTCCTCGGCTGAAGGAGCGCCATTCCCAACTAGCGGGCTCGCTCTCAGGCGGCGAGCAGCAGATGCTCGCGATCGCACGCGCGCTCATGGGGAACCCACGCGTGCTGCTGATGGACGAGCCCTCCGAAGGGCTGGCGCCGCAGCTGGTTGCCGAAGTCGGACGCACCATTGCGCAGCTCAAGGCGGAAGGTCAGTCCATCGTGCTCGTGGAGCAGAACATCAAGCTCACGCTCTCGCTTGCTGATGACATTGTCATCATCAATACCGGGCGCGTGGTGTTTCGCGGGGCCGCGGGGCAGATTACCCTCGACGATCCCATGGTCTCGCAGCACCTCGGTATATTTTGAAAAAGAGGACAACGGAAATGCCGCAACCGTGGAACAGATACGGGCCGACAGCCGCGCGCAAGCAGGAGAAGCCGGGGCGCACAGTGCGGCCGCGCAGCACCACGATCGATATCCATTCCCATGTGGCAATCGCGCCCGCCGCCGCTTTGGTCAAGCCGTATGTCGATCCCGCAAGCATTCCGCTGACGCATTTTGCCGACACCGGAACCAGGGCGCTCAATCAGAAGCAGGAAGAGGACATCCGCGCGCGCATCACCACCCATGACGAGCGCCTCGCCGATATGGACAGCATGGGCATCGATATGCAGCTCATCCTGCCGGCCCCAAATCAATGCACTTACACTGTGCCTGGCGAGATCGGGGTCAAGGCGGCACGCATCATCAACGAGGGCCTGGCAGAATACGTTGCCAAGCGACCCGATCGCTTCGTGGCGCTCGGCACCGTTCCGCTCAATGACGGCACCGAGGCGGCAAAGGAGCTGGAGCGTGCGATGACCACGCTGGGAATGAAAGGGGCGGAGATTCTGACTAATGTCGCAGGGCGGGAGCTCTCGGATCCGGAGTTTTCCCCTTTCTGGAAGAAGGCGGAGGAGCTCGGTGCGCTCGTCGTCATCCATCCGAATGGATTCACCGAAGGGCGGCGGTTGAGCCGCTTCTATTTCAACAACGTCATCGGCAATCCGCTCGACACCACAATCGCGCTGCATTATCTGATTTTCGATGGCGTGCTCGAACGCCATCCCGATCTCAAAATTCTGGCGGTGCACGGCGGCGGATACCTGCCGGCGTACAGCGGCCGGATCGACCACGCCTGGGGTGCGCGATCGGATGCACACGCTTCTCTGCCGCATCCACCAACCAGCTATCTCAAGAAGATTTATGTTGATAGCGTGGTCTTCACCGCGCATCAGCTCGCAACGCTCGTGCGTCTGTTCGGCGCCGACCACGTGGTGATGGGGACCGACTACCCCTTCGATATGGCGGAGTTCGACCCGATTGGTCATCTCGCTTCGGTCGAGGGGCTTGATGCTTCCGCCGTTGCCGCAATTGCGGGCGGCAACGCGCGGCGCCTGCTCGGGCTGTAACCGCTGCGCTCGTCGACCCAAATTCCGGCGCTTGGCGAGCCGTCGCACGCCAGCCTTTTCCCCCATGAGTGGACACTTGCTCGGAAGGCAACTCCCGTTCACCCGAGATAATCGAGGGTCTTGCGGCCAGCATCGAGGAGAGTGCAAGCAGGATCGGAAGCACCTGCTCCTGCCAGACCCAGACCCTTGATGGATCTGTAGTGGCAAGAAAGCACAGGCACTCGTGCGCCCGTTTGCACCAGTCGAAAACGATGCCTGCTGATTCCCGTTCCGTTGATTGGATGGCGATGCCCTCGCGGTGAAGGCGCAGAGGATCGGGTATGCTCGCGACCTTCGATGCGCGCGTTTTGGTTCTGATCGCCGACATGCCCTGAGTCGCCGTCACCTCTTTTGTTGTGGACGCGCAAGAGAATTGCATCGCGAGCTCTCCATCGAATGACGCCATGTTATCTGCTGATCCGGTCTCGCTGGCTGTGATGGTCATCACAAAATGTCTGATGCATTGACCTAGTCGGCGCTCTTTGCGTTAGCGCCGATTGCGCCCGAAACAATTTCGAATCCGCACTTTCGTGATCATGCTCACAGACGGCGTCACGCCTCTTCGATACACAGCATAAGGAAGGCGAGTTTACGGCATACCCACGAGAAAGCGGCTGTCGCACCGGCCATGTCCATTCCAACGCCCATGCGCGATCAGACTGCGGCCGCACCGCCAGCGGGCGACAATGCCCATTCGCGAGGCGTCTGGTCGAACCTGGGCACGCTGCTGCGCACCTCCTTTTCCGTGCATTAGCGCGCACCTCCAAGCGATCGGAGGATTCGACCAATCCGTGATCGCAATCACAGGAAAGCGATTCAATTCGTGCGATGGGAGCGCGAACTGTCCAAGGACTGCCAAGGATACCGCGATGCTCGTCAATCACAGTGCCGCAAGCTTCAATGTGACAAATCGTGAGCCGCAGGTGACTTCCTGTCGCTCCGTTCCAACGCGGTTGGACAAGCGCTTGGTCCATAAATCGCATGATGAAAGCGTGCTGGTCTCTCGCATTGAAGCGGTGCCGCCTCCCGCGACCGCAGGACGCAGCGCCGAGGATGCGGCGTCGGGTCGGACGGATCATTTCCGTGCCGTCCTTTGCATCAACTGGGATCATCCCCTCTTCTTCGATCGTGATTGCGGTCACGTGCATGCCATATGCTTCATGGAAGCCACGCAGCAGACCACGATGGCCATCGCCCATCTGTTCTACGGAGTTCCGCTCCACGTGGAGTGCGTGCTGACCGAGTGCTCGGCCCAGTTCCGCAGCATGGCCAATGTGGGCGAGCCGCTGATCGCCGAGCAGACCATGAGCCGCCATGTCTATCGTCGGGGCCGACTGGTCCGCATGCAGACGGCGGTCGTGATCCGCCAGGGCAATCTCGAAAGAGTGCGCATCACCGGAACCATCGTGCTGCTGAAGAAGGACCAGCTGGGATACCTGGAAGAGCGCGCCGGCATGGGGGATGCCGGAAATTTGGGCCCCTTGCAGCCGATCGGACGTTACGCATGAACGGCATACGCACCATCGCTGTCGATGGACGTGCGGTTGCGTCGGCGCCGTGTGCCGACCTCAACAGCTATCCCTTCTTCGCCTTCAGAATTTGGTACGGCATGACTGTTTCGGCGTGGCTTGCCTTGCTCACGCGCAATCGCTTTGCTGTTTCGCCAACGCGGGTCGCTCTCGGCTTGTTCGGATTCGTCACCTCGTTCGTCAATTCGAGCCTGAATGTCGTCCAGCGGCTCATTTTCGGGAAGCGGATTCGGGAGTGCGCGCTCGATGCACCGCCGATCTTCATCATCGGGCACTGGCGTACCGGAACGACCTTCCTTCACGAGCTGCTCACGTTGGACGAGCGCTTCACCGCACCCAGCACGATTGAATGCTTCGCGCCGGCGCAGTGTCTCGCATTCGGCTGGCTGCTGCGCCGGTTCACTTTCTGTCTCCCGGCCAATCGGCCCATGGACAACATGCTGGTCGGCTGGGATCACCCGCAGGAGGACGAGTGCGCGCTCATGAACTTGGGCTTGGGCTCGCCCTACGAAGCCATGATTTTTCCCAACCACCGCACGGCTTTCCATCCCTACCTGAACATGACCGCGCTCGCCCCCGAGCAGATCGCAGCGTGGAAGGCCGGATTCCTCAGCTTCCTGCAGCAGGTGAATTTACGAAGCAGGAGGGAGCAGAAGAATCGGGGCGGAGCGCGGCACATCGTGCTAAAATCTCCGACCCATACGGCGCGACTTCACATCCTACGACAGATGTTCCCCGATGCGAAGTTCATTCACATCGTGCGCGATCCCTCTGTCGTGTTTCCTTCGACCGTCCGGCTTTGGCGTGCCCTGTTCGACACGCAAGGGTGCCAAAAGCCCGAATTCGCCGGTGGCGCGGACGGCGCCTGGGACATCGAGGAATACGTTTTCGAAAACATGAATTTGCTTTACCGCGATTTTTTTGCAGAGGTCGCGAAGATCCCGGCGGAGAACTTCTGCGAGCTGCGGTACGAAGACCTCATCCGGGCGCCGGCGACTGAAATGAGTCGAATCTACCAGCAGCTTGGGCTTGGCTCCTTCGAGCAGCTCCAGCCGAAGCTCAAAGCTCATCTCGGCGAGCTCAACGGCTATAAGAGCAACCAGCATCGCATTTCAGACCAGCAGCGGGCCGCAGTGAGCCGGCGCTGGGGCTGGTACATGGACCGGTTCGGATATCGAGCACCGGTCCGCGCGCAAACAGCGAAGTCGCAGGAGAAGCGGCACAGCGCGCGCGAGCTGATCCCGGCGTAGATTCCGCGTTTTTGTGACCCCCGTCACTGGCGAGCTTGCGGCTTGCGGATACAAACCGTGCGCAACGCAACGCCTCGACATCGCGGATCGCAAGCAGGGATTTGCAAAAGTGCGGATGGATTGGGTGATCAAGACGGCGGTGTTCGGAGGGAAGGTGCTCGCGCTGGCGGGCGCGATGGTGGTTACGGCCTTCAGCAGCGAACCGATCGAAGTCACATATCAGGGTTGGGTCGAGGCAAACTTTGTCTTCATCGGGCCGGATGAGACCGGGCGGGTCGAGAAGCTTTCGGTGCGGGAGGGCGATCCGGTGGCGGAAGGCGCGCCCCTTTTCACCGTGGATGCCGATCTGCAGAGGGCGGCGGTAACGCAGAACGCGGCAACGCTCGCCAACGCCCGCGAGACCTTCAGCCGGGCGCAGCAGCTCCTGAAGACAGGCACCGGCACCAAGAAGGAGTTCGACGCAGCCCAGGCATCGCTCACCGAGGCCGAGGCGCGACTCAACTCCTTGCAGACCAAGCTTGCGCGGCGCGCCGTGTTCAGTCCGGCGAGCGGCACGATTCAGCAGGTTTATTTTCGTCCGGGCGAAGTGGTGGCGGCAGGCCGTCCGGTCGTGTCCCTCCTGCCGCCCGGCAATATCAAGCTGCGGTTCTTTGTGCCCCAGGCCATGCTGCCGGAGATCGCCCTTGGCGATGCGGTCAAGGTCAAGTGTGACGGCTGCGCGCCGGAGATCTACGCGCGCATCAGCTTCATCTCAGAGAGTGCGGAATACACGCCGCCTGTCATTTACAGCCTGGAGGAACGCGCCAAGCTCGTCTTCCTCGTTGAGGCGCGGCCGCAGCACCCCGAAAACCTGCGGGTCGGCCAGCCCATACGCGTCACCCTCGCAAAGCAGGAAGCGGCGCGATGATACCCGCTGCCGACATTGCCATCGAGGTCGAGAATCTAACGAAATCGTTCGGCGGCCGGCAGGTCGTGCAAAGTCTGTCAATGCAGGTGAGGCGCGGAACCATTTACGGCTTTCTCGGCCCCAACGGGTCCGGCAAAACCACCACCATTCGCATGTTGTGCGGACTACTCACTCCGGATGCAGGGCGCGGCACGTGCCTCGGCTTCGACATCCGCACCCAGGCCGACAGGATCAAGCGCCGCGTCGGCTACATGACACAGCGCTTCAGTCTTTATCACGATCTTTCCGTCCGCGAGAATCTCGAATTCGTCGGGCGCATGTATGGTGTCGCCAACGCGGTGGGGGCTGCGCAAGCCATGATCGCGCGCTTGGGATTGGAAGCACGCAGCGAACAGCTGGCGGGGTCGCTTTCGGGCGGCTGGAAGCAGCGCCTCTCGCTCGGCGCATGCACGCTCCCGAACCCGGAACTGCTGTTGCTAGATGAACCGACCGCAGGCGTCGATCCAACGTCCCGACGCGAGTTCTGGCGAGAGATCCATGCGTTCGCCGAAGAGGGTCTCACGGTACTGGTATCGACCCATTACATGGACGAGGCGGAGCGCTGTCATGAGATTGCTTATCTTGCCGACGGCGAGTTGCTCGCCCATGGCACCGTCGATGAGGTGCTCAGCCGCGCGGCGCTGACCACCTTCGTCGTGAGCGGTGCGAATTTACCCGCGCTTGCCGATAAGCTTGTGGCGAGTCCAGGTGTGGACAGCGTGGCCCCCTTCGGGGTGAGCCTGCATGTCTCCGGTCGTGACGGGAGCGCGCTGGAAGCAGCCCTCGCCCCCTACCGTAACGATCCGCGCCTCGCCTGGATGCGCTCCACCCCATCACTCGAGGACGTGTTCATCGAGCTCAGGACCGGCGCGCGGGGGAGGGCACAATGAGCGGGCCGGACCACGGGCGAGCCGCCGCGTGTCTTCGCATCTGGGCGATGATCGTCAAGGAGATCGTGCAGCTGCGGCGAGATCGCGTCACGCTCGCGACCATGATTGCGGTGCCGGTGTTTCAGTTGACGCTCTATGGCTACGCCATCAACACGACCCCAAAACATCTCCCTACCGCGGTGCTGGTGCAGGAAACGAGTGACGTCGGCCGCTCCATTCTCGCAGCATTGCAGAATACCGAGTATTTCACGGTCACGCATCAGGTCTACGACGTTGAAATGCTCGATCGGCTACTGGCGTCGGGCGAGGTTTTGTTTGCACTCGAGATCCCGGCCGGCTTCGAACGGGCACTGCGCCGCGGCGATTATCCTGCTTTGCTCGCGGTCTCCGACGGGACCGATCCGGTTGCGATCGCGTCGGCGGTCGCCTCGCTGGATGGGGTGGTACGCGCGGTTCTGAAGAATGAGCATGCAGTTCCCGAAGCATCGCTCGACGGCTTCGAGATCCGCCAGCATCGCCGCTACAATCCCGCAGGCCTATCACAGCTGAACATCGTGCCGGGCCTGCTTGGCACCATTCTGACAATCAGCATGCTGGTGTTTACCGGGCTCTCCCTCACACGTGAAGCCGAGCGCGGCACCATGGAAAGCCTGCTTGCGATGCCGATCTCGCCGCTCGAAATTATGGTGGGCAAGATCGCGCCGTATGTCGCCGTCGGCTTCGTGCAGGGGGTATTGGTTCTCGCTGCGAGCGTGGTTTTGTTTGGCATTCCCATTCTCGGCAGTCTCGCGCTCCTCGGCGCGCTCACCATTCTGTTCATCACTACCAATTTGTCCATTGGGTTTACCTTCTCCACTCTCGTGCAGACACAGCTGCAGTCGATGCAAATGGTGATGGTGTTCTTTCTGCCCAACATCCTGCTGTCCGGGTTTGTGTTCCCGTTCGCCGGCATGCCGACCTGGGCGCAGTGGGTCAGCGAAGGCCTTCCTTTGACCCATTATCTGCGCATCGTGCGCGCGATCATGCTGAAAGGATCCGGCCTGCCGGATCTTCAGGCGGATGTTCTCTGGCTCGCCGCGCTGACGCTGGTTGCGATGGCAATCGCGGTCACCAGCTTCCGCCGCACTCTGGACTGACGCCATGCTCGCCGTGGTTCCTCCGCAAGGCCATTGTGCGGAGCACGCGCTGCGCGGCGCTCCAGCAAATGGCAACGCCGCCTTCGATCGCCCGGGCAGTTTCCAGGATTGGCTTGAAGATGCCGTCTGCAACAAGCTCGTCGACCGCACGCGCAAGCCGTCGGGCCTCCTGGGTCTTGCACAACGCGTGTTGTCATTTACCGAGCTCAACGATTTCGTCTCGACGATCAAGCCCGACACTCGGCCTCGCCAGCTTGCCGCGCTAGCCCACGCCCTGGATGTGCGCTTCGCGTTCAAGGGGCTCGAGCACCTGCAGTCGGTGGCAAACCGCCCGGTTATTCTCTTCGGCAATCATCCGACCGGCGGCGGCAATGTGTTCGGAATGTCGCTTCTGCTCGCCAATCATTTCTCCGAATATCGCATCCTGGGCAACCGACATATGAAATTCATTCCATCCCTGTCGGAGACCATGATCCCCGTCGACCCATTCTGCAGCGGTGCTGCCGCCAACATGGACGCACTGGTCAAGCTGCGGCGCGACTTCGGGACGAAATACAGCGCCTTGGGAGTCTTCCCCGCCGGTATTTCCTCGCGCCTGAGCTTGTCGCGAGCGGTAATCACGGATCGGGACTGGTCCGATGCGTTCATGCGGATTGCGCGCCATCACGACGCGCTGCTCGTTCCGGTGTGGTTCTCGGGCAGGAACCGGCTGCGCTATTATCTCGCGGCGCGCATTCGCAAAGAGCTCGGATTCCTGGCTCTGCCCGCGGAGTTCCTGAGGTTGCGAGGCAAGACCATCGACGTCGTTGTCGGCAAGCCGATCGCTCCCGATGTCTTGCGGCATATTCCCCGGCGGCGCGCCAAAATGAGCTTTCTGCGCGCAAGCAGCTACGAGCTTTCCCGCGAGCATTGGGCGACATCCGTGGCAGGGCAACGCCCAGCGCCATGCCCGACGCCAAGCGTCAAGCAGCCACGCCCGCCTGGTCCTCTTTCGCTCGGAGAAAAGGTCGAAGCAAAATTCGTCGATGCAAAGTCTGCGAGGAACGCCGCGCCTTGGGTCACCGACCGCACTGCTGATGGGCATATGTCCGTCGCACTTGATCAGGCAAGCTACCACATCGTTCTGACACACCAGGATTCGCCGCTGCCCTTGGCTTCTGTCCAAGCGCTGCACTGGGGGCAATTCCCGGAGAGCGATCTTCTCCAGATCTCGCCCATAAAAAAAAGCTTTCAGCTTCCCTCCGAGATGTTGGCTTCAGGACGTAATTTGCTCGAGATTGTGCGCTTTCGCACAACCGAGGAGTTCGGCCGGCTCGGAGCAGCGCGGCAGGCCTGGACCGCCCTGGGCAACTTGGCGGGCGCAATGGGAGCAGAGACCGAGCTTGTCGGGCTGCTGACGACTCGACGCGCGAACCTGGCGCCTGCAAGCCTGCAGTTGGAGCTGCTGCAAAAGTCTTTTGGCGATGAAGTACTATCTCGTGCGCGACCCGAGAATGAGATCTTGGGCGCTCTACGCCATCACGAGTGGCGGCCGAAACGGGATGTGCCGAGCATCGAGCAGCTTTCGCGTCCCGACCGTGTCCAGCTGATCGATCCCATGCTCTGGCACTGTGCGAGGATGGGAGTCCGTTTCGGCGCATATGGTTTGCGCGCCGGTCCTTCGCCCCGGCCGTGCATCCTGGGCAGGCTTGGCGGGCGCGCATTGAACCGGCTTACGACCCATCGGGACTGACTTCTGGCACGCTTGACGGGCTACAGCGGCGGGCCTGCCTGCCTGCAGTTCCACTATCGGCCTTGCTGCGCCGACGCATGCGTCCTCTCTACCGACGCCCGCATTCTTTTTTGCATGCAAAACGTCAATTTGTGACAGCGGTCACGGCGGAATGTCGAGCTCCATGGCATGACCTGAGAGCGGCGAAAGCCGTTCGTGGATGGAAGCGGCATCATGAGCAACGGTTTGATGCGAGAGCCGGTCGATGGATGCGGAGAAAGAAGAGGCTTGGATCACCGGGATCGGAATCGTCTCCACGCTAGGAGATGGTTGCGAGGCAAACTGGCAGGCACTGGACGCCGGTCGTCCTGCGGTGGACCAAACGACCTTCTCACCATACATCGTCCATCCCATCGCTGCCGTGGACTTTGCAAAGCAGATCCCCAAGGCGGACCAGAGAATGATGGACGCCTGGCAGCGTATCGGAACCTACGCTGCTGGACTGGCGCTCGAGAGCGCCGGCATCAAGGGGAATGCGAGCGTGCTCTCGCACACTGATCTTCTCGTCGTGGCAACGGGCGGCGAGCGCGATACCACGCTCGACTGCAAGCTTCTGAAGGAGCGTCGGACCGCAGCGAACCGGGCTCGTCTGCTGAACGAAAAGCTGATGAGCGATCTTCGTCCGACGCTGTTTCTGTCGCAGCTCTCTAACATGCTCGCCGGAAACATCTCCGTCGTGCACAAGGTTACGGGCTCTTCGCGCACCTTCCTCGGGGAAGAGGCCGGGCTCGAGGCATTGCGGACGGCGCGGGCGCGGGTCATTTCGGGCCAGAGCGACATCGTGCTGGTCGGGGGCGCGCAGAACGGCGAACGCAAGGATGTGTTGTTGTTGTGCGAAGCCGGCGGCTTGGCACTGAAGAACGAGTTTGCTCCGGTGTTCGAGCGGCAGGCCGGCGGCGGAGGCATTGCACCGGGCTCCTTTGGTGCGTTCCTTGTCATCGAAAGCCGCTCTCATGCCACCGCCCGTGGTGCCCAGCCGTTTGCGCGGCTCGCGTCGGTTGCCTGCCAGCGCACGAAGCGGGAGCCGGGCGGGGTCACCCGATCGTTCGATCAACTATGGCAGGAGATGAAAGCCCGGGCATCGAAGCACGGACTGGCCGTGATATCGGGGGCAAGCGGCGCGGAGCCTGTCACATCGGAGGAGCGCATTTTTTTGAAAAACCTGGGCGAAGCCCCGGTGCGTGCAATCGGCACCTACACCGGCTACGGCTTCGAGGCGCAGTTTTCACTCAATGTGGCGGTCGCGGCGCTCGCCGCCTCGCACGGCGCGCTGTTTCCCGCAACCGACAACTCGGAAATCGAGCGACAAGCAGACGGTCCGATCGAGCGCGTGCTCGTGACGGGCGCCGGCCACTGGCGCGGCGAGGGATTGGCCCTGGTCGAAAGAATGCATCCGCCAGGAAGGATGCTGCAATGATCACAACCGACGCTCAGGGCCGCCCGGTCGTCGCAGTGACCGGAATTGGCGCGGTCACATCGCTCGGCCTCGGCAAAGCCGACAACTGGGCCAAGCTCAGCAAGGGTGAATCCGGCATTCGGCAAATCACACGGTTCGATACTGGCGGGCTCCGAACCACCATTGCGGGAACGCTCGATGTCGCCACGGAAGATCCGTTCTGCTGTTCCGATCAGTCGCAACGGCTTGCGGAAATCGCGGCACTCGAGGCTGTGACCGAGGCGGCCATCGGCAGCAAGGCAGATTTTCCCGGCCCCCTGTTCGTGGGGCTCCCACCGGTGGAGATCGAGTGGCCCCATAGAGAGGCCCTGGCAGATGCTTGCGATGGCGACGAGATTTCCTACGATGACCTGCT